>Ga0136707_1000180_pt1 | contig 12467 bp, 12 predicted proteins | sample 4C3metaG_FD_101397 | JGI IMG/M metagenome (GOLD analysis project Ga0136707, IMG submission 101397) | Freshwater bacterial and archeal communities from Indian Creek, Illinois, USA - 4C3 metaG | ecosystem: Environmental > Aquatic > Freshwater > Unclassified | place: USA: Indian Creek, Illinois...
ACCGGAAACCATGCAAAAGATCGACTTTCAGCCATGCATCGGCTGCAAGCCGGCCATGCCGAGGCATGGCTTGCTTTGCACATGCAGCAAAACTATCTGACACGGCATGGGGGCAGAAGCCCGCATTTCAAGCAGATCGAGAACAGGATGAACGCCATGGCCGCTGTCGATACGACCCGCCCGGCGCCCTATGGCGCCATCACCACCTACCGCGCCATCACCGGCGTGACCAACCTGCTTGCCGGTCTGGCGGCCTGGAACGACGCGCGCAGCACCCGCAAGGCGCTGAGCCGCCTGACGGACCGCGAGCTTGACGACATCGGCCTTTGCCGCGGGGACATCGACCATATCGGTCGCTGACGCCAGCCACCGGCACCACAGCACCCGCAAAGGCCGCATCACCCGATGCGGCCTTTGCGGCTGCGCAAGCAGGCTGCATCAGCGCGGCAGCAGGATCTGCAGCTGGCTGGAGACGTAGAGCGTGACCGGATCGGCCTGCATCAGCCAGGCGCCGACCGGGTCGAAGCCGGTGCCGGCCGCCAGTGCGCTGACCCGGCTTTCATAGGTCTGCGGGCCGACATAGTAATGGATCGTGCCCTTGAGCACCACGCCGAGCACGAGCGCGAGAACCAGCGGCTTCAACAGCTTCAGCAGCCGGGCGCCGGCGCGGGACGGGGCCTTGCGGCCGATCGTTCCGGCCGCCTCGAAGCCATAGCCCTTGGCATGCGCCTTTTCGATGCGCGAGACGCGGCTGTAGAATTGGTTCAGGTTCGGATCAACCCACATGACATCCACCCAGAGTGGCAGCTCTGAAAACATTTCCGTGCCGCAGATTTATGGCGGAAATGCGGCACACCGCCGAAATGGCATCAATACCGGGGTGAAACCCGGGGATTGTCCATGATATCACCGCTTTTGCAGCACAAGCGTGGACCATTCGCCGATATCCTCCCTGAATTCCAGGCCAAGGCCGGCCGCAACATAGGCGGCTGCGACCGTGTCGGCCTGAGTCGCCAGCAGCCCGGACAGAATCGCCCTGCCGTTGCGGGCCAGATGCCCGGCGATGCCCGGCGCCAGATCGATCAGCGGGCCCTTGAGGATATTGGCGAAGATCAGGTCGAAGGGGGCTGCCGCGGCCAGTCGGGGATGGTCGAGCCCCGCCGCCTCGAGGCAGTGGATGCGGCCCTGAAGACCGTTGATCGCGACATTGGCCTCGGCCACCTCCACGGCCACGCGGTCGATGTCGCCGGCCAGGACCAGCGCCTCGGGCAGGGTCGCGGCGGCGGCCATGGCAAGGACCGCCGTGCCGCAGCCGATGTCGGCCACCCGCATCGGCCGCGCGCCCGCCGCCAGCAGCCGGTCCAGCGCCAGCAGGCAGCCCAGGGTGGTGCCGTGGTGGCCGGTGCCGAAGGCCACCGTCGCCTCGATCTGCAACGGCACGCGGGCGGGGTCCTGCGGCACGCGGGCCAGGTCGTGGCTGCCGTGGACGAAGAAGCGCCCCGCCTCGACCGGGGCCAGCTCGCGCCGGACCTTGGCGACCCAGTCGATCTCGGGCAGCAGCGACAGCGCGAAGGGCCGGGCGTCGAAGGCGGTGGCCAGCACCTCGAGCAGCACCTCGAGCAGCACCGCATCGGGCGGATCGAGGAAATAGGCCCCGACCTCCCACAGGCCCGACCCGTCCTCGATCTCGAAGACGCCGACGCCGGAGGGTTCGGGCACCATCCGCTCCAGCGCGGCGGCAAGGGCCTGCGCGGAGGGTTCACCGGACAGGGTGGTCAGGGCCGAATAGGCGGGCATGGCGGCGCTCCTTTGCCGCCCGGCCATACGCCTTGCGGCGGGGCGGGGCAAGTTCGTCCGACCGGGCGCGCGCCGGAAATCTGCCGGCGCGGCAGGTCAGGCGCTGACACCGGCTCCGATCGGGCAGGTCACGCCGGTGCCGCCGATGCCGCAATAGCCGTTGGGGTTCTTGGCCAGGTATTGCTGGTGGTAGGCTTCGGCAAAGTAGAACACCGGGGCGGGCAGGATCTCGGTCGTGATCCGGCCGCGCCCGGCGGCGTCGAGTGCCTGCTGGTACAGCGCCTTCGTCGCCTGAGCCGCCTGCGCCTGTTGCGGGGTGAAGGTGTAGATGCCCGACCGGTAGGTGGAGCCGACATCATTGCCCTGCCGCATCCCCTGCGTCGGGTCATGGCCTTCCCAGAACAGCTTCAGCAGCTGGTCATAGCGGACGACGGCGGGGTCGTGGATCACCCGCACCACCTCGTTGTGGCCGGTCGCTTGCGTGCAGGTCTCCTCGTAGGTCGGGTTCGGGGTGAACCCGCCCGCATAGCCGACCATGGTCAGCCAGACGCCGGGAACCTGCCAGAACTTCCGCTCGACCCCCCAGAAGCAGCCCATGCCGAACATCGCCTCGGCCATGCCCTGCGGCACCGGCGATTTCAGCGGGATGCCGGTGACGAAATGCGTCTCGGCGGTCGGCAGGGGTTCGCTCCGGCCGGGAAGGGCATTTTCAGGCGCGACCATGTCCAGTTTCGAGCGGCTGGCGAAGACCATCGGAAAACCTCCATTGCTTGGCCGAAGCCGTTGCCTGGCTGAAGATAGACCGCCGGCGCGGAAAACCCAAGGCGGGTGGCACGCCGATCACCCGGGCCCTACTCTGCCGGCTGTGGCAGGGCACGACAGAACACCGTCTCGTTTCCCGGTTCGGGGTGGCGGGGGATCAGGCAGGCAAGGCCGAAGGCGACCAGCGCCATCGCGGCACCCAGCAGGAACACGTGATCCGGCGAGGTCACCCAGAGATACCCCAGCGCCGCCGGCAGAAAGACCGCCGCGATGTGGTTGATCGTGAAGGCCACCGCCGCCGTGGGCGCGATGTCGCGCGGATCGGCGATCTTCTGGAAATAGGTCCTGAGCGCGAAGGACAGCGCAAAGAACAGCTGGTCGAGGATGAACAGCGCCGAGGCGATCACCAGCCCCCAGCCGAACCAGTAGAGACCGCCATAGGCCAGGAACACCAGCGTCAGGCCGATGTATTCGAACCCCATCACGTTGCGCTCGCCATACCGGCCGAGCGCCCGGCCCATCGCGGGGGCCACCATCATGTTGAGCAGGAAGTTCAGCATCAGCAGCGTCGTCATCTCGCTGACCCGCATGCCGAAGCGCTCGACCATCATGAAGCCGGCAAAGACGACGAAGATCTGCCGCCGCGCCCCGGACATGAACTGCAACGCATAATACAGCCAGTAGCGCCGGCGCAGCACCATGTGGCGGTGCTGGAGATGCGGCGCCTCGAACTGCGGATAGGCCAGGGCGGCGAACAGCACGATGGCGATCGTCAGCCCGCCCGCGGCCAGATAGACGGTGTTGTAATCCAGCTCCAGCCGGTTCCACAGCAGCACGATCGCCGCATAGGCCGCCAGCGCCGCCCCCGCCCCGACCGCGACGATCCGCCCCAGCATCACCGGCGCGCGGGCCTTGGAGATCCATTGCAGTTGCAGCGACTGGTTCACCGTCTCGAAGTAGTGAAACCCGATGGACGACAGCAGCGTCATCACCAGCAAGCCCGAGAAACTGGTGAACCACCCCGTCACCGCCGTCGCCGCGCCCAAGAGCGCCAGCATCAGCAGCGCCAGCACCTGCTCGCGCAGCGCCAGCAGGATCACGATCACCACCACCGCCAGCAGCCCCGGGATCTCGCGCACCGTGTGCAGCCAGCCGATCTCGCGGCCGGTGAAGCTCGCGACCTCGATGACGAAATTGTTCAGCAGCGCCAGCCAGGTGGCAAAGCTGAGCGGCATCGCCGCCGCCATGAGGTAAAGCAGCGCCTCGGGACGCCGCCAGGCGGGCAGGCCGAGCGTCTCGCCAAGGGGCATCGGACCAAAGCGCATCGCCGGACCCTACACCGCCCGTCCGAGGGGCGAAAGATCGGCGCCGATGCCCGCGTGGTCCGTGACCGCCTTCGCGATGCGCCGATCAAGACGCATCCCGGTCGCCGTCCCGCCGGTCGCGAAGCTCGGGTGGTGGCCCTTGCGGCCCGCGGCCGCGGCAGGGGCAAGCCGGCCGGGAGCGCGGGCCGAAACCGCCGGGGATTTGAGGCGAAGCCTCGATGCCCGCGCGCGCCCCGCAGGGACCACAGGGGCCCCGGGGCGCGACGCGACGCTGCCGCGACAGGTTGCGGACCGGTATGGCCGCCTCACGCCGGCCCGCGCGCGCTGCGGATCAGCCCGAGGATCTCCTTGGCCGCCGCCGGGATGTTGGTGCCCGGCCCGAAGATCGCCCTGACCCCGGCGGCCTTCAGGACATCATGGTCCTGTTGCGGGATCACCCCGCCGCAGATCACCAGGATCTCGCCCGCCCCCGCCGCCGCCAGCGCCGCGATCAGCTTCGGCGCGAGGGTCTTGTGACCCGCCGCCTGGCTGGAGATGCCGATGACATGCACGTCGTTGTCGATGGCATCCTGCGCCGCCTCCTCGGGCGTCTGGAACAGGGGGCCCACATCGACGTCAAAGCCGATGTCGGCAAAGGCGGTGGCGATGACCTTCGCGCCCCGGTCATGCCCGTCCTGGCCCATCTTGACCACCAGCATCCGGGGACGGCGGCCCTCGGCTTCGGCAAAGGCCTCGACGTCGCGCTGGATCGCGGCGAAGCCGGCATCGCCCTCATAGGCCGCGCCATAGACGCCGGCGAGGGTCCTGACCTCGGCCCGGTGCCGCCCGAACACCTTTTCCAGCGCCATGCTGATCTCCCCCACGGTTGCGCGCGCGCGTGCCGCCTCGATGGCCGCGTCCAGAAGATTGCCGCCCTCGCCCGCGCGGCGGGTGAGTTCATGGAGCGCCGCCTCGACGCGCCCGGCGTCGCGGCTGGCGCGGATGGCCGCCAGCTTGGCCACCTGCGCCTCGCGCACGGCCAGATTGTCGATGTCGCGGATCTCGATCGGCTCCTCGCGGTCCAGCCGGTACTTGTTGACGCCGACGATCACCTCCTCGCCCCGGTCGATCATCGCCTGGCGGCGGGCGGCGGATTCCTCGATGCGCAGCTTGGGCATGCCGCTGGCGACGGCCCGCGTCATGCCACCCATCGCCTCGACTTCCTCGATCAGCGCCCAGGCCTCGGTGGCCATCCGGTCGGTCAGCGCCTCGACGTAATAGCTGCCCGCGAGGGGGTCGATCACGCGGGTGACGCCGGTTTCCTCCTGCAGGATCAGCTGGGTGTTGCGCGCGATCCGCGCCGCGAAATCGGAGGGCAGCGCGATGGCCTCGTCCAGCGCGTTGGTGTGCAGGCTCTGCGTCCCGCCGAGCACCGCCGCCATCGCCTCGTATGCGGTGCGCACGACATTGTTCCAGGGGTCCTGCTCCTGCAGGCTGACGCCGGAGGTCTGGCAATGCGTGCGCAGCATCAGCGAGGCGGGCTTCTTCGCGCCAAAGCCCGTCATGATCCGGTGCCACAACAGCCGCGCGGCGCGGAGTTTCGCGGTTTCCATGAAGAAATTCATGCCGATGGCAAAGAAGAACGACAGCCGGCCGGCAAAGTCGTCCACATCCATGCCGCGCGCGATGGCGGTCTTCACATATTCGCGACCGTCGGCCAGGGTGAAGGCCAGCTCCTGCACCAGGTTCGCCCCGGCCTCCTGCATGTGATAGCCGCTGATGCTGATCGAGTTGAACTTCGGCATCTCGCGCGCGGTCAGCTCGATGATGTCGGCCACGATCCGCATGCTGGGTTCGGGCGGGTAGATATAGGTGTTGCGCACCATGAATTCCTTCAGGATGTCGTTCTGGATCGTCCCCGAAAGTGCCGCCCTTGGCACCCCCTGCTCCTCGCCCGCGACGATGAAGCTGGCCAGCACCGGAATCACGGCGCCATTCATCGTCATGGACACGCTGACCTTTTCCAGGGGGATGCCGTCGAAGAGGGTCTTCATGTCCTCGACGCTGTCGATCGCGACCCCGGCCTTGCCCACATCGCCGACCACGCGGGGATGGTCGCTGTCATAGCCGCGGTGGGTGGCCAAGTCGAAGGCGACGGACACGCCCTGCTGCCCGGCGGCCAGCGCCTTGCGGTAGAATTCGTTCGAGGCTTCGGCGGTGGAAAAGCCCGCGTACTGCCGGATCGTCCAGGGCCGCCCGGCATACATCGTGGCGCGCACGCCCCGGGTGAAGGGGGGCAGGCCCGGCAGGCCGTGCAGATGCGCCAGACCCGCGGTATCGGCGGCGGTGTAGAGCGGCTTGACCGCGATCCCTTCGATCGTCCGCCAGATCAGGCTGTCGGGATGCGCGCCCCGCAGGTCCCTTGTCGCAAGCGCCGCCCAGGCGGTCAGATCGTCGGTCATGCGGTTGCCCTCACGAAGCGGCGCAGCGGCCCTTTTGAAATCCCCGGCACGCGCCTATATGGACATGAAAGTGAGGCCCCATGCGTTCCCTGCACATTGCCGCCGTCGTTGCCCTGATGCCCTTTGCCGCCCTTGCCGACGGGACGGTGCCCGTCGCCGCCGAAACGGCGGTGCCCGCGGCGGAATTCGGCCCCCTGCCCGCCGACCAGGTGGTCCTTGCCGAACAGAAGTTCGTCAAGCGCCCGCTGGTCGTCTTTGCCGACAGCCCCAACGATCCGAACTTCATCCGGCAGATGGAACTGCTCGCACAGTCGCTGCCCGCGCTCGAGGATCGTGACGTGGTGCTGGTCACCGACACCGACCCCGCCGCGCGCAGCGAGTGGCGGCAGGAACTGCGCCCGCGGGGCTTTTCGCTGGTGATCATGGACAAGGACCTGCGTCCCGTCCGCCGCCAGCCCAGCCCCTGGACCGTGCGCGAGATCATGGCGGCCATCGACAAGCTGCCGCTCAGGCGCCAGGAAGTGCAGGATCGCAACCCGGCGGGGCGCTGACCGGTCCGGCACGCCGGCGGACGTCGCGCCTTCCCTCCCATGCGTGGGGAGGGGATGGGGGTGGGGGGCGCGGCGCCGGGCCATCACTCGAACTCCAGGATCACGTCGTCGACCCCGAGGCTGGCGCCCGGCGCGGCCCGCACCGCCTTGACCACACCGCTGCGCTCGGCCTTGAGGATGTTCTCCATCTTCATCGCCTCGACGGTCGCCAGCGCCTGACCTTCGGCGACCGCGTCGCCCGGGCCCACGTTGATCCTGACCACCAGCCCCGGCATCGGGCAGAGCAGGTATCGCGACATGTCCGGCGGGGCCTTTTCCAGCATCAGATCGGCAAGCGCCCGCTGCCGGGGGGTCTGGACATGGACCTTGAGGTCGGCGCCGCGCAGGCGCATCCGGAAGCCCATCGGGATCTTCGCGGTCTTGATCGCCAGCGTCGCGCCGTCGATCCGGAGCCGGGCAAGCGGCTGGCCCGGGGTCCAGTCGCTTTCCACCCGCAGGCTGCGGCCATCGGCGAAGGTCACCGTCGAGCCGCCGGGGTCGGCGGCGATGGTCACGGGCAGGCTGTCGCCCTGCAACGTGACGACCCAGTCGTCGCCCACGCGGCGGGTATGGTTGTCCATCCTGCCCGAGATGCGGGTGCGGCGGATCTCGGCGACGCGGTTCATCGCGGCGGCGGCGGCGGCGACGCGGCGCAGGGTGACGGGGTCGAGGGTCGCGCCCTGAAAGCCCTCGGGGTATTCCTCGGCGATGAAGGCGGTGGTGATGTCGCCGCGGATGAAGCGGGGATGGTCCATGACCGCGGCGCAGAACGGCAGGTTGTGGCCGATGCCTTCGACTTCGAACGTGTCGAGCGCGAGGCGCATCTCCTCGATAGCGGCGGCGCGGGTCGGGCCCCAGGTGCAGAGCTTGGCGATCATCGGATCGTAGAACATGCTGATCTCGCCGCCCTCATAGACGCCGGTGTCGTTGCGCACGATGCCGGTGGCGGTCTGGCCTTCGACCGGCGGACGGTAGCGCGTCAGGCGGCCGATCGAGGGCAGGAAGTTGCGGTAGGGATCCTCGGCATAAAGGCGGCTTTCCAGCGCCCAGCCGTGGATCTTCAGGTCCTCCTGCCGGAACGGCAGCGCTTCGCCGCTGGCGACACGGATCATCTGTTCCACCAGATCGACGCCGGTGATCAGCTCGGTCACCGGATGCTCGACCTGCAACCGGGTGTTCATTTCGAGGAAATAGAAGTTGCGGCTGCCATCGACGATGAACTCCACCGTGCCGGCGCTGGTGTAGCCCACGGCGCGGGCCAGCGCGCAGGCCTGCATCCCCATCGCCTGGCGCGTCGCCGCGTCCAGGAACGGCGACGGCGCCTCCTCGATGACCTTCTGGTTCCGGCGCTGGATCGAACATTCGCGCTCGTGCAGGTAGAGGCAGGTGCCATGGCTGTCGGCCAGCACCTGGATCTCGATGTGGCGGGGCTGGGTCACGAATTTCTCGATGAAGATCCGGTCGTCGCCGAAGCTTGCCGCCGCCTCGTTCTTCGAGGACTGGAAGCCCTCGCGCGCCTCGGCATCGTTCCAGGCGATCCGCATCCCCTTGCCGCCGCCGCCCGCGGATGCCTTGATCATCACCGGATAGCCGATCTCGCCCGCGATCCTGGCGGCATGCCCGGCATCCTCGATCAGGTCCATGTGGCCCGGCACCGTGCTGACCCCGGCCGCCATCGCCAGCTTCTTGGAGGTGATCTTGTCGCCCATCGCTTCGATCGCGGCGCTGGGCGGGCCGATGAAGACCACGCCAGCCGCCTCCAGCGCGGCGGCGAAATTGCGGTTCTCGCTGAGAAAACCATAGCCCGGATGCACCGCCTGCGCCCCGGTCTGGCGGACCGCGGCCATGATCCGGTCGATGGCGATATAGGACTGCGCGGCGGGGGACGGGCCGATGTGGACCGCCTCGTCCGCCATCCGGACATGGAGCGCATTGCGGTCGGCGTCGGAATAGACCGCGACCGTCCCGATCCCCATCCGGCGCGCGGTCTTGATCACGCGGCAGGCGATTTCCCCCCGGTTGGCGATCAGGATCTTCGTGAACATCGGCGTCCCCCCTCAGGCAGCTGCAAACGCAAGGGACCACCCGGGCGGCCGGCCCGGATGGTCCCTCGCGTCGGTTCGTGCCGCCCGCAGGCGGTCAGATCAGAATGACGGACGGCAGGGCGGCAGGCCGAGCTCGATCCCGCAGGTGGCCACACCGAGCAGCCCGCCGACCAGCGCGCCGGTGAGCACGTCGTTTTCGGTGGCATCGGCCAGGACCGCGCCCGCCGTGGCGCCCGCAAGCCCGCGCGACGCGGGGTCGGCCACGCAGCCCGCCAGCGGCATGACCAGGACGGCGGCGATGGCGGCAAGGATAAGCGATTTGTGCATGAAGATCTGCCTCGTTCGGTTGTTGTTCTTGGGCCGGAGTCTACCTGAAAACCACGGTTTTCATAGCATGATCTTGCAGGGACCGCGCGATCGGCACCGGGTCGGCCCCATGCAAGAAGCGGCCCGGCCTGGGACGGGCCGGACCGCAGGGAAGGGGAAGGGGTACTGCAACATTGCCCGCCGGAACCTGGCCGGCCCAGGCTGGCCAAGAAACAATGCCGCCGTTCGGCCCGCATTGCAATTGCATCGGCAACGCTCGGCGCGCCATGCGCGGAAGCTTGCCAGCGGGCGGTCAGGCTCGGCGCGTTCATGCCCGATCCTCCCCGCCGTCAGGCTCATCGCTCGCCAGCCCCGGCGCGTCCGGCGCGAAAACCTCCGGGAAGGCGGCCTCGGCCCGCTTGCGGTCGATGCGCAGCAGCGCGTCGTAGCTGGCCGGGTCGAAGGGGTCTTCGGCGGGCACCACCTCGCGCCCGAACAGCCAGCTCAGGCGACCGGCATCGAGATTGCCGCGCGCGAAGGGCTCTTCGCCGAAATGCTGCCAGAGGGCGGCCAGAAAGGCCTGGTCGGCCATCCGGTCAAGATGCTTGCGATCCCTGAACCGCTCGCGCGCGACGATCCGGGTCGGGCCGTCCTTGAGATTGGCGCGGCGGATGATGAACTGGAAATCGGTGCCGGTCAGCCGACCGGGAAAGCCGCGATGCTTCAGCATGGTGCGATCGCCCTGCCCCGGCGGTCAGCGTGCCGGAACGACCTGGGGGCGCCAGCCATTGCAACAGAACGGGGGGAGGGATGCGCCGAACAAGGCCGCCGGCGCCGCTTCAGGCCGCGGCAAGGCGCGGGCCCGGCAAGCCGTGACCCGCAAGCCCGCGCCAGGCGATCAGTTGAACTTGCCGGTGCCAACCGGATCGACGGTGACCGTGTCCACGACGACCGGCTCCTGCTGCGGCCGGGCGCAACCGGCAACGGCGGCAGCCATCGCGAGAACCAGAATGATACGGGTGCTGTTCGACATCCTCTACTCCATCTTTGGTGGGGTTTGACGGTGACATCCTCGCCAGCCGATCCCCGATACGCGTTCAAGGCCGCAAGTCTTCGACCACTCTCGAACCTAACCGAAGTCAAAGCCCGATGACACCGATGCCAAAGCAAGTTTGCAACCTGTGGCGTTCCTACATCAGCACCCCGGGACTGGCCAGCCGGAAAAATGCGCCGGACCGGACCCATCAGAACGGATCCCGGACGCAGGCGCCGCCCTCGACGCGGTAGGCCTCGAAGAACTGCACGACCCCGGGCGCGGCCTGGCCGAACGGCACGACGGCGCCGGACAGCGAGATGATGATCTGCTGCGGCTCGGGCGCCATGGCGGCGATGCGCGCCAGCGCATGGCCCTCGCAGAGCGCCTGCATGTCGTCGCCCGAGGTGGCGATGTCGGCCTCGCCAAGCCCGGGGGCGAGGAAGCGGAAGCGGGCCGTGGCGCCATAGGGGCCCGGGGCATCGGTCACGACATCGATCAGCGTGACCTCCCGCCCCGAGGGCACGGCGATCGCCCCCTCGGGCGCGGCGGCGTCCTCGCAGCCGCCCGCCGCGGCAAGCAGCACGAAAAGGCCGGCAAGGATGATGCGGTGCGCAGGCGTCATAGCGGGATGTTGTCGTGCTTTTTCCAGGGGTTGGTCAGACGTTTGCCGCGCAGTGCGGCAAAGGCCCGGGCGACCCGGCGGCGGGTGGACTGGGGCATGATGACCTCGTCGATGAAGCCCTTCTCGGCGGCGACGAAGGGGTTGGCGAAGCGGTCCTCGTAGTCCTTGACCCGGGCCGCGATCTTTTCGGGGTCGCCCAGTTCATTGCGGTAAAGGATCTCCACCGCGCCCCTGGCCCCCATCACCGCGACCTCGGCCGTGGGCCAGGCATAGTTGAAATCGCCGCGCAGATGCTTGGAGGACATCACCACATAGGCCCCGCCATAGGTCTTGCGGGTCAGGACGGTGACCTTGGGCACGGTCGCCTCGGCAAAGGCGAACAGCAGCTTCGCGCCGTGCTTGATGACGCCGCCATATTCCTGGCCGACGCCGGGCAGGAAACCCGGCACGTCGACCAGCGTGAGGATCGGGATCTCGAAGGCGTCGCAGAACCGCACGAAGCGGGCGGCCTTGCGGCTGGCGTCGATGTCGAGACAGCCGGCCAGGACCATCGGCTGGTTCGCGACCACGCCGACCGACTGGCCTTCGATCCGGATGAAGCCGGTGATGATGTTGCCGGCAAAGGCGGCCTGGATCTCGAAGAAATCGCCCTCGTCGGCGATCTTCTGGATCAGCTCCTGCATGTCGTAGGGCTGGTTCGGATTGTCCGGCACCAGCGTGTCGAGGCTCGGCTCCAGCCGGTCGGGCCGGTCGAAGAAGGGGCGGACGGGGGCGCGTTCGCGGTTGTTGAGGGGCAGGAAGTCGATCAGGCGGCGCGTTTCGGCCAGCGCCTCGACATCGTTCTCGAACGCGCCATCGGCCACGCTGGACTTGCGGGTGTGGGTGGTGGCGCCGCCCAGTTCCTCGGCGGTGACCTGTTCGTTGGTCACGGTCTTGACCACGTCGGGACCGGTGACGAACATGTAGGAGCTGTCCTTCACCATGAAGATGAAGTCGGTCATCGCCGGCGAATAGACCGCGCCGCCCGCGCAGGGGCCCATGATCAGCGAAATCTGCGGCACCACGCCCGAGGCCATCACGTTGCGCTGGAACACCTCGCCATAGGCGGCAAGCGAGCCGACGCCCTCCTGGATGCGGGCCCCGCCCGAATCGTTGATGCCGATCACCGGGGCGCCGTTCTGGATCGCCATGTCCATGATCTTGCAGATCTTCGCGCCATGGGTCTCCGAGACGGACCCCCCGAAGACGGTGAAGTCCTGGGCAAAGACATAGACCATGCGGCCGTTGACCGTGCCCCAGCCGGTGACCACGCCATCGCCCGCCGGACGCTCGTCCGCCATCCCGAAGTCGGTGCAGCGGTGCGCGACGAACATGTCGAATTCCTCGAAACTGCCGTCGTCGAGCAGCAGTTCGATACGCTCACGCGCCGTCAGCTTGCCCTTGGCGTGCTGGGCCGCCACGCGCTTTTCGCCGCCCCCGGCGCGGGCCACGGCACGGCGCTGTTCCAGCTGCCCCAGGATGTCCTTCATGCGTCCCCCGCCCC
>Ga0136707_1000184_pt1 | contig 12375 bp, 12 predicted proteins | sample 4C3metaG_FD_101397 | JGI IMG/M metagenome (GOLD analysis project Ga0136707, IMG submission 101397) | Freshwater bacterial and archeal communities from Indian Creek, Illinois, USA - 4C3 metaG | ecosystem: Environmental > Aquatic > Freshwater > Unclassified | place: USA: Indian Creek, Illinois...
CCCACTGAGCTAGGCTCCGGGCCGTGCAGGCCCGGAGACACCCCCGATGAGCGAGACCGCCGCAGCACGCGCGGGAGCGAGCCGCCTCCTCTCCGGCATGTTCTGGAACGCGATGGGGCGCGGGCTTCCCCTCATCCTCGCTCTCGCCCTCACGCCGCTGCTGGTGCAGCAGATGGGGCTGGAGCGCTGGGGGCTATTCACCCTTGCGCTCGCGCTGGTTGGCGTCTTTGGCATCTTCGACCTGGGCATCGGCCCCGCCCTGACGCGCGGCCTCTCCGAGCGCATGACCGATGGCGCGGAGGATACCGGGGCGGGCAAGCTGGTCGGCACGGCGATGCTGGCGCTGGGCGGCTTTGCGGCGATAGGGGCCGCGGCGCTGTGGCTGATACTGCCGTGGTTGATGCAAAGCGCGCTGAACGTGCCACCCGAATTGCAGGCCGAGGCGCTGACCGCCTTCCGCATCCTGGCCTGCGCCGCGCCGCTCATCGTGCTGAATGCGGCACTCTGGGGCGTGCTGGCCGCGCATCAGAAATTCGCCGCCGCCAATCTCGCGACCATCCCGGTGGCCATCATGTATTACGTCGGCCCGGCGATCCTGCTGGTCTTCTGGCAGAGCCTGATTGGCGTCATGATCGTGCTGGTGCTGTGCCGGCTGGCCAATACCCTCTCCTACCTCTGGCTTGCGCGGCCGGTGCTGCCCCGGCTTTCGGTGGGCAGCCCGCTGATGGTGCTGCCGCTGCTGCGGATCGGCGGCTGGATGACCTTCGCCTCGGTGCTCAACCAGGCGCTGCTCTATGCGGATCGCTTCCTGATCGGCGCGCTGCTGACACTCGCCGCCGTTGCCTATTACGCGACGCCGCTCGATCTCGTGCTGCGGATGTGGATCCTGCCGGTGGCCATCGCGCAGGCCCTGCTGCCGGCCATGGCCTCGGCCTTCCGCCTGCTGCCGGAGGTGACGGCGGGGCTGCTGCGGCGCGGCGCGCTGCTGATGCTGCTGCTGACGCTGCCGCCCTGCCTGGTGCTGGCGGGGGTGGGCGATTGGGTGCTGCGGCTTTGGCTCGGCCAGGATTTCGCGGCGGGTGGCGGCATGGTGCTGCGCATCCTGGCGGGCGGCATCTTCTTCTCCTGCCTCGCCTTCGCGCCCAATGCGCTGCTGGACGCGATTGGCCGGCCGGATGCGACGGCCAAGCTCATCCTGGCGCAGGTGGTGATTTTCCTGCCGCTCTCGGCGCTGTTTCTCTGGCTTTGGGGGATCGAGGGCGCGGCGGTGGCATGGGCCATCCGCGCGGCGGGCGATTGCGCGGGCAAGTTCTGGCTGGCCGGGCGGCTCTACCCGGCTGCCGGCCAAACTGCCCGGCAATTCGCTCTGCCGCTGGGGCTTTCCGCCCTGGCGCTCGCCGTCATGGTGCTGGCGCCGGATGCGCGCTGGGCGGCGGGGCTGGCGGTGGGCGGCTTCCTGCTGGTGGTGGCCGCCATGCTGCGCGTGTTGACCCCCGAGGAACGCGCCGCGCTGAAGCCCCTTCTCCGCCGCCCTTGGCAGGCCCGGCGCCTGCTGCAATCAGGCGCCACATGATCGCGATCAATGGCCGATTCCTCACGCAAGGCCTCACCGGCGTGCAGCGCTACGCGCGCGAGATGACGCGCGCCCTGGATGCGCTGGTGGCTGCGGGCGAGGCGCCGCCGATGCGGTTGATCGCGCCGCCGGTCGCCGATGGGCTGGAGGAGTTCGCCCATCTGGCCCCCAGCATCATCGGCCAGCGTGGCGGGCAGCTTTGGGAACAGCTGGACCTGCCACGCGCGGCGGGGGGCGATTTCCTGCTCAACCTCGGCAATACCGCGCCGGTCGCGCAGGGGCGCAACCAGGCGGTGGTGATCCATGATGCCGGCGTCTTCGACACGCCCGAGAGCTATTCCTGGAAGTTCCGCAGTTGGTATCGCGGCCTGCAACACATGCTGGTGTTCCGGGGCACGCGCATCCTCTCCGTCTCGGCGTTTTCGGCCGGGCGCATCGCCAGCAACCTCGGCATTGATCCCGCGCGCATTGGCGTCACGCTGGAAGGTGGCGAGCACATCCTGCGCGAAGCGGCAGACCCCGCCATCCTGGCTCGGCACGGCCTCGCGGCGGGCGGCTATGCGCTGGTGATCGGCACGGGCGCGGCCCACAAGAATTTGGCGGCTTTGCAACACGCCATCGGCGCCCTGGCCGCGCGCGGGCTGGTGCTGGCGGTGGCCGGCGCCAAGGATGCCGCCGTGTTCCGCCAGGATGGCGCGCCGCCCAGCGAAAATGTGAAGCCGCTGGGCCGGGTTTCCGATGCCGAATTGCGCGCGCTGTATGAATCCGCGCTCTGTCTCGTCTTTCCCTCGCGCTATGAGGGCTTCGGCCTGCCGCCGGTCGAGGCGATGTGGTGTGGCTGCCCGGTCATCGCCTCGCGCGCCGGTGCCGTGCCCGAGGTCTGCGCCGATGCCGCGCTCTGGTTCGACGCCGCCCGCCCGGAAAGTCTGGGCGAGGCGGTGGCGCAACTCGCCGATGAGCCGGCCCTGCGCGCCGCGCTGGTCGAAGCGGGCCGGGCGCGGGTGAAAAATTTTTCCTGGGACCAGGCGGCGCGTCGCCTTTTGGGGTTTCTGCCGCGATGAAGATCGCCATCATCCATGAATGGCTGGACAGCTATGCCGGCTCCGAGCGCGTGCTGGAGCAGATGCTGGCCTGCTACCCGCAGGCCGATATCTTCGCCCTGTGCGACTTCCTGCCCGAGGGCCAGCGCGGCTTCCTGGGCGGCAAGGTGCCGACCACGAGCTTCATCCAGCGTTTGCCCTTCGCACGGCGGATGTTCCGCAACTACCTCCAACTCATGCCGCTCGCGGTCGAGCAATTCGACTTGCAGGGTTATGACCTGGTGCTCTCCTCCTCGCATGCGGTGGCCAAGGGCGTGATCACTGGGCCTGGCACGCGCCATGTCAGTTATGTGCATAGCCCGATGCGCTATGCCTGGGATTTGCAGCACCAGTATCTGCGCCAGGCGGGGCTGACACGCGGCTTGAAGGGTCTCTACACGCGCTGGCTGTTGGGACGCATGCGCGCCTGGGACCAGATGAGCGCGGCCCGCCCCGACGTGATCCTGGGCAATTCCCGCTACATCGCCGAACGCATCCGCAAGGTCTGGCGGCGCGAGGCCAGCGTGCTGCACCCGCCGGTGGATCTGGAGGGCTTCCCGCTCTCAGCCGCGCCGCGCACGCATTTCCTCGTGGCCTCGCGCCAGGTGCCCTACAAGCGGATCGAGCTGGTGGCGGAAGCCTTCGCCCGCATGCCGGAATTGCAGCTGACGGTGGTGGGCGATGGGCCAGCCGCGCCGCTGGTGGCCAAGGCGGCGGCGGGTGCGGCCAATGTCACCATCCGCGGCCGGGTGCCGCAGGGCGAGCTGGTGCAATTGCTGCAAACCGCCCGCGCCTTCGTCTTCGCCGCCGAGGAGGATTTCGGCATCGCGATGGTCGAGGCGCAATCCTGCGGCACGCCGCTCATCGTCTATGGCCGTGGTGGCGCGCGCGACATTCTGCGCGAGGGCGAGACAGGCCTGTTCTTCGAGCAGCAGACGCCGGAAGCCATCATCGCCGCCGTCCGGGATTTCGTGGCGCGCGAGGCAGATTTCACGCCACAGGCCTGCGCCGCCCAGGCCCGGCAATTCAGCATCCCCGAGTTCCGCCGCAAGCTGACCGGCATCGTTCACGATGCCCTGCACGGTGGCGCCGCATGATCTCCCTCATCGTCTCCACCATGGGCCGCGTGACCGAGATCGGCGAGTTGTTCGAAAGCCTGCTGGCCGATGCCAGCGCGCCCTTCGAAGTGATCCTGGTGGACCAGAACGCCGATGGGCGGCTGGATGCGCTGGTGGCGGAATACGCGCCACGCCTGGCGCTGCGCCATCTTCGCGGCCCGCGCGGCCACGCCAATGCCGGGCGCAATCTCGGCCTGCGGCATGCGCGAGGCGAACTGGTGGGTTTCCCGGATGATGATTGCCTGTTCCCGCCCGGCGCGCTGGCGCAGGTGCGCGCGGCCTTCGACGCCGATGCCCGCCTCGCCATCCTGACCGGTCCGGCGGCGGCCCCACAAGGCGGGCTTGGCTCCGGCCGCTGGAACCCGGATGGCGGCCCCATCACGCTGGCAAATGTCTGGATCAGCGTGATCGAGTTCAACCTCTGGCTCCGGCGGGACCACGCCTTGGCCTTGGGCGGCTTTGACGAGGCGATGGGCCCCGGCGCGCGCTTCGGCTCGGCCGAGGGCAATGACCTGGTCTGCCGCGCCATGGCGGCGGGGCATGCCGCGCGCTACGAGCCAGGCCTTCGCATCATCCACCCCGACAAGCGCCTGACGCCGGAGGCCGTGGCCCGCGCCAAGCGCTATGGGCTGGGCCTCGGCTTCGCGCTGCGCCGGCATGGCGTGGCGGCCGGCACCTGGGCGCCGCTGCTCTATCGCCCACTGGGCGGCATCGGCGTCTCGCTGCTGCGGGGGCGCTGGCTCCATGCGCGATACTACGCCGCGACCTTCCAGGGCCGGCTGGAAGGCTTCCTCGCGCGCGAGGCCACCGCCCTGCCCCATCCCACACCCCTGGAGGCCCTGCCGTGAGGATCGCCATCGGCATCGCCACCCGCGGCCGCCCCGCCATCCTGGCCGAGGTGCTGCGCGAGCTTGATCTCCAGACGCGCGCGCCGGATCGCATCCTCGTATGCCATGTCACGCCCTCGGATGTGGGCGATGTGCCGCGCGACTTCCCGGGCGTGGAATTTCTGACGGCCGAGGCCGGCCTGCCGCGCCAGCGCAACCGCATCCTGGACGCCATCGGGGATTGCGACGCCGTGCTGTTCCTGGATGACGACTTCATCGCGGCGCCGCCCTGGCTGGCCGCTCTGGAGGCCGTCCTGCTGGCCCATCCCGATTGCGCCGTGGCGACGGGAACGGTGGTGGCGGATGGCGCGAAGGGCCCCGGCATCACGCCCGATGAAGCCCGCGCGATCCTTGCCGGCGATAGCCCGCCCGCCAGCCTCACCGCCGCGCATGAGCATTTCAACGGCTATGGCTGCAACATGGCGCTGCGCCTGGCGCCCGTGCGGGAACACGCGCTGCGCTTTGACGAGAAGCTGCCGCTCTATGCGTGGTACGAGGATATAGACCTCACCCGGCGCATGCTGCCTCACGGAAAAATCCTTCGCCTGGAGGGCGCGCGCGGCGTGCATCTGGGGGTGAAGCAGGGCCGCGTGCCGGGGGTGCGGCTGGGCTATTCCCAGGTGGTGAACCCGATCTATCTGGCGCGGAAGGGCAGCTTTCCCTGGTCCCATGCCATCCCCTCGGCCGGGCGGCATTGCCTGATCAACCTGCTGCGCTCCCTCCGGCCCGAGCCCGAGGTGGATCGCTGGGGGCGCTTCCGCGGCAATCTGCGTGGCGTGTGGGATTTGCTGACGGGCCGGGCCGATCCGGAACGGATCCTCTCCTTGTGAGCCGCGCGCCCTGGCGCATCGTCACCATCCGCGAGCGGCCGGACCTCATTCCCCTCGTCGCCAACTGGCTCTGGGATGCCTTCTGGCACCCGAACGGCCACCCGCTGGATGAGGTGCGCGAGATCATCAGCGAATGCACCGCCGAGACAGATGCGCCGCAATGCTTTGTGCTGCTGGCGGGCGAGGTGCCTTGCGGCACGGCCAGCTTCGTCTCGGCCGACCTTGAAATCCGCGACGATATCGGCCCCTGGCTGGCGGGCGTCTATGTCGTGCCCGAGGCGCGCGGCCAGGGTTGCGCGCGGCGGCTGGTGGCGGCGGTGGAGGATGCGGCGCGGCAGGCGGGGCACCCTTGCCTGTTCCTCCACACGCATGACGCGCAGCCGCTCTACCTGAAGCTCGGCTGGCGGGTGATGGAGGAGGCGAAGGATGGCCGCCGCCCCGTCACGATCATGCGGCAGGATTTCGGCGCTCAGGGCGCGGGAAAGAGTGCGCTCGTCCGCCCGAGCAGGCGATAGGCGACAAGGCCGACATATTCGCGAATGGCCCATTCCGCCTGGCCCAGCCGGAAGGAAAAGGGCGGATCAAACCAGCCCTGCCCGCCCGGCGCCGTGGAATAGTTCACCGGCCAGGCGGTGATCTCCCAACCCGCGCGCCGGAAGCAGCCCATGGAACGCGGCATGTGGCTGGCCGAGGTGACCAGCAGCCAGCGTTCGCCGGGCTTGGGCTGCAACAGGGCGTGGGTGAGGGTCGCATTCTCCCAGGTGTTGCGGGCCTGGTCCTCGAAGATCACGCGCGGGCCATCCAGGCCGATGCCGGCCCAGAGTTCGCGCGCCACATCGGCCTCGGTCTTCTGGCCGGTGATCACGCTGCCCTGGCCGCCGGTGAAGACGATCCGCGCCTCGGGGTGCAGGCGGGCCAGGATGGCCGCCTCGGTCATGCGCTCGGCGGCGCCGTTCAGCGCCGGGATGCCGCGCCGCTCGGTCAGGAGTTGCTCGACCGCGCCGCCCAGTATGATGACGCCATCCACCCGCCCGGCCGCCTCGGGGCGGGGGAAGCGGTCTTCCAGCGGCAGGGTGATCCAGGCCGGCAAGGGTGTCAGCAGCACGGCGACGAACCAGCCAAGCCCCAGCATCAGCGGCCAGCGGCCCCAACGGCCCGAGCGGCCCGAGCGGCGATGTGCGATCAGCGCCGCTGCCCCCAGGCAGGCCAGGAACAGCGCGAAGGTGTTGGGCCTGGCAAAGAGCCAGAACACCTTGGATGCGATAAAGAGGCTGTCCTCGATCATTCGGCCTCCACGCGCCGCCAGAGTTCGATCGACCCGCGCTCCTCGGCGAAGCTCGCGGCGAGTTCATAGCCCTCTTCCAGGGCTTCCGTCAGCATGGACATGGCCGAGGGCCGCATGGCGAACCATTCGGTGCGGTCCAGCACGATGAAGCGCGGACGGGAGGCAAGGATGCGCGCCACCTCGGCATCGGTATCCACGCCGGCCAGGCTGGCGAAGCCGCCGGTCAGATGCACGGGGAAGGGAAAACGCGTGGGCAGGCGGGCCTGCGTCAGGAAATACACCACGGGCTGGTAGTTGGGCACAAAGATCGTATCGCCCGGTTGCAACTCCTCATTCATCAGCGCGGCCATGCGCCGGGGCGTATCGGGCGCGCCCAGGGCAAAGCCGCGCGAGAGGCGGGGTGCGAGGTCGGTCGCCATTAAATCCACCGTGGCGAAGGCGACCAGCGCGGCCAGGGTCAGCCGCGCCCTCTGACTGCCCACATAACGGGCGAAGGCATAGGCGCCGATGGCGCCCATCAGGCTAAGCGGCGGAATGACGATCAGGAAGTAATGCGGGAAAAAGAAGCCCGGCCCCGCCACGGCGAGCGAAGCGGTGGCGAACCAGAGCAGGCCCAGCAGCACCAGGCGACGCAACACCGGGTCCCGCGGCGCCAGCAAAAAGGCCGGCAGCAGCAAGGCCAGGAGCCAGCGCAGCGCCAGTGCCGAGAGGGTGATGCGCCAGAGCGCCTGCTCCAGCGGAATCCGCCCCGAGGCATATTCGAGCGGCGCCAGGATCGTGCTGGCGAACCAGATGTCGAACTCGCCGCGCAGGGCATAGATCGCAGCCACCAGCGCCGTCGGCATGAGGCAGAGCAACGCATAGGCCAGGGCGGTCGCGGCCAGCAGGCCCCAGCGCCGGGCGCGCAGCAGGGGCCAGGCAAAGATGGCGAAGGCGAGGCAGCCTTCCGGCGCCGCCACCTGCTTGATCAGAAGGGCGCAGCCGATCAGCAGCCCCATCCCGATCAGGCGCGGCCAGAGCGGGCCGGATGCCAAAGCAATGGCAAGGCTGGACACCACCAGCGGCGCGAACAGGATCTCGGTGTTGGTGGCGAGGCCGCCCATCAGCAGCGTATGCGCCGCATAGAGCACTGCCGCCGCATAGCCCACCGACCGCGGCGCGCCCGCCACGCGGACCAGCGCGATCAGCGCATAGCCGGTCGAGGTCACGGCCAAGGCGCCCAGGAAGCGCACGGTCTCCAGGCTCTCGCCAAAGATCAGGAAAGCGAGCGCGATGATCGCCGGCGCGCCCGGCGGATGCATGTCCCAGACGCCCGAGAAGGGCCAGTTCCCCCGCAACCATTCCCGCGCCTGGAGCAGATACAGGCTCTCATCCCAGTCAATCACCGAGGGCAGGAAGGAGGCCCAGCGGATCATCACCACCACGGCCGGCAGCAGCGCCAGCGCGATGCTCCAGCGGTGACGCGCGAACCATGCGGGGAAGCCAGGGGACATCAGCCCCAATTGGCCCAGGCGCGGCCCGCCCGCAAGCGGCCGGCTCTCAACGCTTCAGCCCAAGCTGTACTTCGCGCCACCAGATATACAGCCCCGAGGCCACCAGCACGGCGATGCCCAGGCCATCCCAGCCATCCGGCGCCTCGGCCCAGATGACGGCGCCCAGCAGCGTGGTCCAGATGATGCCGGAATACTCGAAGGGCGCGACCAGCGTGGGCTCGCCCGAGCGATAGGCCTCGGTCATCAGCAATTGCGCCAGCGCCGAGATGATGCCGATGCCCAGCAGCAGCAGCCATTGCCAGGCGCTCGGCCACACCCAGACGGGCAGGCTGGCCAGGAAGGCCAAAATCGATGAGCCGATGGCGAACCACAGCACGATGGAGACGCCGCTCTCACCCGCCTCGCCCATGCGGCGGATGGTGATCATGGAAAGCGCCCAGGCGAGGGATGCCACCAGCACGATCAGGCTCGGCACCAGTTCGGCGGCACCGGCACCCGTGGGGCGGACCATGAGCAGCACGCCCAGGAAGCCGGCCACCACCGCGCTGCCGCGCCGCCAGCCCACCCGCTCCCCCAGCAGGGGCACCGCGAGCAGCGTGAGAAACAGCGGCATGGTGAAGCCCAGCGCCGTGACCGTGGCCAGCGGCATGGTGGCATAGCCATAGAAGGCGCCGCCCATGCCGATCAGGCCGAAGATGGTCCGCCAGACATGCCCCATGGGATATTGCGTCCGCAAGGCCGGCCACCCCCCCGCCTGGCTGAGCAGCGGCAGCAGCACCGGCAGGGCAAAGAGGCTGCGGAACAGCACCAGCTGCGCCAGTGGCACGGCCCCATCCAGCGCCTTCACGCAGCTGGCGGCCAGCGCGAACAACACCGCCGCCCCAAGGATGAACAGGATCGCGCGGCGACGGCTGGCCCGCGTCGCGGCCGAAGGGGAGATTTGCAAGCTGTGGCTCATGGACGGGCGTGAGGCCTGAGGTTACGGTCGTCGCGTCATGAGCGCCAGACTCCCCAACGGCCGGCCACCCAAGGCCCCCCTCATCCCGCCCCATCCCGGCCTCGACATCCTCGCGGATGAGGTGGTCTGGGATGGGCGCTTCCCGCTGCAACGGGTGCGCTTCACCTATGAGCGCTTCGATGGCACGCGCTCGGCCGAGCTTACCTGGGAATTGTGGCGGCGCAGCGGTGGCGTGGCCATGCTGCCCTATGACCCGTGGTCGGATCGCCTCGCGCTGATCGAGCAATTCCGCCTGCCCGTGCATGCCGCCGGGCTGCCCCCCATCCACACCGAATGCGTGGCCGGCCTGCTGGAGCCAGGCGAGGAGCCCGAAGCCGCCGCGCGGCGTGAATCCATGGAGGAAGCCTCCGTGGCACCCGACCTGCTGGAACATATCGGCCGCTACATGCTGATGCAGGGCGGCTGCGACGAGTTGATGCACCTCTATTGCGGCCGCGCCCGCTTGCCGGAACCCGAAGCGGCCGGCACCCACGGCCTGCTGCATGAGGGCGAGGATATCCGCCTGCTGATCATGCCGGCTCAGGAAGCCTTCGCGATGCTGGACCGCAACGCGATCCAGAACGCCACCTGCGCGCTCAGCCTGTTCTGGCTGCGCCAGCACCACGCGCGCCTGCGCACCGAATGGACTCGAGAATGACCGAAACTCTGTTCCGCGACGATGCCTATCTGCGCGAAGTCACCGCGCGCGTCATCGCGGCCGATGCCACAGGCATCATCACCGACCGCAGCAATTTCTATCCGCGCGCCGGTGGCCAGCCCGGCGATGCCGGCATCCTGCGCTGGGCCGGCGGCGAGGCCGTGATCACCGAGGCCGCCAAGGGCGAGGCCGAAGCCATCCTTCACCGGATCCCGGAAGGCAGCCAAATACCAACCCCCTGGCCCGCCCCCGGTGACGAGGTGACGCTGATCCTCGACTGGGACCGCCGGCATCGGCACATGCGGATGCACACCACGCTGCATCTGCTGTGCAGCCTGATCCAGGGCGCAGGCGTCACCGGCGGGCAGATCGGCGCCGACAAGTCGCGCCTTGATTTCGACCTGGCCGAGCCGCCCACCAGGGAATCGCTCACCGAAAAGCTCAACGCGCTGATCGCCGCCGACCACGCCATCACCGAGACCTGGATCACGGAGGCGGATCTTGACGCCAATCCGGGCCTGGTCCGCACCCTCTCCGTCCAGCCGCCGCGCGGTGCGGGGCGGGTGCGGCTGGTGCGGATCGGGCCGATGGACCAGCCGGTGGATTTGCAACCCTGCGGCGGCACCCATGTGAAAAGCACGGGTGAAATCGGCCGCGTGGAAGTGCTCAAGCTGGAGAATAAGGGACGGCAAAATCGCCGCATCAGCATCGCATTGGTGGAGGGGTGATCATGGACAACCTGGTCAGCACGGAATGGCTCGCATCCCAATTGGGCGCGGCCGACCTCATGGTTTTCGACACGACGAAATACCTGCCCAACGAGCCCTTCGACGGCGCCACCAAATTCGCCAAGGCCCATATCCCCGGCGCGCATTTCTTCGACCTGGACGTGGTGGCCGACCCCGATGCGACGCTGCCGCACATGATCCCCGGTGCCGCGCGCTTCGAGAAATTGATGGGCGCCATGGGCATCTCCAACGCGACGCGCGTGGTGTTCTATGACCAGAAGGGCCTGCAATCCTCGGCGCGCGGCTGGTGGCTGATGCGCCTGTTCGGGCATGAGAAGGCAGCGGTGCTGGATGGCGGCCTGCCCAAATGGCTGCGCGAGGGCCGACCCGTCGCCTCCGGCACGCCCGCGGCGGCGCAGCCCGCCAACTATGTCGCCGATTTCATGGCCGCGCGCGTCTTTGGCATCGGTGATGTGAAGCGCGTCCTGGCCGACGAATCCGCGCTGGTGCTGGATGCGCGCGCCGCCGGCCGCTTCAGGGGCACAGCGCCCGAGCCGCGGCCCGGCCTGCCCTCCGGCCATATGCCGGGTGCGGCCAACCTCCCCTTCAACGAGCTTTTCGCGGCCGATGGCACCATGCTGCCGCCGGACGCGCTGCGCGCCCGCTTTGCCGCCGCCGGGGCTGAGGGCCGGACGGCGCTCGTCACCAGCTGCGGCACGGGCGTCACCGCTTGCATCCTCACCCTTGGCGCCCTGCGCGCCGGGCTGCCTGAGCCCGCCGTCTATGACGGCTCCTGGACCGAATGGGCGAGCCGCCCCGAAACCGTGAAAGCAACCGCGTGATGCCCGATTCCAAGTCCAACAACTTCGGCTTCTCCACCCGCATGAGCCATGCGGGGCGCGAGGGCGTTCGCATCCATGGCTTCGTGAACCCGGGCGTGCATCGCGGCTCCACCGTGCTCTTCCCGAATTGCGAGGCGCGGCGCGATGGCGCGGCCAAGCGCTACGAACAATTCATGACCTATGGCACGCAGGGTGGCCCCACCCATTACGCGCTGGAGGATGTGATCTGCGAGATCGAGGGCGGCACGCGCTGCACCATCGTCGGCACCGGCCTGGCTGCCGTGGTCGTGCCGCTGCTGGCCTATCTCAAGGCGGGCGATCACTGCCTGATGCCGGATAGCGTCTATGGCCCCGCCCGCAGCCTGGCCAACAACATGATGCAGGGCTGGGGGATCGAGACGACCTTCTACGACCCTTGCGTGGATGAAGCCGGCATGGCCGCGCTGATCCGGCCCAACACCAAGGTCGTCTATACCGAGAGCCCCGGCTCCCACACCTTCGAAATCCAGGACATTCCCGCCATCGCCCGCGCCGCCCATGCGCGCGGGGCCAAGGTGATGATGGACAATACCTGGGGCATCCACACCTTCCAGCCCTTCACCCATGGCGTGGACATCTCGATCCAGGCGCTGACCAAATATGTCGGCGGGCATTCGGACATCCTGCTGGGCAGCGTCACCGTGAACAGCGAGGAGGATCACCTGATCGTCCGTGGCGCCGCCTCCACCATGGGGCATTACGCCTCGCCCGATGACGTCTGGCTCGCGCTGCGGGGCGTGCGAACCATGGCGGTGCGCCTGAAGGTGCAGGAGGCCGCCAGCATCGAGGTGGCCAAGTGGCTGGAGGCGCAGCCGCAACTCAAGCAGGTGATGCACCCGGCCCTGC
>Ga0136707_1000185_pt1 | contig 12370 bp, 10 predicted proteins | sample 4C3metaG_FD_101397 | JGI IMG/M metagenome (GOLD analysis project Ga0136707, IMG submission 101397) | Freshwater bacterial and archeal communities from Indian Creek, Illinois, USA - 4C3 metaG | ecosystem: Environmental > Aquatic > Freshwater > Unclassified | place: USA: Indian Creek, Illinois...
CGCATCTTCTACCCGCTGGTCACAGGCCGCGAAGGCGGCTCCGGTTTGGGGCTGAGCTTGGCGCAGACCTTCGTGCAGCAGCACCACGGCTTGATCGAGTGCCACAGCGTGCCGGGCCGCACCGATTTCACCTTCCTCATACCCCTGCCCTAAAGCCCGCGTGCCCAGCGGGCCGGGCCGCACCCACCGAACTAGGAGCGCTGGCATGAACCCCATCTGGATCGTGGACGACGACCAATCGATCCGCTTCGTACTTGAAAAAGCCCTGCAACGCGAGCAATTGCCCACGCGCAGCTTTGCCAGTGCACGCGCCGTGCTCGATGCGCTGGCCGACAGCGAAGCCGAGGGCGAGCATGGGCACAGCGGCCCGCAGGTGCTGGTGAGCGACATCCGTATGCCGGGCGGCTCCGGGCTCGACTTGTTGCAGCGCATCAAGCGCCTGCGCCCCGGTCTGCCCGTGATCATCATGACCGCGCACTCCGACCTCGACAGCGCCGTGGCCTCATTCCAGGGCGGGGCCTTCGACTACCTGCCCAAGCCCTTCGACCTCACGGCCGCCGTCGAGCTGATCCGGCGCGCGCTCGAAGAAAGCCAGCGCGAGCAAGTCGCCGACCAGAGCCTGATCGAAACACCCGAAATGCTCGGCCAGGCCGCCGCGATGCAGGACTTGTTTCGTGCCATAGGCCGACTCTCACAGAGCAACGTCACCGTGCTCATCACCGGCGAATCCGGCACCGGCAAGGAGCTGGTTGCGCGCGCCCTGCACAAGCACTCACCCTGCGCCAAGGGCCCGTTCGTGGCCATCAACACGGCAGCGATTCCGCGCGACCTGCTCGAAAGCGAGCTCTTTGGCCACGAGCGCGGGGCCTTCACCGGCGCGCAAGCCATGCGCCGCGGCCGCTTCGAGCAAGCCGAGGGCGGCAGCTTGTTCCTAGACGAAATCGGCGACATGCCGCTGGACTTGCAAACGCGGCTGCTGCGCGTGCTCAGCGACGGGAGTTTCTACCGCGTCGGCGGCCACGCAGCGGTGAAATCGCAGGTGCGCGTGATCGCCGCCACGCACCAGAACCTAGAGCAGCGCGTGCGCCAGGGCGCGTTTCGCGAAGATTTGTACCACCGCCTCAACGTGATCCGGCTGCGCCTGCCGCCCCTGCGCGAGCGCCGCGACGACGTGCCCCTGCTGACGCGCTGCTTTTTGCAGCAAAGCGCGCTCCAGCTCGGCATCGAGCCCAAGCGCATCGCCGAATCGGCGCTGGCGCTGCTGAGCGAATTCCCCTTTCCGGGCAATGTGCGCCAGCTCGAAAACATCTGCCACTGGCTCACCGTCATGGCCCCAGCGCAGACCATCGAGGCCCAAGACTTGCCCCCCGAGGTGCACGAAGCCCTGCAGCAGCCCGCCGCCACAGCGCCCGAACCCGCCGCCGCTATCGCCGCTACTCCAATCGCCGCCGCTATCGCCGCCGCCAGTGCCCCAAGCCCGCCGCCCAGCGCCGCACCCGGCCCCTGGGAGCCCGGCCTATACGCCGAGGCACTGGCCCTGCTGCAAGCCAATCGGCCCGAGGTCTGGCAGGCCCTGAGCCAGCGCTTCGAAGCCACGCTGCTGCGCGCCGCGCTGGCGCACAGCCACGGCCGGCGCATCGAAGCGGCGCAGCAACTCGGCATCGGGCGCAATACCCTCACGCGCAAGCTGCAGGAGCTGGGCCTGGGGTAGGGCGCCCGCTCCATTGCGGGCACGCGCGCAGGCGGCGTTGCGGGGCGTTGCGAGGTGTTGGGTTTGCCCGGCATTTGGCCACCTACCCTCACAGCCGCCCAACCTCAAACAAAGCTCTGTAGAATCTTTGGCAAAGAGGGGGTAAGCGCATGAGGCAAAAACGGTTTTCAGCTGCTGCACACCAAGCGTGGCGCAGCCTTTGCCTGGGTGCTGAAGGGATGCTGCACCTCGGCCTTGCGCCGCCTCGGGTGCGCCGGTGAGGCAAGATTCACCCCCGCCCCCTTGGGGCAAGCTCGCGCCAGACGGCAGCCGCCACCCCCTGGCAGATCACTGCTTGGATGTGGCGCTGGTGCTGCGTGCGCTGCTCGACGTGCCCGCGCTGGCGCGGCTTGGCCAGCTTGATGGTGCGCAAAAAGACCGGCTCGCCGTCATCGCCTTCCTGCACGATTTTGGCAAGTACAACAGGGGTTTCCAACGCAAGGCCGACCCCGGCGCGCGCGACACTGCGGGGCATGTGATGGAGGCCGGGGCGTTGCTGCTCAGCGCAGCGGATGATCCTACGCAGATGCAGGCGTGGCCGCCCGCATGGCGCGATTTGATCGCCGACCTTTGCGCCTGGTTCACCCAAGGCGATGAAGCAGCCATTCAAATGCTGCTGGCAGCCATTTCGCATCACGGCAAACCGGTTTCGGTCCATGACCTGCGGGCAGCCAGCGCCCACCACATGGCCCGCCACTGGGCGCCCCTCCATGCAAACCAAGTGGGCTACAACCCCATGCAGGCGCTGGCCGACATGGCCACCGCCGTGCGGCGCGCCTTCCCCCAGGCTTTTGAGGCCAACGCGCAGCCACTAAACGCCACCGCCGCGTTGCAGCAGCGTTTTGCGGGGCTGGTGATGCTGGCCGACTGGATCGGCTCCGATACGCAATTCTTCCCCTACCGTGCCTCGGGCGACGAAGACCGGTTTGCAATGGCCCGGGCGGCGGCGCAACGGGCGCTGGCGGCCATAGGTTTGATCCCGCCCCTGCCACCCGCAATGCGTCAGGTCCGGCCATTTGCCCAAGTCTTCGGATTCGCGCCACATCCGCTGCAAAGCCTGCTCGCCAACGATTTGCCGACCGACGATGCGGCGCGCCTGACCTTGATCGAATCCGATACCGGATCGGGCAAGACAGAAGCCGCGCTGGCTTGGTTCTTGCGCCTCTACGCCGAGGGCAGGGTAGATGGCTTGTATTTTGCCCTGCCCACCCGAGTGGCCGCGCGCGAACTGTATGGGCGCACGCTGCAAGCTATCAATGAAGCCTTTGCACCAGCAGCACGGCCTGCGCCCGTGCTGCTGGCCGTGCCTGGCTACGCCCGCATCGATGGGGCTGCCATATTGCCCGACCCGGATGGCACGCTGTGGGAGGACGACGCCCAAGCCCGACAGCGCGAACGCCAATGGGCGGCAGATCGGCCCAAGCGCTTTCTGGCGGCACCGGTGGCCGTGGGCACCATCGATCAAGCCTTGTTGTCTGCGCTCAATGTCAAGCACAGCCTGCTGCGCTCGGTGTGTCTGGATCGGCACCTGCTGGTAGTCGATGAGGTGCATGCATCAGACACCTATATGCGCGAGCTGTTGAGCGTGCTGCTGCGTGCGCATCTGGGGCGCGGCGGCAGTGCCCTGCTGCTATCGGCCACGTTGGGCGAAGCGGCTGCGGCGCAATTCTTTGGGCGCGAGCCCCTGCCGCTGGAGCAGGCGTTGGCCAAACCCTATCCGGCGCTGGCAACGCGGGACAATCTAATGTCGGTAGCCAGCGGCCGTGCGGCGCGCACGATCGAGGTGCAAATCCAGCCCACACTGGACGATGCCCCCTTGTTGCCGCTCATCACCGAGGCGCTGCGCCAAGGAGCACGCGTGCTGGCGGTGTGCAACACCGTGGGGCGCTGCAACGCCTTGCTGCGTGCCGTGGAAGCGCACCTTGCTGAACAGGCGCCCGACTTGCTTCAAGCCTTGTTCGCGCTCGACGGCGTGCGCTGCCCGCACCACGGCCGCTTTGCGCGACCCGACCGCGAGCGCCTCGATGCTGAGGTCTCACGCCGCTTGGGCAAAGGCTCACCAAGCGGCCCCTTGCTGCTCATCGGCACGCAAACACTGGAGCAAAGCCTGGACATCGACGCCGACTGGTTGATCACCGACTTGGCTCCCATGGATGTGCTGCTGCAGCGCATGGGGCGCTTGCATCGGCATGCGCGTTCGCAGCGCCCCATGGGTTTTGAGTCTGCCCGCGTGCTGCTGCGCGCGCCCGACAAACCGCTGCACCAGTACCTATGGGCCAGCGGCGAGCTTAAGGGACCGGCGGGATTGGGCAATGTGTATGCCGATGGCCGGGTGCTGCAATGCACCCTGCAGAGCCTGAGCGCGCAACCCCAGATCGTGATCCCGCAACAAAACCGCCCGCGCATCGAACACACCACCCACCCCGAGGCATTGGGCGCGCTGGGGCCGCAATGGCAAGCCCATGCGAGCTATCTGCAGGGAGCGTTTCTGGCGGACTTGCGCCAAGCGGATCGCGCCGTTCTGAACGGCGACCAGCCCTTTGGCGATCTGCACTTCAATACCGACGAGGGGCGGGTGCTGGCTCGGCTGGGAGACCCGAGCTACGAACTGCCCTTGCAGGAGGCGTTCACTTCCTCTTTCGGGATGGTGCTGGATCGCCTGACCCTGCCCGCGCGCTGGCTCCGAGGCGCGCAAGCCCCCGAGACCTTGGTGGCAACCCCTACCGCAGCGGGCTTTGGCTTTGCCATAGGCGCGCAACACTTCAACTATTCCCGTTACGGATTGGAGCAAGACGATGCATGACCTGCTGCATGACGATTTGATCGGTGTGCGCACACCGCAGGGCACTAGGCGCGTCAATCTGCCGCAACTGCTGGGGCTGCTGTGCGCTGGAGAACTCGATGGCTATACGGGTTTGCGCGCGCATCAGGCCGACCCATGGCACGTGTTTCTGGTGCAACTGGCGACTGCGGTTCTGGCCCGCCAGCCCTTGCCTTTTGCAGCTTCTGCAAGCGCGCCACCGACCGACCCGGCTTTCTGGCGCACCGGCCTGCTGCTGCTGGCCAAGGGCAAGGCATCGGCCTGGCATTTGTTTGCAGAGGACGTGACCCAACCCGCTTTCATGCAGCACCCGTGGGGCAGTCGCGAGGCCGACGCAAGCAGCTTCAAGATCAAGGCCCGCACCCCAGACGAACTTGATGTGCTGATCACCGCCAAAAACCACGACGTGAAAGCCACCCGGCTATCCCCTTCTGATCCCGAGGCCTGGTTGTTCGCGCTGCTGACGCTCCAAACCACCGAGGGCTATCTCGGGGCGGGAAACTTCGGCATCGTGCGCATGAACGGCGGCTTTGCCAGCCGCTGCGTGCTCGCTTGGGTCAGCGATTTGCAGCCTTCACGCCGCTTTGTTGAAGAACTGCAAATCGTCCAAAGCTGGCGCGAGCAAGCCATGGCGCGGGCAAGATTCGGCTACCGCGCCGACGGACAGGTGCTCACCTGGCTGCACCCTTGGGCGCGCGCACAGCAGCAGTACGCCTTGCCGGATTTGGATCCTTGTTTCATAGAATCCTGCCGCCCGGTTCGGCTAAGCCTTGTCGCAAACGGGCAGAACAACGGACACATACTGGCGCTGGGTGCCACCAGTGGCGCTCGTCAGATCGGCCCCAAGAGCCTAGATAGCGGTGACGTGGGCGACCCTTGGACAGCGATCAACACCGAAGACAAGAAAAAAGGCAGTTCCGCCCTCACGGTTTCGAGCCACGGCTTTACACCGCAGCTCGTGACCAAACTCTTATTTCAGCAAGGGGTTGAACTCACCCCGTTGCAGTTGCCACGCCCAGGCGGGGCCGCTGGTTGGCTCGTAGGCAGTGCGCTGGTGCGCGGGCAAGGAACAACCGACGGCTGGCACCGGCTGGAACTGGCTGTGCCCGCCAAAGCGCGCCTGGCCTTTTCTCGCCCCAAAGGGGATGCGCTGCGCAATCAATTGGCAGAGCAAGCGCAAAAGCTGCTCACCGATGCCGGGCATGCGGCATCGGCTTTGCGCACCGCGCTGACGGTGCTCATCGAAGGCGGCCCCGAGCAAGCCGACTTCGATCGCGCTGCCGTCAAAAGCTGGGTTGAAGCCGTACAAAAGGAATTTACCCGCCAGTGGCCGCCGCACTACTACGCTGCTTTGTGGCGCTGCTGCGACGAGCCCATGGATGCCGTGCAGCGCGACTGGCACGCTTGGCTGGTTGCGGCTACCGAACGGCGGCTGAACGAAGCGGGTAGCCGCTTACCCACACCCAGCAACCGCCGCTGGCGCGCACTCACGCAATCGCATGGTGCGCTCATGGGTGCGCTGAAAAAGCATCAACTGCTGGCGCAAGCCCACGACCCTGATCACACTGCGAGCCCCGAGCATCCAAACCCAAGGAGCGCCCCATGAACACCGAATACGCCGATCCCATTGCTGCACCCACCCAAGGCTTGAGCCAATCTGTGGCGCATCTGGCCCGTGTGCTGGCCCTGCCGCACTACCCCAACGGGGATCGGGCTGCGCTCAAGCGCTGGGCACCAGGCATTGCACTGCCGTTGGCCTACTACCGCCTGTGGCTGCAACACCTGCGCACCGACCCGCCGCCCGAGCACCAAACACAGGCATGGATGGCAATCATTTGGGGCTTGGCACTCGCGGGCACCCAAGCGCATCAGCCCCGGCGAGCGCTGGGCGCAGCACTCGCCGCCTGCGGCTTTGCCGAGGCGCGCCTTGAGCGCCTGCTCTCGGCGCCCGATGATCTGCGCGTTGATTTTTACCAGTCCGCCGTGCGTTTTCTGGCTGCCAAAGGCGAGGGCTGCAACTGGAACGACTGGGCCAGCTACCTGCTGCTGCATGACCCAGAAAAGCGCGAGCGCCTGCACCGCAACATCGCGCAGAGCTACTACCGCAATCTGCCCCGCGCTGCCGATTGATTTCATTATCTTTTTTGAAAACCAAGGAGTCACCCCATGTTTCTGCAAATCCACACCCTCACCGCCTACCCCGCCAGCCTGCTCAACCGCGATGACGCTGGCTTGGCCAAGCGCATCCCCTTTGGCAATGCGCAGCGCCTGCGCGTGTCCTCGCAATGCCTCAAGCGCCACTGGCGCGATAGCCTGGCCGCGCAACTCCCCGAACTGCCCGACGGCCAGCGCACCCGCTCCTTCTTTACCCGCACCGTCATGCCCAAGGCGATTGCCGCTGGCGTACCGCCAGCCCTCGCGTCAAGCCTCATCGAGCCGCTGGCCAAGGCCGTGATCAAAGGCGGCGTCAAAGAGGGCGGCGACCTCAATCAGCCGGTGCTCTTGGGGCTGCGTGAGGGCGACTATTTTGTCGAGATGCTGCGGGCCGCGAGCCTAGAGGCTGATCCACTCAAGGCGCTTACCGATCGCCTCCAAACCAAAGAGGAAAAGGGCAACCTCCAGGCCATGAGCAAAGCATCCGCCGGCCTCACTGCCACACTGTTTGGCCGCATGGTCACCTCCGACTTGTTGGCCCGAGTCGATGCCCCGGTCCATGTGGCGCACGCCTTTACCGTGCATGCAGCCCAGACCGAGATGGATTACTTCACCGTCGTCGATGACCTCAATCGCGACGACGAAACCGGTGCCGCACACGCCAATCAGACCGAACTCGGTGCCGGCGTCTATTACGGCTACGTGGTAGTGGATGTGCCGCTGCTGGTCTCGAACTTGGCTGGCTGCCAGGCAAAAGACTGGCACAGCGCAGAGCCACACGCGGCTCACAAAGTGCTGCAAGCGCTGATCGAGGCCATCCTGCGCCAAAGCCCCGGCGCCAAACTCGGCAGCACCGCCCCCTATGCCCACGCCGATTTTGTGCTGCTGGAGGCGGGCCGCACCCAGCCGCGTGCGCTCTCCAATGCCTTTTTGGATGAAGTCCGGCCCAAGGCGGGTGTGGACTTGCGCCAAGCCGCCCTGCAGCGGCTGTCCGACTATGTGGGCCGGCTCGATGCGATGTACTCCAGCGCCGACACCAGCCGCTTTGCTGCCAGCGCGCTCGATTTGCCCGCTGGTCTGCCAAGCGCGCAAACGGTGCCCGTGGCGGTGCAGGCCGCACTCGACGCGATCTGGGCGCAGCAGGCGCAGCAAGCGGGCACCAGCGCACCATGAACGGCCTGATGAACTGCCTCTTGCTGCGCTTTGATGCGCCCTTGATGAGCTTTGGTGCCGTGGTTGTGGATCAACTCAACCCCACTTGGCGCTTCCCCGGCACCTCCATGCTGACCGGGCTGCTGGGCAACGCCATGGGCTGGGACCATCGCGACACCTCGATGCTGCACAACCTGCAACAGCGGCTGCGCTTTGCTGCGCGCTGGGACGCCGAGCCCGAACCCCTGACCGACTATCAAACCGTGGACTTGGGGCAAGACTTTATGGTTGGTACCGGCTGGACGACACGCGGCTACCGTGAAGATCGCGGATCAGGGGCAGCCACCAGTGGCACGCACCAGCGCTGGCGCGAACACTGGGCCAATGGGGTGCTCACGCTGGCATTGGCGCTCGATGGCGCGGCCGAACCTTCGCTGGATGCGCTGGAGGGCGCACTGCTAAGGCCGGCCAGGCCGTTGTTCATTGGCCGCAAGCCCTGCTTGCCGGCTGGCCCCATTTTGCTTGGGCGCAGGCAGGCAACGGGTGTCAAGCAGGCGCTCGCCGCCGAACCGCTGGCCGATATTGGGCCGCGTCGGCGGGCGCAACGAGTCAGCGCCATTTGGCCGATCGACGAAGGGGCTGGCATGCAGCACGATGAGTACCACGACTTGCGCGACTGGGCCAACAACATCCATCGCGGCAGCCAGCGCTACGCACTGGGTTTTTTGGAGCTTGGCACATGAGCGAACTGCACCCAAATCGTTTGCACCTTATCCGTTTGCCCCTGCGCCTGCCGGCCCTATTGCGTTTCGCCGCCGAGCACGGCGTCACCCACGGCGACGAAGACCTAGGCTACAGCCTGCACCTGTGGCTCACAGCACTCTTTGGCGAGCACGCCCCCAAGCCCTTTCGTTGCCACGATGCGCGCAGCGAAGTGCTGGCCTATGCCTCCTTGAGCCATGTCGATCTGTTGGCGCACGCCCAAGCCTTTGCGCCACCATCGGCCTGGGGCGCTCTGGATGCGGATGCCGTAGCCAGCAAGCCCATGCCCGCTGCATGGCGGCTGGGGCAGCGCCTGCGGCTGGAAGTGCTGGCCTGCCCGGTGGTGCGCCACGGCGAGCAAGAAAAAGACGCCTACCTGAACGCGCTTGATCGGCTGGGGGACGCGGCCCCGGCGCGCGCTGAAGTCTATCGCCAGTGGTTTGGCGAGCGCTGGGAGCAAGCCTTGGGCTTTGAACGCATCGAACTGCACGGGCTGACGGCCCGACAGACCCTGCTGCGACGTGCGCGCAACGGCCAAAATAGGCTGCTGCCCGTGCAGCGCCCGCAAGCGCTGTTTGTGGCCGAGGCAGAGATTGCACAACCGCAGCGTTTCGCAGAATTGCTGGCGCGTGGCATTGGCCGCCACCGCGCCTTTGGTTTTGGCATGGTCTTGCTCTCGCCCGCCAGCGCATGAGCCCCGCCCCCGGTCTGCTGCACGGCCGCCTCGGGCTGGCCGCCGCGCGCATCCCACACGCCGACCGGCACGGGCTGCTGTGGCTGGAGTACGGCAAGCTGTCGGTAGAAGACGGCACCCTGCGCTTCGTCGCCGCCCAAAGCGAGGCACTGGATGCGGGCGACTACGCCATTCCGTATCAGGCCGTCTCCATGATCTTGCTCGGCCCCGGCACCAGCCTGACGCAGGATGTGCTGCGCCTGTGTGCGCGCCATGGGGCGCTGATCGCAGCGGTAGGCGAGGGCGGTGTCAAGAGCTACACCGCTGCGCCCATGGGCCAAGGGCGCTCCGACGTGGCGCGCCTACACGCCGCACGCTGGGCCGATCCCAAGCAACGGCTGGACGCGGCGCGGCGCCTGTATGCTTGGCGCTTTGGCCGCATTTTGCCGCACCGCGACATCGAAACGCTGCGCGGCATCGAGGGCGCGCGCGTCAAGGAAAGCTACCAGCGGGTGGCGCAGCGCTTTGGCATAGACTGGCAAGGCCGCCGTTACGAGCGCAGCGACCCCACTGCCGCCGACCTGCCCAACCAAGCCCTCAATCACGCCGCCACTTTTGTGGAGGCCGCTGCCGATATTGCCGTTGCGGCAGTAGGCGCTTTGCCGCCACTGGGCTTCATCCATGAGGAGTCCAGCAACGCCTTTACGCTCGATATAGCCGACCTGTGGCGCATCGACCTCACCGTGCCGCTGGCTTTTGGATCCGCCCAAGCCTGCCTGGAGGGCAAGGCCACCAACTTGGAACGCGAAGTGCGCCGGCGTGCGGTGCGAGCGTTTCGACAGGCAAAGCTCATTCCGCGCATGATCGACCGCATCAAGGAACTGTTCGATGTCAATGACCGTGGTGGTGACCCGTAACGTCTCGGCGCGGGTGCGTGGCTTGCTGGCTTCGGTCATGCTCGAAGTGGCACCTGGTGTTTACAGCGCTCCGCGGATTTCGCCAGCGGTGCGCGATCGCATCTGGAGCGTGCTCGAAGACTGGTTTCACAACGAGCGCGATGCCTCGATCGTGTTGCTCTGGCAAGAGCGCGAAATGCCGGGCGGACAAGCCATGCGCACCCTCGGCAGCCCACCCGTCAAACTGATCGAAGTTGACGGACTGCTCCTGTCGCGCAGGGATAATCCCTGAGCGCGCGTCGGCTCCTTAAAAATCGAAATCACTAGAGCTAACAATCGGTTATGCTATAGAGCCTCCCCCGCGTGAGCGGGGATTGACCCGGGACGGCGATCATCTTCGGAACACGGGTCACGCCTCCCCCGCGTGAGCGGGGATTGACCCCATGAGCTTCACCGTAGAAACCGCCGTGCGCCGCCTCCCCCGCGTGAGCGGGGATTGACCTCTCGCGATCAGCGCGCAGTTCAGCCGAAGCGTGCCTCCCCCGCGTGAGCGGGGATTGACCTCCGGGCGCATCCGCGCCCTGGAAGGGGCAGGGGCCTCCCCCGCGTGAGCGGGGATTGACCCACCTACGGCTGGCTGAACCAGTTCCCCCGCCTGCCTCCCCCGCGTGAGCGGGGATTGACCTATCGGCCACCCCGGACGGCGTGAGGCTGGCCAGCCTCCCCCGCGTGAGCGGGGATTGACCACAGCACCCCGTGCACGCGGTAGCCGCCGTGGCGCCTCCCCCGCGTGAGCGGGGATTGACCCGTTGATGCAAAGCTGCTCGGCCAGCGACGACTGCCTCCCCCGCGTGAGCGGGGATTGACCCTGGTCGGCCTGCACCACGTCGGCGACCTGGTCGCCTCCCCCGCGTGAGCGGGGATTGACCCTGCGCCACTCGATCGGCCAGAGTGTTGTCGCCGCCTCCCCCGCGTGAGCGGGGATTGACCCCCGGCTCAAGTGCGAGAAGCTGGTCGCGCTGCGCCTCCCCCGCGTGAGCGGGGATTGACCCCTTGTCGAGAAGCACCAGTTGATCGGTGTAGTGCCTCCCCCGCGTGAGCGGGGATTGACCCGCTGTGCGTCTTGCGCGCGGCCTTGCCTTGGAGCCTCCCCCGCGTGAGCGGGGATTGACCCCCGCCGACAAAGCCTGACCGATGCCCGGCCAGGCCTCCCCCGCGTGAGCGGGGATTGACCCGCAGATCGTGGCCCTGCCGGTGCTGGATTGAGGCCTCCCCCGCGTGAGCGGGGATTGACCCTGCTCGAGCGCCTCGCGCCCCATCAGGCGCTCGCCTCCCCCGCGTGAGCGGGGATTGACCCCGTGTGGGTCAAGTCGTGCAAGGTCGGTGACGGCCTCCCCCGCGTGAGCGGGGATTGACCCCATCAAGCCAAGGGCAAGGTAGCACCGATGCGGCCTCCCCCGCGTGAGCGGGGATTGACCTGCCGTGCTCAGCGGCCCATGCCAGCACGAACTGCCTCCCCCGCGTGAGCGGGGATTGACCCGCGTGCGCCCACGGGGAATCGCTCCACATCCTGCCTCCCCCGCGTGAGCGGGGATTGACCCACATGGCGATCATCCAGTCCGGCATCTCCAACGCCTCCCCCGCGTGAGCGGGGATTGACCTGAAAATCCAACTGCTGCGCATCGCCGCTTGGCGCCTCCCCCGCGTGAGCGGGGATTGACCTGCCTTCCAGTGGGCACGCAAAACATCCCCGCAGCCTCCCCCGCGTGAGCGGGGATTGACCCATCGTTGAAACCGGCCAGACGGTGGACACGGTGGGGCTTGTCAGTGGCATAGGCAGGGGCTACACCGTGTTGGAAGGGGGGCTGTGACATGGGGCTGGACTCGAACCAGCATCATCATCCTGAGTGGACTGCCCTTACCCATCGGCGTACACCATGCCCCAGCTAGTTTAAGTGTAACCACAAAGAGGATTGAGATGGACTTCGAAAAAACCGAACTGGCCGACGGCCGCGCCGTGCTCTATCGCGGCGACAGCCTAGAGCTGCTGAAGGCTGGTCTGCTGAAATGCGACGCCATTGTGAGCGACCCGCCCTATGGAATCGGGTATCAGCATAGCGGGGGGGGGGGGGGGGGGGGCGCAAACTCAAGGCACCCACATA
>Ga0136707_1000186_pt1 | contig 12350 bp, 11 predicted proteins | sample 4C3metaG_FD_101397 | JGI IMG/M metagenome (GOLD analysis project Ga0136707, IMG submission 101397) | Freshwater bacterial and archeal communities from Indian Creek, Illinois, USA - 4C3 metaG | ecosystem: Environmental > Aquatic > Freshwater > Unclassified | place: USA: Indian Creek, Illinois...
GACGCCTCGTCGGTCAGCCGGATCTCGGGCAGGATGAACCCGAAGGCGGTGGCCACATGGTTGCGCATGTTGGCGATGCGGCTGTCGAGCCCCGTCGCCGGATCGAGCACCATCGGAATGAGGTTCGGCGCGAATTCGATGTGGATGTCGTCGAAATCCAGCACGTCGCCGATCGAGCGCGCCCGCACGGGCAGCGGCTCGGCCGGGGCGGGCGCGTTGGCCCTCGCGTCCTTGCGGGCCTGCAACAGCGCAAGCCCCCCCAATATCACCGCCGCCAGCATGAAGGGCGTGAAGGGCAGGCCGGGAATGACCGCAAACAGGGCCAGAAGCGCCGCCACCGTTCCGAGCGCGCCCGGATAGCGGCCAAGCTGCGCGAAGAACGAGACGTCGACGGCACCTTTATGGCTGCCCTTGGCCAGCAGGAGCGCCGCCGCAACCGAGATGATCACCGCCGGGATCTGGTTGACGAGGCCGTCGCCCACCGTCAGGAACGTGTAGGTCCGGAACGCGGTCGCGGTGTCGAGGTCGTGGACAAAGATCCCGACGATCAGACCGACCACGATGTTGAGCAGGGTGATGAGCAGCCCCGCGATCGCATCGCCCTTGACGAATTTCGACGCCCCGTCGAGCGAGCCGAAGAAGTTGGTTTCGGCCAGTTCCAGCTCGCGGCGCCGCTTCGCCTCGGTGTGGTCGATGGCGCCGGCCGAGAGGTCGGCGTCGATCGCCATCTGGCGCCCGGGCATCCCGTCCAGCGCGAAGCGCGCGCCGACCTCGGCCATCCGGCCTGCGCCCTTCGTGATGACGATGAAGTTCACGATGAGCAGGACGATGAAGATCACCAGGCCCAGGATGATGTCCCCGCCCATGACGAAATTGGCGAAACCCTCGATCACATAGCCTGCGGCATCGGTGCCGGTGTGGCCCTGCCCGATGATCAGCTTGGTCGACGACACGTTGAGCGACAGACGCAGCAGAAGCGTGGCGAGAAGGATCGTCGGAAAGGCCGAGAAGTCCAGCGGCCGGTCGATGAAGAGGGTCACGGTCAGCATCAGGATCGCCAGGGCGAACGACAGCGCAAGGCCGATGTCCAGCAGCCAGGGCGGGACCGGCAGGATCATCATCATGATGACGACCATGAGCCCCAGGGCCAGCAGCACCGTCGGCCGGAAAAGTGTCGCGAAGGTCAGGTTTCCCGGCATGTCACGGCATCCCGATCAGACGCTGGCCGCCGGGAGCCGCAGGCACCAGCGAGCCGCGTGCGCCCGCCGCCCCTGCGACAAGCAGCGGAAAGCCGTTGGTTCGGTCGGGCGGCGGCGCGCCGGGCAGGGCCCGATCGCCGCCGAGGCTGGCCAGCGTCGCCTCGAAACGCGCGCGATAGCGTTCGGCGTGTTCGGGTGTGGCCGAGTGATAGGCCGCAGCGGCGCTTGCCCAGTCGCCGGTGCGCTGAAAGTGATCGGCCAGAAAGCCGGCGGCATAGATGGCGTTCCGGTACGGGTCGAGCATGTCGGCCACCGAAGCGAAGGCCGCCCCGTGCCAGCGATGGTTCAGCTGAAAGCAGCCGACATCGATATTGGTCAGCCCCGCGGCAAGCCTGTCGGTGATCAGGGCCTCTGCCGCGCCGGCACTGTCCAGCCACTGACCGTCCCCGCCGACGTTCACCGTCCAGGGCCAGGGGCGCGCGTTGCGGCCGGTCTCCACCAGGGATATGGCCAGAAGGATGTCATGGGGCACCCCGGTCGCGCGCGCTGCCGCCGCCGTGGCATCGAGACACAGGGTGGCGGGGTCGTCCGTGGCATGTCCGGGGCGTGCCAGGGCGAGCGCCGCCCCGAAGAGGACCAGAAGGATTCGGATCGGGGCCATCGCACTCTCCCGCCAGCGGCGTTCTGCCGGGGCTTGGCAGAAGCCTAGACGCCGAATCTTGCCAAGCGGTTAGCGGCGTCAGAGGTCCGGCCCTTCGACCGAAGCCAGCAGGGCCTCGATGGCGGCGCGTGCCGCCGCGCTCTTTTCAACCAGCGCCGAGCCCCGGGCCAGCGGACCGCCCGCGTCGGCGGCCGTTGGCAGCGTGACCTGGGCTGCCTCGGACCAGGGGGCCGAGCCGATTGCCGTCACCTCGGCAAAATTTCCCGTCCAAGGCACCAGACGCTCCGCCTCGGCCGTCATGCCCGCCGCCGCATAGGCGCGCTGTGCCTGCGCGAAATCGCCCAGCTGCTTTTGCGCCCGTGCCCGCAGCGCCTGATCCCGGGGTGCGGCCAGCCCCTCAAGCAGCGCGAGCGCGGATCGGGCATCCCTGCGGGCAAGCTGCGCTTCGGCCGCAAGCCGGCGTTTGTCGTCGGGGTCCGACAGCGCCACCGGTCCAAGCCAGGCCAGCGCGGCATCGGCAAAGCCCAGGGCGAGAAGGCGCCCGGCAACGCCTGATGGCACCTCGGCCGAGGCCGGCGGCACCGGGCCAGCCAAGGGAAGGACGGCATGTCGGAGGAACGTGTCGTCGTCGGCAACCGCAAGCGTGACCCGCCAGAGGTCGGACAAGGCCGGATCGGCTGTCGGTGCGATGGCGAAGGCCGCGTCCGTCTGGCCCGAAAGCGCCAGGGCGAGCACCAGCGTCCGCTGCTTGGCGGCAGCATCGCCCTGTGTTTCGGCGACAAAGGCGTCGATGGCGGTCGCAATTTCGCGCGCGAGCGGTTTTCTGTCGCGGAAATGTGCCTCGACAAGGAAGGCGAGGCTGGCGAAATCCGTCGCGCCGGCCGCAATGGCCGCCTCGGCCAGGGCTCTGGCCTCGGCGGGGCGATCGGCATGCAACTTGGCGCTGGCGTCGATCAGCGCGACATCTTCGGGCAGGGCGAGGGGCGTGCGTTCGACCGCGTCCCGGATCAGCCGCGCGGCGGCAGGGTTGTCCGCGGCCAGAAACTTTCCGGCAAGATCGGGTCCGAGGAAACGGCGCTGGTGCGGGGGAAGCGCCAGGAAACCGCGAAGCACGGCGTCGGCGTTGATCCTGTCCTCTCCGGGCAGCCGACTGTGCGCGAGCGCGGCCCAGAGGGCCGCTGCCCCGTCGCAGCGGAGCATCCCGGCGAAAGGTGTTCCCGGATCGCTCTCGCCATCGACGAGCCGGGCCATGGAGAGGTAAACTGCAAGGCTTTCCGCCTGGTCGGGGGTCAGTTCGGCGGTCGGGCGTGCGGTCTGCAAGAGCTTGCCGTACTGCGCGGCCTCGGCCCCGAAACCGAGGTAGAGGTGGATCCTGACCGCCCGCAGCACCGCTGCGGGGTCCAGCGCGTCGAACTCGCCGTAGATCCCCGTCCGCGCCTCGGCCAGAAGGTCGAGCGGCGGGCGCCCCCCACCCCATTCGGACAAGGCAATCGCCGCGTCGGGCACGCAGGCCTCGCCATCGCCCGGCAGGGAGCCCGGCACCCGTTCGGGGTCGACGACGGCGATTCCGGGCATCTCGCCGATCCGGATCTGCGCCCAGGGAAGTCCGGTGCCCGGCTGATCCGCCACCTGCGGCGGCGGGCCGGGGAGTTCCATGTCGACCACGCCGGCCGCCGCGCCCCGGCTGATCTGTTCCAGCAACTCGTTGCGCAGCGGATCCAGCGCGACCCGCCCGGGGGCGATGGGCAAGGGCGATCGCGACCAAGGCTCGGCCACCGCCGCCGCAGGCGCGTCGAGCCAGTCATACCGCGCCGGTTCCGCCGTCCGCGCGAGCGGCGCGCCGACCTCGGCCGCGGCCAACCGGAACGGCGCTTCGAAGGCCGATCCTGCCGGTGCGGCGCCCTCTCTGATGTCAAGGACCACGGTTCCGGGCCGATACTCGAACGGAAAGACATGGCAGTCACAGGCCAGGGTCAGCAGAAGCGCGCCCGTTTGCGGATCGGTGCGCAGCGCCTGCAGCCGCGTTCGCGGGATGCGGTCCCAGACGCGCGAAAGATCAAAGGTCGGCTGCGCGCCCGCCCCGGAGGCAAAGGCGTAGCCCATCGATGTCCGCCCGACGGTCCAGTCAGCCGCACCGGGAAGGTCGATCACCAGCCGGGTGAAGTCGGCGTGCTCGCCCGAGATGACCCGCGCGGCCTCCGCCCGCGCCGCGACCGGGCCGAGTGCCAGGACCGCAAGAAGGACCATCAGCCGGATCATGCCGCATCCTGCTTCAGCGCCCGCAGCGCGGTCTCAAGGTCGCTGAAACCGGGGCGCACATGGTGCGGCGTGTTCTGACGGCCGACCTCGATGCAGATGTTGGCGGGGTGGCGGTGCAGGTTGGCGATGAGCACCTCGCGGATCAGCTGGTAGAAATGGATGTCCTCCTCGACCACCGCCTTCACGCGCGATGCGAACGGACCCACAAGACCGTAGGCCAGAAAGACGCCGAGGAACGTGCCGACCAGGGCCCCGCCGATCATCCGGCCAAGGACTTCGGGCGGCTGGTCGATCGAGCCCATGGTCTTGATCACCCCGAGCACCGCCGCGACGATCCCCAGCGCGGGCAGCGCATCGGCCACCGTCTGCAGCGCATGGCTGGAGTGCATCGCATGGTTCAGCGTCGCCTCCATGCGCTTGTCCAGCACTTCCTCGACCTGGTGGGGGTCGTCATAGTTCATCGCGGCGGCGCGCAGCGTGTCGCAGATCAGGTCCATCGCCTCGTGGTCGTGGCGGATGCGCGGATAGCGGCCGAAGATCGCCGAGGTTTCGGGCGCTTCGATGTGTTCTTCCAGCGCCACGGGGTTGGTGCGGGCCAGCCGGATCAGCTCGAACAGGAGGCACAGAAGGTCGCGGTAGTCGGCCGGCTTCCAGCCGGGGCCCTTGAACACCTTGCCGACGTCACGGACGGTCTGCTTGACGCCGGAGATGTCGTTGGCGATCAGGAAGGCGCCGAGCGCGGCCCCGCCGATCATGATCATCTCGAACGGCAGGGCCGCCAGGATGATGCCCATCTTCCCGCCAGCCAGCATGTAGCCGCCGAACACCATGATGACCACGACGGCGATGCCGACCAAGCCGAGCATTTCTGGACCTCTGTAGGTGACGCGCACCGCCAGTATCCGGGCGGGGGGTTAAGTTTCTCTGACCGCGATACCGGTCCTTCGGGCCTAGTCCGTCGGCGCCCCGGCATTGCGACCTGCGACGATCACGCTGACCCCATAGGCGGCCTCGGCCGACATGCCGGACAGGATGGCGGCGGCCGATTCGGCGGGCATCCGGCCCAGGAAGCCGGCGGCGAAATCCGGCGCCATCGTCTCGAACAGGGCCGCGGCGTCCTTGGGCTTCATCGCCTGGTAGACCGCGGTCAGCCGGTCGATATCCGCTTCGGCGGCGCCATCGGCGAGCGCCAGGGTGGCCTTCAGCTCCGTCTCCATCGCCTGCATCTCGGCGATGCGCGCGTCGATCGCCGCATCGGCCAAGGCCAGGGCGGCGAGCCGGTCCTGCAAGGCGGCCTCCTGCACCAGGATGCGGTCTTCCCGCAGCCGCAGCGCCTCGGCCAGGGCGGCGGGGGATTCGCAGCTGGTCTCGGCCATGCCGGCGGGCGCCGGCGGGTCCTCGGCGCGGGCGAGGGCCGCGCCGACCCCCGATCCCAGCCGCAGGGCGCCCGAAGTGGCGAACAGCATCGCCACGATGAACAGCGTCCCCCGGCCCACATGCCGCCGCAGGTTCATTGCGCGGCCTCCAGCGTGTCGCGCGCCGCGCGGCGACGCACGAAGCGAAGCCTGCGTTCCTCCTCCTCCGCCGGCTCCTCGACCGGCGGTCTGGCCTTGGGTTCGGGCAGGTCGTGCAGCGAGGCGACCAGCAGCTCCAGCCGCTTGGCCACCGCTTCCCCGCGCGCCGTCAGCGCCTCGAGACTTTCGGCCGAGCCATTCGCCGCGCCACGCGCCTTCTCGAGCGCGACCGTCATGTCGTCGACCTGCGCCGACAGGACCGCGATCGCCCCGCCCATCCCGGTCTCGAGGGTGGTGAACCGCTTCAGCCGGTTGGACAGGACATAGCAGTAGACCGCCGCCCCGAACGACCCGGCGACCAGAAGGATATCGGCAATGAGGTCCATGTTCTTCCTCTAGTTCAGCACGAATTCGGTGATGAGAAGGTCGCGCACGCGCCCCTCTCCCGTGACGATCTGGATGCGCCGCAGCATCTGCGCCCGCATCCGCGCCAGGGCCTGCGGATCCTCGATCGAGGCGGTGTCGATGGCGCGCAGATAGCTGTTCAGCACATCGAGGATCCGCGGCACGAGAAGCGTCACATCCGCCACCGCGCTGTCGATCACCTCGACCTGGGCCCGGAAACGCAGGTGCTTGCTCCCCGCGTCGGGGCCGAGCGAGACGATGATCGGCTCCAGCGGGACGAAGGCGATCCCGGTCAGCGGTTCGGGCGCGCCGCCACCGCTGTCGGCCTGGTCCGCGCCCAGGATCATTCCCGACCAGGTGGCATAAAACCCCCCGCCGCCCAGCAGGACGGCCAGCAAAAGACCGAAGACCAGCGGCTTTCGCGACCGCTTCGGCGGAACACCCCCAACACCTGCCTCTGCGGTTGCCATCGACCCCTTCCCTTGCGCTTGCCCGGTCAACATAGGCCAAAGGTCACTAACCGATTGTTAAGCGGGCTGGGGCATTGCTGGACCCACGGCAGAACGCCAGCTTCGGAGAATCGCCTTGCAGAACGTGGTCGCCACCTGGTCCTCGCTCGACCTTCGCCGCCGGATCATCATCGTGGGCGCGACGGTTGCGATGTTCGTGGCCATCCTCGCGCTTGGCCGGATGGCCGGGCAGACCGAGATGGGCCTGCTCTACGCCGGGCTGGAACCCGCGGCCGCGGGCGATGTGGTCGCGGCGCTCGAACAGCGCGGCGTGGCGCACCAGGTCGCAGGCGATTCGATCCTGGTCGACATCGCCCAGCGCGACAGCCTGCGCATGGCGCTCGCCTCCGAAGGGCTGCCGGCGGCGGGCGGTGGCGGGTACGAACTGCTCGACAACCTTTCGGGCTTCGGCACCACCTCGCAGATGTTCGACGCCGCCTACTGGCGGGCCAAGGAGGGCGAGCTGGCGCGCACCCTGCTGGCCATGCCCGAGGTCAGGGCCGCCCGCGTCCACATCGCCAGCGCGCCCACCCGCGCCTTCCAGGCCGCGACCGAGGCTTCGGCCTCGGTCACCCTGACCACGAATTCGGGCAGCCTGTCGGAGGCGCAGGCCCGCGCGATCCGGCATCTGGTGGCCAGCGCCGTGGCCGGGATGCGGCCCGAGGCGGTGCAGATCATCGACACGGTGGCCGGCCTGATCGGCGGGCAGGCGACGGCGGGCTACGACAGCGGCGATGCCGCCGACCGGGCGGCCGCGATCAGGGGCAATGTCGAGCGGCTTCTGGCTGCCCGCGTCGGGCCCGGCAAGGCCGTGGTCGAGGTGGCGGTCGATCTGGTCTCCGAAAGCGAGCAGATCACCGAGCGGACCTTCGATCCGCAGGGCCGCGTGGCGATCTCGTCGGAAACCGAGGAGCGGACCGACAGTTCCACCGAACCCGGGGGCGAGGTCACGGTCGCCTCGAACCTGCCCGAAGGCGATGCGGCCGCCGGCGCGCAAGGCCGGAGCGAATCGTCCGAAATCCGCGAGCGCGTGAACTTCGAGGTGTCCGAAACCCAGCGCGAGGTCCTGCGCAGCCCCGGTGCCATCCGGCGGATGACCGTGGCCGTGATGGTCGACGGGGTGGTCACGGCTGCTGCCGACGGCACCCGCAGCTGGACCCCGCGGCCCGAGGAGGAACTGGCGACCCTGCGCGAACTCGTCGCCGCCGCCGTGGGCCTCGACGCGGCGCGGGGCGATGTCCTGACGCTCAAGTCGCTGGAGTTTCAGGAGCTTCCCGCGCCGGCGGGCACCGAAGCCGCATCGGGCATGCTGCCCGCGATCACCGCGCTTGACGTGCTGTCGCTGGTCCAGGTCGCGGTTCTGGCGCTGGTGGCGATCATCCTCGGTCTGTTCGTGATCCGCCCGATCCTGACCTCGGCGCGGCCGGCGCTGGCGGCCCCCGCCGCGCCCCTTGCCTTGCCTCCCGCCCCGGGCTTCGCCCCGGCGGCGCTGGACGGCGAGGTCGAGACCGGCTTTGACCTGCCGGGCTATGCGGGCGGGCGGGGTTCGGTCGAGCAGGGGACCGAAGATCCCGCCACGCGGCTGCGCCGGCTGATCGAGGCGCGCCAGACCGAGTCGATCGAGATCCTGCGCGGCTGGATGGAACGGGAAGAGGAGCGCGCCTGATGCCCTCGCCTCGTCTGGAGGTCTTCGATACGCTGAGCACCGGCGACGGCGCGCCGCGCCCGCTGGTCGAGGCGACGGCGCTCGAGGAGGCCCGGATCGCCGCCTTCGAGCAGGGCTATGCGGCGGGGTGGGAGGATGCCGCGGCTGCAAGCCAGGGCGACCAGACGCAGATCCGCGCCGACCTCGCGCGGAACCTGCAAAGCCTCGCCTTCACCTTTCAGGATGCACGCAACCATGTCCTGCAGGCGCTGCGCCCGCTGATCCTCGAGATGACGGGTCGCCTGCTGCCCGAAATCGCGCGCGAGGCTGTGGCGCCCACCGTCCTCGAGGCCCTGATGCCCATGGCGGACGACCTGGCCGATGCACCGCTGAAGCTGGTCCTGAACCCTGCCATGCGCGCGCGCGTCGAGGATCTGGTGACCCGGGCGACCGGACTGCCGATGGTCATCGAGGAGGAGCCTTCGCTGGGCGAAGGCCAGGTCTTCATCCGCTTCGGCGCCGCCGAAGCCAAGGTCGACCTCACGCAGGTCACCGCCGACATCACCGCCGCCGTCCAGGCTTTCTTCAACCTCACCACCGAGGAGCGACCCCATGGATGACCCGACCGACATGAACCCCTTCAGCCAGGTGCCGATCGAGGTCACCATTTCGGTCGGCCGCGCCCGCCCGCTGGTGCGCGACCTTCTGCGCCTGTCCAAGGACGCCGTGCTGCCACTCGACCGCAGGGTCGATGATCCGGTCGAACTCTATGTCGGCGACCGGCTGATCGCGCGGGGCGAGCTGACCGAGATGGAGGGCGAGAATGCCGGCCAGCTTGGCGTGCGGCTGACCGAGGTGGCCAACCTGCGCGGTGGCCTGTGACAGCGGGTGAAACGGGGGCCGAAACGGGGGGCGAAACGGGCAAGGCCGGCCACCGGCCGGGCAGGCGCGGGAGCTTCCGGCGAAGCCCCCCGGGCCTCGGCGCCCTCGCGCAACCGGCCGTCCTGCGCGGACTTCTTCTCGCGCTTGCGGTGATCGCCCTTGCCATGCCCGCCGTGGCGCAGGAGGTCACGCTGGACTTCGGGCAGGACAACACGCTGACCCTGCGGTCGGTGCAGCTTCTGCTTCTCATCACCGTCCTCAGCATCGTGCCGGGCCTGGCGGTGATGATCACCTGCTTTCCCTTCATCGTCACCGTTCTGTCGATCCTGCGCCAGGCCATCGGCCTGCAACAGGCGCCGCCGAACATGCTGATCATCAGCCTTGCGCTGTTCCTGACCTGGTACATCATGGACCCGGTCTTCACCGAGGCCTGGGTGACCGGCATCCAGCCGATGACCGAAGGCGAGATGGAGGTCGGACCCGCGCTCCAGACCGCGATCGAGCCCTTCCGCGCCTTCATGGCATTGCGCGTCGACCCCGACACCTTCCTCACCCTGCAGGACCTGCGGGCCGGAACCGCCGCGGTTCCCCCGGTGCCCGCCCCCCCGGCCGAAGCGCCGCTGTCGATCCTGGTGCCTTCGTTCCTGCTGTCCGAGATCCAGCGCGCCTTCGAGATCGGCTTCATGATCTTCCTGCCGTTCCTGATCATCGACCTCGTGGTCGCGGCAATCCTGATGTCGATGGGGATGATGATGGTGCCGCCCGCCGTCGTGTCACTGCCGTTCAAGCTGGCATTCTTCGTGGTGGCGGATGGCTGGGCGCTGATTTCGGGTGCTCTGGTGCGAAGCTATTTCTAGTTCCAGCCGCCAAAGGATGCTCGCGGCCGATGAAGCGCGGGCCCGGGCGGCCCCGAGGCTCCGGCCGCCTGTCGAGCCTTGCTTGCGGCAGGACCGGCGCGGGCCCCGGTCGGCGCCACATGTCCCCCGGTCCTGCCGCGTGTTCCTGCCGCGTTCCTGCCGCGGCCGGCAGCCGGTCGGGGCACGGACCGCGCGCTGCGGGTCGGCCGGTGCATCTGGCCGGTGCATCTGGCCGGGCAGGATCCGCCCGCCCGGCCGGCGCGGACCGCAACGATCTATCCGCCGGGTTGGCGCAGGGCCGTCACGGCCGCCGCCGCGACCTCGACCCCGCCGGCGAGCACCACGGTGATCCCGTCCGCACCGCTGCGCGCCTCGATCACCCGGGCAAAATGCTGGACGGGTTCGCTCGACAGCACCGTCTCGCCGCGCAGGCTTTCCAGTGTCAGGCTGTAGACGCCGGGCCGCAGCGGTGACCCGGTCGCATCCGCGCCAAGCCATTGGTAGGGTGCGGCCGAGGGGGGCAACTCCTCGCGCGCGACCACACCGCCCCGGGCATCCCGCACCACGAGCACCGCCCGGTCCGCGCCGGGCGCGGGCGTCGGCGAAAGGGTGACCGGCACCCCGGTGTAGGCGACCGGAGCGCTGCTTCGTGCCTCCTGGCCGATCCAGCCCGCAATGTCGGCCAGCCCCGTCTGCTGGAACCGCGCCTGCATGTCGGCGAGAAGCTGGTTGGTGCGGACCTGCTGCTCCACCCCCGAAAACGTCGCGAGCTGCACCGCGAAATCCGTCGAATCGATCGGATTGAGCGGATCCTGATTCTGCATCTGCACGGTCAACATCCGCAGGAACGTGTCGAAATCCGAGGTGATCCCCGAGCTCTGCCCCGGGCGGGTCGCGGCGACCGGCGGGCCTGCGGTGGTGGGGGAAGGCGGGGTGACGGCAAATGTGGTCATGGTATCCTCATAGCCTGAGATCAAGGGAGGTGCCGCCCGCCCGGGCGAGCAGGGACGGCTCGGGGGAGGGTTCGGGCTTGGCGGGCGGGCCGGCGGGATTGTCCTGGTGCTCCGCGGCCATGCGGGGCATGCGTTCCGATCCGTCGCCTTCGGAGCCGCCCCCCTGGGCAAAGCTGATGCTCGCCTCCGAATAGCCCGCCGCCTGCAGCGCCGCCGCCAGCTGGTCGGCATGGCGGCGGAAAAGATCCATCGTCTCCGGCCGGTCGAAGCTGAGGAGCACCACCACGCGGTCCGCACAGTGCTCGTCCGCCTGCAGGGTCACCCGCACGCGGCCCAGTTCCTCCGGCGCGAGCGTGAGTTCGGTCGCTCCGTCAGCGCGCCGCGCCAGGGCCCCGGCCACCTGCGACCAAAGCTGTGGCAGCGCGCCGGGAGCAACGGCATGGGTCGAGCCGCCGACCGTGCCGGCCATGCTGCCGACCCCCATGGCCGCCTCGGCCAGGCCGCGTCCGTCCGGAACCTGGCCTTCGCCAAGCCCGAGCGGGTCCGGTTGCGCATGGGCAAGGGGATCGATCACCGCAAGGGCAAGGGCCCTGGCTGCCGCAGTGACCGCCCAGCCCGGCTCGGGTCGCGGCCGCGCGGGATCGGCCGCGACATCCCGCGCGACACGCTCTGCGGGCGCGTCTCCGGGCGGCGCTTCCGGTCGCAGGGGGCCCCCGCGGGCATCCAGAAAGACCCCCTGCCAAAGCCTGGCCGGAACGGGGTTTGCCAAAGGCGCCGGCAGCGTCTGATCGGAAGCCGGAGTCCGTTTGTCCGACACCGCGCGTTCGACCTGCGTCGGTCCGGGATCGTTCGGTCCGACCGCCGCCGCCGCCGCCAGAGCCGGGCGTTCGCCGGCAGCAGCGTCAGGCGGCGGCGGGTCAGGTTTGACGACCGGCGGCACCGCCTCGGCAGCCGCCTTGGGCTGACCTTGCGCCGGATCGGGCGCCGCCGATGGCATCGCACCGGCCACCCCGGACGCCACCGCACCGGCCGCCGCGACCGCGTCCGCCCTCCGAACCGGCGCCTCCGCACCGTCGGCGCCATTCGCGTCTGTCGGCGGCGCCTCGGTCGCCTTGCCGGGCATCGCGGCGCTGCGCGCATCGGCGATCAGGCCGGAGTTCCTGACCGGCAGGTCCCCCTGGGGCAAGGCTTCCGGAAGACCGGCCAGAGGCGCAGCGCCGGGGCCGGACACCGGCGCCGGTCCGCCACCGGCCGGGAACGCGGCGTCGGTCGCGGGGCGAAGGGCCGGATCCTCCGCCGTCGCCCGTCTTTCCGCCATGGTCCGTGCGGACAGCCCTGTCTGCCCTGCCGACACAAGCAGGGCCGCATGCGCGGCGGTGTCCTGTGCGCCCGGCCCGCCTGATCCCGGCCCGCCTGATCCCGGATCACTCGCCGCTGCCCCGACGACCGGCGTTCCCGGGCCCGCC
>Ga0136707_1000192_pt1 | contig 12244 bp, 11 predicted proteins | sample 4C3metaG_FD_101397 | JGI IMG/M metagenome (GOLD analysis project Ga0136707, IMG submission 101397) | Freshwater bacterial and archeal communities from Indian Creek, Illinois, USA - 4C3 metaG | ecosystem: Environmental > Aquatic > Freshwater > Unclassified | place: USA: Indian Creek, Illinois...
CCAGTGCCCCACCCCGCCAGTGCCCCGGCCATCCCGCGGGCATCCCGGCGTTGCCGGACAATCCGAATGCGGGCCGAATGCGGGCCGGATGCGGGCGCGCCCACGCACGACAGGCCGAGACCGACCGGGCCGCCATCGCCGACCGGCTGCGCCGAGGGTCAGAGCCGCGCGGGCAGCGTCAGCCCCTTCAGCACTTCGGCGGCGGGCATCGGGCGCCTGCCCTCGCGCTGCGCTTGCGTGACTTCGACCGCCCCCTCGCCGCAGGCGACCGCAAAGCCGCGCAGGACCTGCCCCGGCGCCCCCCCGCCCTCGGTCAGGCGCGAGCGCAGCAGCTTGACCCGCTCGCCATCGACCGCAGTCCAGGCACCGGGAAAGGGCGACAGGCCCCGGATCAGCCGGTCCACCTCGACCGCCGGGCGGGTCCAGTCCACCCGCGCCTCGGCCTTGTCGATCTTCGCGGCATAGGTGACGCCCGCCTCGGGCTGCGGCACTGCGGGCAACGGCAGCCGGTCGAGCGTCCGCAGGATCAGCCGCGCGCCCAGGGCGCTCAGCCGGTCGTGCAGGTCGGCCGCGGTCTCCTCGGGGCCGATGGCCAGGGCCGCGCGCAGCAGGACCGGCCCGGTGTCCAGCCCCGCCGCCATCTGCATGATCGAAACCCCCGTCTCGCGGTCCCCGGCCATGATCGCCCGCTGGATCGGCGCCGCCCCGCGCCAGCGAGGCAGAAGCGAGGCGTGGATGTTGAGGCAGCCGAAGCCCGGCGCATCCAGGATCGCCTGCGGCAGGATCAGGCCATAGGCGACCACGACCGCCACGTCGGCGCGCAGCGCGGCGAAGTCGCGCACCACGTCTTCGCTGCGCAGCGAAGTTGGATGCTGCACTTGCAGCATCAGCGCCTCGGCCCGGGCCTGGACCGGGCTCTTGCGGTCGGCCTTGCCGCGTCCGGCGGGGCGGGGCGGCTGGCAATAGACCGCAACGATCTCGTGCGCCGAGTGCAGCGCATCGAGGATCGGCACCGAAAACGCCGGCGTGCCCATGAAGACGACCCTCATCGCAGCGCCACCGCCCCTGACCGCCCGGCCGCCGCCTGCCGCCGCGAACCGGGATCCGGCCGGGGCAGGGGGCGCCGCCCCGTCACCCGGCTCATCCGGCTCATCCGCGTCATCGGGGTCATCGGGGTCATCCGCGCGCGCGTTCGCGTTTCAGCTTTTCCATCCTGCGGGTGATGAGCTGGCGCTTCAGGGGGCCGAGATGGTCGATGAACAGCCTGCCATCCAGATGGTCGATCTCGTGCTGCACGCAGGTGGCGCGCAGGCCGGCGAACCGACGCTCCTGCGCCATCCCGTCGAGGTCCAGCCAGCGCACCGTCACCTCGGCGGGCCGGGTCACCTCGTGATAGACATCGGGGATCGACAGGCACCCTTCCTCGTAGACCGACACATCCTGCGACACGGCAACGATCTCGGGGTTGAACAGCACCAGCGGCTCGGGCGGCCCCTCCTTGATGCAGTCCATCACGATCAGCCGCCGCGTCACCCCCACCTGCGGCGCCGCAAGGCCGATGCCGGGCGCGTCATACATGGTCTCGAGCATGTCGGCCGCCAGTTGCCGCAGCTCGGGCGTGATTGCGGCCACCGGCTCGCAGCGCTTCTTGAGGCGGGGGTCGGGATGGATCAGGATGGGACGGATCATGTCCGCGATTTACGAAACGCCGCCGCCCGAGGCAAGAGCAAGGCCGGCCGGGGGGTGACTTCCCGCGATGCTTTCGCTAGGCCGCGCGCAGCCCCACCCGAGGATTCCCGACGATGACCTTCGATGAACCGATCCGCCGCGTCGGCACCCATTGCGCCAAATGGGACCTGCTCGAGCCCCTCTACGGCCTGTCGCCGGACGACGGGCTTGCCATGTGGGTCGCCGACATGGAGTTCCGCCCGCCGCAGGTGGTGCAGGAGGCGGTGGAACGCATGGCCGCCCATGGCGTCTACGGCTATTTCGGCGACGACCGCCATTATCTCGCGGCGATCCGCTGGTGGATGGCCACCCGCCACGGCTGGACGGTGGAGCCGGAGTGGATCTTCACCACCCACGGCCTCGTCAACGGCACCGCGCTGTGCATCGACGCCTTCACCCGGCCCGGCGACGGGGTGATCCTGATGACCCCGGTCTACCACGCCTTTGCCCGGATCATCAAAGCGGCCGGGCGCGAGGTGGTGGAATGCCCGCTGGCGCTGCAGGACGGCGTCGCCACCCTCGACATCCCCGCCTGGGAGGCCCGGCTGACGGGCCGCGAGCGGATGCTGATCCTGTGCTCGCCCCACAACCCCGGCGGCCGGGTCTGGACGCTCGACGAGCTTCGCGCCGTCGCCGATTTCTGTCGGCGCCATGCGCTGATCCTCGTCTCGGACGAGATTCACCACGACCTCGTCTATCCCGGCCAGCGTCACAGCGTCATGGCACTGGCCGCGCCCGTTATCGCCGACCGGCTGGTGATGCTGACCGCCACCACCAAGACCTTCAACATCGCCGGCGCCCATATCGGCAACGTGATCATCGCCGATCCCGCCTTGCGCGAGGTCTTTGCCAGCCGGATGAGCGCCCTGGGCATCTCGCCGAATGCCTTCGGCATGCACATGGCCACGGCCGGCTATTCGCCGGAAGGCGCGGCCTGGGTCGATGACCTGATGGCCTATCTCGACGGCAACCGGCGCCTCTTCGATCAGGGCATCGCCCGGATCCCCGGCCTGCGGTCGACGCCGTTGCAGGCGACCTACCTGGCCTGGGTCGATTTCTCGGGCACCGGGATGGCCCTGCCCGAGATCATCAACCGCGTCCAGACCCGCGCCCGCATCGCCACCAACCACGGGCCGAGCTTCGGCACCGGGGGCGCGCACTGCCTGCGCTTCAACATCGCCTGCCCCCGTGCCCAGGTGGCCGAGGCGGTGCAGCGCCTGGCGGACGCCTTCGCCGACCTGCAATGACCCGGCTTCTGCGGTATCTCTTCGCGCTGCTGCTCATCCTCGTGCTGGGCGTTATGGCGGCAGCGCTGTTCGTCCCGCCCGGGCGGGTGGCGATGCCGCCGCCGCCGCTGACCGGGCAGATCGACCGGATCGTGGTGGAAAAATCCGCCCGACGGATGCAGCTGATGCAGGATGGCCGCGCCGTGCGGAGCTACCGGATCGCCCTTGGCTTCGCGCCCGCGGGCGACAAGGTGCGGCAGGGCGACGGGCGCACCCCGGAAGGCGAATTCCGCATCGACCGGCGCAATTCCGCCAGCGCCTTTCACCTCTCGCTCGGCCTCGACTACCCCCAGCCCGACGACCGCGCCCGCGCCGCGGCCGGGGGCTACAGCCCTGGTGGCGACATCTTCATCCATGGCCAGCCCAATGCCTTGCCCGAGGGCTTCAAGCTGCGGGGTGACTGGACGGCGGGCTGCATCGCGGTGACCAACGCCGAAATGCGCGAAATCTGGGCCGTCACCCCGATCGGCACGGTGGTCGAAATCCGCCCCTGAGCCTCAGTTGCGCGGCAGATAGCCGACCGGCGCATTCTCGTCCCGCCAGAAGTCCAGCGCCGGCCGGTCCTTGACCGCCGTCGCGCGCTTGAAGTCGCAGACCAGCTCGCCATCCTCGATGCTCGAAGCCACGATCAGGCACTGCAAGACGTGGCGCGAGCCGTCATAAACATCGACCAGCCCGCGCAGCTTGCAGGGCGCCAGATCGGCCTCGAGCGCAAAGCCGTCATGCCAGAAGCGCAGCACCTTGTAGACCGAATCGCCAAATTTCACCCGCAGGCGCGACTTGCGCCTTTCGGCCTTGCTGCGCGCGGCTTGCAGCCCCTCGCGCACCTCTTTCGGCAAAGACTCAAGCATCGCGGACCTCGGACGCATTGAAGCAGATTTCGAAATCGCCTGTCGAGAAATCAATGTCGCGCAAGAATATTGCGCGATTGTAAACCGATCATGTCCGGAAAGCCGCCGTTTCCGGCAACCTGGGGTTGAAACAGACACCCGCCGACCGTGAAGCCGACCCCACCGCGCCCGAGGCCCCGCCCGGGCTTGCGAATCATCCCGCGCCCGCGGATAGCCCTCGGCATGATCCTGACGCTTGCCCTGCTTCTCGATGCCGCCTTCGGCGAGCCCCGCCCCGTCTGGGACCGGCTGACCCATCCCGCGATCCTGATGGGCCGGCTCGTGGCCTTCTGCGACCGGCGCTTCAACCGGGGCCGGTCCCTGCGCCTGCGCGGCGCATTGGTGACGCTCGCGCTGCTGGCCATCGGCCTCGGGATCGGCTGGCTGATCCAGATCCTGCCCGACTTCGGCGTGGTCGAGCTGCTGACCGTCGCCATCCTGCTGGCCCAGAAAAGCCTGGTCCAGCATGTCCGCGCCGTCGCCCGCGGCTTGCGCCGGTCGGTGCCGGAGGGCCGCGCCGCCGTCGCGATGATCGTCGGCCGCGACACGGGCCAGATGCAGGGGCCCGACATTGCCCGCGCCGCCATCGAAAGCGCGGCCGAGAATCTCTCGGACGGGGTCGTCGCGCCGGTCTTCTGGTATCTGGTCCTCGGCCTGCCCGGCATCGTCGCCTACAAGCTGATCAACACCGCCGACAGCATGATCGGCCACAGGACCCCGCGCCACCGCGACTTCGGCTGGGCTTCGGCGCGCCTTGACGATGTGCTGAACCTGATCCCCGCCCGGCTGACCGCGCTTTTGATCGCGCTGACCCATGGCTGGCTGGACCCCGCGCCCATCCTGCGCGACGCGCCGCGCCACCGCAGCCCCAACGCCGGCTGGCCCGAGGCGGCGATGGCCCCGGTCCTCAACGTTGCCCTTTCCGGCCCGCGCAGCTACGACGGGCAACGCCGGGACTATCCCTGGGTCTGGCCCGAAGGCCGCCGCGACCCCGGCCCCGACGACATCGACGCCGCCGCCGATGCGCTCTGGCGGGTCTGGGCGGTGCTGCTTGCCTTTGCCGTGGCGATGGTGCTTTTCTGACGCCAGCCGCGCGGGCGTTGCGGTGCAGGAGGTCGGTCTGATGGCAAGCTGGGCGCTGGTCACGACAGTCAAGGCGCCGAAGGACGAGGTCCTGGCCTTCGTCGCGCATCATCTTTCGCTCGGGGCTTCGCACCTCTACATCTACTTCGACGATCCCGCGGACCCGGCGGTCGCGGCAGTCGCCGGCCACCCCCGCATCACCGCCATCCGCTGCACCGACTGGTACTGGATCTGGCGTGGCGGTCGGTACTCGCGCGTGCCGCCACGTCAGGTTGTCAACGCCCGAGATGCTGCACGGCGCTGCAAGGCCGACTGGCTGGGGCATATCGACGTGGACGAATTCCTTTTTGCCCCAAGGCCCGTCAGTGACATCCTTGCTGACGTGCCGGCCAAGGTGCCCACCGTCCTGATGGAACCTTTCGAGGCGCTGCACGAGCCGGGCCTGCCCGACGACATCTTTACAGCCCGTCACTTTCGCGGTGTTCTCGACGGCCCGCACGAGTCGCTCCGGCCTGCCGTCTTTGGCGCGTGGGCCCCGGCGCTGCACCGGGGCAGCCTCGGCCATGCAGCCGGCAAAAGCTTCTGCAGGCCGCGACACCCGACGGTGAAGATAAACCTTCACTGGCCGAAGGTAGGCAAGGCCCACCTGGTCAGTCGATTTCACCTGGAACTTCGCATGCTCCATTTCCACGCGCAGAACCTGCAGACCTGGCGCGAGGCGCTACCTTACCGGTTTAGCAGCAGCGGGGCCTACTGCCGCGACTTGACGCTGCAATCCCACCTGAGCGGCGTAACGGACGAGGTTATCGACGACTTCTATGCCGCGACGATGACCGTGACCTCCGAAAAGGTAGCGCTGCTGCGGCAGCATGACCGGCTCGTCACCGTCGACCTCGGCCTTCGCGCCAAGGTCGCTGCCCTGGCCGCGGGCAGTTACGGCTGACGCGCTAGCCCTGTGGCCGCGTCTTCTTCGGGTCGTAATGCGACAGCGGCACGATCACCGCCGGCAGCCGCTTCTGCTGGCCGTCGAGCTTGCCGACCTCGAGCGCCGTCCCGACCTCGGCATGGGCCACATCCACCCGGGCCAGCGCGATGGTCCGGCCCAGGAGCGGCGAGCGGACCGCGGAGGTCACCAGACCCACCCGCGCCCGGCCGATCTGCAGCGGGTCGCCGTGGCCGACCTCCACCGCCGCGTCGATCTCCAGCCCCACGAAGCGGCGGGTGGGATGCGCCTTGCGGCGGATCAGCGCCTCGCGCCCGACGAAGTCGTCGGGCTTCGACGCCAGGGGCACGGCAAAGCCGATCCCGGCCTCGAACGGGTCGGTCTGGTCGTCGAAATCCTGGCCCGCGAAGATCAGCCCCGCCTCGATCCGCACCATGTCGAGCGCCGCCAGACCCATGGGACGCAAGCCAAGCTCCGCGCCATGCGCCCAGACCGCGTCATGGACCGCCGTGCCGTCCTTCGGGTGGCAGAAGATCTCGTAGCCCAGCTCGCCCGTATACCCCGTCCGCGACACCACGACCGGCGCGCCCGCGGGCCCTTCGACCCGACCCACGGTGAAGCGGAACCATCCGAGTTCCTCGATCATCGGCTGCTGCGGCGCGGTCCAGATCATCCGGCGCAGGATCTCGCGCGCGTTCGGTCCCTGCACCGCAAGATTGTGCAACTGGTCGGTCGATGACCGCACCATCGCCTGCATCCCCAGCCGTTCGGCCTGTTCGCGGATCCAGATGCCGCCATGATCGTCGCCACCGATCCAGCGGAACTGGTCGCGGCCCAGCCGGAACAGCGTGCCGTCGTCGATCATCCCGCCATGCGGGTAGCACATGGCGGAATAGACGACCTGACCCTGGGCCAGCCGCTTGACATCGCGCGTCAGCACCCACTGCATCAGCGCCTCGGCATCCGGGCCCGTCACCTCCCATTTCCGGAGCGCGGAGAGGTCGAGCACCACGGCCGCCTCGCGACAGGCCCAGTACTCGGCAAGCGTGCCATGCGCCGGATAGACCTGCGGCAGCCAGTAGCCCTTGTACTCGACATGGGCCCGCGTCTGCGCGGCAATCCGCTGGTGAAACGCGGTTTGCTTGGTCATCTTCGGCTCCGCGTCGGGGGTGGGGCGATGGGCGATGGCGCGGCTGAAGGCCCGGGCGCCGGAATAGGTGCGGACATGAATGTCGCTCAGATACCAGCCGTTCGCGGGCGAGGTGTCGTCCGGGCAGGCCGAATTGACGCAGACGATATCCGTCAGCGCCCGCAACAGCACATAGTCGCCGGGGCGCGACCAGGGTTCATCGCTGATCAGCACGCCACGCGAATCGATGTTCGTGTTGAAGAACAGGTTGACCGCCATCCAGCCCGGGCGCGGATCGACGCCATGCGGGGCCAGCGCCCGGTTGAAGTTGTCCGAACAGTTCACATGGCCGGGATAGCCGATGTCGTCATAGTATTTCGCCGAACAGGCCATGGCGAAGGCATCATGCCGACCGACCGTGTCCTGCACCACCTCGACCAGCGGCACCCAGTCGTGATCGTAGTATTTCGAATGCAGTCCCGGCATGGAATAGGCGTGACCCATCAAGGTCCGGCTGGTCGTCACGTCCAGCGCATGCTGGATGCCCCGGTCAAGCTTGCGCGCATCGAAGCACTGGAAATCGGTGCATTGCCGCCCGTCGACGTCGAGGATCTGGATGTAGTCGCCGGCCTTGACGAAATAGCTCGCGGCCGTGGCAGACCGGACCCGCAGGTCGAGGATCGGATCAGCCAGGGGATCGGGAAGGTCGTGCTGCCCCGCCAACGGCGGCTTCGCCCGGGCGACCAGCAACGTCAGGGGCGTCGCGGTATCCTGCGCGTCCGGAGCCATCGGCAGGCCGGGCGCCGCGACGACCAGCCAGCCGTCCGCCAGCGCCAGCAGTTCGGCCCGCGCGCCGGCCGGGGTATCCGGCCCGAACCGGCGCAGCGCCCCGGCCCGGCCCAGGTCGATCCCGCGCCTGGCAAGCCCCTCGCGCACCGCCAGCAGGCTGGCGTCGCCGCAGGCCAGCATCGCCTTCAGCCCCTCGGCGGTCGCGTTCGCCACCTCGCCCAGCACGGCCGCATCCACGCGGCCGTCGGTGGTCGCCGCCACCAGTTCGGCCGGCTGCCCGCCTTCATCGTTCACCAGAACCAGCCGGTCGCCCGCACCAAGCGGCAAGACCAGTGCTCCGCCCCCCGCGATCACATGGCGTTCCTGACCCGGGTGGCGCGAGAGCCCCTTCGGCACGATGATCCGGCCTGGTCGCGGCGGTCCCGGACGGACCACGGGATGGGCAGTTTCGGACATGGCTTTCCCCAGGGCTGGGCCGCGCGGAAGTTTAATGTGGATGAAACTTGTTCATCATGACGAATAGGCCCAAGCGCGGCCCGGCACAAGCATCCGGGCGGCGGACGGCAAGGAAATGCCGGTGACGGGTTGCGTGGCGAGGATGACGGCGATCGGGGCGCTCCATGACCGGCCAGCGCCCAGGTCGGCACCCGGGTCGGCACCCAGAGGGGCGCCCAGAGGGGCGTAGGGCGCGGCGCGGCGGCCGGGAGGCGATGACGCGCAGATTGCCCGATCCTACTCGGCCGCGTCCGCCTGGACCGGCGCCGCGCGCCACGGCGACTGCGTCAGCCGCCGTTCGGCGCGCGGGCTGACACCGAACAGCCGGGCATAGTGCCGGATCATCGGGCTTGCCGTTGTGTAGCCGACCGATGCTGCGATCTCGCGCAGAGAATCGCTGGAATAGAGCACCCGCTGCCGCGCCTTCGCCAGCCGCAGATGGTGGTAGTAGCGCAGGGGGCTCTGCCCCGTCTCGCGCTTGAACAGCCGCTCGAAATGCCGCCCCGAAAGGCCCACCGCCGCCGCCACGTCGGGAATGCGCAGGGGATCCTCGACATGGCTCTCGAACAGCCGGACCGCCTCGCGGATCTGCGGCGGCAGGGCGTCGGTCGTGCCTCCGGTCGTGCCCCCGCGCCGCGCGACCGGCACCTTCTGGCTGGCATCCGCATCGCGAACGAAGGGGTGCTGGAACCAACAGGCGACCTCGGTCATGCAGTCGCGCCCCAGCCGCTCCTCGATCAGCCGCAGCATCAGGTCGAAGACCGCCCCCGCGCCGCTGGCCGTGACCCTGCGTCCCTCGCGCAGGATCGCCACCTCGCGCGCCTCGACGCCGGGAAAATCCGCCTTGAAGGCCGCCTCATAGCACCAGTGGACGGAGCAGGGCCGTCCCTGCATCAGCCCCGCCCGCGCCAGCGGGAAGATGCCGCCGGAAAAGGCGCCCAGGGTCACCCCGCTGCGGTCCAGCCAGCGCAGGCGGGCCGGGCTGCGGCGCGGGTCGGCGAAGGCGGCGGTCGGCGGCGACAAGAGGTAGAGCTGATCCAGCCGTCCCACCTCCTGCAAGGTGACCTGCGGCGCGAAGCCGATCTCGGCCGAGGATATGACCGGGCCCGGCGCCTCGGCGACCAGGCTCCAGACAAAGGCGCGCCGCCCGGTGATCTCGTTCGCCGCCCTGAGCGGCTCGATCGCCGAGGTGAGGCAGGCCATGGGAAAGCCGGGGAACATCAGGAACCCCAGATGCAGCGGGGTCTCAGTCATCCGCGAACCAGCCCGGGCTGGTGGGCGCACCGTCGTCGTATCTCGACAGCCAGTCCACCATCGCATCGCGGTTGCGCAGGAAGCCCTTGTAGCTTGCAAGCTCGACCGGCAGGTCGCGCACCACCCGGTGCAGCCGGCGCGCCCATTTCGGGACCGTCACGATCTGCTCGAAGCTGCACAGATAGCAGCGGATGTCGAAGGCGATCGCATTCGAGCGGGGCAGGCGGTAAAGCGACTGCAGCTCCACCCGCAGGTGCTGTTTCGCCCCCAGGTTCTCCGGCGTGATCGTCGCCTTCATCGGCCCCCATTCGGGGTAGGTCTCGGGCGCGGTGTCGAGCAGCGGGTTGACCGTCATCGTCCAGTTGAAGCGCCGGACCGGCGCGCCGTGCTGCAACCGCAGCAGGAATTTCAGCGCCCGGTCAAACACCCCCGCCTCGTGCGCCAGCGGCACCGGCGCGTGCCATTCGTGAAAGTTCATCCCCACATCGAAATCCAGCGACCAGTCCGCCTGGCTCGTGATCATCCCCGCATCCATCCAGAGCGTGCCGTCGCGTTCGTCCTGGAGGCTGAAATCGCCCTGGGTCTGGCGGGTGATGTATTCGAAAGGCCCATGGGGCAGGGTCGAGTCGTCGAGGAACGTGAACGAATGGTCGATCCCCAAAGGGCGGTTCACCCAATGCCAGCGGTTTCCCGCCTTGTGCAGCGAAAACCACTGCGGATAGTCCCGCGCCTTCGCCTCCATGATCAGCTCCAGAAGATCCCAGCCCGCCAGCGTCATGTGCGGCAGCGACTGGCAGCGCAGCGGGTCCTGCGCCAGAACCTTCTCGCGGTCGATCATCTCGGCGACATAGTGCTCGTCCACGTCCAGCATGAACTCGAAGGCCGTGCCCTTCCGTCCCGGCACATGCGGTTCCATGTTGACCGAATACATGTAATCGTCGCGGTCGAAGGGGAACGGGAACCGTTTCGGGTCCGAGTTGCGGTAGGTGAAGGTGTCGCGAAAGGTCTCGTCGCGGAAAAACCCGCCGAAGCGGTCAGGAGCAAACGCGAAATCAAGGCGCATGATCGTCTCCTATCGGTCGATGACAAGGGTCCTGCCTTCGAAGCGGCTGACGCAGGGCATGATCTTGCGGCGCCCCGCGTGCTCCTCGGCGCTCAGCCAGTGGTCGCGGTGCAGGATGGTGCCGTCGCATTTCAGAACATTCGTTTCGCATTGCCCGCAGGCGCCGCCCCGACACAGATAGGGCGCGTCGACGCCCGCCGCCTCGATCGCCTCCAGCAGCGACTGCGTGGTCCCCACGGTGATCACCTTCCGGCTTGCGGCAAGTTCCACGGTGAAGGCGTCACCCGTGGCGGGCGCAAGGAATTCCTCGTGATGCAGCGCCAGCCGCGGCCAGCCCATGCCTTCGGCCGTGGTCAGCACCCAGGCGATCATCCCCTTCGGCCCGCAGACGTAGAGATGCGTGCCGATCGGCTGCATCGACAGCACCCGTTCCAGATCGATCGCCTGCCGCTCCTCGTCGAAGTAGCAATGGACCTGCGCGGGATGCGCTGCGGTCAGCCGATCCATATACGCGCCCAGCGCCCGGTTCCGCGCCGCATAATGCAGCTCGAACCTGCCCCCGAGCGCGGCAAGCTGCGCGATCTGCGCGAGGAACGGCGTGATCCCGATCCCGCCCGCGAACATCAGGTGCTTGCGCGCGCGCGTGTCCAGCGCAAACAGGTTCACCGGATGCGAGATGACCATCTCCATCCCCGCACGCACATGCCGGTGCATGAACAGCGAGCCACCCCGCCCCTGATCGTCCCGCCGCACGCTGATCTCGTATCCCGAACGGTCGTTCGGGTCTGACATGAGCGAATAGGGGTTCAGCCGGCGGGTTCCGTGATCGTCCATCGCGACCACCACATGCGCCCCGCCGGAAAACGCGGGCAGGTCCGCCCCGTCGTGCGCGACGAACCGGAACCGGGTGATCAGCGCGTTCACCGGCACCACATCGGCCACGCGGACCTTCAGCTTGGCGCCCCCGCTCATCGGAACCGCACCACCGGCTCGGGCACCTGGCCGGGATCCTCGGCGTCGACGTTCACCCCCTGGAAGGCTGCGATCCGGCGCGAGTAATGGTCGCGCACCAGGAGGTTCAGCCCGCAGTGGCTGCACCGGAACGGGTCGGTCGCCACGTTTTCGGTGACCCCCTTGCAATGCACGCATTGCACGCGCCGCAGCGTCGCGCCGCGATGCTCCTTCTGGATCGCCCCCACCGGAAAGCCCGTGGCCATGATCTCGCGCTCGGCCTGACCGATCAGCCCTTCGGTCCCCGCCAGATAGAACTGCGTGCCCATGCGCGCCTCAGCCAGCACCCGCTGCAGGCGGGGCAGCAGCGTCGCAATGCTGGGCGCCCGGAAGAACTGCCGGGCGCCCAGCGCCTCGAGCCGACCCGAAAGATCCGTCCCCGTCGGCCCGGGGGCGTAGATCACATGCGCCGCCGCCAGCATTTCGGAACGGTCGTTCGCCTTGGCGGCAAGCTCCACGACCGCCTCGGCCCCCTCGCCATCCGCGACCATCAGCTGCAGCCGCCCCGGTCTCGGCTGCAAGGGCGCATAGACCGGACGGCTGCGGATCGCGGGGGCGTCGACCGGGGTCAGG
>Ga0136707_1000194_pt1 | contig 12198 bp, 10 predicted proteins | sample 4C3metaG_FD_101397 | JGI IMG/M metagenome (GOLD analysis project Ga0136707, IMG submission 101397) | Freshwater bacterial and archeal communities from Indian Creek, Illinois, USA - 4C3 metaG | ecosystem: Environmental > Aquatic > Freshwater > Unclassified | place: USA: Indian Creek, Illinois...
CCTTGTTACAGGGAATCTTGACAGTTACTGCCGTCGATATAATGCCACAGCAAAGGATAAAGAGCAATTACAAAAAGCTATTAGCCTAGGTCTAAATAGACAAGACTACTCAATTGAACCTGAAAGCGCTCCAATCATTAACACACCTAAACCAAGGCACAGAAAATAAAAAAAACGACCCAAGAATATACTATATTACAGGTTTCCACTTTTCTTTAGAATTTCATCTACAATAGTGGCATATAAATTTTTATCATCATCATCAGTATAAAAGCCAGTGCTTTTCATATTTACCCTTCTTTGTTCTACGTATTTTTTAATCCCATATGGGTAATATTTTGCCAAAAGTTTCCTGGCCATTGCAGGTTCAATTCGCTCATAAAGTTTTGACCGGACAGATGCATCTTCAGCAGTGGTTGATAATGCCCACATTTCTGTAGACCCAATATTTGCACTTAAAAGCTGTGTATATTTTCCCGTGTTTGTTACAAACTTTGCCATAAAAACACCTGGCTTACCACCCCTTGGCCCATGCACCCAACCCTTGGACAGGAAAAATTTTTCTGCCTGGTCTTCCATCCCAAAAGTGTCTATTAACTCCTGTATGTCTCGCTCAGTCCCCCCATCCATAATAAATACCCCTGTTGCAAAACTCTTCATTGTTTCATCAAAGTCTTTTAAATTTTGTGAGGCTAGTGTTACATCTAAATTCCACTTTCTTCCCTCTCTCATGTCAACCAAAACCTGGTCTCTGACCATTTGTGATTTAGAGGTTCTATGAAACTCATCAAAGCACAGTCTTTTTTTATCCTCTTTTGTTTCCTCTACCCTTTTTTTATGATGAGCTTTGTATTCTTTTACTGGGATTGTTGATGGTATATCAATATTTGGCGGGTATGGCATTTCATTTATTGTTTCTACACCAACTTTAAAATCCTTACCCAAGATATAGCGTGCCAACATGTACATTACAGCAGTTTGTCTTTCAGCTTGAACCCCACCAGATTTAGCCACCTCGTCCAAATCCAATGAGACCACTCTTGCTTCTCCTATATCAAAAACTGTTGGACGACCAAGTATTTTATATTGATTTAAAGCATCCCCAACAGAGCGATTAAAATACTGTATTAAAGTCTCACTTGTGCTAACCCTTACATTCCCATAAATATCCTTAATTTTATCATCTTGTGCAGAGGCGGTTGCATCAGACAGTAATGGAACTGCATGCCGCTGTGCAAGCATTGCCTCATGCTTATATCCATTTATAAACAATTGGTCCACTATCTCCCACCAAGAACTTCTTGTATCTAATTGAATACTTATCTTCTCTAGTGCCTCATCAACTAATCTGTCTACCCCTTTATCGTATCGCTTGGCATTGCCTTTATCAGAACACTTTAAATACATATCTTGAATAATTGCTTGGACCAGCCCTGTCATTCCATCTTCTGGTTTTTCTCTGTTTGGATCAGTCACCAATAATAATAGAAAGTTATTTAAAAATGCCATATCCTCTGAAGTGGCAAAACGACAGCCTAAATGTGTATCAAATGGGTTTACACAGAACTCATCAGTCATCCTTATTCTATAGTATTGGGCTAAATGCCTCTTATCATTTGGCAGTGCTTCTTTTATTAAGGAAATGAGGCCACTGGATGATGGCCCAATATCACAAATTCCAATTCTTGGCAACCTTGGCATACCTGGAGCCAAACACAAACCTAAATTAGTTATATTCATTAACACAGACTTACCAGAACCCGGTTTTGCAAAAATTAATGAAATCCAAGTGGTTTGCTCTGATCCCATTGGTTGATATGGCATAAGCTTTCTATCAGGAGAGACAAATAACACAGCCCCTTGCTCCCAAGCTGATGTTGGTCTTGAGGTTGGCAACATAAAAGAAGCTGCCCCAAGTGGCACTGCTGAAATAGTCCCAATATTATTTCTAGTTGCTGCAACAGATGTTGACATAAAACCTGCAAGTGGATCACCAGTTACTTCTGAAACCAAACAACTGCCCCATCCTTCTATTGTTCTACTTAATTCAGATAGCTGTTTTTCTACATCTGAAACTTTAGTTTTTGGCCCCCATGTACAAAAAGAAATTCTTGCCTTTACTACCGTTTGGTTATATTCTTCCTTCATCTGCCTCAATACCTTGACCCCATTATTGAGCAACTTGTTTTGTCCAGAGGTAAACCCCAAAATAGAAGCAAATAATGCCTTTGTGGTAACTGCTGCCATCCCATCACTTTCCAACAAAAAGGAGATGCGCCAAGGAAACTTCCCTCCTAAATTGGAGAACAATACTGCAAAAGACTGAATATCTTTTGGAAATAAATCGACATACCCAGGAGCATAAATTTTATTGCCCACCTGAACTAATTTCTCATTTATGATTGTTGCATCTCTGGGACAAACCTGCCAACTCAATTTTGGCCAAACAATATCCCACTCCTCTGCTTTATGGAAATCCTTTCTAATGTTTGGGGCAATTCTATCACCTGGAAGAAAAGGCTTCCAATTTTTATTATGATTATGGGACGTGTCAGTAAACTCCTCATCAATAGATGCCCTGGCAGCCCTGGCAGCTTCAACCACATTCAGTTTTTTAGAAGCTATCCCAATGCTATTTAATAACTGGTCTATGTTTTCAACATATGAAGAGTGGGTGTTATGTAACATTCCATTTGCTGCATATGGGTCAGAGGTTTTAATTTGATTTGATGGAGCCATTCTTTTGGCATATAATTTTTTCTTATCATCTATTTCCTGCCTTATTTCACTCTTGACTAATGCACCAGGTGTTGTCCATAAAACCATGTAGCATTCTTCATGGTTGCACTTATCTGAAATATATTCAACTCTTTCATCTAAAATTTCCTGTAAATCTAACTGTAGCCTTTTAGCAGTTTCATAAGAAGGCTCTAATGCTTGCCTAACAACCTGCTTGCTTTTTGTTGGGTCAACAGAGAACCAAACCTGAATAGAGTGTCCAGCTTTCACAAAAAATGGATCTAACCCACTTGTTAATGGGTCAGATATTTTTAAATAAAAAGCCTCTGTATTAATTAATGACTTGTATCCGTCAATTTTCAAAACAGAAATTAGTGAGCCATCTTTTGCAACTAAGGCATACTCATCACAAGCAGTCTCCAGGTCTGAATAGTCAGATAGATTTTGCTTTAAAAAGGTGCTTAACCATACAAAAAAAGAATCCATTCCATTTACTATTCCACTTAGCATGCAATCTCCTTTAAAATTAAATTTCTTTACCCATATGTGGCAAAATATGAAATAATATAATATTAGATAATAGATCAATGCAATAAGTCAAGCACACCACTAAGCCTCCTATGGCTAAAGCCATAAGGTTTTAAAGGTAACTTGTGAGTGGTGAGTGTGATTCCTTTAGCCCACAACTGGTGCCTCAATATGGTTGACTTAATTAAAAAAAACAAATAGTTTTTAAGTATTCTTATTAAAGAATACTACACACATTCAATAATGGCTGAAAACATAAAGTATATGGACATAGAAGAAATTGCTAAACTGGATTTTTACTTGAAATGCCAAAGTGGCATAGCAAACATTATTGATATAGAATCATTAATTATTTGTGAAAACGATACCCAGGCAGTAAATAAATTAAAAAATGCTGCTTATAGATTAAGTGAAGCCAATCATGTCTTAAACAATCAGGTAAATGATGAAAAGCAAAAAACATGGCAGAATCTATTTGCAAAGCAATTGAAATTCTCAGTTTCAAGAGCAAAAGATAAAAGAAGTAAATAAAATATTTACATATAGTTTTTTTCTATTAGGTTTAATGGAACAGACAACCCAGCATGTGGAGCAAATTCCATTAATTTTGGTATCTGCAATTCTGATACATTTAATGTAACAGAACCATACCCATAAGATACTATTGTAAATCCTGCTGCATTTAAAATCATGGCAGAGGTTAATGTCAAAAATCTGTCAGAAGCCTTTAACCAACAAGCCCTAGGGGAAACTAGTGTCTTACTTCTTGTTTTTGGATTTATTGAGCGTGTTGCCAAGGCAAACCAAACTGACTCTGCCAGCAATCCAAGACTATATGAAAAATCAGATAACTCTCCAAGATATGGCAACATTGCCCCTTTGTCCAGGTTTTTGTATTTTGTTGCCATAAAGGCAGCACTTATTGTAATATCTGCAAATTTTCTTAAATACAATAATTCAGGTTGCGATACCCAATTTCGTTCCCTTGGTCTTCCACCCTCTCCTATTGCCTCCCCTAAGTCCAACAACTTGGCAATATCCAAGTCTGCCTTTGTCTTAAAATGAATTAAATTAATATTGATTTTTGCCACAAAAGGTCTTGCCTGTTTCATTAAGTAATCAAACTTATCTTCTTCATTATTTGGTAAATCATCTGGGCCTATAAAATCCCAATCCCCATCATGGTGTGGAATTGCTGCTTCCAATATTGTTTTGGCATGAAAATACCTTGGTCTCTTCATGGTAATAAAATAATTGCCTTTATTTGGGTTTTTTTCACATATAACCAAATCTTGATAAGCTCTAACCAATGCCTCATCCACATAACTTGAAATATTTTTATCTTCCCCAACAAGCACCAACTTTAATTCAGCGTGCAATTCTTTTTGGTTAAATACCTTCAAGCCATAAAATTCAATGGCCAGCTTCATTGTTTTACTAAACAACTCCGAGAGAATCTGACAAGATTCTGCTATTGGAATGGAGTGCTTTTGTAAACCCATTTCCTTAAGTATGAATGCCATATCAGTTCTTAAATATCCTGAATGCTTTAGTTTACCCTGCAATACAGCACCTGATTTCCATAATGTTTCTTGTGATAAATTTGTCCACCACTTAACATTTTCAGATAAGTCCTTTATGTTATTGAATCTAAATGCCACATATCCATCTACAGAAGCCCATCCACTCCCTGGCATGGGACCAAATTCACCCTGACTAATTTCAATTAAATCAAACAGAATACATCCAAATTTAAAAACAGACATGCTTTATATAAACCTCATATAGCCAACTAACAAATTAATCAATTTGTTCATTTATTTGTTCATTTGTTAGCCTGTTAATAACTAATTGTTCCCAGTTTTCAACCGGTGAGTTTTTAAACTCCTTATTCTTCCAATATCTGGTTTGCACTGGGAAGCGAGACCGCAAGCTTAATAGCCTAAATGGCCTTAGAAACTTGTCCCTTTGTTGATAAGTTGCCTCAGACATATTAATTAATGCATTAGCAAAAACAACTGGTTCAGAAGCACCAGCTTGAAAGCTTTGGTCAACCACTATTGCTCTTTCTAATAGGTTGTTTTCCAACATTCTAGCAATTTTTGTAAACCCAATAGCATCTTCATTTTTTTCTTCTGCCTGCTCTGCATGCTCTATTGCTACAAATATGGCTCTTGATATATAGTTCAATTCTTGCTGTGAAAACTCAGGTAGCCAAATAATTTTACCACCATTTGTTAATGACACAGTGTCTAAATGAAAGCACTGATGACAAAGTGGGCAAATTGTTACCAAATTATCTTTTGAATTATCCTCATGATCATCATTTAAGTGATGAATTTCCTGAAAATCTTTTGAATGGAAATTGCAAAAATAACATGTGTAGTTGTCTCTTTTCCAAATACTATCCCAAATACTCTTGTATTTTTTTTCATACTCCCTGCTATGTCTGGTGCCATGAGTGGAAGACATTTTCCAACTTTTTCTACTTGCACTTAATAATAAGTTGTGATTAAAATTCATTATTTAGCCCCTATTCCCAAACTTTAAATAAAAAATAAAACAAAAGCAAGTACACAACAGCATAAAAAAGCAGAGCCTAAACTCTGCTTTAGAACCCAACACATCTCACTTAATGTTAAGTTAAAATTTGAATTATTATTTTAATTAATATTTCTTAAAGCCCCACCTGCTTCTATGCCAGTGCCCTCAGCCCCAACCCCAAACACAGCCTCAGTGCCGGTTGTCAAGAATGTTGGCAATGCTATAAGCATAGCAGCAACAGCCGCTAAAGTGATAGGGGCAGATAATGGAACTTGTTGCCCCTTGGTTTCATTGTGTTCTTTGAATTTTAATGCGGCCTTTATACCAAACCCAATACCAGCAATATAGGCAACTGCCGATAACACATCTGTAATCCCAGGCATTTGACCCATTAAGGTTCCAGTTACATCATTTAAACCCTGAGCCATAGCACCAGAAGAAGCAACCAACAACAATGAGCCAATCCCAATAGCCCCCAAAATGTTTTTATTTAATTTCATAAAAATTTCTCCCTTTATTTATGTTAAAAAGTATTTTCATACTATTTATAAATTTATAGTAAGAAAAATTAAAGTCAATATATTAATAAAAAAAAACTCAAAATTAATTAATGCTAAAATAATAAATTTTTATTAGCCTTTACTAACTTTATATAATCTCAAAATGGCATTGGCATACCTGGGGCAAATGTATTTGCCAAAATTTGTGCTGTCACAGTAACATTAATTGCTGCAATGCCTCCAAAAATATGCACCAATCCTTTACCAAGGGCTTCATTTTTGCCCTGCCCATACTGATTTAAAAGCAGAAACCCCCTAATAAACGCTATGTATCCAACTAACCTTATAAACAAGAATACACCTAACATGGCCTGTCCCATCATTGCATCCATGCCTGGCATAGATGGGGCTAATAAGTCCCCAGGCCCAGACCCCATTGCCATGGTTTGGGTCATAACTGCCACAGACCCAGTTAATGCAAAAATTGCTACCCCAACAAAAAACATTACCAATGGAGTTTTGACAGTTAATTGATTATTCCCTTGTCCAAGTTGTGAAAACTTATACACTGAACCAACTACTAAAAATATTCCTATTACATAACTAGCATACTGTAACAAGTCCAACAATTGGTGCAATGAACCAACAAAATTTGCAAACATTGACCCCAAATTAACTGTTCCCTGTGCATATACAGGACTCACAAAAAGGAAAAAACCAAGTAACAAAACTATTTTCAATACCATTTTTTTTAGTTCAAACATTTGTTCTCCTCTTTCCTTAAAATAATAAAGGATTAAAATTTTTTATTATATCTTTTGCTATTTTTCTAATATATTTATTTTTATATTTTTATCTTAATTAAAAAAAAAACAGAAGCAACTATCCAAACTGCTTTTTAAAAAGAAATGTTATAAAAAACTATGCAAAAAATAAACATAAATTAATGAATTAATAAATTAGGGACATTCCTGATAAATATAAAATACAACAATGCCCAAAAAACTACCAACCATTGTTACCAAGACATGTGGGGGCCTAAGGCCCCCACATTGAGAAGCATCTTTATTTGTAATTATTGCTTCCCAAATTTCCGTCTATCTGTAGTTACCTCAAATGTCCTAGAATCTATTTCTTTAATTACCTCCCCTGTTGGCAATCTGTCACCAACTGCAAAGGTGGACAATGAACTATCAGCATTGCGCAGCCATATTCTGCCATTAAAAATAGAGTGAACTCTGAATTGTGTCAAATTAGCCTCTGATCTTGATGCCTCTGCCTGTACAGGTTGTGGCTGCCTGTGTTCCCTGTTATCTATTAACACCTGCTCTCTTTCATTCCCTGTTACTCTTGAAGTTGTTGCCACAGAAGCAGCACCAGAATCCCTCTGAGCATCCCTGTTTGCAACAGGGGCTTGTGTAGACCTCTCAGTGCGTGGTCTTTGAGCCTGACTAGCAGGGCGTGCAGTGACTTGTCTTCTATTTTCCAATGCGGTCAACCTGTTCCTGAAATCTCTATTTATATTCTCTTGTTTTCCAATAGCCCCCTCAACTGTTGAAATTCTTGTGTCATTTGCAGTTAAAATGCTTCTAAATTCACGAGTCTGCTGCTCAAACATTGCTTTTAAATCATCTACTACTGGAACAGTTGCTGCAGTTGCCGCCCCCCCAACCTGAATTTGATTTAAACTTGCTGCTGCCCCTGCAACTACTGCGGAGGCAGCAGTTGCAGCAGCAGTGGCAGTGGCATCCACCACTGCTCCTTGATTTTGAATTGCTGCGTCTACAGCCCCTGCAATATTTGGTATAGCCTGTACTTGATTGTCCATGCCAATGTTTGCTGCCAAATGATTTAATACAGCATTGTCTGCTCCAGGTATCACAATTTGAGGTAATTGCTGTTGCCCCCCATCAATAATAGCCCCTGGATCTGCCGGGGCTACTATTGGCTCTATTGGTGCTGCTGCTATCTGTTGTGCCTGCATTGGTGGAGGCTGAACCAACATTGTCTTTAGCCCCATATAACCAACAACTCCAACCACCGCTATCCCACCTGCAATATATAAAATTTTATTTGAACTTAGTGATGTTTTTTTTGCCCCAACAGCAGCCTTTGCCCCGCCTGATTCTTTGCCATCGTGAGACTGTGTGTTGAAGTCAGTCATTTGTGTGTCTACACCAGCAAAAGTCTGCTCTAAAATTTCATCTTCTGTTCTTGAACTGTGTTTATCTGTCATTTTTATCCCTTTTCCATGAAAATATGTAAAATATTAAATTTGTCAACCCTAAAGTTTGTTTTATTGATAGTTTTTATTTTTGAATTGCCAAATCAGTCATTAGTAAAACCCCAATAGCTGTACCACTATCAACAGTAACTGTTGGTCTTAGACCCTGAACCTGTTGGCCAATTTGCTGTGATAATGCCTTTCCAACAGAGCCAATTGCCTGCCTACTTATGTCTCTACTAGATAGCTGACCTGTAGTTTGTACAACCCCACCATCTGGTGAAACAGTTGTGGTTGTGTTTTGTCTAGCAATTGCATCAGCATAACCACCCAAAAACACAGAAGCCAAGAGTATTCCATATCTTAGAAAAAAGTGCCTATCCACATCACTTACCAAAGCTGTTCTTGCAGTATTTGGATCAACTGCTACTGCACTTATACCTAAACTATTTGCTTGACCTGGTATGCTTGCAGTACTGAACTCCACTAGTACCCGCTCTCCTGTTAGCTGCATCCCACCTAACAGTCTCGTTCCAGCTAATGGTCCTGAAACAATTCTTGCCAACACTGGACTAACCTCATCAGAATTAATGCTTGTTTCCAATATTGCTTGATGAATGGTTCCTGCCTTAAAGGTGGTAGCTTCCCCTTGTGCTTCTGCGCCACCCACTATGGCACCTTGTTGTACCTGTTGATTTGGAGGCGCTTGTTCACCTGTTGGTTGATTGGCAGCATTGTTGGTTTGTGCTATTTGCCCTGCAAAATTAAATTCAGATACAGTTGCCCTAGGTGCCCAAACCCCCAATAGGGTTGACACAATAAGATGATCATTTGCATTATACTTTGGCACACTTACCTGCTGCTCTACAATTGGTGTTGGTGGCAATGGTGCTGGTGCCACCGTTACTTGTGTAGCTGCATTTCTTATTCTTGCTGCTTCCTCAAATTGCAATTGAATTACCCTGGCCTCCTCGGCTGCCTGTAGTTCTCTTTGTCTTTGAAGTTCGTCAATTGGTGAAACATTACTTACTATATTTGGACTCACTGGTGTTGGTATAAATGTCCCTCCCTCTGCCAGTGCTGCTGCTGCCAATAGCTCATTTTGCCTCTGTATATCCAAGTTATATTGTGGTGAAATTGCCGCCCCTGGAATTACCTCAATATTTGGAACTGCTGCAACATTTGCACCGGCTGCTGCTGTTGGCCCACTAGCACCACGTGTGGCAAACCAAACCCCAGCAATCAATGTTACTACTGTCAACCCAACAACTGCCAAATACATGTTTCTTTGCTGTGGATTTTGCATCATTTTATTTACATTATTTATTCTGTCACCCATTTTAAAACCTCTTTAAATTTAGAATTATTTTATTAAAACCCAGAAACAGTAAATTCACCAAATCTTCCAGGGGCTGCTTTAAAGAGCACTGTATCAACAGGAATCATTTTGTAAGCAAATGTACCATCTGGGCTAGATGTAACCTGCTTGAAGGCAGGTGACATAATTCTATACCTTGTTCTAACATACATTACACCAGTATTGGATAACCAAGCCTGTACAGCCCTAGAAGACACCCTTAATTCTCTTGCGCCCTCTGGTGGTACTCCTTGTAAAATATTCAACAGTTCAGAGTCCATACTTGCAGGCAATCCCATTGATGTGAATTGGCTGTTGGGTCCAGTTGCCTGCACTCTAATTTGAGTTGAACCATCTACAATCTGTTGTGCAGAAACAAACTCAATATTTAATGGCATTGGTAACCCTGCCAAAACCAACACCAAATTTCCTGAAACAAATGAACCCCTTGGTGTCACTGATAGCACAAAGCCATCAGGGGATGGATTGTCTAGTCTTCTAACAATAAAATCTTCAACAGGCAATCCGTCATAATTAATTATTGGCCACGGCTGTCCATTGGAGTCTGTAATCAAAATTGCTGTTGATCTGTTTCTCGATAACCTAATTACAGGTGCAGTTGATCCAGGAGACAAATGTGCCACCACCACATCATTGACAACCCTTGGAGCAGCCACAGGCCCCTCATTTATAACTCTGCCACGCTCATGCAGTAGTTGATTAATTTCTCTAATTCTATCAGGATCTGCATTTAAGATGTTTAATGCAGCTTGTGCCGGGTCAACTTGACCTGGATTACCACCCTGTTGTTGCTGCATTTGTGCTTGTGGAAGCCCTGTTGGTGGGGCAGTTATTGGAACCCCCATGTTATTCATTGCAGTATTTGGGGTCATAATATTATTTATATTTGCCTGTTGAGCATTTTGTGGTGCTGCTATTTGTCTGCTTCCATCTAAGTTTGCACTTGTTGGATTAAAATTTATTGCCCCCGTGTTTGCTGGAAATGGGTTTTGTGCTTGCTGTGCATAAACTGCACCAACCCCAAAAATCACTGTCATTGCAATAACTATTTTATTCATCGAACTACTCACTAAACTATATTGCTTCATTTTTACTCCCCAATATTTAATAAGCTATTTAAAAAATTTTTACTTGTCAAATAAAAACCTAAACCATAACTTAATATATTAATGCAAAAAATGTTTTTGCATTAATATATTAAGAAGGTGCATTCTCCCTATTTTTAATAATGATGGTTTGAATTCCTAATCCATAGGGATTATTTAATATGGAATTTCTTACAACCCTTATATGAAATGTTGAAGGCATTCTTTGACTTCTTTCTCCAATAAACATGATGTCAACATTAGTTCTGATATCCCAAGCACAAACATTTACCCCATTTATGTTTTCACTAAATCGTCCTAGAATCATTGGGACATTACTAATTTCAGTTGTTGAAATTAGTCTATTTTCTCTGACTTTTGTTAGGGTTCCTGAGTTTCCAAACTCATCTAAATATGCATTCCAACCTGATGTTGTAAAATAACTAGCAGCTTCCTGTATTTGTGTGGCATAATTTATATAATCATACTTTAAAATTCCCTTTATTGCTCCAACCACAAACTTTTGCACCTCTGCATCACTCTTGCATTCAGATAATGGGGTTAACCTAAAAAAAGTTGCATCTTCATTAACTGGTATATACCTCGGCTCCACAGGCTTTGTTACAAAAAAAACCAAAAAAGAGAGGCTAACACAAAAAGAAGCCAAGGAAACCAAAAACACCAAACTAGCCTGTCTATATAAAATATAGAAAAATTTGTTTCTCAAAGCAATAACTGTCAATGCTTTATTTGAGGCATATTTCTTTTGTTCTGTTTTTGCTTGTTCTTTATCATTCATTTTTTTATCTCATTAAATTGTTTTAAATTATATTACTTTAATTACACTGTTTGCCACCACTGAGATTCCCTTCTTCTGCAGAGCAAAATACAATAACAATATCTACTGTGGAACCATATTAAATTCAGCTATTCCTAGGGATCTATGGTTTTGATATGCTGGAACCCTCAAAACTAATGTCTCCACCATAAATTCCCGTGTAATTTCTTTTGCCCCACCCATATAACTAACCAAAATTGGAACCCTAAATCTCCAAAAAGCTGTATCCCCAACCATTCCAGCATTAATTAATATTGGCACACTCATTGGAACACTTGAAATTACAATATTCTCCCCCACAACCACAGCCTCTATGCCATTTAACTTTAAAGAATTAAGATATGAAATATAGCCCTCTGGAG
>Ga0136707_1000195_pt1 | contig 12198 bp, 10 predicted proteins | sample 4C3metaG_FD_101397 | JGI IMG/M metagenome (GOLD analysis project Ga0136707, IMG submission 101397) | Freshwater bacterial and archeal communities from Indian Creek, Illinois, USA - 4C3 metaG | ecosystem: Environmental > Aquatic > Freshwater > Unclassified | place: USA: Indian Creek, Illinois...
CGAAATTGGGTCTTGGTTCAGGTGGTTTCTTACTATTCCTGCCAGCCCATCAAACCCATTTCGCATGTCAACTTCCCGGGTGCATATAAAATACCTTAAGTTGGTGCTTAGTCCAAGCATGATTAGTAGATTTCTAAAGTCAGCCCGCCTGCAAAGCGCAACACTGCCTTTGGGGTATGGCCAGAACTTGCCGGTGAAAACATATCTGGCTGTTCAACCAAAGAACTTAGCTCCAAAAAACCAGGTGTGTGCTTTTCAATATTGTGCTTGCCTTGCTGCTTCGAAACCCAATACCTCAAAGTAGTTTTGGATATTCCGTTCTCTCTGGCATATTCAGTTAGTGCTACCCCGCTCTTTTTCCAAGCCGCCACATGCGCAGCCTGTGTCTTGCTATCAATTATCTTCATGGCTTTTTTGCCCAAAGGTAAAAGCCGAAACACTTTTAGAAAATATGGGGTTGGTAGGGGGATACACAGGACGTGCGTTTCTTCGGGCCAGATGCCGGCCTGCACTTCGCCGATATGGGCTTTCTGAAGCAACAGCATGCAGGTGCGCGACTGCCCGATGCCTCCCCCGATGCAAAAGGGTAGGTTTCCTGCCAGCAACGCACGGTGAAACAGCAATTCCCTTTTAAACTGCTCCTGCCGTAATTCTAACTGACGCAGCAAGGCCTCCGGGCTTACCCTGATGCCCATCGACGAAATTTCGACCGCCTGTTCCAGTTCAGGATGCCAGAAAAGTATATCGCCGTTCAAGCCGTGCAATCCGGGTGCGGTTTCGGTAGTCCAGTCGTCGTAGTCGGCAGCCCGCCCATCGTGTATGCTGCCATCGGCCAGCCTGCCTCCTACTCCGATAATGAAAACAGCTCCGTGCTTAAGGGCAATCCGGTCTTCGCGTTCCTTTGGCGAAAGGTCGGGGTATGCAGCCCGCAATTCTTCGGCATGGACAAAGGTGATATAGTCGGGCAGCCGCTTTTTCAGAGCCGGATACTCCTTCGAAATATGCTCTTCGGCCCGTTTGAACACACGAAAGATTTTCTTTACCGTGCGTTTCAGAAAATCCAGGTTACGGTCTTCGATATCAATGGTAAGCTCCCAGTCCCACTGGTCCACATAGATCGAATGCAGGTTGGTAAGTTCCTCGTTGGGACGCAGGGCATTCATATCGGTGTAAATCCCCCGGCCGGACTCTAATTGCAGCGCGGCTAACTTCATCCTTTTCCACTTGGCAAGCGACTGCACTACCTCCACGCGGCGGCCTTGAAGGTCTTTGATGTCGAACGAAACCGGTGGCTCCGAACCGTTCAGGTCGTCGTTTATACCCGTGCCCGGGAATACCATCAATGGCGCTGTAACCCGTTGCAGGCATAGCTCATCGGCCATGGCCACCTCGAAATAATCCTTCAGTTTTTTGATGGCCTTTTCGGTGTTCAGCACATCGATGGCCGGCTTGTAGCCGGCAGGCAGTTTTAGTTTGCTCATGGTTGATTCTGTTTATCACATTCATTAAAAACAAAAAAGCCTCCCAAATCCGGAAGGCCGCCTGTTCAAATTATGCTGTTTTTACCAACAACAATGGCCTTCCCGCTTCAACGCGTTATTATTCGAATTGAAGTTGTTGGAATTGGCCATATTGTTTTGGGCAAAAATCACCTTTTATCTTGTTTGTATTTCAAGGCAAACATAATAAAAAAATGCCATTTCGACAAACGCTCATGTTGAAAGAAGTATTTGCAAATTCCCGTAGGGACAGATCGCTACCTGTCCCTTTTTTATTGTAATGAAAATCTTAAGCCAACCTGCAATTGCGATGGTCTGAGAAGATAGCTCCGGCTGATAATTGAATACTGGCTGCTGATTATGGTATGAAAATTTCGGTTGTTCAAAATATTATTCCACGTCAAGTACATCTCAAGCCTGCGTTGCGGCAATTTGAAATTGTACGACATGTTGAACAACATGCAACTGTTTGCATTATCCTGTAAAACACTCCGGTAGTATTCCATATCAAGGTTGAACCTGTGATTTGTTGCAGGGAACAGGTTGAGATGCAACTTATGCGACTGGACGCTGAACCGCTGGTTGTGAATTTTTCCGATATCTGTCATTCCTATCCCAATGCTGGCGCTGTACATGGCATCAAACCAGGTGAAAATTTCTTTTTCGAGGCGGGCGTTTGCCTGCAAATGATGACTTTGTATATTTACAAAATCATCATTGATTTTGAATTCCTGTGTTGTCAAAAAATAGTTGGGATTCAGGGTGATATTGGTTCTTAGTTCACGCAAATGCCTGCTCCAACGAAAATTGACCTGATGCGTGTGGCGAATATTTGGCCTTTGATGAGTTTGTATAAGGGTATTTCCCGAAGGGTCGATCTCATGTAAAAAAATCAGGTTGCTGTGGGTACGGGAGTATGCATAAGCCAAATTGAAGAATCGTGCCAGAAGAGGATTTCTGTAATCACCGCTAAACCTGAGGCTTTGATTTCTTTGCTCAAGAAACTCTGCGCTGTTGCGTTGTAGTTGCCTGTAATGTGTTAAAATAAAACCCTCGTAAAGCTGGTCAATAGTTCCGTAAGAGTTGCCTGTACTAAAAAAAGACGAAATCCTCCATCGTGGGTTTAAGTCCTTATGAACAGACAGTGAAGGTTCAAAGTCAATTCTCCTCACAGGATCAGAGCGATAATGCCCCAGGTTATGAATCCCGAATTGATTATAAACGAGCCGGCCCGAAGCCTCCACCCGCCAGGTTTTATATCTGAACTGGTTTTGCAGCGAAGCATAGGTCGATGTTTGGTTAAACTCCAGATCATTAACAAAATCGGAACCAAGTGTTTCGGTGTTTCCATCCACCCATTTAGCCATGCCGGTACTCAGTTCTCTGTTACGCAGAAGAAATCCGACCGAAGGCGTGAATGAAAATATATTATAAGCCATAGTTGTGCTTATTGAATTGTGGGTAAAAAACCCCGCCAGGTTTACATCCTGGTGTAAAGCATCATACGGTATGGCATTGTTCAACAAACCTGCGAATGGTCCGGGTCGCACATGCAGCGATTGGGAAGTATTAATATAGGAAGTATATGACCTTAAAGCCACAATGTGGTCGCCTACCGGCAGCATAGTTCTAAACCGGTTGCTTACCGAGGCTTCCGGACTTTTAACTTCCTGCCGCACATTCAGAAACCCATCCATGCCCTCATTCACAAAACCCTGCCTGGTGTCCCAACCGGTGTTTATTTCCAGTTCGTTTCTTAAATATTTCCGTGGAATATTTCGTGTCAGCGTAAGTTTGTTTTCAAGCGAATGGTCGCGCATCTTATTGTTTACATTCTGAAAAAAGGAAATGGTATCGGCCGGTGTGAAAATTTGCGAAAAGGCGCTTCCCTCCTGCCTGTGAATATCATTAAGATAAGATGTGTTCAGCCTGAGTTCAAAATCTCTTTCCAACCTCCTGAGATAGTTGGCGGTTACCAGGTGCGAATTATTGTCAAGCCATGCCCGTTCCGACAAGCCTGGTCTTGGCAGTGTCTGAACCTGTACCCATTCGTTTTTCTCAAAAAGGGTATGCGCCCTGTCGATGAGAGCTTCGATGGTAAGCACATTTAGTTCGCTGGCCACATTTTCGCCGGTATTATTGGTCTGGTACGACAACAACATCTGATGGTTTCCGGTAAACAGCATTGGAGTGGCCGAAACATCCCATAATGCGGGCGCTATACCCGACCCCAACTGTGCTGTACCCGTCCATGTTACATCTCTGTTCAGCCTTATGTTCAGGGAAGCCTGGTCGGAAAAGACCCGTTCTTCCAGAATCCTTATTGGCTGATGGTTTTCTATAATCTGAACCTGCGAAACCGCTCTGGCCGGCAGGTTCTGGCTGGCAAGGTTATATCTTCCTCCCAGAAGGTCAAGTCCTTCGATATAAAACTTTTGGATTGGCCTTCCCTGGTACAATATCCTGCCATCCGACAGCACATCAATGCCCGGCAGCCGGCGCAGCACATCCCCTATTACACGATCCTGCGCCCGTATAAAGGCAGGAACATGGTATATAATTGTATCGCCAATGCGCTCTATTACAGGGGCTCTTACAACTACTCCGGTAAGCTCAAAGGCTTTTTTCGAAAGCGTAAATTCAACCTCCTGGCTTCGATTGGCAATTTTGCGCACCTGGTTTTCGTACCCCATTTGCGATACAGAAAGTATTACCGAGTCGGCTTCAAAATTTATAGCAAGGCTGAAATTCCCGTCCCTGTCGGAAAAAGCAAATGTTTTTATCGCACCGTCCGGTTTCAAGGCAGCCGTGATGCCGGCTCCTGCAATCGGCTCCCTGCCCTCCCCCAGAACCCGCCCGCCAATTCGTGTTTGTGCAAACGAAAAGACGGGCAAGGCAAGCAATAATCCGGTAATTACAATTAAAACCCTCATGCCTTTTGATTTAATCTCTTCTAAGCTCAATAGCGTTATTTCTCCTTCTATTTTGCTCCCTGATATTTTCTCGCATGATTCTACGGTTTTCTTCGTTTATAACCACACCAGTTGCTTCAAAAAAAGGTACAGGGTCATTTTGAAATGTGCGCTGCTTATGCCTGAATTCCTGCCATGTAGTTGCTTCAATAGGGTCTGCCGGCAATACTCGTACATGCTGCCGGGCAGGTTTAAAATCAATCAGTACCCATCTATAATGTTGCCGGGTGTCTTCTATTTCGACGATTAAGCCCGGCAAGCCATTGAATTTGTAAGGGCCAAGCGGCAATGGAATCTGTCTTGTAAACCATGCGATGTAATCCCGTCCGGCAAAACTGCCCCTTGCCTTCTGGGTTTGCAGATTTCCAATCAACCGGGTTTCAGGCTCTATTTTCCAGCGTATAATATCAAGAGGATCTATATAAGCATAATCATTTATGTGAATAGTGTTAATGAAAGTAATCCTGCGTTTTGGCCTGTCGATAAATATACGGTGGGTTGCTCTGGGTTGAGGCGCCGTTGCCATTAATGTGCCTATATTGGCAAGGGCAAACGCCTCACCCATAGCTGCAGTGGCAGAAACTATGGAGTCTCTTTTATACCATTCGTTATTAACAATAAATGAGTATTCATTGTTGGCAAACAGTGTCCAGATTATACCGGTTACCCTTCTTTGAGCATCGTTGGAGTCGGGCTGAAAACTCATTTCATAGGTGGCTTTGTACAAGGCTTCAAAGTTCTTCAAACCAAGGCCGGCCCTTTGGGATTTGACCGGTGATATTGAAAAAAAGACAATACACAGGGCGGTTATTAAAAGTTTCATCGTTGTTTGTTATTTAAGTTAAGTAAGTGAGAAGAGAAGGGTGCGAATAAATTTATTTTTCAAAGTTTTTTCGACCCCCTTATGAACGTTGAAATATGGTTGCGAAGCCCATACCGGTCCTCGCAACCATAACCAAACTAATTTAACATTGTACTTTCATTACTGTTCTTAATCTGAAAGCATTTCAAAACTGGTGCCGCATACGGAATTGTTCATATGCAAAACTGAATTTATCAGTTGTGTAGTTGTCCCTTCAAAATTGCAAATGTCAAATTTAACACCGCAACTTAAAGTTACGCCAATGCAGGCCATTGCCTGAAAACTCGTACCGGCAAGCATAAACAAAGCAGCAACAATGCTTAAAATTTTCTTTTTCATTGTTAATCGTTTTAAAGTTAAGTAGAATGAAATTGCATTAGGTGTTTTTAATAAATGTTTGATTCGGAAGAGGCGGACAACTATATTATGTGTTGATTAGAACAACAAATATTAAAATTGAACTGACCTCCTGCGTCAAACCCTGCCAGACAGCCGGCAGGCATTCTACTATCATGGGGGCTCATCCCGGGCAGGCACCTTAGACCGGAAAAACAATGCGACCAGCCGGGATGATAAAATATGATTGGAAAGTTTATAGCAGGTTCTCCCTCTCCTGATAACTGTTGACCAATGACCAATGTCCAATGACCTCTCTCTCTCTCTCTCTACGAAATCAAGGCCTACAGGGTATGCAGCATTTTTAAATCGGAAAAATCGGGCGGTAGAAGGCAGGTTCGAATGCATCGCTTAGGGTTTATTAATACGCCAACAAACAACCAATTCAAAAGCCAAAACCAACTCCACATGAGGCTGTAAGGGTAATTTAAGCCTCTATCTTTCGGATATAAAACTAATGAAAAGTTTTGACTTATAATACATTGAACTGCATTTTTTTCAAAAAACCTTACAAAAATCAATCAACACCATAAGGTAATAAGGTTCAAAAGGTGGGGGTGCCGTTTTTATACTAAGGTTAAACGCAATGGCAATGTTTTCGGGTTTTTCCAGACAGGCATTTTTAACCTTAGTAGCAATAACAACCCACATCCTCTACAACCTTATTAACTTCATCCCCCCCCCCTCAGCGGGGCATTTTGAAAAAAACCATTCAAACCGGAAAAGTGATTGGCCTGTTTCGGAGATTACAAATTAAGGTTCAATCGAAGCCGCTAAGCGCTTTTTTGAAAGTTCCATAAAATATCTGCAACAGATTACAACCTTTCCGAACTTTTTTTCGTCATTACCATAACTGATATGCTACAATCTCGATCTTTAAAAAAAGCATCCTTGAATACCCGATATCTGATTTGCATGTTGCAGAAATTTTATGTAGGTTTGAGATGTAAGGTTTGCGGCTTATTGTCCTAATTCTTAACAACATGAGCCTGAAAACACGGGCAAGGGAATTTCTTTCACCCCCGAGACAATTATCAAAAATGTGCGTAATCATAACATAAACAAATATTGGACAATGAAAATCAGGAATATCCTCGTAATGTTAACTCCTTTAATGCTATTGGAGTTCTGTATCGGTTATTGCCCTGACCCGCAACCGGTACCTTTCAATTATACAAGGATGGAAACTTTTGTACCGGAAACAACTTTTCCAAGCGAGGTTTCTGTCAGAATAAGATTGTCGGATACAGTCCCATGGGAACCATGGAGTGATAGAAGATTAGTCCATTTTGGTTTTCCCAGAGCCTATGGGCTTTCCTGCGAGGACCCATTTTTTCCGGTGCCAAATCAGATTATTACCGGTATTCAGATTAAAACCCTGCACCATATTTCCACTGCTTTCCCTGCCCTTTCTGATGTTTCCAACAGTTTTTACGGACTTGAAGAAGGCGGGTTTCTTTTCGTGAAATTGAATGATTTCATTTGGAATCGGGCAAACTTCAGGGCTCGTTTTCTACATCACGAATTTCAGTCCAGACCTTTTAGTGAATTCAGGCTTTACCTAAGGGAAAGGGTTGAAAATACTACTGCCCAGTTTGTTGTACAGGTTGCATTGTCTGATGGAAGTTCGCATATTGATACCACCAGGGCTATTACCATAAAGCCAAATTGATATAACCATGACCCGATTACTCTTCGTTCTTCTTGTCAGCCTATCAAGCCAAGGCGTTTATTCCCGGAACCCATTTATTGTGAGGTATAGCATCAGTGGGTTCTTTGGCCACAGAGATTTGATGATTGAGAAATTGCCCTCCGGGCAGCATCTCAACCATATCAACCATATGAACATCTTCGACTACGAGCCTTTTGGAATTCCTTATATGGGGTTTTCAACGCATCTGAGGTTGAGAAGTGGCCTGGATGTGGATTTTAAGGTTTTTTCGAACGACGACATATACCCTACCGGAGGAAAATTATCTGCACAGTATTTTATCAATGATTTTTGGGGTTTTGGAATTGGAGCATACGGACGCCCGATTGCAACTTTCGGTCAGGATGATTTTCATCAAAACAGGGACATCTTAGAGTTTCAGACCTGGGGCGGGTTTGAGTTGGAACGAAATATTTACGATTTGGGTTGGAAATTTGGTCCGGTGTTTCGGTATGTGCACAGGGGATTTTTTGCAAATCTGAAATTGAATTTTGGGTTTTCCGGATTTGTTCCCATTTCGGCAGAAGTGCTGCAAAAACAGATTCATTCAAATTTTCGCAGGGTTATTAGGTACGAAACTTCTTTTGACCAGCAATTTTTCTTTTTTCCGGAATTTCGTGCCGGCGTGGAACTTCTTAACCTAAGAAATGTTGCAATTGGTGTTCAGTTGTATTCCAATTATTTTACATCCCGTCGCAGCCTTAATTATACCAGAACCACATTTAACTGGTCGTTTGATAATTACGAAATAGAAAAAATTGAAAGCCCCAAGCATAGTTACAACATCTTTAACCTGGATGTAGGATTGTTTTTGCGCATAAACACCATGGAATGATGGAATTGCGAGCGTAGGTATTTTGACAGGCCCACACTTTAGCGGCATCCTTTACTTTATTTTTGTCCTGAAAGTTCCATTCGAAAGGTCAGCATTTCAGGTGCTTCGCATCATGGACAATGTAGCGGGGATGTGAGCCGCTCCTATCCTGCCGGTTTCATTGAAAGCCTCAATGTTGAATTGCAACTTATTGTAGCTAACCCCGGGCAACGCGATTTCGCCCTAACCCGCATGCCAAACGGAGTAGCTGCCATTTTACATCATGTTCACCTAATTACTTAGTGCGTTTCTATTGTTCTTAAAGTTCTGATAAATCTGAAAGGCATTGTAAACTGTACCCTAACAGGCTTGTCTCCCTGACGACCGGGAATCCATTTTGGCATGCTTTCAACAACCCTTACTACCTCTTCGTCCAAGCCGCCACCAACTCCCCTTATAACTCTCACATCTGTTATTGAACCATCTTTCTCAACAATAAATGAAACAAAAACAATTCCCTGAATCCCTGCTTCAAGTGCCCGCAATGGGTAAATTAGGTTCTCTGCAATAAACCGATGGCGCGCATCTTCTCCGCCCGGAAATTCAGGAAAATGCTGAACCACTATGAAAATTGTATCCCCGGGATAATGAGGTAAAGCGGCGGGTGCTTGCATTTCCAACAATTCTGCATTTGTTGTATCAAGTTTCAGTTGAGTGTCAATGCCGGCAATGGATTCCTGCGGAGCCATTGTGGCCATTAGTGCTATTGCAATACCTATCCCGAAGAACAAGCGCAGTTTGTTTAGAATTCCAACTCTTTGTGCCATTTTTGTTTTCATAATTTTAAATGGATTTGAAGGTTTGAACTGGACTAATGCGGTTGGGCAGTTTTTTTTCAAATATAAGATAATTTTCTATTGTTGTTAAAAGGGGGAGGTCCGGCTGGAGACTAATAACTCCCGATTTTGTTAATTGCTTTGTCATGCCGCAGCCATATACCGCTCTGCTGGTGGATTGCAGCCTTCCTCTGATGGATGCTTTTACCGGTTCCAAGCCTTATATGCACCCAATATATTCCCCTGAAGTGAAATGAGTACCCTGTTGGCAAAAAAAAAGCGGCTGTTGAGGCCGCCATTTTAAAATCAGTCATTTTTTTAATCGAGAACAAACCTGATGGGCATATTGAACTGTACCCTTACAGGCTGGTCTCCCTGACGGCCGGGCGCCCATTTCGGCATGCTTTTAACAATCCTTAGCGCCTCTTCGTCCAAGCCGCCACCTACTCCTCTTATAATTCCCACATTTGTTAATGAACCATCTTTCTCAACAACAAATGTTACAAAAACAATTCCCTGTATCCTTGCGCTGCGGGCTGCCTCAGGGTAACGAATGTTCTCCCGGATAAACTGAATGCGCGCTTCATCTCCCCCTGGAAATACAGGCCACTGGTCAACCTTTATGAAAATTGTATCCTTTGGAAATGGATTTGAAGTTGCATCAGCTTGCATTTCCAGAATTTCTGCATTTTTTGCATCAAGTGTCTGAATAGTGTTTTTGCCGGCAATGGTTTCCTGCGGAGCCATTGTGGCCATGAGAGCAAGTGCCATACCTATCCCAAAGGACAAGCGCAGTTTGTTTAGAATTCCGGCTTTTTGTGCCATTTTTGTTTTCATACTTTTTAATGGGATTTGAGGGTTGATTATGTGAAAAAAACAGATTTCAAAATGGCGAAACACAAAAATGCTTCACAAAACCTGCTGTACCTTTAATCGTCCGAAGAATGCCTTTGGTGCGGATTAACATTTATTAACGACTTAAAACTCGCACAATAATTATGCCACAAAGCAGCTCCGCCCCCTCTTCTCCGTGCTCTCGCCGGAGCATTATCTGTTGCCATGTGGTACTTGGCCGATTGAGCATGAGAAATTGTTTTTGAATGCGGCAAATGTGAAGGAGGCATACTCGTTCCCTTTATCGAAAAAACAAACCAGTATTGCACATTAAGCATGCCTGTTGCAGTGTGCTGCCCACACAACGCTTACCGGCAATGCAGTATTGGAAAATTATAAGACCCCGGGGCGTTTAGGGAAAGGATTCTACACAACTAAAGCCGATTTTCGATTAAGGCCAATCTGCCGCTTCCAGTTCAAAGCATGCAAAATCAGGATTTCCCGGCATGGATGGTCAGAGTCCTGAACAACAAAGGATATTTTGTAATGATTTTCAGGCGCTTCAAAAGGGAAAACAAGTAATGGAATTAGTGCGTAAAAAAGTTGAAATGCAGAGTTGCGAAAAGCTCAGGCAAAAAAAAAGCGGCAGTTGAGGCCGCCTTTTTAAAATCAGTCATTTTTTAGTTGAGAACAAACCTGATTGGCATTGTGAACTCTACCCTTACAGGCTGGCCTCCCTTAAGGCCTGGCGCCCATTTCGGCATGCCTTCAACAACCCTTACTGCCTCTTCGTCCAAGCCGCCACCAACTCCCCTTACAATTCTCACATTTGTAATGGAACCATCTTTCTCAACAACAAATGCTACAAAAACATTTCCCTGGATCCTTGCGCTGCGCGCTGCCTCAGGATAACTAATATTCTCCCGGAGAAATTGAATACGCGCTTCTTCTCCGCCAGGAAATCTAGGCCACTGGTCAACCTCTACGAAAATTGTGTCCTTTGGAAATGGATTCGAAGCTGCATCAGCTTGCATTTCCAGAATTTCTGCATTTTTTGCATCAAGTGTCTGAATAGTGTTTTTGCAGGCAATGGTTTCCAGAGGAGCCATTGTGGCCATGAGAGCAAATGCCATACCTATCCCGAAGGACAAGCGCAGTTTGTTTTGAATTCCGGCTTTTTGTGCCATTTTTGTTTTCATACTTTTTAATGGAATTTGAGGGTTGATTATGTGAAAAAAACAGATTCCAAAATAGTGATATACAAAATGCCTCTCAAAACCTGCTGTACCTTCAATCGCCCGAAAAACGCCTTTTGTGCTGATTAACATTTATTAACGACTTAAAATTTGCACAATAATTATGCCAGAAAGCGTCTCCGAAAACCACCAGGACCCACACGAAAATTTTGGCGATGGGTTGAGAGTTTCAAATTTTTATTCATTTTTGTAATCAAAAACTACAGTTTTTAGGTCCCTATAAAACACAACTATGAAAAAGTTTGCAGTAGTATTAGCAGGATGCGGTGTTTTCGATGGTTCTGAGATTCATGAGGCTACTCTCAGTTTGTATGCCATAAAAAAGCTTGGCGCAACATACGATATTTTCGCCCCCGACATGGAGCAGTACCATGTGATAAACCACCTAACGGGCGAAACCATGCCCGAAAAGCGAAATGTTCTTGTGGAATCAGCCCGCATTGCACGCGGCAATATCAAACCGCTGGACCAATTCGACCCTGTAGCCTATGATGCGCTGCTGATTCCGGGAGGCTTCGGAGCCGCAAAAAATCTTTCCACATTTGCCTTCGATGGGGCCAATTGCAAGGTGAACGATGGCGTTGTAAAGGCCGTTAAAGGCATGCACCATGCAGGCAAACCCATAGGCGCCCTGTGCATTGCCCCGGTGCTTCTTTCGCGGATTTTAGGACTTGGAGAGGTTACCATCGGGTCGGATAAGGGGGTAGCCGAAGCCATCGAAAAAATGGGTGGCACCCATTGTACTACCGCTCATGGCGAGGTGGTTGTGGATAAGAAAAACAAACTGTTCACCACTCCCTGCTATATGCTCGATGCGGATATTGCTCAAATAGGACTTGATGCTGAGAACATCGTAAGGGCAATTCTTCAAAATCTTCCATAAGAAATTACCTTTTGGGGGAGACTTATCGGCACAAGAGAAGCAGACCCCTAACTCCTTACTTTCTTTAGGGCGAAGAAATCAAGTAGCCCAAGTAACTCCGTCCTTTGGGCGGAGAAATCAGGCAACCCAAATAAC
>Ga0136707_1000196_pt1 | contig 12076 bp, 13 predicted proteins | sample 4C3metaG_FD_101397 | JGI IMG/M metagenome (GOLD analysis project Ga0136707, IMG submission 101397) | Freshwater bacterial and archeal communities from Indian Creek, Illinois, USA - 4C3 metaG | ecosystem: Environmental > Aquatic > Freshwater > Unclassified | place: USA: Indian Creek, Illinois...
CTGTGAAGCGTCAGGCGGGCATTCTGATGCGGGTTGTTCATCCTGCGGGGTCCTCGGCTGGAGTTTGGCGATTGCAGCCTAACCCCGTTCCGGGTGAACAACCTCCTGAGATTTCACAGCTAGAGCGTGTCGACTGCCCGTCAGACGGGCGCATCAGACGTCTTGCGGTGTGCACGGTGGGCTTGCAGCCTGGGTCAGCATATGGGCTGGAGGTCTGCCGCTAGTCCTGATCAAGCCCGAAAGGGTTCAGACCATGGCGACGAGCGAACCACCAGCCCAGCGGCAGTTCCATCAGGAACATGGTCAGCACGGTAAAGACCAACCAGTTCGTGGAGAACAGCAGGAGCGAGAACTCAACCCCCGTTCCCCAGAACAGCGCGCCTGCGACCAGCAGGGACAACCCAGTCAGCACCAAGTCTGCCACCATAATGCGCCTGCGCGTCAGATTGCGCACGGAGGGGTAGATGCCGAAATAGGCGACGGCCAGGATCACGGCGTTAAGGATCAAGATTTGGGCTTCGGGCGGAAGGGACATGGGCCAACTCGGGATGCGGATCCGTGTCCAAGCTAGAAAGGCAGGGCGCGGTTTGTCAACCGGCATCGGGACGGTGCCGGGACGCGACACTCTGCACGACCGGGGCCGGCTGGACGCCGGGAACCATCGCAGGAGCGGGGGGGGGTGACGCTGCAACCGGTGCCGATCCGGCACCCCTATGCATGGAGACCCCCGATGTTCGACGGAAGGATCCCGCTTCTTGCGCTGTTCACCCGCTGGCCGTGCTGGCGCTGGCGCTGATCGCCAAGGAACGCTGGAAAGACCGCCAGCGCGACCCCAACGCGCCGACCTCGACCCTGGCCAAGGATGGCAAGTTCGGCCGCCTGTCCTTCCTGCGTCCGCCGGCCGAACGGGTCGCCGACCCGCGCGACCCGCTGTCCCAGCCGCCCCGTCCGCTGGACCGGCGCAGCCATCACTCCGAACCGGTCCGCCGGGCTGCGGAGCACGGCAGGACGATCCGCGAGGTGTCGGAAGACCGGGCGCACCGGAACTTGCACTAGCCTATGGCGCGCGCTCTGGCGTCCATCCGTCCGAACAGCTGACACGGCGGAAACGGTAGCGGCAGGTGACGCTGCCGCCGTCCGGCATTTGGTACGTCGTGCTGAAACCGAAGTGGATGCCACGGCTGGCGACGATGGCCGCCTCGCCGGGCGCGGCGGCCCGGACGGGAGGCTGGACGGCGACCCGCTCACCCTCATGCAGCAGCGACTGCACGGGACGCAGGCCAAGCTCGTCCAGCGCCTGGCTCGATCCGACGGCCGTCAAGCCGTACCACAGGATGGCCAGTGCGATTAGGGCAATGGGAAACCATTTGCGCATGGGCTTTGTCCGAAAAGCGGGGCGCCCGTTGGCCGGGCGCCCCACGCTGCATCAGTTGCGCGCCTTGTCGACCATCTTGCCCTTGGAGATCCAGGGCATCATCGCGCGCAGCTTTTCGCCGACCTGTTCGATCTGGTGTTCGTCGTTGATGCGGCGGGTCGCCTTGAAGAAGGGCTGGCCGACGGCGTTTTCCTGCATGAAGTCGCGCACGAACTTGCCGGTCTGGATGTCGGTCAGGACCGCCTTCATCCGGGCCTTGGTCTCGGCATAGGGCAGGATGCGCGGGCCCGAGACGTATTCGCCGTATTCGGCGGTGTTCGAGATCGAGTAGTTCATGTTCGCGATGCCGCCTTCGTAGATCAGGTCCACGATCAGCTTCACCTCGTGCAGGCATTCGAAATAGGCCATCTCGGGCTCGTAGCCGGCCTCGACCAGGGTTTCGAAGCCCATGCGGATCAGTTCCACCAGGCCGCCGCACAGCACGGCCTGTTCGCCGAAGAGGTCGGTCTCGCATTCCTGGCGGAAGTCGGTCTCGATGATGCCCGACCGCCCGCCGCCGATGGCCGAGCAGTAGGAGAGGCCGATTTCCATCGCCTTGCCGGTCGCGTCCTGGTGGACGGCGACCAGGCAGGGCACGCCGCCGCCCTTGACATATTCGCCGCGCACGGTGTGGCCGGGGCCTTTCGGGGCCATCATGATGACGTCGACGCCCTTTTTCGGCTCGATCAGGCCGAAGTGCACGTTCAGCCCGTGGGCGAAGGCGATGGCCGCACCTTCGCGCAGGTTGTCGTGGACATGGGCCTTGTAGGTGGCGGCCTGCAGCTCGTCGGGCATGGTGAACATGATCAGGTCGGCCCATTTCGCCGCCTCGGCGATGTCCATGACCTTGAGGCCCTCGGCTTCGCATTTCTTCGCCGAGGCCGAGCCGGGGCGCAGGGCCACGACGATGTTCCTGGCGCCCGAATCGCGCAGGTTCAGCGCATGGGCGTGGCCCTGGCTGCCGTAGCCGAGGATGGCGACCTTGCGGTCCTTGATCAGGTTCACATCGCAGTCGCGGTCGTAGTAAACGCGCATTTGGCGCCTCCCTTGAAGTTGCTGGTGGCACCTTAGGGATTTCCGGTGCAAAGACCGTGCAATATTTGACGTTCTTGCAGATTTCAGCGAAATATCATTCCTGAAACAGGGCGAACATGGATCATCCATGCAGATCGACGAGACCGACCGCCGCATCTTGCGCCACTGGCTCGCCGAGCCGGGGCTGGAGCGGGCCGTGCTGGCCGAACGCGCCGGGGTGACGGGGGCCACGCTCTGGCGGCGGCTTGACCGGCTGCGTGCCGGCGGGGTGATCCGGGCACAGCGTGCGGTGATCGACTGGCGGGCGCTCGGCTATGGGGTCGAGGTCAGCCTGCGCTTCACGCTGGACAAGACCAACCCGCGCGCCTTCGACGAGTTCATCGCGGCCGCGCGCGGGGTGCCCGAAGTCATCGGGATCGAGACCTTCCTCGGCCGGGTCGATGTGCGGCTGAACGTCATCGCGCGGGACATGGGGCACTGGACCGGCATCTACCGCGACCGCATCCTGACCCTGCCGCATATCGCCGAGGTCGAGGCCTTGATGCTGGTCGCGACCATCAAGGAGACCGGGGGGCTGCCGCTGTGACCAATGGCGCGATCGACCTTGACGACACCGACCGGGCGATCCTGCGGGCGCTGGTCGCGGAGGGAACGCTGTCGGCGGGCGAGATGGGCCGCCGTCTGGGCCTGTCGCAGCCGGCGGCCTGGCGGCGGGTGCGGCGGCTGGAGGCGGCGGGGGTGCTGAAGGGTCTGGTGGTGGAGGTCGACCGCGCGAAGCTGGGCTTCGGCGTCACGGTCTTTCTGGGGGTGAAGCTGGCGACCAGGGGCCGGGTCAGCCTGGAGGATTTCGAGCGCGCGGTGCAGGCGATCCCCGAGGTGCAGGTGGTGCAGCATGTGCTGGGCCTGTTCGACTACCGCCTGCGGGTGGTGGCGCGCGACATCGCCGATTTCGAGCGGGTGCTGCGGCGGCGGATCATGACCCTGCCGGGGGTGGGCAATGTCGAGGCGAACGTGCTGCTGACCGAGGAGCGGCCACCCGGCCCCATCGGATAGGATGGACAATATTGCCGTCCTGCGGGCTGGCAAGGCGGGCGCGGCACGCTATGCTGCGCAGCAAGAAGGAGAGCCCTATGCCCGCACTGCACCCCCATGTCGATCCCGACGGCCTCGAGGAATTCTCGGTCGTCTTCACCGACCGCAGCCTCAACCACATGTCCGCGCGGTTCCAGGCGGCGATGCGCGAGGTCTCGGGCCTGCTGAAGGAGGTCTACAACGGCTCGGCCGTGGCGCTGGTCCCCGGCGGTGGCACCTATGCGATGGAGGCGGTGGCGCGGCAGTTCGGCCGGGGCCGGGTGCTGGTGCTGCGCAACGGCTGGTTCAGCTATCGCTGGAGCCAGATCTTCGACGCGGGCGGCTTTGCGGGCGAGGCGACGGTGGTGATGGCCCGCCCGACCGGGAACGGCGCGCAGGCCTCCTACGCGCCGCCGCCGGTCGAGGAGGTGGTGGCAAGGATCCGCGAGACCCGGCCCGAGGCGGTCTTTGCGCCGCATGTCGAGACCAGCGCCGGGATCATCCTGCCCGACGACTATATCGCGCAGCTGGCCGAGGCTGCGCATGCGGTGGGGGCGCTGCTGGTGCTGGACTGCATCGCCTCGGGCTGTGTCTGGGTCGACATGGCGGCGACCGGGGTCGACGTGCTGATCTCGGCGCCGCAGAAGGGCTGGTCGGCCTCGCCTGCCGTCGGGGTGGTGGTGCTGTCCCCGCGCGCCGAGGCGCGCCTGGCGGAAACCACGGCCGACAGCTTTGCGCTGGACCTGAAGAAATGGCGCGCGATCATGGCCGCCTACGAGGGCGGCGGGCATGCCTATCACGCCACCATGCCGACCGATGCCATCGTCGGCTTTCGCGATGCGATGCTGGAAACCAGGGCCATGGGCTTTGCCGAGGCCAAGGCCGCGCAGTGGCGGCTGGGCCGGGACGTGCGGGCGCTGATGGCGGAAAAGGCTGCGCCCTCGGTCGCGGCCGAAGGGTTCCAGGCGCCGGGCGTGGTGGTCAGCTACACGGACGACCCCGAGCTTCAGAACGGGGCGAAGTTCCGCGCCGTAGGTTTGCAGATCGCCGCCGGCGTCCCCTTGCAGGTCGGCGAGGGGGCCGGGTTCCGCACCTTCCGGATCGGGCTGTTCGGGCTCGACAAGCTGGCCGATGTGCCTGCGACCGTGGCGCGGCTGCGCCGGGCGGTCGATGCGATGCTCTAGCAGGCTGCTGAAGCCGTCGACGACGCGGGACGGTTTTCCTTGGTCGGAACCGGCCGCGTCCGGGTTGGGTTCTTTGGCGGATCGGCTATGCATGGCTGAGGCGGTTTGGCATCTGCATCCGGCCAGCAGCCGGGGCAGCCGGGCGAGGTTGTTGGCCGCCATCGTGAGGATGAAGCGCGAGCGCACCCGTTCCAGGCCGCGAGGGACGGTCTGGGCCGCGCTGCCGACGGTCCTGGCCCAGCCGAAGGTGAGGAGGATCAGACAACGGCCCGGGGGATCGTTGTCCCGACGCAAGTCGGTGCGTTTGCGGTTTCGTTGGGACTTGGCGTAGCCGTCGTGCCGGGTGGTGCGGCCATCGATCGCGAAATGATCGTCCGACAGCAGCGGCGCGACGTCGCGATGCGCCGGGATCCCCGTCCGCAAAAACAGCTCGAGAACAGATGTCTTCAGCAGCCTGCCAGGGCGTCGAGGCCCGGCGCCGGGCGCGCCCTCAGGTCGCGGCGGTGGGGGGGGCCGGTGGCCCGGCGGCCGCGCGGTCCAGCGCGGCCAGCAGCAGCCCCAGCGCATGAACGGTCGCGGCCGCGCGCACCTTCGCGCGGCCCCTTGCGCCGAACTCCACCGTCTCGGCCCGCGTGAGCTGCCCCGTGCCGGCCAGGGCAAAGCAGACCCGCCCCTCGGGCTTGAACGCCGATCCGCCCGGCCCGGCGATGCCGGTCACCGCCACCGCAAGCCCCGCGTCGGACCGCGCCAGCGCGCCCTCGGCCATTTCCGCCGCCACCGCCTCGGAGACCGCGCCATGCCGCGCCAGGGTCGCGGGGGCGACGCCCAGCAGGGCCATCTTCGCCGCGTCGGAATAGGTGACAAAGCCCCGGTCGAAGACATCCGACGCCCCCGCCACCCCGGTCAGCGCCGCCGCGACCAGCCCGCCGGTGCAGCTTTCCGCCGTGGCGATCCGCAGCCCCGCCAGGCGCGCGCGGGCCAGCAGGCTGTCCACCGCTACCCCGGCCATGCGGCGGCCGCCCCGTGATAGAGCCCCGCCAGCGCCACCGCGCCGAGGCCCGCGAACAGCCCGGCCAGCAGGTCATCCAGCATCAGCCCCCCGGCGCCCCCCATCCGGTCGGCCCGGCCGATCACCCAGGGCTTCCAGATGTCGAACAGCCGGAACAGCAGGAACGGCACCACCCAGCCCGGCCAGGCGGCGAAAGCCAGGTCCGCCACCCCCTGCCACCAGAGCGGGATGACCGTGAAGCTCAGCGCCAGCCACTGCCCGGCGAACTCGTCGATCACCACCTCGGGGGGGTCCCCGCCGGCCTGCCCGGCCAGATAGCCCGGCAGCGCCACAAACCCCGCGACGACCGCCGCCACGCAGGCCAGCGGCACCGCCCAGGCCAGCCCCGCCTGATAGGCCGCCACCGCCAGCGCCACCGCCACGGCCGAGGCCCAGCTGCCCGGCGCGGGCCGCAGCCGCCCGATGCCCAGGCAGGTCGCGACCGCCCGGTTCATGCCCGCACCAGAAGGGCCGTGGCCATGGCCGCGATCCCCTCCTCGCGCCCGGTGAAGCCCAGCCGCTCGGACGTCGTGGCCTTGACGGACACGCGGTCGGCCCCGACCCCGATGATCCGCGCCAGTTCGCCTTGCATCGCAACGGCATGGGGGCCGATCTTCGGGCTCTCGCAGACCAGCGTCACATCGCAGTTGGCTAGCCGGTAGCCGCGCGACCGCGCCAGCGCGACCGCATGCGCCAGGAACAGCTCGCTTGCCGCGCCGTGCCACCGGGGGTCTGAGGGCGGGAAATGCCGCCCGATGTCGCCCATCGCCAGCGCGCCATAGATCGCGTCGGTCAGCGCGTGCATGCCCACGTCCGCGTCGGAATGGCCCAGCAGGCCCCGGCCATGCGGCACCTTCACGCCGCAGAGCCAGACATGGTCGCCCGCGCTGAAGGCATGCACGTCAAAGCCGTTGCCCAGCCGAATCTCTGGCCGCAGATCCATGTCCCGTTCCTTCAGGATCGCCTCGGCCCGGGCGAAATCGCCGGGCCATGTCAGTTTGATATTGGTCTCCTCGCCCTCGACGATGGCCACGTCAAGCCCGGCGGCCCGCGCGACCTCGACATCGTCCAGCGCCCCGCCCGGATGGCTGCGATGGGCCGCCAGGATCGGCGCAAGGCGGAAGGCCTGCGGGGTCTGTGCGCGCCAGAGGCCCGCCCGGTCCACCGTCCCCGACACCTTGCCGTTGGCGCCGCGCCACAAGGCGTCCGTCACCGGCAGGGCAGGGGCCGCGCCGTCATGCGTCGCCAGCGCGCGCTCCAGCCGCCCGATCAGCGCGGGCGACACCAGGGGCCGCGCGCCGTCATGGATCAGTACCGCCTCGACGCCCGACCCCGCCAGCGCGCGCAGGCCGGCCAGGACCGAGGCATCGCGCGTGGCGCCCCCCTCGACCAGCTCGACCTCCAGCCCCTCGACCTCCAGCCCCTCGGCGCGCACCCGGTCGTCGGGGTGGATCACCAGCACCACCCGCTTCCCCCGGAAGGCCGCAAGCGTATGCGCCAGCAGGGGTTTGCCCGCCAGCAACTGCCACTGCTTGGGGATCTCGCCGCCGATGCGGCTGCCACGACCGGCGGCGACGATGATGACGGCTGTGTCCATGCGCACTCCCTTGTCCCTTGCCTAATCCAGCCCGACCTGCATGACAATCTGGCGCTTTGCATCGCCGGATGCCGGAAATTTGTGCAGCGCATGTTTTTCAGTCATAATCGTCGCCTGGCGCCTTGGTCCCGTCATCCGGCAGCGCTAGCACCGTAAGCAACTGCACAAGGATAAGGCTTTGTTCCTACCGCTTGGCCCATTGTCATTGACCCCCCCCGTCATCCTGGCCCCCCTGGCCGGGATCACCGACCTGCCGTTCCGCCGCCTCGTCGCCCGTTTCGGGGCGGGCCTCGTGGTCAGCGAGATGGTGGCCAGCGCCGAAGTGGTCCGCGCCCAGCCCGAAGCCCTTGCCCGCGCCGAGCTTGGCCTGGGTGAGCAGACGACCAGCATCCAGCTTGCGGGCCGCGAGCCGTACTGGATGGCGGAAGGCGCAAAGTTCGTCGAAGGACAGGGCGCGCGGATCATCGACATCAACATGGGCTGCCCCTCGAAGCGGGTGACGACCGGCCTTTGCGGCTCGGCGCTCCTGCGCGACCTTGATCTGGCGCTGAGGCTGATCGAGGCCGTGGTGAAGGCCGTCAAGGTGCCGGTCACGCTGAAGACCCGGCTCGGCTGGGACGACAGGCTGCACAACGCGCCCGACCTGGCCCGGCGGGCGGAAGGTGCTGGCGTGCGGATGATCACCATCCACGGCCGCACCCGCTGCCAGTTCTACAAGGGCCGGGCCGACTGGGCCGCGATCCGCGCCGTCAAGGCGGCCGTCTCGATCCCCGTCATCGCCAACGGCGACATCACCGACGCCGCCACCGCCCGCGAGGCGCTGCGGCTGTCGGGCGCGGACGGCGTGATGATCGGCCGCGGCGCGCAAGGGGCCCCCTGGAAACTGGCGCAGGTGGCCCATGAAATCTACGGCACCCCTGCCCCGAAGATCCCCCAAGGCGGCGCGCTCGGTCGGATGATCCTTGACCATCATGCGGACATGCTCAGCTTCTATGGCCGCGAGCTTGGCCTGCGCATGGCCCGCAAGCACCTGGGCTGGTATCTGGAGGAAGCGGGCCTTGCCCATGCCCGCGCGGCGATCCTGACCTCGACCGACCCCGCCGAGGTGATCCGGCTGCTGCAACGGGCCTTCGCGGAACGGGAGCTGGCCGCATGACCCCCTACCGCGCGCCCTATCCGGTGCCCGGCGTCATCTGGGCCTCGCTGCCGTTCCCGACCCTGCTGATCGACCCGGCCGGGACGATCCTCGAGGTCAACCCGGCGGGGGAAACCTTCCTCAACACCTCGCAGAAAGGCCTGATCGGCCAGCCCGTGTTCGACCGCCTCTCGATCGAGGCGCCGATGGAAGAGGCGCTTTCCCGCGTCCGCGCCAACCAGTCGCCCCTGAACATCAACGATGTCGACGTGACCACCGGCGAGCGTCCGCCGGTGCAGTGCACGATCCACCTGGCACCCATGCACGACAACCCCGGCATCGTGATGCTGATCCTGTCCCCGCGCGAACTGGCCGACCGGATGGGCCGTTCCATGGGCGCCAGGACCGCCGCGCGCTCGGCCATCGGCATGGCCGAGATGCTGGCGCACGAGATCAAGAACCCGCTGGCGGGCATTTCCGGCGCGGCGCAGCTTCTGTCGATGAACCTTGCGCCCGAAGACCAGGAGATGACCGACCTCATCGTCGAGGAAACCCGCCGCATCGTGAAGCTGCTGGAACAGGTGGAACAGTTCGGCAACCTGCGTCCGCCCGACCGCAAGCCGGTGAACCTGCACGACGCGCTGGACCGCGCCCGGACGTCGGCGCGGCTGGGTTTCGCCGCCCACATGACCATCCTCGAGGATTACGACCCCTCGCTGCCCGCCACCTTCGCCGACAGCGATCAGCTGATGCAGGTCTTCCTGAACCTGATCCGCAACGCCGCCGAGGCCTGCCGCGACGGCGGCACGATCCGCCTGCACAGCTTCTACGACCGTTCGCTGCGCCTGCGCCGCAAGGACGGGCCCTCTGCCGCGCTGCCGCTGAACGTCGAGATCATCGACGACGGCCCCGGCATCCCGCCCGAGATCGGCCCCGCGATCTTCGAGCCCTTCGTCTCGGGCCGCGAGAACGGCACCGGCCTCGGCCTGGCGCTCGTATCGCGGATCATCGCCGACCACGAAGGCTGGATCTCGGTCGAGTCCACCCCCGGCCGCACCGTGTTCCGCATCTCGCTGCCCATGGCCCCGCGCGAAAAGAAAAGGGAGACCCGCTAGATGGATGGCACCGTCCTCGTTGCCGACGACGACCGCACGATCCGCACCGTGCTGACCCAGGCGCTGACGCGCGCGGGCTGCAAGGTCCATGCGACCTCCAGCCTGATGACGCTGATGCGCTGGGTCGAGGAGGGCAAGGGCGACCTGGTGATCAGTGACGTCATCATGCCCGACGGCAACGGACTGGACGCGCTGCCGCGCATTTCCAGGATGCGCCCCGGCCTGCCGGTGATCGTGATCTCGGCGCAGAACACCATCATGACCGCGATCCAGGCCGCCGAGGCCGAGGCTTTCGACTATCTGCCCAAACCCTTCGACCTGCCCGACCTGATGAAGCGCTCGGCCAAGGCGCTGGAGCAGCGGCGCCGCGCGCCCAGGCCGGTCGCCCCCCCCCGCGACGCGGGCGACGAGCTGCCGCTGGTGGGGCGGACCCCGGCGATGCAGGCGCTCTACCGGCTGGTGGCGCGGGTGATGAACACCGATCTCGCCGTTCTGGTGACCGGCGAGTCCGGCGCCGGCAAGTCGCTGATCGCCCGCGCGATCCACGATTTCTCCGACCGCCGGACGCTGCCCTTCGTGGTGGCCCAGGCCGCCGACCTGCAGGGCGTCGACGGGCCCGCCACGCTTCTGGCCCGGGCGCGGGGCGGCTCGATCCTGTTCGACGAGATCGCCGACTACGACGACGACACGCAAGCCCGGGTGGTCCGGATGCTCGACCTGCTGGATGACAATGCCCCCCGCATCATGGCGACCAGCCAGTCCGACCTCGCGGCCCGGATGGAGGGGGGGCTGTTGCGCCAGGACCTCTACTACCGTCTCGGCGGGGTCGGGCTGCATGTGCCGGCCCTGCGCGAGCGGGTCGACGACATCCCGCTGCTGGCCGAGCATTTCCTGAAGCGCGGCGAGCGCGACCTCGGCGCCGTCCGCCGCCTGTCCGCCGCCGCGACCGATCTCGTGCGCAGCCATTCCTGGCCCGGCAACGTGCGGCAGCTGGAAAACACCCTGCGCCGCCTGCTCGTGACCGCCTCCGAGGCCGAGATCTCGCGCGCCGAGGTCGAACAGGTGCTGGGCAACCTGCGCGAGGCCGAACCCCGCGCCGGCGTCGGCTTCGGCGAGGGCGAAAGGCTTTCCGCCTCGGTCGCGCGCCACCTCAGGCGCTACTTCGACCTGCACTGCGGGCAGTTGCCGCCCCCCGGCGTCTACCAGCGCGTCCTGCGCGAACTGGAACTGCCGCTGATCGAGATCGCGCTCGATGCCACCGCCGGAAACCAGGCCCGATGCGCCGACCTGCTCGGCATCAACCGCAACACGCTGCGCAAGAAGATCACCGACCTCGACATCCGCGTGAGCCGTCGCCGCAAGTTGATGTAGGACCGCAACAGGCCGCGTGTCTTTCGGGTTTCACCCCGGGGCGCATCCGGATATGCTGCACGCCGGTGGCAGCAGCTTGACGCGAACGGGCAGGATCGGGTGGACCGCGCATTGCAGGGCGATTTCTGGTCGCGGCTGGCGCGCATTGCCCGGCAGCGGCGCGTCCAGACCTCGGTGACGCTGGGGCTGGTCTGCCTCGGGCCGGTGCTTGCGGTGGCGACCTTCCTGGCCATGGGCTGGTTCAACCAGGATGCCGGCTCGCCCGTCCTGCGGCTGATCCTGCTGGCCGATCTGGTCTACATCCTGGTCATCGCCGCGCTGGTGCTGATGCGGGTCGGGCGGCTGATCGCCAACCGCCGCTCGCGTTCGGCGGGGTCGCGGCTGCATCTGCGGCTGTCGGGCCTGTTCATGCTGGTGGCGCTGCTGCCGACGGTTCTGGTCGCGGTCTTTGCCGTCCTGTCGATCAACATCGGGCTCGAGGGCTGGTTTTCCGACCGCGTCCGTTCGGTGGTCGGCGCCTCGCTTGCCGCCGCCGAGGCCTACGAGGCCGTGCAGCGCGATGATCTTGCCGCCGATGCGGTCACCCTGGCCGGCTATCTCGACCGCGCGCGCGAGCAGGTGCTGTTTTTGTCCGACGACCAGCTGCGTCCGCTGCTCAGCCAGGCGCAGGCGGTGATCCAGCGCGGGCTGAAGGAGGCCTATCTCGTCGACGGCACCGGCGCGCTGATGACCCGGGGCGAGCGGTCCTATCTTTTCGGCTTCGAGCCGCTGACGCCCGAACAGCTGCGCCTTGCCCGCGAGGGCAACACCGTCCTGATCCCGAGCTGGGCGAACAACGAATTCCGCGCCCTGGTCGCGCTGACGGCCTTTCCCGACCGCTTTCTCTATGTGACGCGCGAGGTTGACGGCTCGATCCTGGCGCTGCTCGACGAGACGCAGGCCACGGTCCAGCTCTACAACCAGCTCGAAAGCGAACGCGGGCGGCTTTTGTTCAACTTCGGCCTGATCTACCTCGGCTTCGCGCTGATCCTGATTCTCGCCGCGGTCTGGCTGGGCCTGTGGTTCGCCGAACGCCTGTCGCGGCCGGTCGGGCGGCTGGCGGGGGC
>Ga0136707_1000202_pt1 | contig 11974 bp, 9 predicted proteins | sample 4C3metaG_FD_101397 | JGI IMG/M metagenome (GOLD analysis project Ga0136707, IMG submission 101397) | Freshwater bacterial and archeal communities from Indian Creek, Illinois, USA - 4C3 metaG | ecosystem: Environmental > Aquatic > Freshwater > Unclassified | place: USA: Indian Creek, Illinois...
AGGCCGATGTCTAGAATAGACTTGCAGCCAGCGCAGACAACAACTACATTTGTCTGTGCTAATTCTGTTAGATCTGCTGAAATATCAAAAGTCTCCATCGCACCGCGATGGACTCCGCCAATGCCGCCGGTAACAAAAACCTCTATGCCAGCTAGGGCCGCGATAATCATCGTCGAGGCTACGGTCGTGGCGCCGTCGAGGCCGTGGGCGACGAGGTAGGGCAAGTCACGCCGTGAAGCTTTGATGACTGAACGGGCTTGGCCTAAATGGAGCATTTCGTCGTGAGTCAAGCCGGCCTTAAGCCTGCCCTTGATGACGGCGCAGGTCGCGGGGATGGCGCCATGAGAGCGAACTATGTCTTCTACGCGTCGCGCGGTCTCTATGTTCTGCGGAAAAGGCATGCCGTGAGAAATTATGGTGCTCTCTAAGGCGACTACCGGCCTGCCTGCAGCGAGTGCTGTCTGCACCTCGGGGCTAAGATCTAAGTGTTTAAGCATGAGCATCAGTAAAGTTCCTCTCTTCGTCTAGGTTTGTGTTGCTTAGTAACATTTCACGTACTAGAGTTACTGACATTCCTGGATGTACTGTCGTAAACGAGCGCGCTGTCAAGGCGGCCATGGCTTCAGCCCACAGAGCAGTTGGAGTGAGACCGAAATTGTGCAGGTATCCGTACACTAGTCCCGCCATAAAAGCATCTCCTGCGCCCGTAGAATTAACAATTTTAAGTGGCGCAGGGCGGCTGTGCGCATAGGCCTTCATATCGCCATAAAATACGCCCTCGGCTCCCAGGCTAATGAACACTTGCTTTACGCCTTGCGCGATAAACCAGTTTTTTACCGCCAAGAGGTCTTCCGCAGTGTGGATACTTTGACCGGAAAGAAACTCGGCCTCTTGCCTGTTTGGTTTTATGGTGTGAAAGGCCCCTAAGACTGGCTTTAACTTGGCAGCTTTACTTGAAGAAACGGTGTCCACGAAGAGTCGGCAATTGCCATACTGCTCGGCGAGCATGGTTAGTGTGGGCGGGCTTAGATTAGCATCGACGACAATGGCTGCCGCACCGCGCAGCAGTCTATCATGCTGGCGCACATAGTCGGGGGTGATGCGCTCAAAGATGTCCATGCTGGCAATAGCCGCCTTCATGTCGCCTTCTTCGTCTAGAATGGCTAAGTAGGTGGCCGTGCCTGATCTCTTCGGCATGAGAGCATGACTCAGATCGATGCCGATTTTTTCGCTTTCGTGGCGAAGGCCATGCCCATAGGAGTCATCACCGAGCGCGGTCAGCATTTTTACGGGGATGCGCAGACGAGCGAGGTTCTCCGCGATATTGCGTCCTACGCCGCCAAAGGCCGTGCGAATTTCCCCGGGGGTTGACTCGCCAAGGCGAAATTGCCCCCGTGGGAAACCTGTAATGTCGATGGCCGCGCCACCGACGACCACAACGTAAGAGTCCTGTAAGGACCTTGGCATGCTTGACCTCCCCCTAGGTTTGCGTGCGATAGTTCTTGGCTTTCTTATAACGGAGTTTATGTCAGCTCCACCGGCTTGTCAAGGTTGACCCGTCCCCTTTGTCGGCTGTTGTTGCATCCCTGCGCTAGATCGCCAAAACTTGTTCGATCTGAGCCACGAGGTCGCGCGTGTTGATGGGCTTGGCAATGTAGGCATCGCATCCAGACTGCATAATATGTGCCAGGTCGCCCTTCATAGCAAAAGATGTTATGGCAATGATCTTGATCCCTTCTGTTGCCCGGTCTGCTTTTAAAATTTGTATCGCCCTGTAGCCGTCAAGGATGGGCATCTGGATATCCATTAGGATGAGGGCCGGTTGAATCTGGCGAGCTAATTCCACCGCTTGCTCACCATTGGTCGCTTCGCTGACCAAGTAGCCTTTTTGCACGAGGATGTCTTTGAGAAGTTGTCTATTGTGTAACACATCATCAGCAACCAAAATATGATTCATTCCGCTCACTTCCCTTGGTTAGTTTATGAGGGCTCGCTTCAGGATGTTAACCAGTTCTTTTCTCTCCACACTTCCCTTTCGTACAACTTCATGAGCTTTTTCTTTAAGCTCCGCCATTTCATGCTTGTTAAGGGTCTTCGCGGTTAAGACAATAACCGGGGTATGCGCTATCTCGCGGTGTTCCTGCAGCAAGCGCAAAAAGGCGTATCCATCAATATCTGGCATCATCAAGTCCAACACTATGATCTCAGGCCTTAGGCTCGCGGCCAGGGCAATGCCCGATATGGCGTTAGCGGCAACAGAACATAGTGCGCCTTCCGCAGAAAACAAAAATTTGGCTAAGGTAGCTTCTTCTGCGTTGTCCTCGACTATTAGCACCTTCCTGCCCTCGAGAGAGGGCAGTTCTAGGGCATTATCCTCCGACCGGTCGTAGCGAAAGTTTTGCTGAGTGAGGGGTAGCGTAAAACGAAATGTCGAGCCCTGGCCGTAAATGCTCTCCACTGAGATAGTGCCACCGTGAATTTCAACCAGTTTCTTGGTGATAGCCAAGCCTAGGCCCGTTCCTTGGTACTTTCTCGTGTACGAGGATTCAAGTTGAGTAAACTCGCGGAACAATTTTGGTAGATCTTCGGCCTGAACGCCGATGCCAGTGTCGCGGACAGACACTTGTACAAAGCCGGGTTTATGCGGGCTGACCTCGCACTTAACTTGGATCTCGCCGCCATCAGGGGTAAATTTTACAGCATTGCTTAGTAGATTAAACATTATTTGCTTCACTTTGCGCTCATCAGCTTCTATAGGCACTTCCTGTTCTGCCTGTAGAGTGAGGTTGAGATGATGTTTGCTGGCCTTTTCGCGAAACAGAGCGAGAGCATTGGCGAGCAGGGTATTAAGTGAGAAGTCCGTGACTTCAAGCTCCATCTTGCCAGATTCTACTTTGGCGACATCCAAAATGTCATTTATCACTTGAAGTAAGTGTTTGCCGCTATCGTAGATGAAGGTGAGGTACTCTGCCTGTTTGTCGTTTATGGGCCCAAAGAGTTGGTCTTGCAAGAGTTCGGTAAATCCCAACACGGAATTCAAAGGTGTGCGCAGTTCATGGCTGACATTAGCGAGGAAATCTGACTTGGCCTTTGAGGTATAATCTAGTTTTTGGTTGGTCTCGAGCAGATTGTGCTGATATTCGCGCAGCATGTTGTTTGTGTTTGCAAGGTTATCGTTTGCCTGCACAAACTCTTCATTAGCCTCTTTAAGTTGCTCTGCTAGCTCGGTGGCACGTAGGTGGGCGGACAAATTGGCGATGCTTATAGCTAGTTGGGGGGCTAACCTGCGCAGTAGTTCGCGGTCTTTTTCGCTAAAGCCTCGCACGCTCGCTACTTCTATGGCGCCTACAGCTTCTTCTGCATACAAAAGGGGGAAGACGCGTATCTCCTGTGGACGGATGGCGAGCGGGGCCGTTTCTACTACTAGAGGGCCGTCAGTGGGTAACGGATGGACAGAAAGAGGCATTTTTAGCTTGACGGCCTCTTGGGCAAAGGGGGTCGCCTGGGTGGGCAGAGCGAGGCCCAGGCTTGCTACTGGAAGGAGGCCTGTGCAATTTGCCACATAGATGACGCCGATGTCAAGACCTAGTGAAGATTTGAGCTCCAGCAAGATACTGGTGCAAAGGGTGGACAGGTGTTGGTGGGGGCGATTGAGGATGACCAGCATGGAGCTGTAGGCAGTTTCTGACTCTTCTTTTCGGCGTAGCAGTTCCGTAGCGTTGGTCTGTTTTTTGGCGGCGGCCTCAAGGCTGAAGCCAACATAGGCCGCTAGCGAGGCCCCTATGATGCCTAGCAAGATGAAGGTGATACTGAGACCGCGCAGGGGATGCAGGATGATAGCGAGGGGTTTCTCTAAGACCACGCCCCAATTTGATGAATTTACTTTATAGTAGCCGGTCATAAATTGCTGATCGCCCTGCTCTGTCGCGAAAATACCCGCACCGGTAGCGCCTGTAAGCAGTCTTTGCACCACAGGCAGATGGCTGGCGTCGACTGGGGCAGCGATAATTCCCTCTGATTGGTAGATAAGGTAACCCTTTTCGTCAACTACGATAATGTCAGTGTCAGGAAAAACCGCCTCAGCGACAATGCCATCCAAGTACCCAGGCACCATGCGCACTGCGATAAAGCCTAGCAACTCCTGCTCGCGCGTCACTACGGGAATTCCAATCGCAAAGGTATATTGCACCGGGTAAAAACGGGTAACAAAAAAATCCGACACATAGGGGGCTTGCGTTTGCGATGTTCCCAAAAACCAATCTTGGCCCGACAAATCGGCACCGATGGTTTCGGGCTGTTCTGGGTAAAAACCGACTACTGCTCCAGCGCGGTTCACAAGTACGACCGTAGCAAACCTATTTGACCCAGCTAATATTTCTCCCAGGCGCTGTTGCATAGTGGCTTGTTCTCCCGCGCGGATGGCGTCGTGCAGACTTGGTCTATCGGCGTGGGCGTCGATATAGGCTAGGTCATGGCGAAGTTGTCCATCGATGTAGGCTGAAACAATGTTCGCTTTCGCGCTTGCGCTTACCATGGCGCTCTCGAGTAGTTCGGTGCTCAAGACCCTGTAGGCATAGGCAAACGACAGGGTGATCGGGGCTAAGGCCACAAGGACCAAAAGGGCAATGGTGGCCAAGCGAGGCCGGCGGGTATTTCGCATCTAGAAGCACATCCTCTCACGGTCAAACATCTAAGGCTTGTCGCTATTGCGGGCATAGGTGAGGGCAAAGTCCTCGTGGCAACTTACAAAGGCCTGTAACACTGCCGGATTAAAGTGCTGCGGCATGGTTCTGCCGTCACCTATGGTGATGATCTCCACAGTCCGCGCATGGGAAAAAGCTTCTTTGTAGGGGCGGCGGCTGCGCAATGCGTCATACTGGTCGACGATGCTCATGATTTGCGCCTCGAGAGGTATGGCGTCTCCCTTTAGACCCTCTGGGTAGCCGGTGCCGTCGTAGCGCTCGTGGTGAGAACGAGCGATGCGTTCTGCCATTTGCAGGTAGGTGGAGTTCGAGCCCTGCACAATCTTAGCTCCCGCTAAGGCATGGGTTTGCATTAGCGCCCATTCCTCACGCGACAATTTGCCCGGTTTAAGCAGAATATCAGATGGGATTGCTATCTTGCCGATGTCGTGCATGGGGGAGGCATACATGAGGTAGCGAATTTGCTCCTCACCCCACCCGAGCCGCTTGGCGATAAAGGCACAATAGAATGCCACTCGCCTTATATGCTCTGTCGTGTCTTCGTCTTTGCACTCGGCAGCGTTGGTGAGGCGGTTAATAGTATCTAGGTAGCTATGCTGCAGTAGGGTATGCGATGCCTCTAGGGCGATATTAGTTTGCTTTAGGGTAGTTAAAGCCCTTTCTAGCTCTTTGGTGCGCAAAGCCACTTCGCTCTCTAGGGTGAGGGTGTAATTTTTGAGTTTATCTTCATAGTCCTTAATTTTGAGGAGATTCTTGGTGCGAACCAAGAGTTCGGTCTTGTCTATGGGCTTGGTGAGAAAGTCATTCGCCCCGGCCTCCAGTGCGCGCAGCCGCGAATCTCTGTCGGTCAAGGCGGTCACCATGATGACGGGGATATGCTTAGTTCGGTCTTCGCTCTTTAGCTTGAGGCAGGTAGAGAAGCCATCCATAACAGGCATCATGACATCAAGAAAAATTAAGTCGGGCGTAAGTTCTGCGGCGGAATGGAGGGCTTGTGCGCCGTCGGAAGCACCGGCAGTGCGATAGCCAAAGCTGGTTAATATGTCCTGCAGGAGTCGAACATTGCGTAGTTCATCATCGACCACCAAGATAAGCGGAGGGTGCAGGTTGTTTTTGTTGTCCATCAAGGCATCTCATTTCACTACTGTAGCAAAGCAGGGAGAAGTATTATTTACGGTCGTAATCATGCGCGTGCCAGCGAGAAAATGATAGAATTAGGTTGGAATTGCGAATAGTATGCTATGAGAGCGAGAGTGGAGAAGCCGTGTACGAAGTAAGAAAGATCGAGCGTTGTGAATTTGATGCGGCCATTAAATTATCCGAATATGCCTTTAAGTATGTCTTGGACGGTGAGAAGCGCGCGGAGCGAGAGCGCTTCATGGAGGACCATTGTATCTTCGGGGCCTATTACCAAGGAGTGATGGTGGCCAAGCTTCACGTCATCCCCCATGTCGTGTTGCTAGAAGGAAAAGAATACAGCATGGGCGGTGTGGCAAGTATCTCGACTTATCCTGAGCATAGGAGGCGGGGTCTGGTTCACCGCCTGATGAGGGAGGCAGAATTGGCTATGCGGGAAAGCGGGCAACTGCTCAGCTACTTGCACCCCTTTGACATCGGCTTCTATCGTCGCTATGGCTACGAGCTGCTCAACGACTTGAAAAAGGCCACAGTGATGCGGCAAGACCTCTTTCACTACCATGGTATTCCGGGGCAAGTGCAGAGGATAAATCCAATGGAAAACATAGGGAATCTCAACTTAGTCTATCATCAATTTGCCGCCAAGTATAGCGGCATGCTCGTGCGCTCGGATAAATGGTGGCATTTTACTAAGTTTAACAATGCGATTTTTGCCCTCTACTTCAATGCAGCTGGTGAGCCTAGGGGCTACCTACAGTACCAAGTAAGTGGCGAAGTGTTGCAGGTAGAGGAATATGTGTACCTTGATGAAGAGAGCCGGCGGGGCCTATGGAACTTTATAGCAAACCATGACTCTATGGTCGCCAAAGTCGAAATCACTTTAGTCGGCCCAGAGACGATGCCTTTTCTCTGGAAGAACCCAGCGGTCAAAATGGAGGTGATGACAGATTTTATGGGCAAAGTGGTTATGGTAAAAGAGTTTTTAGAGCAGTACCTCGTGTCTAAGCAGGTGAGTTTGACTTTAGGAGTGCGGGATAAAAGCGCGCCTTGGAACAATGGGCTATTTGCCATCTCCCCGCAGGGGGTTGACTTCTCTGCGCAAGAAGCGAGCTCGCTCGAGGGCGCTTGCCAGCAAGTAGATGGTCTATGTATGGACATCAACTCTTTCACCGCTGTTTTCTTGGGCAGTCAGCGGCCGGAATTCTTGCATGAAAGCGGGCTAATTTGTGGCAGCGAGCGAGCCCTAAAAGTTCTGCAGGCCCTCGTGCCAAAAAAGCCCTGTGCCTTCTTGGACTACTTCTAGTGGGGCAGACTGCTGTGGGCAACGGCGCGGATTTTGTCGCGTGGTCGGGGCAAGTAAACAAAAAGTTCTGATTATAATTGACAGTGAAGTGCCATTAAGTTAAGTTGTTAGCATAGTCTAGTTTTGAATTTGTGGGAGGCAGCAGAGATGAGGCAGTCTATGACTTTAGAGGGGATTAAGGTGCTAGACTTATCGCGGGTATTGGCGGGGCCTTACTGCACCATGCTCCTGGCTGATTTAGGTGCGGAAGTTGTAAAAGTAGAAATGCCCGGTGGGGGCGACGATGCGCGAGCTTTTGGGCCTTTTATGGGTACGGAAAGCGCCTACTTTATGAGCATTAATCGCAACAAGCAAAGCATAACTTTGAACCTTAAACTTCCTGAATCGCAAGAAATATTCAGACAAATCGTAACACAATACGACATCCTTGTCGAGAACTTTCGCCCGGGGACCATGGACACGCTAGGGCTTGGCTATGAACAATTGCGACAAATAAACCCACGGCTTATCTATGCTGCCATTTCGGGCTTTGGTCACTCGGGGCCCTATATGCACAAGCCGGCGTACGACATAGTGGTGCAGGGGATGGGTGGCATTATGAGTATCACTGGTTCGCCTGATGGCCCGCCCACGAGGGTAGGTGCGTCCATCGGCGATATTAATGCGGCCCTGTTTGCCACCATAGGCATTTTGGCCGCCCTCAGCCATCGCCATGTCACGGGGCAAGGACAAATGGTCGATGTGGCTATGCTAGATGCACAGGTTGCTATTTTAGAAAATGCCATCACCCGTTACGAAGTAAGTGGTGTGGTGCCTCGTCGCATCGGCAACAGGCATCCCTCCATTGCGCCCTTCACTTCTATACAGGCCGCCGATGAGCCCCTCGTCATCGCCATCGGCAATGATAGTCTGTGGGCGCAGTTTTGTCGTCTCGTGGGTAGACACGAGCTAATTGTCGATGCCCGCTTTAACACGAACGCGGGACGCTGTCAAAACTGGGCGGCGCTAGAGCCGGTGCTGCAAGAGATTTTCGCACTACACACCGCCGTAGAGTGGCTTGCCTTGCTTGACGGGGCGGGGATACCCTCTGGTCCGATTAACACCATCGATAAAGTGCTGCTTGACCCGCAGGTAGCGGCGCGGGAGATGATTGAAGAAGTCGACCATCCTGTTGCGGGCAAGCTCAAGATGGCCGCCTGCCCGATTAAGCTGTCGGGCACACCTGTGGGCAAAGTGCGGCTGCCATCGCCCCTGCTTGGGCAGCACACCGCCGAAATATTGACGAGGCATCTAGGGCTTAGCGAACACGAGATTAAGCAGCTAAAGGATGCTGGAGCGATTTGAAAAGATCACTAGTCGTGATGCGCGGTGCGGGTGACCTAGCTACCGGCGTTGCCCAGAGGCTCTGGAGGGCGGGTTTCTTGCTAGTAATGCTAGAGCAAGAACGTCCTACTGTCGTAAGGCGGACAGTATCATTGGCTGATGCTTGCTACTTGGGGCAAGTGCAAGTGGAAGACCTTTGTGGCGTGCTAATTAAAGATAAATTGCCTGCCGAGCCCCTGGCCGCGCGGGCTTTTTTGCATGCCTATTGGGAAGAAGGCCAGATTCCACTTATAGTTGATGCCACCACGCAGACCATAGAAACGTTACAGCCCGAGGCTGTGGTAGATGCCATTATGGCTAAGCATGCCACCGGCACCCACCTCGGGTTAGCACCTAGGGTAGTTGCGCTAGGGCCAGGCTTCACCGCCGGGGTCGATGTGCATGCCGTGGTGGAGACGAACCGTGGGCACCACCTAGGGCGAGTCTTGTTAGCGGGCAGTGCGGAAGCCAATACCAGTAGTCCGGCTGCCGTTGATGGTGCAAGTTGGCAAAGACTTTTGCGCTCGCCCATGGCGGGCGAGTGGCAGCCGGAAAAATGTATCGGCGACACCGTCGCTTGTGGCGAGAGAATAGGCTTGGTCTGCCATGAGGGAGGTTGCCAGGGGGTGCTCGCCGCATGTACAGGTAGGATACGGGGATTGCTTTTTCCGCGCCTCCAAGTCACAGCGGGTCAGAAGATAGGCGATATCGACCCCCGCGCTACTTATGAAGACTGTTTTGCTATTTCGGACAAGGCGCGCGCCATTGGTGGCGGGGTGCTTGAGGCTTTACTGTGGTTAGAGCAACTAGAAATGCGAGGGAGGGTAGTCGATGAATGACAGGGGCATTTACGAGGTATTGTTGCAGCAGTTGACTCTAGGACAGACTGCCGTGCTGGTCAGTTCAACGCGGCAGAGGGCGCTTTTTTCTCTTTCCGGTAGCAGAGAAGAGATGACCTTGGGGTTATTCGGCTCCACCTTCGCAGGCGATTTACATCCCGAATTAGAGAGTAAGACGCGCGCCGCGCTCATGTCGTCAGGCCGTTCAGGGCAGGCTGTGGTGCAGTTCAAACTCTCGCCAGATGGTGCTGACACTTTTGTGGCGATGGTGTACTCACCCCCAGTGCGGTTAGTCGTCTGTGGAGGCGGACATATTTCTCAGCCTCTCGTCAAGATGGCGGCACTGCTCGACTTTATAGTAACGGTCATTGATGACCGCCCGCTCTTTGCCAACGTGGCACGTTTCCCCGAGGCGGCACTGGTCATGTGTAGCCCTTTTGATCAAGCACTTTCCTCGCTCGTGCTGACACGACAGACTTATGCGGTGATAGTGACTCGCGGACATCGTCATGACGCCATGTGTGTGCGTCAACTCATAGCGGCAGACATCGCCTACCTTGGTATGATCGGCAGTCGCCGCAGGGTGCGTGAAATGCGCGAGGTGCTCTTGGCTGAGGGCGTGGCTAAAGATAGAGTGGCCGCTCTCTATGCCCCTATCGGGTTAGGAATCGGCGCTGAAACGCCGGCGGAAATCGCGGTCAGTATTCTGGCAGAGATCATTGAAGTAAAGAATCGTTCTTCATTGCCTAGCGCACTAGGGGCAGGGGGATGTGCCCCAGATCTCTTTGTGCTACAAGCTGTTGCGGCGGCAGACTCGCCCAAACGACTGGCTCTGGCGACGATCATAAGTACATGGGGGTCGGCACCGCGCAAGGCAGGGGCGCAGATGGTCATCTACCCTGACGGCGGGACAATAGGCACCATTGGCGGGGGCTGCATGGAGGCGGATGTGCGACGCTTGGCCCTAGCAGTCATGGAAAGCGGTGACCCCGAGTGGTTCAACATCGACATGACGGGGCCGGTGATGGAGGACGAAGGTTTGGCCTGCGGTGGGAAGATGCTTGTTTTAATTGAGCAGGTGGCAGGACTAGGCGGTGTTTAGATGAACATAAGTGAGAGTTTGCGAGTCAAAAGTGGAGATGTCGTTGCTTTCATAGGCGCGGGTGGCAAGACTACGCTTATGTTTCGACTGGGCAGAGAAATAGCCTCCCACGGGAAGGTTCTCATTACCACTACGACTAAAATTTATCATCCTAGCGTCATCTTTCCCGGTGACACTTTTCCTGGGGCTACTGTCTTGGCGGCTACCATAGAGGATGCCGTGGCAGAACTACGGGGGCGGTGGCAAGAACAAAATATTGTGGTCTTAGGGGCAGGGCAGGACCAGGAGCAGAAGCTTCTTGGCATACCCTCTCTGTGGTTTTCGCTACTCCAGTCTGCTTTTCCACACTGTGTGATACTGGTGGAGGCAGACGGCGCAGCAGGGAGGCTCCTCAAGGGGTATCTCCCGCACGAACCTGTAGTGCCGACCGCCACAACTCTGGTTATTTCGGTGGCGTCCTTGGCTGCACTAAGAAAACCGCTGGACGCAAGTGTGGTGCATCGTCCCGAAATCGTGGCTGAGTCGGCAGGGATAGCCCTTGGAGATTTGTTAACACCCAAAATAGTGGCCCAAGCTGTAGAGAAAGGGGTGCAGTTAGCGCAGGGGCAAGCCCCATCAGCCCTTCACCTTGTTTGGCTGAACACGGGTTTGGCGCATGGGCAGGCAGCGGGTGCTTCGCTGACAGATGCCCGCATGGTGGCGCGATATCTGGCGCCGCACAGGGTCGTAATTGGCCAGGCGACTGCTTGTCGCCCCCTGCAGGAAGTGTGGCCCCCCGAGCATGCGGTGCTGGGCGTGGTTTTAGCTGCTGGTATGTCTAGGCGCCTAAACGGAGAGAAGCTACTCTTAGCCTGGCAGGGGAAGTCCTTGGTGCGGCACAGTGTGGAGGCACTGCTTGGCTCCCGCCTCGACAAGGTGTTGGTGGTAGTAGGCCACCGCGGGGAGGAAGTGCAGGATTCGCTGGCCGACTTGCCCGTGGAAGTGGTGGACAATAAAGATTACCGTGCGGGCATAGGCCTATCTGTGCGTGCTGCGGTAACACATGTAGAGCAGGGTATCGGCACTCAATGTAGGGGCATCCTGTTTGCGCTGGGCGATCAACCCTCACTGAGAGGGAGCACTGTTGATGCACTCCTCGGCCAGTTTCTCGCGCGGGAGGGGGCGATTGTCTATCCTCTCTTTGAGGGAAAGCGTGGCAACCCAGTTATTTTTCCCTCCGATCTATACGGAGAGCTGCGGCTTCTGCAGGGCGATACAGGCGGCCAAGAAGTGATGAGCCGCCATAAAGAGCGCCTTTATGGGGTGGCAGTGGAAGATAATGCTGTCATCGAAGACATAGACTGCCGTGAGGACTACTTGAAGTTAGTCGAGAATAGGCCGTAAGTACTATGAGCTAGGGAGGCGGCGAGTATGCAAAAGATTAGAGTAGAGGACGCAGTGGGAGCTATTCTCGCCCATGATATTACGAGAATAGTGCCCGGCGAGTTTAAAGGGGTGGCTTTTAAGAAGGGGCATCAAGTGAGGGCAG
>Ga0136707_1000203_pt1 | contig 11968 bp, 13 predicted proteins | sample 4C3metaG_FD_101397 | JGI IMG/M metagenome (GOLD analysis project Ga0136707, IMG submission 101397) | Freshwater bacterial and archeal communities from Indian Creek, Illinois, USA - 4C3 metaG | ecosystem: Environmental > Aquatic > Freshwater > Unclassified | place: USA: Indian Creek, Illinois...
GGCATCGGCATTCCCACCCTCATCGCCTGCGGCGCCGAGGATGCGCTGACGCCGCCCGCCCTGCATGACGAGATGGCGGAACTCATCCCCGGCGCGCGCCGCCTCAGCTTCGAGGGTTGCGGCCATTTGCCGACGATGGAGGCGCCCGGCCAGGTGCGGGCCGCGCTGGAGGAATGGCTCAGCCCGCCACGCAGCGCGTGACATTGGGCTGATCCCGCGCGGGGATGGCGGTGGTGCCGGGCGGGCATGGCGCCTGGGCGCGGGTGGGCGGCGCCAGGCCCTGGTCCCAGTCGTGCATCGCAGGGTCATCGCCAAGCCAGCCGGTTCCCGCCGCGCCAATCCCTGGCCCCCGCGTGCAGCGCCCCCGCCCCTGCGGCGTGCCGCCATGCGGGCAGAGGAAGGCCCGCGCGGAAGCCAGCGCCGAGGCACTGGCGCGGGCCGCGCGCGGCCTGCCCACGGGGCGGGCTTCCACCACCCGCCCGGCGCCGCGCGCCTCCAGGCGATCACCCGCCGAATTCCGAGGGAGGTCCTGGGCCTGGCCGGTGGCGCAGCAAAGCAGCGTGAGAAAAAGGGCAGCCGCGACTCGCATCCTTCGCGTCAATACAGCACCAACTCGCGGTTGCATGCAGCGCCTGTCCCCTCCATCCTGCCATGATGAGCACCCTCTCACCGGAAGTCCCGCTTCTCGAAACCTATGAGTCGAAGCGCAGCTTCGGCGTGGTTTGGGGTGCCGCTTCGTTTCTGTTGCTCGGCCTGCCCTTCCTGGGCCGGCAACGGATCACCATCACGGACCAGCGCATCACCATCCGGCAGGGCTTCTGGACCAAGACGAGCGACGATATCGAGATATTCCGCATCCGCGATGTGGTGGTGAAGCAGAGCCTCTATCACCGCATTGTCGGCATTGGCGATGTGGTGATCAAAAGCATGGAAGGCCGCACCGAGGACCAGCATGTGCTGAAGGGCGTCCCCTCGCCCGATGTCGTCTCCGAGGTGATCCGCAACGCCTGGAACACCGTGGCCCGCCCCAAGGGCCCGGCGACAGCGCTGGATTGATGCGTGCCCTGGCTGCCCTGCTTGGCCTGCTGGTCGTTCTGCCGGTGGCCGCGGCCGAACGCCCCGCCACCCCACCCGCGATCCATGGCGCCTTCTACCTCGGCGCCCCACCCGGCATGAGCTTCGGCATCGCCGTCGCGCAGCCTGATCGCTTGCTGGCGCATCGCCTGGCGGAATCATCCTGCCGCGGACGCGGCGGAAACTGCGTGCTCCAGAAGGAATTCAGCGATACTTGCGCCACCCTGGTGGAAGGTGTGCGCCGCGCTCCCAGCGCGCTCTTGATCACGAGTGACCCGCGCACATACGTCGTGCACGCCATCAGCCTGGGCACGGCCAATAATCCGGCCGATGCCGAGCGCATGGGGCGCGAAAACTGCGCCCTGCGCGAACGCGGCGGCCTGACCTGCCGCATCGTCCACGCCGAATGTGGCTCCCGGTAGAGATCGATCCGCTGCGGTGGCTCGGCCAAGGGTGAAGCCCGGCGCCCCGCCCACAACCCAAGCTATGGTCGGGACAGCTTCTACCGCTTCCGCGACATCTACGATCGCGGCGGAGAGTTGGCCCTGGCCGAGATGACGAAAGCCAAGCCCAACCTCAAGAACCGCGCGGCGCCGGAGGTCGAGGCGGCCGTCGTCGCCATCGCGGTCGAGCAGCCCGCCTGGGGCCAGGCGCGGATGGCCAGGGAGCTGCGCCAGCCCGGTATCGAGGTCTCGCCCTTCGGCGTGCGCAACATCTGGCTCCGGCACGACCTGGCCACGATGAGGCACCGAGTATTGCGGCGCGCATGGCCTCATTCCGCAAGGCGGCAATAGAGCTGCGCCAGGGGGGGGAATGCGAATGACCAAATTCCCCGCCATTGGCGCGCGTCAGGCGCGGGCGAATTCGGCATGACGCCGCTCGAATACGGCCTGCTCGCTGTCTTCATCCTCATGTCGCTGGTGGCGGCGATGCCGGGTCTCGCCGCCATCTCGACGCTCAGCCGGCCATGGAGGCGCCGAGGCCCTCAAACCGGAACTTCCCCGGCCTGCTTCAGCGTGGCGAGGACGAAGCTGCTGCGGGTCTCCTTCACGCCCGGCATGCGCAGCAGGCCGCGGGTGGCGAAGTCGCCGAAGGCTTCCATGTCTGGCGCCAGGACATGCAGCAGGTAGTCCATCTCGCCGCTCATCGTATAGGCGGCGATGACCTCGGGCCGCGCGGCGAGCGCCGTGTGGAAGCGCTCTGCCACCTCCTCCGAATGGCTTTCCAGCGCCACCTGCACGAAGGCCTGGAGGGGCAATCCCACCTGGGCGGGGCTGACCCGCGCGGCATATCCGGCGATGACGCCCGCTTCCTCCAGGCGTTTCACGCGGCGCTGGCAGGGGGTGGCGGAGAGCCCCACCTGCTGGGCCAGGGCGGTGACGGGCAGGCGGCCATCGCGCTGCAAGGCGCGCAGGATGCGGCGATCCGCGGCATCCAGGGGAATCTTGGTGGATTTCACTGTTTTCGGCCCGCCTGAGAGTGAATATGCGAAATTATTGCCCCGCATAGCAGGGTCTTCGGTGAGTTTCACCCCGGCTGGAGCGGTAACTTGCTGCCAACGAACAAGGAAACCCCCATGGATATTCCGCCCGACCGCACCGACATCGCCGGCCGCATCTGCGAGGCCAATCCGATGGGCACGGATGGCTTCGAGTTCGTGGAATTCACCGGCCCCGACACGGAACATCTGCGCGATGTCTTCGCGCGCCTCGGCTTCGTCATGGTGGGGTGCCATCGCAGCAAGGATGTGACGTTGTGGCGCCAGGGTGATGTGAACTTCATCCTCAATGCCGAGCCCGCCAGCTTCGCCCAGGGCTTTGGCCGCGTGCACGGCCCTTCCGCCTGCGCCATGGCCTTCCGCGTGGCCGATGCCGCCGCCGCCTTCGAGCGCGCGATCAGCCTGGGCGCCCGCCCCTTCCATGGCCGCGTCGGGCCGATGGAGCTGAATATCCCCGCCATCGAGGGCATTGGCGGCTCGCTGATCTATTTCGTTGATCGCCATGGCGCGCGCGGCAACATCTATGACGTGGATTTCCGGTGGCTGCATGATGTTGACCCGCACCCCAAGGGCCATGGCCTGACGGTGATTGACCACCTGACGCACAATGTCCATCGCGGCCGGATGGATGCCTGGGCCGGCTTCTATGAGCGCATCTTCAACTTCCGCGAGATTCGCTACTTCGACATCGAGGGCAAGCTGACCGGCCTGAAATCCAAGGCCATGACCTCGCCCTGCGGCCAGATCCGCATCCCGATCAACGAGAGCAGCGACGACAAGTCGCAGATCGAGGAATATCTGCGCGCCTATGGCGGCGAGGGCATCCAGCACATCGCGATGGGCACCACCGACATCTATGCCAGCGTGGAAGGCCTGCGCCGCGAGGGCGTGGCCTTCCTGCACACGCCGGATACCTATTACGAACTGCTGCCCCAGCGCCTGCCCGATACGGGCGAGGATTTCGCCCGCATGCAGCGCAACCGCATCCTGATGGATGGCTCGCCCTCGGGCGGGCGGTTGCTGCAAATCTTCACCAGCACGATGATCGGGCCGATCTTCTTCGAGATCATCCAGCGCAAGGGCGACCAGGGCTTCGGCGAGGGCAATTTCCGCGCGCTGTTTGAGAGCATGGAGCTGGATCAGGTGAGGCGCGGCGTTCTCAAGCCCGCCGATTAGAGCAGATCCCGCCTGACCGTACTCGGTCTGGCGGGTGAAGATGCTCGCAAAAACAAAGTGCCAGAGGCGGAAACGGCTCTAGGTGGCGGCTCAGCCGGCGCGGGCTTTCTGGCCGCTCGCTGAAAACACCCAGCCGCCGCGCAGCGTGATCCGGCAGGAAGCGCCGCGCTCCACAAGCCTTGCATCGGCCATCGCTTCCAGCGTGGCCTCGCCCAGCGCCACCAGGACCCGGCCCTCCGCTCCAGCCAGCCGGGCGCGCAGCAGCGCCGGGCCTGGCCCTGCCTCGGCCCAGGCATCGGCCGGGCGCAGGAACAGCCGGGCCGGCCCGTCGGGCAGCGCCACGGCCATGGGATCCAGGCCACCCATGTCCAGATGCAGCCGCTGGTTTCGCACCTGGCCCGCCAATTGCGTGGCCTCGCCGATGAAGCCCGCCACGAAGGCGCTTGCGGGCGCTTCCAGCAATTCGCGCGGCACGCCGATCTGCGCCATCCGGCCCGCCTCCATCACCGCGATGCGATCGGCCATTTCCATCGCCTCCTCCTGGTCATGGGTGACGAGGATGGAGGTGATGCCCAGCCGCTCATGCAGGCCGCGCACCCAGCGGCGCACCTCCTTGCGGATCACGGCATCCAGCGCGCCGAAGGGCTCATCCAGCAGCAGCAGCGCGGGTTCGATGGCGAGTGCGCGAGCGAGAGCGACGCGCTGGCACTGGCCGCCCGAAATCTGCTCCGGGTAGCGCTGGGCGAGTTGCGGAATCTGCACCAGCTCCAGCAACTCCATCACGCGGCGCCGGATTTCGGCGGCGGACGGGCGGGTGCGGCGCGGGCGGACGCGCAGGCCGAAGGCCACATTCTCGAACACGCTCATGTGGCGGAACAGGGCGTAGTTCTGGAACACCACGCCGATGCGCCGCTCGCGCGCGGGCAGGCGCGCCAGGTCCCGGCCATGGACGCGGATTTCGCCCGCATCGGGCAGGTCCAGCCCGGCGAGCAGGCGTAGCAGGGTTGTCTTGCCCGAGCCGGAAGGGCCGAGTAGCGCCGCAAATTCACCCGTGCGCAGCGAGAGGGAGACGCCATCCACCGCCGCCACCTCGCCGAAGCGCCGTGAGAGGCCGTGCAGTTCCACGCTCACAGCGCGCCCCCCTTCAGCAGGCGGCGCCCGGCCCACGCTTCCAGCAGCGCCTTGGCCACCAGGGTCACGACCCCCAGCAGCGCCAGCAGCGCCGCCACCGCGAAGGCGCCGACGAACATGTATTCGTTGTAGAGGATCTCGACATGCAGCGGCATCGTGTTCGTCTGCCCGCGCACATGGCCCGAGACGACGGAGACGGCGCCGAATTCCCCCATGGCGCGCGCATTGCAGAGCAGAACGCCCGCCAGCAGCGCCCATTTCACACTGGGCAGAGTCACGCGAAAGAAGATGCTGAAGCCCGAGGCGCCGAGCGTTACCGCCGCCTCCTCCGCATCGCGCCCCTGCTGCTGCATCAGCGGGATCAGCGTGCGGGCCACGAAGGGGAAGGTGACGAAGATGGTGGCCAGCACCAGGCCGGGCAGGGCGAAGATGATCTGGATGTCGTGGGCGCGCAGCCAGGGGCCGAAAAACCCATGCGCGCCGAATAGCAGCACATAGACCAGCCCCGAAATCACCGGCGAGACGGCGAAGGGCAGCTCGATCAGCGTGATGAGCAGGCGCTTGCCGGGAAAATCGAATTTCGCGATGGCCCAGGCAGCGGCGACGCCACCCAGCAGGTTCACCGGCACCGCGATGGCGGCCACCAGCAGCGTGAGGCGAATGGCGGCCAGCGAATCCTCATCGGCGATGGCGGCCAGCGCCGGCGCCCAGCCGCGCCGCAGCGCCTCGGTGAAGATGGCGGCTAGCGGCAGCAGGAAGATCATCAACCCCAGCAGCAGGGCGGCGCAGATCAGCGTCCGGCGCAGCCAGGCGGGCTCGGCCGCGGCGGGGCGGATCATGCGCGGCCCTGGCGCAACCGGCGCTGCCACAGGTTGAGCAGCAGCAAGATCAGGAAGGACAGCGCGAGCATGCCCAACCCGATGGCGGCGGCGGCGGCGTAATTGAATTGCTCCAGCTGCACGATGATGAGCAGGGGGGCGATTTCGCTCACCATGGGCATGTTGCCGGCGATGAAGATCACGCTGCCATATTCCCCCACCGCGCGGGCGAAGCCGAGGCCAAAGCCGGTGAGGATGGCCGGGCGGAGCGCCGGCAGCACCACCCGCCCAAGGGTTTGCGCGCGGGTGGCGCCCAGCGTGGCCGCCGCCTCCTCCGCCTCGAGCGAGAGGTCGCGCAGCACCGGCTCCACCGTGCGGATGGTGAAGGGCAGCGCCACGAAGACCAGCGCCACGATCACGCCGGCCGGCGTGAAGGCGATCTTCCAGCCGAACAGCATCTCCAGCGGCCCGCCGAGCCAGCCATTCGGGGCAAAGAGCGCGGCCAGCGCGAGGCCGGCCACCGCGGTCGGCAGGGCGAAGGGCAGGTCCAGCATGGCATCCAGCACGCGGCGGCCCGGGAAGCGATAGCGCGTGATCACCCAGGCCAACAGAAGCCCAACCGGCATGCTGATCAGCGCCGCCAGCAGGGCACCGCCGAAGGAAAGGCGAAACGCCGCCAGCACCCGCGCATCCCCCAGCACATGCCACACGCCGGTGACACCAAGCTCCCACGGCCTCATCACCAGCGCCGCCAGGGGGATCAGCACGATCAGCCCGAGCCAAAGCAGCGTGACGCCCATTGCCAGGTCGAAGCCGGGCAGGGCGACGCGGCGCCTTCGCAGGGCCGCCGCGCTCAACGCCCGGGCCGGTAGATGCGGTCAAAGATGCCGCCATCGGCGAAATGGATGCGGTGCGCTTCCGCCCAGCCCTGGAAGGCCTCATCAATGGTGACGAGCTCGAGATCGGGGAAGCGCTGCACTTGTGCCGCCCGCAATCCGGCATCGCGCGGGCGGTAGAAATGCCGCGCGGCGATGGCCTGGCCCTGGTCGGAATAGAGATGCTGGAGGTAGGCCTGGGCCAGGATGCGCGTGCCGCGCCGGTCCACATTCTGGTCCACAACGGCCACGGCCGGTTCCGCCAGGATGGAGAAGGGCGGATAGATGATCTCCAGCCCGGCCCGCGCGAATTCCTGGAGCGCCAGATGCGCCTCGCTCTCCCAGGAGAGCAGCACATCGCCCTGGGCGCGCTGCACGAAGCTGGTGGTGGAGCCCCGCGCGCCCGTGTCCAGCACGGGCACCTGGCGATAAAGCTGCGCCACCGCCTGTTCGGCAGTGCGGGCATTGCCGCCTGGCTGGCGCAGCGCCCAGGCCCAGAAGGCCAGGTAATTCCAACGCGCCCCGCCCGAGGTCTTGGGGTTGGGCGTGATGACGGCGATGCCGGGCTTCAGCAGGTCTCCCCAGTCGCGGATGGCCTTGGGGTTTCCGCGGCGGACCAGGAAGACGATGGTGCTGGTGTGGGGCGCGCTGTTCTGCGGCAGGCGGGCCTTCCAGTCCCGCGCCAGCAGGCCGCGCTCGGCCACGGCGTCAATGTCATGGGCGAGGGCGAGGGTCAGCACATCAGCGGCCAGGCCATCCATCACGCTGCGCGCCTGGCGGGCCGATCCACCATGCGAGGTGTGGATGGTGGGGCGGGCATGGCCACGCGCGACCCAATGGGCGGCGAAGGCAGCGTTGAATTCGCGGTAGAGTTCGCGCGTCGGGTCGAAGCTGACGTTCAAGAGCGCGGGCGCCTGCTGGGCCGCAGCCGGCAGGGCGAGGGGAAGGCCGGCGAGAAGCGCGCGCCGGGGCAGGGCGGAGCGAATCATTTCGAAAGCCTCCTGCATTCGCGCGGGATTTGGAACCGAAATCAGCGGAAATTCTGCATGGAGCGCGAGGCGGCCGGGCGGCTTGTCTCTTGCTCCGCGCAGGATCCATCAAATTGGCGAAAATTTCGCGCAGGAGCGCTTTATGAGCGCGGGCAGATGCGCGCCAGACAAGCAGCGCCAAGGGTGGTTCGCTCTTTTCGCGGGCAGCCTGCCCTGATCGCCCTTGCCACGTCCCGCACCCTCCCCCTTGCATGCCGCGGAGCAAGGCCGCATGAATCCGGGATGACCTGGTCGCTCCTGGCCCGCGATCCGCTGAGCGGAGAACTGGGTGTCATCGTCGCCACACGCTTTTTCGCGGTGGGTGCATTATGCGCGCGCGTCGAGGCGGGTGTGGCCGCGCTGGCGACCCAGGCCTTGATCAACCCGCTCTACGCGCCACGCGGCATGGCCCTGCTGCGCGAGGGCGCCTCCCCGGCCGAGGCGCTGGCAGCCCTGCTGGCCGCCGATGCCGGGCGCGCGGCGCGGCAATGCCACATCCTGGCCGCCGATGGCCGCATCGCCCAGCACACCGGCGCAGACTGCCTGCCCTGGTGCGGCGCGGTGAGTGCCGAAAATGTCTCCGTCGCCGGCAACATGCTGGCCGGGCCGCGCGTGGTGGAGGATACGCTGGCTGCCTTCCTGGCCACCGAAGACCTGCCCATGGCGTTGCGAATGATCCATGCGATGGAAGCTGGCGAGGCGGCGGGCGGCGATGCGCGCGGCAAGCAATCCGCCGCGCTGGTGGTGGCCTCCGGCGAACCATACCCCGATCTCGACCTGCGCGTGGATGATCATGCCGACCCATTGGCGGAGTTGCGCCGCCTGCATGGCGTGGCGCAGGAGCGCTTCGTGCATTTCCGCTGCTTCCTGCCAGGCGCCGATCATCCCGGCGTCTTTGACCGCGCGGTCATCACGGCGGCGCTCAAGGCGGCGGGGGTGGCATGAACGCGCTGGAGGTCGAGGGGCTCTGCATTGATTTCCACACCGAGCGCGGCGTGCTGCGCGCGGTGGACCGGCTCTCCTTTTGCGTCGCACCCGGCAAGACACTCGCCATCGTGGGTGAGAGCGGCTGCGGCAAATCCGCGACGGCGCTGGCGATCCTGGGGCTGCTGGCGGAAAACGCCGAGGTCTCGGGCAGCATCCGCCTGGCCGGCCGGAAGCTGACGCAAGCCGCGCAGCGCGCCGCGCGCGGGCGCGAATTGGCCATGATCTTCCAGGAGCCGATGACCAGCCTGAACCCCGCCTTCACCGCGGGCGAGCAGGTGGCCGAGGCGCTGCGCCTGCATGAAGGGCTGAATGCGCGCGACGCCATGGACCGCGCCATCGCCATGCTGGAGCGCGTCCGCATCCCCGAGGCCGCGCGCCGCGCCAAGCAATACCCGCACCAGCTTTCGGGCGGCATGCGGCAACGCGTGATGATCGCCATCGCGCTGGCCTGCAAGCCCAAGCTGCTCATCGCCGATGAACCAACCACGGCGCTGGATGTGACGGTGCAGGCGCAAATCCTCGCCCTGCTGGATGAGTTGAAGCGCGAGACCGGCACCGCCGTGGTGCTCATCACCCATGATCTCGGCGTGGTGCGGGACCATGCGGATGACGTGGTGGTGATGTATGCCGGCCGCGTCGCCGAGCGCGCGCCCACGGCGCGGATTTTCGAGCAGCCCGAGCACCCCTACACCATCGGCCTGCTGGGCGCCGCGCCCCGCCTGGATTCCCGCCGCGCGCGGCTCGCTTCCATCGAGGGCACCGTGCCGGACCTGCGTGACCCACCGCCCGGCTGCCGCTTCGCGCCGCGCTGCCCCTTCGCCATCGCCGCCTGCGCTGAAACCCCGCCTTTGGCCGAGACCGCGCCGGGGCATTTCGCGGCCTGCCATCGCGCGCCGCTCGCCGCATGACGCCGCTTCTCGAAGCTCCCCTTCTTGAAGCACGGGGGTTGGTGAAGCACTTCCCCTTCCGCGACAGCCTGGGCCGCGCGCGCGGTGCCGTGCGCGCGGTGGATGGCGTCTCGCTCAGCGTGCCGCGCGGCCGCGTGCTGGCCATTGTCGGCGAGAGCGGCTGCGGCAAATCCACCCTGGGCCGGCTGCTGCTGCGGCTGATCGAGCCTGACGCCGGGCAGCTCCGCTTCGATGGCGAGGATCTGCTGGCCCTCCCGCCCGCCGCCATGCGCGCCAGGCGGCGGGACATGCAGCTCATCTTCCAGGACCCCTTCGCCAGCCTGGACCCCCGCATGACGGTGGAGGCCGCGATCACCGAGCCGCTGATCCTGCACAAGCTGCATCGCGGGCGGGAACGCGCGCGCGTGGCGGAATTGCTCGAACGTGTTGGCCTGCGCCCGGAACTCGCGCGCCGCTGGCCGCATGAATTCAGCGGCGGCCAGCGCCAGCGCATCGCCATCGCGCGTGCCCTGGCCTCTGAGCCGCGCATGATCATCGGCGATGAGCCGGTGAGCGCGCTGGATGTCTCCGTGCAGGCCCAGGTGGTGAACCTGCTGGGCGATCTGATCCGCGATCTCGGCCTGACCTTCGTGCTGATCAGCCATGATCTCGGCGTGGTGCGGCAAATCGCCGACGAGGTGGCGGTGATGTATCTCGGCCAGATCGTCGAGCAGGCGCCGGCCGAGCACCTCTTTCATAATCCCCGCCACCCCTACACGCGCGCCCTGCTGGCCGCCGTGCCCGGCCAGGGCGGCGCGCTGAGGCTGCTGGAGGGCGATGTGCCCTCGCCAGTGTCACCGCCCTCGGGTTGCCGCTTTCACACGCGCTGCCCGCATGTGCGGGATGTCTGCCGTGCATCGGCGCCCCCCTTGAGTGGCGCATCGCATCTGGCGGCCTGCCACTTCCAGGACAGCCTGCCCGCCGCCACCCCGATCCGCGAGGCCGCGGCTGATGCGCGCCTCACCCGCTTGCAAGCCTATTTCACGGAGCACACCCCATGATCCGCCGCACACTTCTTGCCGCCTGCGCCGCCCTCGGCCTTTCCGCCGGAATCGCCCAGGCCCAGGCACCAACGCAAAACCTCCGCATCGGCCTGCGCGAGGACCCCGATATCCTCGACCCCACACTGGCGCGCACCTTCGTGGGCCGCATCGTCTTCGCGAGCCTCTGCGACAAGCTGTTCGACATCAATGACAAGCTGGAGATCGTCCCGCAGCTCGCCACCGGCTACACCTGGGAAGATTCGCGCACGCTGCTGATCAGGCTGCGTGAGGGCGTGCGCTTTCATGATGGCGATGTCATGGATGCCGAGGCGGTGCGCTACAGCCTCAACCGGCATTTGACCATGCAGGGCAGCTTCCGCCGCAGCGAGATCAACACCATCGAGGCGATGGAGGTGGTCAGCCCGCTGCAAATCCGCATTCGCCTGACCGGCCCCTCCGCGCCCTTCCTCAGCCAGTTGACCGACCGCGCGGGCATGATCATCAGCCCCCGCGCCGCCGAGGCCGCGGGCCGCAATTTCGGCAATCACCCGGTCTGCGCCGGTCCCTTCCGCTTCGTGGAGCGCGTGGCGCAGGACCGCATCGTGGTGGAGCGTTTCCCCGAATACTGGAATGCCGGCGCGGTGCACCTGAATCGCATCACCTATTTGCCGATCCCGGACAGCACGGTCCGCCTGGCCAACCTGCAATCCGGCGCGCTGGAGATGGTGCAGACGATTGACCCCGATGACGTGCCGGCCGTGCGGCGCAACAGCCGCCTGCGCGTCTCGGTCAGCGATGAACTCGGCTACCAGGGTATCACCATCAACACCGGCAATGGCGCCCGCGCGCAGACGCCGATGGGCCAGAACCCTCGCGTGCGCGAGGCCTTCGAGCTGGCGATTGATCGCGATGCGGTGAACCGCGTCGTCTATGAGGGCATGTTCGTGCCCACGGCGCAGCCTGTTCCCCCGGCCAACCCCATGCATATCCGCGATTTCCGCCCCGAGCCGCGCAATGTGGAACGCGCCCGCGCCCTGCTGCGCGAGGCCGGCGTGACGACGCCGGTGCGCGTGGAAATGACCGTCCCCAACAACCCCGATCTGCGCCAGGTGGGCGAGGTGATCCAGGCCATGGTGCGCGAAGCCGGCTTCGAGCTGCGCCTGAACGCCACGGAATTCGCCACCTCGCTCCAGGCCGCCGCGCGGGGCGATTTCGAGACGTATCTGGTGGCCTGGTCCGGCCGGGTGGATATTGACGGCAATTTCTGGGCCTTCACCCATTCGCGCGGCGCGCAGAATGATGGCCGCTACGCCAATCCCGAGGTCGATCGCCTGCTGGATGCCGCGCGCATCGAGCCCAATGCGGAGGCCCGCCGCGCGCTCTATGCCCAGGCCTACCAGATCGCCATCCGGCAGGACCGCCACCGCATCTATCTGTGGCACCGCAAGAAC
>Ga0136707_1000204_pt1 | contig 11956 bp, 12 predicted proteins | sample 4C3metaG_FD_101397 | JGI IMG/M metagenome (GOLD analysis project Ga0136707, IMG submission 101397) | Freshwater bacterial and archeal communities from Indian Creek, Illinois, USA - 4C3 metaG | ecosystem: Environmental > Aquatic > Freshwater > Unclassified | place: USA: Indian Creek, Illinois...
CGGTCCGAGATGACGACCGCCATTGCAACACTGACGGCAGAGGGATCGGAGGCCGAGATCGCCGAGGCCGAGATGAACCTCGGGCTGATCTGCCAGACCCTGGCGGGGATGGGGCTTGCGCCGATCCAGCCCGCGATCAGCGCCTATCAGCGCGCGCTGCGCACCTTCGACCGGACCGCCTATCCCAAGGAATTCGCCATCCTGCAGAACAACCTGGCGACGGCCTTCCTGTCGATGCCCTTCACCGACGAGTCGGGCAAGCTCCGCGAGGCGCTGGCAGTCCAGGCCTTCGAGGAGGCGCTGCGCGTCGTCACCCTGATCGACCAGCCGGTCGAATATGCGATGCTGCAGAACAACCTCGGCAATGCGCTGCAATATGTGTCGTCGGCGCACCGGGTCGAGAACGGCTTTCGCGCGCTTGAGGCCTATGACGAGGCGCTGAAGGTGCGCACGTTGCGCGACATGCCCGAGGCCTATGCCAACACCATCGCCAACAAGGCGAACTGCATGGCGAACCTGCCCGACGATCCGGCCAACCCCGAGGCGGGCAATCCGCGCAACGTCGCTGCCGCGGTGGCCCTGCTGCGCGAGGCCAAGGGCATCTTCGCCGCCCGCGGCGCCGAGGACAAGGCGCAGGCCGTCGCCGAGGCGATTGTCGAACTTTCGTCGCATCTGGCACCGCATGGCGCCTTCGTGTCGGATGTCCGGCATTGAACACCGAATACCAACCACACGGGGAGCTTACGGCGTGATCACTTTAGCGGCCATCTTCATCGGAATCATCGCGGCCCTGCTGGCCGGCGCGGCCTCGGGCGTGCTGGTCGGGAAAAGCGCGCTTGGCGCCGAGCTTTCCGCCTATATGGGGGGCCTTTACGGCCTCATCGCGGGCACGGTTGCGGTCGTCGTGACCGCGGCCGTCTTCGTGCTGTTCTGAAAGGGGGCGAACAGATGATCGGCATGGCATTGAATTCGGCGAAACTGTTCTTTCAGGGCAAGCTCTTCAAGGACAACCGCAAGGTGATGCTGCACTTCGGCATCGGGGCGGGTCTCGGCATCCTGGCCGGGGTCGTGGCGGGACAGTTCGCCCCGATATGGGTGGCGACGGCGGTTGCCGGCGGGGTCGCGGGCTTTGTGCAGTCCTTCCTGCTCAAGCAAGTGAAATACGCCTGAGCCCGATGCCCGACAGCGGCACCACCGAGCGGATGGATCCTCCCGGCCTCGACCGGCTCCTGGGCGATCTTCGCGCGCTCGAGGCGCTGGCCGACGGGTGGGATGATGCCGCACGGATGGGGGCGCGGGCGCAGGCATCGGCAATCGACGCGCTGAACGCAGAGGCGTTCCGCCGGCTGATCCGCAGCCTGAAGTCGCAGGACGGCTTTGGCGCGGCGCTGGCCGAGGCAGCGCGCGACGAGGTCGTCTATGCCGTCCTGCGCCGGCACGGCATCCTGAAGCCATCGCTGTTTGAACGGGTCGAGGCGGCGCTGGAAACGGTGCGCCCGATGCTGGCCAGCCACGGTGGCAATGCCGAGGTCGCCTCGGTCGAGGGCAACCGCGCCGAGATCCGCTTTCTGGGGGCCTGCGACGGCTGCCCGGCCTCGCAGCTGACCTTCTATGCCGGGGTCAAGAAGGCGATCGAGGATCATGTCCCCGAGATCACCGAGGTCCGCCAGGTCAAGGGGCTGGGCGGCGGCGGTGCGGACACGGTGCATTTCACCTCGCCTTTTGCCGAAACGCTGGGGGGTGCCTGGATCAACGCGCTCGATCTGGCCAAGCTGCCGGATGGCACGACGCTGTTCGAGACCGTCGGCGGCGAAGCGGTGATCTTCACGCGGCAGGGCGATCTGGTGACCTGCTTTCGCAACGCCTGCGCGCATATGGGCCTCGAGATGACCGAAGGTGCCGTCGAGGCGGGCATCCTGACCTGCCCCTGGCACGGGTTCCGCTATGCGCTGGAAAGCGGCGAATGCCTGACCGCGCCCGAGGTGCAACTGCATGCCCATGCGGTGCGGGTGATCGGCTCGCGCATCCAGGTCAGGATCGTGCCATGAAGGTTTCCCTCGCCCCCTCCTTCTCGCCGATCAAGGCCGCGGGCACGGTGACGCAAGGCGCGCCGCTGCTCGACCCTGCGGGTGCGCGGGTGATCCTGGGGAGCGATGGCGGGCTTCTGGCCGATCCGATCACCCCGGCGGCGCATCGCCTGTTCGGGCCGCGCGGGGTCTGCCTGCATCCCGATGGCTCGTTCTGGGTCGCCGATACCGGGCACCACCGGCTGCTCGGCTGGCGCAATCTGCCCGACCGTGACGACCAGCCGGCCGACATCCTGCTGGGCCAGCCTGCCTTTGGCCGCGAGGGGCGTAATGGCAAGGGGCCGGTGACGGCCCAAACGCTGAACGTGCCGACCGGCATCACCGCCTTTCGCGGCGGCCTGGCGGTGGCGGATGCCTGGAACCACCGGGTGCTGATCTGGCACCGCCTGCCCGAAGGTCCGGACAGCCCGGCCGACATCGTGCTGGGACAGGCCGATTCGGGGTCTTCGCTGGCCAATCGCAGTGCCGATGCGCCCGGGCCGCAGACGCTGCACTGGCCTTACGGACTGTCCGAGATCGACGGCAGGCTGGTGGTCTGCGACACCGGCAACCGCCGCCTTCTGGTCTGGAACGACCCGGTTGAAACCGGGCAACCTGCCGATCTGGTGCTGGGGCAGGACAGTTTCACCTGCCGCGACGAGAATGCGGGCGGGCCGGTCGCGGCGCGCTCGATGCGCTGGCCGCACATGGCCTGCGGCTGGCAGGGCGGGTTGGCGGTGGCGGATGCGGGCAACAACCGCGTCATGGTCTGGACCGGCTTTCCCGACGCCAACGGTCAGCCCGCCGATGCCATCCTCGGCCAGGCCGGGATGGGCGATTGCGACCTGAACCGAGCCGCCTATTACCCCTCGTCGCTGGCGGTCAACATGCCCTATGCGCTGGCGGTGCTGGGCGACCGGCTGATCGTCGGCGATACCGCCAATTCGCGGCTGCTGGGCTTCAGCGAGGTCGGCTTTGCGGCCGCAGCCGACCGGCTGACCGGCCAGCCCGATTTCGCCTCCAAGGGTGACAACCGCTGGGGCATCGCCGAACGTGACAGCGTGTGCTGGCCCTACGGCTTGTCAGTGCGCGGCAGCACGGTCGCCGTGGCCGACAGCGGCAACAACCGCGTGCTGATCTGGGACGCAGCACCTTGATCGGGGCGCGGCTGACCGTGCGCGGGCAGGTCCAGGGCGTGGGCTTCCGGCCCACGGTCTGGCGGCTGGCGCGCGAGATGGGGCTGGCGGGCGACGTGAAGAACACCGCCGAGGGCGTGGTGATCCGGCTCTGGGGCGCGGGGCTGGACAGCTTTCCGGGCCGGCTGCATGCCGCCCTGCCGGCACTGGCCCGGATCGAGGAGTTGCGCGTCGAGTCCCTGGACGAAGCGCCGCCCGCGGACTTTGCCATCGTCGCCTCCGAGGCGACCGGCACGATGCGCGGCTCGGTGACGCCGGATGCTGCGACCTGCCCCGATTGCCTGGCCGAGATCCGCGATCCGTTCCAGCACCGCTACCGCTATCCCTTCACCAACTGCACCAATTGCGGCCCGCGCTTTTCCATCGTCACCGGCGCACCCTATGACCGGGCGCGCACGACGATGGCCCCGTTCGATCTGTGCGAGATCTGCGCGGGCGAATATGGCGACCCCGCCGACCGCCGCTTTCACGCCCAGCCGGTCGCCTGCGGCCGCTGCGGCCCGCAGATCTGGATCGAGAAGCTAGGCCCCGGCGCGGTCAACCACGAAGCCTTCTCGATGCTCGATGACATCGACGCCACCGGCGGGATGATCCTGAACGGCCATATCGTCGCGATCCGGGGCCTCGGCGGTGTGCACCTGGCTTGCGATGCAACGAATGCTGCTGCCGTCGCCGAACTGCGCCGCCGCAAGGGGCGCAAGGGCAAGGCCTTTGCGCTGATGGCCCGCGATCTGGGCGTGGTGCGCGAATTCTGCGAGGTCTCCGAGGCCGAGGCGGCGGCCCTCACCGGCCCCGAAGCGCCGATCGTGCTGCTCAGGTCGCTGCCGAACGCCTTGCCCGAGGCGATCGCGCCGGGATTGGACCGGCTGGGCGTGATGCTGCCCTATACGCCGTTCTACCACCTGATCCTGCGCCGGATCGGTCGCCCCGTGGTGATGACCAGCGGCAATCCCTCGGGTCAGCCGCAATGCACCGGCAATCAGGAAACCCGCCACCGGCTGCCTGCCATCGCCGACTTTGCCTGCCTGCACGACCGCGAGATTGCCAACCGGATCGACGATTCCGTGGTGCGGGTCGACCTTGGCCGGATGCGCGTGTTGCGCCGGGCGCGCGGCTTTGCCCCGGCGGGGTTGCCGCTGCCGCCGGGCTTTTCGCGCACGGCGCAGGTGCTGGCGATGGGGGGTGAGCTGAAGAACACCTTCTGCCTCGTCAAGGACGGCCAGGCGATCCTGTCGCAGCACATGGGCGATCTGGAGGATGCCGCCACCCATGCCGATGCGGCGCGGAACCTGGCACTCTACACCCGGCTTTTCGACCATGCGCCGGGCGTGATCGCGGTCGACCGGCATCCGCAATACCTGTCCACCCAGGCCGGGCGGGTACTGGCCGGGGACCGGCCGGTGATCGCGGTGCAGCACCACCATGCCCATATCGCCGCCTGTCTGGCTGAAAACGGCCGCCCGCTGGACGCGCCCCCGGTCCTTGGCATCGCGTTGGACGGCAGCGGCTTTGGCGATGACGGCACGCTTTGGGGCGGCGAGTTTCTGGTCTGCGACTATCGCCGCTATGCGCGGGTCGGATCGTGCAAGCCGGTGGCGCTGCCCGGCGGGGCGGCGGCGATCCGCGAGCCCTGGCGCAACGCCTATGCGCATCTGATGGCGGAAATGGGCTGGGCCGAGTTTGCGATGAATTTCGACGGGCTCGAGATCTTCCGCAGGCTTTCGGCGGTGCCGCGCGCGACGCTGGATGCGATGATCGCGGGGGGCACGCATGCGCCGGTCTCCACCTCCTGCGGGCGGCTGTTCGATGCCGCCGCCGCCATCGCGGGCCTGGCCTGGGAGGCGCAGGATTACGAGGGCGAGGCCGCCATGCGCTTCGAGGCCGCGATCGACCCCGCCGCGATGGCCGAGCCCGACGATCTGGCCTATCCGTTCAGCATCCCCCTGACCGGGGGCAAGGGCATGCCCTATATCGAGCCCTTGGCGGTCTGGCGGGCAATGCTCGGCGATCTGATCCTTGCCAGCCCCACCGGCGTCATCGCGGCCCGGTTCCATCGCGGGCTGGCGCAGGCCGTCGTGCGGATGGCCGAGCGCATCACCGAAGATACCACCATCGACACCGTCGCCCTGTCCGGCGGCGTGTTCCAGAACGCGACCCTGTTCGCGCTGGTCCATCACGGACTCGAATCCCGCGGGCTGACCGTTCTCAGCCACGCCCGAACCCCCGCGAACGATGGGGGACTAGCCCTCGGTCAGGCCGTTGTGGCCCTGGCCGTCAGCCAACCGGAGGAAGCCCCATGTGCCTTGGAATCCCAGGCCGGATCGTCGAGATCACCGATGCAAGCCGAAAGCTCGCCACCGTCGAGGTGATGGGCGTCCGCCGTCAGGTCAATGTCGCCTGCATCCTGAAGGATGAGCCGATCGAGGCGCTGATCGGCACCTGGTCGCTGATCCACGTCGGCTTTGCCATGAGCCGGATCAACGAGGAAGAGGCCGCGCTGACGCTGGACATCCTGCGCCAGCTTGGCGAGGCGCAGGTCGAGATCGAGGCGATGCGCGCCAGCGAAAGGATGCTGGCATCATGAATTACGCCGATGAATTCCGCGACCCCGTCGCCGCGCGCGGCGTGCTGGCCGCCATAGCCCGCGTCACCGACGAAATCGGTGCCACCCGCGAAAAACCCGTCCACATCATGGAGATCTGCGGCGGGCACACCCATGCGATCTTTCGCTATGGCCTCGACAAGCTGACACCGCCGGGGCTGGAATTCATCCACGGGCCGGGTTGCCCGGTCTGCGTCCTGCCGATGAGCCGGATCGACGAATGTGTCGAGATCGCCGAACGCCCGGGCGTCATCATGACCACCTTTGGCGACGCAATGCGGGTGCCGGGGCATCGCAAGTCGCTGATCCAGGCCAAGGCCGACGGTGCCGACATCCGCATGGTCTATTCGCCGCTGGATGCGCTGGAACTGGCGCGGCGCCACCCCGACCGCGAGGTGGTGTTCTTCGGCCTTGGCTTCGAGACCACCACGCCCTCGACCGCGCTGACCATCCTGCAGGCCGCGGCGGACGGGCAGACCAATTTCTCGGTCTTCTGCAACCACATCACCGTGCCGCCGCCGATCAAGGCGCTGCTTGACGATCCGCACATGATCCTCGACGGTTTTGTCGGGCCGGGCCATGTCTCGATGGTGATCGGGGTGCGGCCCTATGATTTCATCGCCCGCGACTATGGCAAGCCGATCGTGGTGGCGGGGTTCGAGCCGCTGGACCTCTTGCAATCGGTGCTGATGGTGCTGGAACAGATCCGCGACGGCCGCGCCGAGGTGGAGAACCAGTATTCCCGCGTCGTGCCGGATGACGGCAACCCGGTCTCGATCGCCGCCTGCGCCGAGGTCTATGCGCCGCGCCCCAGTTTCGAATGGCGCGGTCTGGGCGAGATCGACGCGAGCGGCCTTTGCATCCGGCCCGCCTATGCCGCCTGGGATGCCGAGGTCAAGTTCGGCGTCGGCTACGGCAAGGGGCCGCGTGCGGTCGCCGAGCCCGACGGATGCCGCTGCGGCGATGTGATGACCGGGCGGATCAAGCCGCATGCCTGCCCGCAGTTCGGCACCGGCTGCACGCCGGAAATGCCGCTGGGCGCGCTGATGGTCAGCTCTGAAGGCGCTTGCGCCGCTTATTTCCAGTATGGCGGGTTGCGGCTGGAGGAGGCGCTGTGAACCAGCGCCTGCGCCCCCCGCGCCGCGTTGTGGCCGACCGGGTGACGCTGGCGCATGGCGGCGGCGGCAAGGCGATGCGCGATCTGATCGAGGATGTGTTCACCTCGGTCTTCGCGCCGCCGGGGATGGAGGATCAGGCCCGGCTGATGCATCCGTCGCTGCTGGAACCGGGCGCGCAACTGGCCTTCACCACCGACAGTTTCGTCGTCTCGCCGATGGAATTTCCCGGCGGCGACATCGGCACCATCGCGGTCTGCGGCACGGTCAACGACCTGGCCGTGGGCGGCGCGCGGCCGCTCTGGCTGTCGGCGGCCTTCATCATCGAGGAGGGCGTCGAGATCGCCACCCTGCGCCGCATCGCCCGCTCGATGCAGACCGCCGCCGAGGCGGCCGGTGTGCGCATCGTCACCGGCGACACCAAGGTGGTGGGCCGGGGGGCCGGCGACGGGGTGTTCGTGACCACCTCGGGCGTGGGGGTGATCCCGCCCGGCCGCGATCTGCTGGCGGGCAAGGTCCGGCCCGGCGACGTGGCGATCGTCAACGGCGTCCTTGGCGATCATGGTGCGGCGATCCTGGCGGCGCGCGGCGACATGGCGCTGACCACCGATGTCGTCTCGGACTGTCGGCCCCTGAACCTGTTGATGGAGGCGGTGCTGGCCGCAGCCCCCGATCTGCGCTGCGCCCGCGATGCCACGCGTGGCGGGCTGGCCTCGGCCCTGAACGAGATCACCGATGCCGCCGGGGTGGGCGTCGTGATCGCCGAGGCCGACCTGCCGCTGCGCCCCGAGGTCAAGGGGGTCTGCGAGATCCTCGGCCTCGACCCGCTTTACCTGGCGAACGAGGGCACGCTGGTGCTGTTCGTGCCGCCCGACCAGGCCGCCGCTGCCCTGGCCGCGATGCAGGGCACAGCGGCCGGTCGCGCGGCCTGCATCATCGGACAGGCCACGGCCTCCCATCCGGGAACAGTGGTGATGAAGACCGTCTTTGGCGGCGGACGGATCGTCGACATGCTGGTCGGCGAACAGTTGCCGCGCATCTGCTGACCCATCAACCAAGGAGGACATGACCATGACCAGAACCCTGACCGGCGGACTTGCCGCCGCGATCACCCTGCTGCCGGCGATGGCGCTGGCCCATCCCGGCCATGCCGCGCCGGCGTTCCATGTGCATTGGGAAATCGTCGCGCTGGCGGTGTTGGTGCTGGCCGCCTTCGTGGCGTTCCGGCTGGCGTGGCGGCGCTAGGCGCGCGGCCGGTCGGCAGGAAAGGCAGGGCAGGATGCATGAGCTTGGCATGGCCCGCAGCATCGCGGCGATCGTCGGCGAACATGCCCGGGGCCGCCGGGTGCGCGGCGTGCGCGTCGCCATCGGCCCGCGCGCCTGCATCGAGCGGCAGGCGCTGGCCTTCTGCTGGGACATCGTGACCGAAGGCACCGGCCTTGCCGGCGCCACCCTCGGCTTCGTCGAGGCCGAGGGCGAGACCTTCACGGTCAAGGATTACGAAATCAGGGAGGATGCGTGATGTGCGGAATTTGCGGCTGTGCCGATCCGACGAACCAGGTGACGATGACCGACATGGCCAGCGGCAAGACCAGCCTCTTGCGCAGCGCCATGCCGGAGGGCCTTTCGGCGGCCGAGGCGCATGCCTTCGCCCATGCCCATGGCCTGCCGCATGACCATGACCACGCGCATGACCACGGGCACGGGCACGCGCATGACCATGACCACCCGCATGACCACGGGCATCCGCACCCGGCCGCAGAGACGGCGCTGCACGGCGGCACCGTCGCGCTGGAAACCGCGATCCTCGCCAAGAACGACGCCATCGCACAGCGCAACCGCGGCTGGTTCGAGGGGCGTCGCATCGTCGCGCTGAACTTCGTCTCCTCGCCGGGCGCGGGCAAGACCGCGCTTCTCGAGGCAACGATCAAGGCGCTGGCGGGGCGGGTGCATATCACGGTGATCGAGGGCGACCAGATGACCAGCAACGACGCCGAGCGCATCCGCGCCGCCGGGGCCGCCGCGATCCAGATCAACACCGGCGCTGGCTGCCATCTCGAGGCCGACATGGTGGCCGAGGCCGCGCGCGCGCTGGACCCGCCGCCGGGATCGCTGCTGTTGATCGAGAATGTCGGCAATCTGGTCTGCCCGGCGATGTTCGACCTGGGCGAAGCGATGAAGATCGCGGTCATCTCGACCACCGAGGGCGAGGACAAGCCGCTGAAATATCCCCACATGTTCCGCGCGGTGAAGATCGTGATCGTCAACAAGATGGACCTCGCCCCGCATGTCGGGTTCGACGAGGCGGCCTGTCGCGCCAACATCCTTGCGGTGAACCCGCAGGCCGAGATCATCTGCCTCTCGGCCAGGACCGGGCAGAACCTGGTGCCGTGGCTGGAGCGGCTGATGCAGCTGCGCGGCGCCGTCTGAGACCGGGGTCAGGGCTTGCGCCCCGGGGCCGTCGCGCTGCCGTGGCGGGATCCGCATCTGGCCGGCCGTTCGCCCGGCGTGCAGGTCGTGTCGGGCGAACCCGGCCCGGCTGCCGCGCTATTCCGCGCGCCGGGCGATCTCGTCGAGGGGGATATCCGGGCCGGGCCGGTCGGGTTCGGGGGCAGGGTTGGGGCGCGCCTCCATCAGGGGTAGAAGCTCGGCCAGGGTGGGCGGCGTCCCGGCGCTGGCGGGCGGGTCGCGCCAGGACAGCGTGTCGAAGCTGCCGCAGTTGTCGCAGACCGGGGCCCATGTGGCGCTTGTCGCCTGGCACTTGTCGCAGCACCATTGCGGGCCGCGCGGGGCGGCGATGGCCCGGGCGACAAGGCCGCGGACCACGGCATCCTCGGCGCCTTCGCCGCGCGCGATGGTCGCAAGGATCGCAAGCGCGCGCTGGGTCGGGTGGCGCGTCGGCACCTCGCCCAGGGCACGGCGGGCGGCGGGGAAATCCTCGGCGGCGACCAGAAGCTCGGCCAGCAGCAGCCGGGTCTCGTCGCTGTCGGGGTGAAGCGCGGTCAGCGTCCTGAAGCGCTTGAGCCGGGCCGCGGGGGTCTCGTCCGGCTCGATCTCGGCGAAGGCGGCGGCGAGGTCGGGGTGGGGCAGCACCTCCCAGGCCTTCTTCAGCACGCGGGTCGCATATTTCCGGTCGCCCCGGGCCAGATAGCCGCGCGCGGCCATCGCGGCGGCGGGAATGAGGTCGGGCGAGAGGCGGTTGGCCTCGATCGCCGCCTCGCGCGCCGCGATCCCGGCCGTGTCGTCGATCACCGTCCGGGCCTGCTGGAGCGCCAGGACCGCATCGCGGCGGCGGTAGACGTCGCGCGGCAGGGTGCCGGTCCTGAGCTTGGCGCCCAGGGTCGTGCGCGCGCCCGACCAGTCGCCGGCATCCGATTGCAGGCGCAGCAGGATGTCCTGCGTCTCGGCGTGTTTCGGGCGGAGCTGGAAGGCCTTCTCGGCCAGCTTCAGCGCGACGTCGCGGTCGCCCTGCGCCAGCTTTTGCTGGAGCAGGCCGCGCACCCCGACGAAGCGGGTCTTGTCGTCGGCGAGCAGGGTCTTGAACGCCTCGGTGGCGCGGTCGCGGTCGCCGGCGGCCTCGGCGGCCTGGGCGACGAGGAGGGTGGTGATCTCGGGCTTGCCCAGCAGCCGCTCGGCGGTCTGCGCGCGCGACAGGGCCAGCCGCGCCTCGCCCGAGGCCAGCGCCAGCATCGCGTCCGACAGCGCGCGGTAGCCCTTGCGCTCGCGGTTGCGGTTGAAATAGCGCGAGATCGCGGTTTCATCGCCACTGAGGAAGCGGACGGTCGCGCCCAGAAGGCCGAAAAGCTTCAGCACCAGCCACAAGGCGAAGAGGAGCACGATCAGCAGGATCGCCCCCATGAGCGGGCCGAGGGTGAATTCCCACCCCGCGACGACGATGCGCATCGCGCCGTCGGTTTCGGCCAGGGCCAGGGTCGCGAGCGCGAGTGCGGCGATGCCCGCGACGAAGAGGACGACCTTGGCCAGGGACCACAGCATCACGGAGCCTCCGCCAGCGCGGCATCGACGGCAAGGCGGGCGGTCGCAGCGGTGATCCAGGGGTCGAGGGGGGCCCGGACGGTGCCGTCCAGCGCCGCAAGCTCGGCCAGCGCGTCGGCGATGCGCCCCTCGCCCAGGGCGAACTCGGCGCGCGACAGCACGGCCTCGGGCGTGTCGCCGGCCAGCGGCGTGACCGGCCGCGCCGCGGTCTGGTTGGCGAGAAAGTCGGTCAGCCGGGCGAGCCAGCCTTCGTCGGCACCCGGCTGCCGAGCGACGGCGAGGGCGGCGCGGGCGGCATCGGGGAAATCGGCCCGCAGCGTGGCGAGCGTGGCCACGCCCGCGACATGGGGCGCGAGCGTCCCGGCCAGGTCGGGATCGCCGAGGGCGGCGAGTTCGGCCTGAAACCCGGCGCCGCCGGCAGCGGCCGCCCGCAGCGCGGCCAGCGCGGCGGCGCGTTCGGCGGCGGCGGTGGCCCGGGCGGTGCGCGCCGCGGCCTCGGCCTCGAAGGCGGCGAGCCGGGCGAGGGCGGCGTCGATCTCGGCGGCGTCCCGGGCGGGGTGCTCCGCGATCGCCTGTTCCAGCGCGCGCAGTCTTGCCGCCAGCGCGGCGCCGGAGGCAGCGCCGGTCGCGGGCATCGTCTCGATCGCCGCGAGCCGCCGGTCGAGATCGTCAAGCCGGGTCAGGTCGGGCGGCGGCGCGTTCTCCAGCGCGGCGATGCGGGCGGCGAGAGCCTCGGTCGCCTCGGTCAGGCGCGCAAGGGCCGCGGCGCCTTCCCCGGCGGCGGCCTGCAGCTCCGCCTGCCGGTCGGAGAGCGCGACGATCTCGGGCGCGGGCTGGGGCGCGGGGTCGGGTGGCTGGAGGCCGAGCAGGTCGAACTGCGCCAGGGCGAAACCGGCGATGGCCGCAAGCGCCCCGCCGACGAGCGGCGCCAGCAGGCCGCCGCGCCGCGCGGCCGGCGGGGCGGGTTGCGCGGGTCTGGGC
>Ga0136707_1000207_pt1 | contig 11902 bp, 8 predicted proteins | sample 4C3metaG_FD_101397 | JGI IMG/M metagenome (GOLD analysis project Ga0136707, IMG submission 101397) | Freshwater bacterial and archeal communities from Indian Creek, Illinois, USA - 4C3 metaG | ecosystem: Environmental > Aquatic > Freshwater > Unclassified | place: USA: Indian Creek, Illinois...
ACTCAGGCTGGCCGATTCAGACCTCCGGGCCATGCGGCCCTTCGGTCATCGGCGGCGGTAATTCAGGCTGGCCGATTCAGACCTCCGGGCCATGCGGCCCTTCGGTCATCGGCGGCGGTAATTCAGGCTGACCGATTCAGACCTCCGGGCCATGCGGCCCTTCGGTCATCGGTCAGGTGGACGCGTCGGTGAAAATGTAGTCGCTCATGCGCTCCCGATACCAGTCCAGGCTGATTCGCAGACCGTCCGCCAGCGTGGTCAGCGGTGCCCAGCCGGTGGCGGCACGGAAGGCCTGATCATCGGCATGATAGCTGCCGATATCAATCGGCGCGCGGTCGGCCGGAAATTCGCGCGTGGTGAAGCTGCCCTGCCCGCCATTGGCGGCGATGACCATCTCGGCCAGTTCCAGCAGCGAGACCGGTGGCGCACCGCCCAGGTTGAACACATGGCCGGCGACATCGGCGCTGCCCGCCTGCTCGGCCGCCATGAGGAAGGCGCGCGTCACGTCATCCACGAAGGCGAGGTCGCGCAGTTGCGCGCCGCCCCAGACTTCGAAGGGCTCATTCTCCAGCAGGCGCCGCATCCAGATGCCCAGGAAGGTCTGCCGCGCATCGGCGATGCGCAGCCGCGGGCCGTAGCAGTTGGTCAGGCGCAACGAGACGACGGGGCGGTTCAGCACTCGGTTTTCCAGCATCCAATATTGCTCGCCCGCCCATTTCGAGACGCCATTGGCATCCGGCGGATTGACGGGATGCAGCTCATTCACCGGCAGGCTGATCGGCCGGCCATAGAATTGGCGGGTGGAGGCATGGATCACCGCCGCCTTGGGCGCCGCCTGGCGCATCACCTGGACAAGCCGCACCTGGGCCACGGCGTTGATCGCGATATCCGACACCGGGTCCCGCTGGCCGCCCATATGGCTGGTCTGTGCCGCCATGTTGAACAGCACATCCACACCCTGCCCCCCCCCTTGGCAGAGCGTGGCGAGTTCGGTGTCGCGCAGATCGCCGCGCACCAGCATGACGCCAGCGCCTTCCAGATTGGCCGGGTTGGCCCCGCCATCGGTCATCATGGCGTCCAGCGCCGTGACACGCGCGCCCAGCGCCGCCAGGGCATGGCAGATATTGCTGCCCAGGAAGCCCGCGCCCCCCGTCACCAGAACCCGCTTCCGGTGCCAGAAGCCCGGATCGCCCAATAATGCCGTCACATTCGCCACCTGTGTTCAACGCCCCCCATCATGGCCCGCATTGCGGCGGAATCACGCCCGTGGGACGGTTTCATTTATCCACGCCCCGCCCCGCGCCGCCATGGCTTCGCATGATCTCGGCAAAGCCGAGCAGCAGCAGCATGACGCCGGGTGTCAGCCCCGTCGGGCAGCAGGGCCCGGCGCGCGGAGGGCGCTTGCATCAGGCCAGCGCGGCCATCCCGGTGATTTCCACCCGCCAGGCGGGGTTCACCAGCGGCGCCTGAATCGTCATGCGGGCCGGCTTGTTGCCCTGGTCCAGCCAGGCATCCCAGGCGCGGTTCATGGCTGGTGCGTCGGCGATGTCCGCCAGAATGATCTGCACGCTGAGCAGATGCGCCTTGCTGGTCCCCGCCTCGGCCAGGAGTGCGTCAATCTGGGCCAGGATGTCGGCGGTCTGCCCCTCGGTATCGAGTGTTGCATCATCGGCCACCTGGCCGGCGAGGTAGACCACGCGCCCATGAACAACGGCCCCAGAAAGCCGCCCCTCCTCCGCCAAACGTCGGATCATCAGAATCTCCTTTTCGATGGGCTCAGCTTGAGCCAAATGTCGTCCCATGCAACATCTACTCGACCGCGCGATGATCGCCAGCCGCTACATCCTGGCGGTTTTCTATCTCGGCCTGGCCGTGGCGCTTGCCGCCTATGCCGTCAAATTCGCCTCAAAGGTTTGGAAATTCGCGACCACCATCCTGGTTGAGCAGGATGATAACCAGATTCTCCTCAGCATCCTTTATCTCGTGGATAGCGCGCTCGTCGCCTCGCTGGTCGCGATGGTGGCCATCTCCTCCTATGACAGCCTGGTCTCGCGGCTGGTGGATGGAAGCGGCACCTCACGGATCGAGTGGGTATCCAACCTGGATCCGGGCAACCTGAAACTGAAGGTGGCGCTGGCGATCATCGCCATCAGCTCGATCCATCTGCTGCAGAAATTCATGAATATGGACAGCCTGGATGATCGTGCGCTGATCTGGGGCGTCATCATCCACATGGCTTTCGTCGTCGGTGCGCTGGTGCTGGGCTTTCTCGACCGGATGCAGGCGCAGACCAAGCTCATAGCCAAGGGCAACCAGGGCCCGGACTGACAGCCTCGCCGCCGCCAGCCGGTTTCGGTCTGACTTGGTGTGTGGCTGCTCCCAGGAGATTGGCGAAGTGACACACGCATCCTCGCCCTCACGCCCGCCCTCGCTGTTCGGCGCCTTCCTCAAGACGGAAGCCAGTGGCGGCATCATCCTGATGGTGGCCGCGGCGCTTGGCCTGATCATCGCCAATTCAGCGCTGGCGCCGACCTATTTCTCCGCACTCAAGATCCATGTGGCAGGCCTGAGCATCCACCACTGGATCAATGACGCGCTGATGGCGCCGTTCTTCCTGCTGGTCGGGCTTGAGATCAAGCGCGAACTCCTGGACGGACAACTCTCCCGCTGGTCCCAGCGCATCCTTCCCGGCCTTGCCGCCGTGAGCGGCATGGTGGCGCCGGCACTCATCTTTGTGGCGTTCAACGCCGGCAACCCGGAGACTCTGCGTGGCTGGGCGATACCCGCCGCGACGGATATCGCCTTCACCCTGGGCGTGCTGGCGCTGCTGGGCAAGCGCGTGCCGATCTCGCTCAAGGTGTTCCTCACCGCCATTGCGATCATTGACGATCTCCTCGCCGTGGCGGTCATCGCGCTGTTCTACACGGAGGAATTGTCGCTCCCGTGGCTGAGCCTGGCGGGCATCGCGGTACTGGGCCTCGTGGCGCTCAACCGGATGCGGGTGCAGCGGCTGATGCCGTATCTGCTGCTGTGCGCGGTGCTGTGGTTCCTGCTGCTGAAATCCGGCATGCATGCGACGCTGGCGGGGGTCGCCCTCGCATTGACCATCCCGCTGACGCGCTCGCCCGCGGCACCGTATGCCGCGACATCGCCGCTGCACATCCTGGAGCACAGGCTGCACCCCTGGGTGGCCTTCATGATCGTGCCGGTCTTCGGCTTTGCGAATGCGGGCGTTTCGCTGGCCGGGATGAGTTGGTCCGCCTTGCTGGCGCCCGTGCCGCTCGGCGTGGCGGCCGGGCTGTTCATGGGCAAGCAGATCGGCGTGTTCGGCGCGACCTGGCTCGCCATCCGGCTGCGGCTGGCCGAGCGGCCGCCACGGTCGAGCTTCGCGCAGATCTATGGCGTATCGCTGCTGGCCGGTATCGGATTCACCATGAGCCTGTTCATCGGGATGCTGGCCTTTGACGAGTCCGAGGCGCTGCAAGCGGCGGTCAAGATCGGCGTTCTCGCCGGCTCGCTGCTATCGGCCTTGTGCGGCGCGCTGGTGCTGATCCTGGCAGCGCCAGGCCCCGCGTCACAGGCGAAGCGAGCCTGATCGCTGCGCCCTACACTTCCTCCACGCTCGCAACCCCGGCCACCAGCTTCATGGCCTGCATCATCCGGGGCGAGACATTCCAGCCACCGGGCAGCGTCACCTCCACCTCCTGCCCGGGGGCCAGGCGAGGCACCAGGCTGACGCGGCCCTTGCCGCGGCCGTCACGCTCCAGGATGCTCCGGATATAGGGAACGGCCGTCGCGGCCTCGATGAAAATCCGCATCCCCTGCCCCACCCCGGCCGCCGCCTTGTCCAGCCGTTCCACATCCGCCGCCGTCAGGCGAAGCGACTCGCCCTCCAGCTTCGCATCGGCGGTGATGAGCACGGCCGTGCCCTCCTCCAGGATCTCGCGGGAGCGGCCCAGCACTTCGCTGAAGAAGGTCACCTCAAAGCTGCCCGCCTGGTCGGAGAGGCTGATCCAGGCCATGCGGCTGCCGGTGCGGGTGTTGCGCTCCTTCTTCGCATTCACCGTCCCCGCCAGCTTGAGCCGCGTGGAACCCGCGCGCACCCGGTCCGCGATCAACGCCGAGGGCGTGGTGCCGAGCCGCCGCAGCGCGCCCTTGTATTCATCCAGCGGATGGGCCGAGAGGTGGAAGCCCACCGCCTCCGCCTCGAAGCCCAGCTTGTCGAGCTGCGGCCAGTCGGGGATGTCGGGCAGGCGCAGCAAGGGCGGCCCCTGCTCCGCCTCGCCGAACAGGCCGATCTGGTTGCTGGCGCGGTCTTCCGCTGTCGCCTGGGCGCGGCGCAGCACCGTCTCGGCCCCGGCGACGAGACGGGCGCGATTGCCCTCCAGCGCGTCAAAGGCGCCGGCCTTGGCGAGGTTCTCCACCTGCATCCTGTTCAGCAGCTTGGGGTCCACGCGGGCCGCGAAATCCGCGATGCTGGTGAAGGGCGCATCGCGCGCCGCCACCAATTCGCGCATGGCCTGCATGCCCACGCGCTTGATGGCGGCGAGCGCGAAGCGGATGGCCGGCCCGGCTTCGGTTTCCTCGATCACGAATTCCGCGCCGCTGCGGTTGATGTCCGGCGGCAGCACCTTGATGCCGGCGCGTGACGCCTCCTGCATGTGGGAGGCCAGCTTCTCCGTCTTGTCGAGATCCAGCGACATGGAGGCGGCCAGGAACGCCACCGGGTGGTTCGCCTTCAGCCAGGCCGTGTGATAGGCGACCAGCGCATAGGCCGCCGCATGGGATTTGTTGAAGCCGTAATTGGCGAATTTCTCCATGAGGTCAAAGACCTCGCCCGCCTTCTCGGCCGGGACGCCGTTCTTCCCGGCGCCCTCGCAGAAGATGGCGCGCTGCTTGGCCATGGCCGCCGCGTCCTTCTTGCCCATGGCGCGACGCAGCAGGTCCGCGCCGCCGAGCGAATAGCCCGCCATGACCTGGGCGATCTGCATCACCTGTTCCTGATAGACCATGATGCCATAGGTCTCGCCCAGGATGTCCTGGATGGAGGGGTGCGGCGCCTCCCATTTCTCGCCGTGTTTGCGGGCGCAATAGGCCGGGATGTTCTCCATCGGACCTGGCCGGTAGAGCGAGACGGCGGCGATCAGATCCTCGAAGCGGTCGGGGCGCATGGAGCGCAGGCAGTCCCGCATGCCCTGGCCTTCGAACTGGAAGACGCCGGCCGCATCGCCGCGGGCCAGCATGGCGTAGGTGCGCTCATCATCCAGCGGCAGCTTGTCGAGGTCCACCTCGATGCCGCGCGCCTTCAGCAGTTGCACCGCGCGTTGCAGCACCGTCAGCGTCTTGAGGCCCAGGAAGTCGAACTTCACCAGGCTCGCCTGCTCGACATATTTCATCGAATACTGGGTGATGAGCGAGGGCGAGCGCGGGTCGCGGTAGATCGAGGTGATTTCGATCAGCGGCCTGCGGCCAATCACCACGCCGGCCGCATGGGTGGAAGCGTTGCGATACAGCCCCTCCACCTGGAGCGCCGTGTCCAGCAGCTTGGCGACGGCCTCGTCGCTTTCCTGCATTTCCTGGAGCTTCGGCTCGCCCTTGATGGCATCGCCCAGGCTCACCGGATTGGCTGGGTTGTTCGGGATCAGGCTGGCGATCTTGTCCACCTGGCCATAGGGCATGCCCAGCACGCGCCCCACATCGCGCACCGCGGCCTTGGCCTGCAACTTGCCGAAGGTGATGATCTGCGCGACGCGATCCGCGCCATATTCGCGGCGGACGTAATCAATCACCTCGTCCCGCCGGTCCTGGCAGAAATCAATGTCGAAATCCGGCATGGAGACGCGTTCGGGATTGAGGAAGCGCTCGAACAGCAGCCCGAAGCGCAGCGGGTCCAGATCCGTGATGGACAGCGCCCAGGCCGCGACGGAGCCAGCACCCGAGCCACGGCCGGGGCCCACGGGGATGCCTTGCTCCTTCGCCCATTGGATGAAGTCGGCCACGATGAGGAAGTAGCCCGAGAAGCCCATCTGCTCGATGACGTTGAGTTCGTATTCCAGCCGCTCCGCATGGACAGGCGGAACCCCTTCCGGAAAACGCCGCGCGAGGCCGGTGCGGGCCATATTCGCCACCGTCTCGGCCTCGGTGCGGCCGGGCAGCACCTTCGGGCAGATGGGCAATTCCGGCTTCTTGGATTCCGCCATGACGGCGCACATGCGGGCGATGGCGAGCGTGTTGTCGCAGGCCTCCGGCAGATCGGCGAAGAGCGCGCGCATCTCGCTGCCCGGCTTGAACCAATGATGCGGCGTGACCCGGCGGCGGCTCTGCTCCGCGACAAGGCGGCCCTCGGCGATGCAGAGCAGCGCGTCATGGGCGATATGGGTCTTCGCCTCGGCGAAATAGACGTCATTGGTGGCGACGATGGGCAGCCTCGCCTCATCGGCCAGGCGCAGCAGCCCCGGCTCCAGCGCCTGCTGGCGGTCGGTGTGGTGGCGCATGAGTTCCACCACGAGGCGGCCGTCATAGGCCTCGCCCAGGGCGCTGAGCAGGCGCGTGGCGGCGTCACGCCGCCCCTCCGCGAGCAGGCGGGAGAGCGGGCCGTGATCGCCCCCGGTCAACAGCATCAGGCCCGGCGCATGGGTCAGAAGCTGCTCCAGCGTGAGCGCGGGCTTGCCCGAGACATCCTCGCCCAGCCAGCCCAGCGAGGAGAGGCGCTGGAGGTTGTCCAGCCCCGTCGCATCCATGGCCAGCGCCACCACGGCATCGGCGCCGGCACGCAGCGCCTCGGGCCGCTCCTCGCCCGTGGCCGAGCGCGAGAGCCAGAGCTGGCAGCCCATGATGGGCTGGATGCCCTTGCCCGAGGCGTATTGCGCGAATTCCAGCGCGCCAAACAGGTTGGCCGTATCGGTCAGCGCCACGGCGGGCATGTTCGCCGCCAGGGCCAGGCCGGGCAGTTTCTCGACCTTGATCGCGCCCTCGCTGAGCGAATAGGCGGAATGGGTGTGCAGGTGGATGAAGGAATCGGCCATGTCTCAGATTAGCATCTGAAGGGCGGGCCGCATGCCCGGCCAATCCGTCGCCTCAGCGCCGCGCGCGCACCATGTCGAGCACGGCGATGAAGAAGGCGCCCGTGGCCAGTTGCAGCCCAAGCAGCATCGTCGTCACCGAGGCGATGGCCATTCGCATGGTGCCCGAGCCGCCAATGTCACCGAAGCTGCCGGCGCCCCAGATCGCCACCGTCGCCAAGCCCAGCAGCAGGCCAAGCACGAAAAGGCCGAGCGCCGTCAGCAGCGCCGGCTCCAGCCCGAATCGAGCCAGGAAGCGGGTCAGGAAGGGCTGCTCGGGCACCAGGCCTTCGCGTGCGCCATGGATGCGGGCGAAAGCCCAGAAATTGGTCAGCTGGAAGCCCATGGTCGTTGCGGCCGAGGCGTAGAGCAGCGTGTGCACATCCAGCGTCACGCCGCCCAGATGCACAGGCCCGGTCAGCAGCGCCGCCATGCCAGCAAGGCCGCCCAGGAACAGGATCAGCCCCGGGTAAAGGAACAGCCAGCGCGGGCAAAACACCAGCAGGAAGCGCAAATGCCGCCAGCCATCCCGCCAGGAGCGCAGATGTGGCGGGCGCGAACGCCCATCGGGCGAGAGCGTCGTCGGCACTTCGGTGATTCGCAGCTTTTGCAGCGTGGCCTTCACCACCATCTCGCTGGCGAATTCCATCCCCGGCGCGCGCAGATCGAGATTGAGGATGGTGTCGCGGTTGAAGCCGCGCAGGCCGCAATGGAAGTCACCGCAGGGGCTGCCGAAGAAAACGCGGCCAATGGTCGTCAGCACCGGGTTGCCGAGGTAGCGGTGCAAGGGCGGCATGGCGCCGGGCTTGATGCCACCCTTGAAGCGGTTGCCCATGACCAGGGCGTAACCCTCGCGCAGCCTGGCCACGAAGGGGTCCAGATTCTCGAAATCATAGCTGTCATCGCTATCGGCCATGATGACGTAGCGGCCACGCGCGCCCTTGATGCCGGCGATCAGCGCCGCGCCATAGCCGCGCTCGGCCACCGGCAGCACGCGGGCGCCGAGGCTGGTGGCGATCTCCGGGCTGCCATCGGTGCTGCCATTATCCGCGATCAGCACCTCACCTTGGACGCCGCTGCGCCCCAGGTAGGCCATCGCCTTGCGGATGCAGGTGGCCAGCGTCTCCGCCTCGTTCAGGCAGGGCATCAGGATGGTGAGTTCGAGCGGCATGGGGCTCTCAGCCGAGGCGGCCAGCGTGACGGTCATCTTCTCTCCCGGCTGCGTGCCCGCTGGGTCGCATCGGCAGGGCCGCGCCCGGCCCTGCCCCGCGCATGGTATCAGGTGAGACCCGCGGTCGAAACCCGGCCATGGCCGCGCCCAGCGGGCGAGAGGGCCTGCCACAGCAGAAGCAGCGGCAGCGCCATGGCGAGCATCAGGCAAGGCATCGCTGGCGAGAGATACAGCATGTTCACGCTCGGGATGGCGACGGTGTCGAGATAGGCCAGGAGGGCGACGCGGGTCGCGAAGAGGAGGTAGGCGCCGCAGCAAAAGGCCAGCAATCCCCAGCACGCCCGCTCAGGCCGGCCACGCCAGATGCAGGGCAATGCCAGCAAGGCCAGCAGCCCGGCCCCTTGCAGCACCGGGCCGACATACCCCCAGGCCAGCGCCAGCTTCTCAAGCACAAGCAGGATGCCCTTGCCGCGGAGCAGCGTGAGCGATGGCAATGGATACTCCGCCGGCGTCATGTCGTGGCGCAACACATCCACAAAGAGGTCCGCGCGGACGAAATCAAGGAAGGCCGAGGCGCGCGGCTCCAGCCCTGCGGCGGAGAAATAAACCGAACGCATCTGCTGCCAATGCGGCACCCGCACCGGCGAGAGCGAAAGCTTCCAGAGCCTCCAGGCCGCGTCGAGGCTGGGGGCGATATAGGCAGCCCTGAACCGTGGCGAGAAGCTCAGGCGCTGGGGCAGGCATTGCAGATCGCCACGGGCGCAGGCCGCATTGATCTCGGCGGCGAGACGCCGGTTGAAGTCGCGGACCGCCACCGCATTGGAATACCCGGCCGAAATCACCGTCGCATCGCGCAGGGCCCACATGAACCAGGCCGCACGGAACTCGTTGTCGCAGGGCGTGACGCGGTAGGTGCGGCAGCCGAGATCAATGTAATCGCGCCCCCGCTCACCTTCAAAATACGGCCGCAACTCGGCGGCGGCGGGGCTTGCGGCGAACAAGGCGGGAAGCACCGCCCTGGGCAGCACGATCAAGGAGGGCTCCTCCGAGCCGAGCCGCGCCAGGGCGGAATAGGCCGCGATGAAGCTGCTGTCCCGGAACTCGACCGTCCGGAAGACGCCGTAGCTGCGCGCATTGAGCGCACTGACGGTCAGCACCGGCAGCAAGGCCATGACACCACAGGCCAGGAGCGCGGCTGCCTCCGCCCGCCAACCCACCCTGACCCGGCCACGCCACAGGGCGAGGCCGCGAAACGCCAGGCACGCCAGCAGGAAGGGCAGGATCCAGCCGCCTTCCTCACGCGTCAGATAGAAGACGCCAAGCGTGACACCGAGGCCCCCAGCCAGGGCAAGCCGCCTGGCCAGGCTCGCCGCTGACAGCCGGACCCACCACAGGATCAGCGCGAGGATGAGCAGGAGCGTCGGCGTGTAGAAGCCCTCGCGCATGATGCGCATGCTCTCGGCGGCATAAAGGCCGGGATTGAGGAGCAGCAGCAGAAGCAAGCCGCCCAGGGCCCATTCATTCGGGATCCAGCGTGAAAGCGCACGCACCAGCAGCACCGCGGCCACGGCATACAGCAAAGCCTGGCCCAGCAGGGCGGGAAGCCCCAAGGCCCCCAGCAACGCCAGCCAGACCGAGAAGGCCACGCCCTTGGCCAAGGTGAACTGGCTATAGGCGCCAAGCCACTCGCCCGAGAGGATCAGCGCGGCGTGACGTACGAAAAGCGCGTCATCCACCGCGGCGCTGGGAATCGCCATCAGCGGCAAGGCGCCCCAGACCCAAGCGAACATCGCCAGGAAAGGGGCATGGATGTAGATCCAGGAACGCCCGAGCATACTGTGCGAACCAGCCCAATGCCACGGCATCATCAAGTCGCGACGCAATCACACCGAGTTGCCGCCCGGGGGTGAGCCGGGCGGCAAGCTCTTGCTAAAAGCCGGCCTGCGTCACGAACTTCGTGTTCAGATAGGCCTCGATGGCTTCATCGCCGCCCTCGGTGCCGTAGCCGCTATCCCGCACGCCGCCGAAGGGTACCTCAGGCAGGGCGAGGCCCAGATGGTTGATCGTCATCATGCCGACTTCCACGCCCGCCGCGAGCGCCGCCGCCGTCTTGCCGCTGCTGGTGAAGGCATAGCTGGCCAGGCCGAAGGGCAGGCGGTTGGCTTCCGTCACCACATCATCGAAACTCTTGAAGGGGCGCATCAGCGCCACCGGGCCGAAGGGCTCCTCATTCATCGCCCGCATGTCGAGCGTGGCGCCGGCGATGACGGTCGGCTCGAAGAAATAGCCCTTATTGCCGATGCGGTTGCCGCCGGTGGTGATCTCGGCGCCCTTGGCGCGGGCATCGGCGATCAATGTCTCCATTTGGGGCACGCGGCGCTCATTGGCCATCGGGCCCATATTGGTGCTGGCATCCAGGCCATCGCCCACCTTCAGGGACTTGGCATGCGTCGTGAAGCTGGCCACGAACTGGTCATAGATGCGCTCCTGCACCAGGAAGCGCGTCGGGCTGACGCAGACCTGGCCGGCATTGCGGAACTTGGCGAAGGCCAGCGTCTTGGCCGCGTGCTCGACATCGGCATCGTCGAACACCATCGCCGGCGCATGGCCGCCGAGTTCCATCGTCACGCGCTTCATGTGCTGCCCGGCCATGCCGGCCAGCATCTTGCCGACGGGAGTGGAGCCGGTGAAGGTCACCTTGCGGATGATGGGGCTGGCGATGAGGTAGGAGCTGATTTCGCTCGGCACGCCATAGACCAGGCCGATCACATCGCCCGGCACGCCGGCATCGAGGAAGCACTTGATCAGCGCGGCGGGGCTGGCCGGCGTCTCCTCCGGGGCCTTCACGATGATCGAGCAGCCGGTGGTGAGCGCCGCCGAGAGCTTGCGGACGATCTGGTTGATCGGGAAATTCCATGGCGTGAAGGCCGCGACAGGGCCGACCGGCTCCTTGATCGTCATCTGGTGGATGCCCGCGGCGCGGGCGGGGATGACATGGCCGTAGCTGCGGCGCCCTTCCTCAGCGAACCAGTCAATCGTGTCGGCGCCGCCCATGATCTCGACCTTGGCCTCGGCCAGGGGCTTGCCCTGCTCCAGGGTCAGCAGCCGGGCGATGTCATCGGCGCGGGCGCGCAGCAGGTCGGCGGCCTTTCGCATGGTCTTGTAGCGGTCAAAGGCGCCAACCTTGCGCCAGAGCGCGAAGCCGCGCTCGGTGGCGGCCAGGGCGGCATCCAGGTCCTGGATTGAAGCATGGGCGACCGTGCCGATCACTTCCTCATTGGCGGGGTTCAGCACGTCAATGCGGCGGCCATTCTCGCCATCGCGCCAAACGCCTGCGATGTGGAGCTGGATGTTGGGGTAGTCGGCCATGCGGGTCTCTCCGGTTGCTTTGGAGGGAAAGTGGGGCAGCTTTGCCCTCAGGACAACCCGCAGCGGCCCAAAAGGGAGCATCGCCCTGCCGTGTGCCAGCCTGGGAATTGCGGATGCCCGTCCTCAGCCCGCGAGCGGGAAGCCTAGAGCCGTTTCCGCCTCACTGCGTTCGGCTGCACGCCTCTAGCAGGCTGCGGAAATTCGCGTTGGGACCGGCCTGTTTCCTTGTTCTGATCGTTGGTTGGCCGGGTGTCTCGCTCTGGCTTGGCTGATTTTCGCCGGTTTACCGGCGATTTTCATC
>Ga0136707_1000209_pt1 | contig 11875 bp, 12 predicted proteins | sample 4C3metaG_FD_101397 | JGI IMG/M metagenome (GOLD analysis project Ga0136707, IMG submission 101397) | Freshwater bacterial and archeal communities from Indian Creek, Illinois, USA - 4C3 metaG | ecosystem: Environmental > Aquatic > Freshwater > Unclassified | place: USA: Indian Creek, Illinois...
ATATTGCTCTTTTATCACAGATTAATAATAGTGAAGTTTCCTCAATCACACTGCAGGAAAACAGAGATGGCACACGCACCCTAGATGTTGCAAAAGCCGATGGCACATCATATTCTATAATTGCCCCCCATGATAATGCACTAATTACACAACTAGAAAACCACAATGTGCCACTAATTGTTGTGCCTACAGCAACCCCTAGCGCCTTTTTAAGCTTTCTTATAAATTTTGGACCAATGCTATTGTTCATTGGGATTTGGATTTATTTTATGAAGAAGATGTCCGGCGGTGGGAAGGGGTTGTTTAGTTTTAATAAAAACAAAGCCAAACTTATTGACCCTGCAAATATAAAAGAAACATTTGAGGATGTTGTTGGTTGTGACGAGGCGAAATATGAGGTAAAAGAGTTTGTTGAGTTCCTGAAAAACCCAGGAAAATTTTCCAAATTGGGTGGCAACACCCCACGTGGTGTGTTATTCTCTGGCCCATCAGGGACAGGCAAAACACTTTTAGCTAAAGCATTAGCCAAAGAAAGCGGGGTTCCATTCTTTGCAATCTCAGGCTCGGATTTTGTTGAGGTTTTTGTTGGTGTTGGAGCTAGCCGTGTAAGAGACATGTTTCAGATGGCAAAAAAAGCAGCCCCTTGTGTTTTATTTATTGATGAAATTGATGCCATTGGAGGCAAACGTGGTGGCAGCAGTATGGGTGGTGGTCATGATGAGCGAGAGCAGACGCTAAATCAAATCTTGGTTGAACTCGATGGGATGGAAGAAAATAAAGGTGTTATTCTTGTTGCTGCCACAAATAGACCAGAAACACTAGACCCTGCCCTAATGAGACCAGGGCGCATTGACAGACAAATTATTGTTGGCTTGCCAGATGTTTATGGGCGAGAACAAATACTGAAAAATCACTCTAAAAATACACCTGTTTCAACAAATGTTGATTTGAAAAAAATTGCAAGGGGAACGCCTGGGTTTTCTGGTGCTGAACTCAAAAACCTTATAAATGAGGCTGCAATTTTTGCCGCACGCAGAGAGAAAAAATTTGTTGAACAACAAGATCTTGAAGACGCAAAAGATAAAATCATGATTGGTGTGGAGCGCCCAAGTTTTGCCATGACAGAGCAAGATAAGATAGAAACAGCCTATCATGAGTCTGGACATGCTGTTGTTGCTAAACTCTTGGAAAACAGTGACCCAATCTACAAAGTGACAATAATTCCTAGGGGAAAAGCATTGGGTGTAACCATACAATTGCCAGAAAAAGACAGATATTCCTACAAGCAAGAGTATCTCAAGGACAGAATAGCAATTCTTATGGGTGGGCGTGCAGCAGAAGAAATATTTTGCAACACCTTTACTAGTGGAGCCTCTAATGATATTGCAGTGGCAACATCTACTGCAAGGAGCATGATAATGAAACTTGGTATGAGTGAGCTTGGCCCTATTGCTTTTGGTGAGGAGGGTTCATCTAATTATCTTACTCAAGGCTCCATAAATACTGCCCTTTTGGCTCAAAAAACCCTTGAACAAGTTGATTCTGAGGTTCAGAAACTTATTCAAGGGCAGTATAATTTGGCTCACAAGTTGTTAAGTCAAAATCATAAAAAGGTTGAGGAAATGACTGCTGCCCTTATTGAGGCTGAAACCTTGGAAGATTGGCAGGTTGAAAACATTATGCAGAACAGACATTATAACGATAAAGAAGGGTATGTAGATTTTAAGGAACAATCTGATAAAAAAAGCAGCATTGCAGAACAACAGCTTGATGCCAGGAGGAAAAAAGCCATGAGTAAAAAGGAATAGGCAAGAAAAGGAAATAAATAAAAAAAACAAATAATGCCTCTACCCTCCACTATGGCTTGTACTTTTTTACCTCTAGTTTAAATATTGGTAATACCTTAAAGTCAGCCTCTAAATGTTTTAAAAACATTTCATGCTCTTCTAATTCATCTTTTGATAATACAGCCTTGGTAAACCTCAGTCCACCCACTCTCTTGATTGGTGGTCTAACCCAATTGGTTTGTTCCATATCAGATTCTATATCTTCTAATGGGTGCATCTTTCTGATTGCCATATATATATCAGACAATAAGTCTGCATCCAATAGGGCTCCATGTAAAACCCTGTGTGAGTTGTCAATATTTAATAGCTCACATAATGAATCTAATTTATAACTCACCCTCTTTTGACCTGTGCCACTAGTTCCTATGTCTGTTATTTTAAAATCCTCTCTTGTTTTATACAGTTTTTTTGATAATTTTAGTGTACAAACTGCATTCAACACATGATCCCAAATTTTTCCTTTATCTGCATATGCTAACTCACTGTTTAAAAACTTAATGTCAAAATCAGCATTATGAATTAGTAGCTCTGAATTTTTTATAAATGCAATGAATTCATCAGCAATATCATGAAACACAGGGGCATTTTTTACTCTTTCATTTGTAATTCCATGTATTTTAATAACCTCATCAGGGATTAATCTTCTTGGGTTGATCAGTGTATTGAAAGTTTTTCCGGTTTTTACTCCATTAATTAATTCCACAGCCCCAATTTCAACAATTTTATGTCCATCCTCAGGTCTTAGTCCAGTGGTTTCAGTATCTAGTGCAATCTGTCTTTTCATTTAGATGGGTTTCCTTTGTTAATCTGTTATCTATAATGTTATCAATAAATCACAAGGGATGCAAGTCCACCTTGAATTTTAAAAGCCAACCCTACCTATGCTTTATTCTTTATTTATTTTTATCTGTGTCTGCTTGTATTAGTTGGCTTTATGTTTGCTTTCACAAATAATCTCCATAATCTAACCATAATCTAAGGCAAAAGTCTTGTTTAAAAAACATAAGCATGCTACACTCTAAAAGAAATTTAATAAAGGAACCATATGTTAGGCTTAAGGGTTGTAGAAGTGTTTGCAGGCATTGGCTCACAAGCAAAGGCCTTAAAAAATTTAAATATTGAACATGAAATTGTGGCAATTAGTGAATGGGATATTCATGCCTTAATTTCTTATGCCTACATTCATAAAAATGAAGAAATGGATAGTGTTGTCTTGCCTGAGAAATCAGAAGTTATAAATCAATTATCTCAATATACATTTAGCACTAATGGGAAGACTCCTGTTTTAAATATAAAAAATATAGGAGAGAAAAAACTATTTGAGCTATATAAGGCACATAAGGTTACAAAAAATATTGGCTCTATTTCTAATATTTTAGCTAAGCAAATTCCAGATTTTGATCTGTTGACATATTCCTTTCCTTGTCAAGCAATTTCTTTACAAGGAAAACAAGAGGGGCTTGGCAAGAACACAGGAACCTCAAGTTCCTTACTTTGGGAGATAGAGAGAATTTTAAACACATTAAAAGACGAGGGTCGCTTGCCAACCTTTTTACTGATGGAAAATGTTGCCAATCTTTTTAGTAAGAAATTTATGCCATTTTTTAACACATGGTTAGAGTTTTTGAATAAACTTGGATACCACACATCTTATGAGATATTAAATGCCTCACATTTTGACTGCCCACAAAACAGAAAAAGGGCATTTGCTGTTAGTGTCTTAAATGATAAAAATGGGGGCTTTACCTTCCCCATTGGTACCCCCACACAAAAAAACATTTCTAGCATTTTGGAGCAAGACCATATCTCAACTAATCTACTTCTGCCACACTTGGAGCAAAAATTAAAGCACAAAACCCCCACAGAAACAGCAATTAAAAAATCAAATCTGCACACCACACTTTTGAACAATTATACAACCTTTAATTCTGAAAACATTTGCTACTTTGATGATGGGATTGCTCCAACTATCACTGCTAGTGGAGCACAATCACGTGTAAAAATTATTAACTCAAAAACTGGCTCTCTACGGTATATGTCTGCCTGTGAACACTTAAAACTCATGGGATTTGAAGCAAGTGACTATCAAAAACTCTCTAAATGCAGCTATAGAATAGGTGAGGTTACCATTAAGAAGCAAGCTGGCAATAGCATTTGTGTCCCTGTTCTTGAAGCTATTTTTAATGCTCTGCTAAAAAATTGATACTAAAAAATAGTCAAATTGGCTTTAATACCCATTTCAACAATGGAAACCACTCTTCCCTAATCTCTTTTTCAAATAAGCTGCCTTTTGAATCAAATAGTGATAATCCATTATCCATTAAATGCACATACAACTGATTATTAGCAATAGAGGTTGCTGTATCTAACCCAGTTCCATTTAGAAATTGCTGCAATTGCTCATGTGTTCTTGTTTTTGGATAAACCATGCTCCCTACAAGGCATACATCAGTTTCTTTTGTTTGTTCGTTAATTATGCCCACTAACTCCTCTAAAAATGATTGGGTTGCCACAATATCACAAATGCTTGATTTTAATGGGACAATAACCTTATCAGAGATTCCAACAATTTTCTTTAATGCTGAATCCTTTATCCCAAAAGTGCTGTCAACAATAATATAATCGGTATCTTTTGCTGGTGTTGCTGCTTTGTTATCCCTTGCCCCCCAAGAGCTTATTATGGCAGCATTATGTGGTCTTAATTTAAGCCAATTACTAACTGACTGTTGAGTAGTAAAGTCACCAACTAAAACTTTTTCCCCCCTGTTGGCAAAGTAACTTGCCAGGTTCGTTACAATAGTGCTCTTACCAACACCACCCTTGTAGTTTAAAACCGATATAATTTTCATTTTGAAAATCCTTAATATTTTGCCATTATATAATAAATAATGAAAAAAATCAACATAATCTTTAGTCTTGTATGTTGATTTGAAATGTGCTTTTGTTCTTTCATTTTATGTTTATTGATTTCTAAAAATTGATAAACCAACACATATTGACATTATAAAGTTTATTTATAGTTTAAATATAACATAAAAACACAATATAAAAGTGTTAAAATAACAGGAGGTTATTGCTATGCAAGTTGTCAATATTATTGGGGAGCCTGGCTCTGGCAAGAGTGTTACTGCTGCCGGTCTTTTTTATGAGCTAAGTGTTGGCGGTTATAGGGTGGAAGTTATACCAGAAGTTGGTAAGGGTTATGCTTGGGAGACTCCTAGGGATATTCAGAGTGGCAAACCACTGTCACACCCCATATTCTCACAACAAATTTTTTTACTTGGGGAGCAAAATAGGGGGCTGGAGCGAGTAATGGGAAAGAGAGATATTGCCATAATGGAGTGTCCACTAATAATGATGGCAGTATATGCTCCAAAAAAATATTTTAACAGCTTTGAATCTCTAGTTTTAGAGCAATTCAATTATTACAATAATATAAACATAGTATTAGAGAGGAATCATGCTTTTGATCAAGATGGTAGAGTACATAGTGAAAGTGAATCAGGGGAAATTAAGCGATGTATGCTAAATTTTTTGGAAAAATATAAAATCCCACACCATAAGATGCAAACCCACCCAGAAATTCATAAGGAAATTAAAGACCTGTTAGTAAACCAGTATTTACCAACAAAAAACCATACAAATTTTTTATTTTAATTTAAATAAATTAAAAATTTATTTATTATCCCACACATGGCTGACCTACCATTCCAAATCTTGAATTGATTTCATTTTTAGTTTGTGCATTAATCATATTGAATTCATTAATGGTAAAGAGTGAAGATTGATGCGACAGCCTGAAAGACCAGGTGCCTCCTGCATTAACTTTGTTTGCCTTCTCAGCTAAATCTACTGTTAATTCCTTGACCAATTTCTCACTACCTGCAACTTCTGTTATGTTAACCAACCAATTTCCATTTTCCCCACGACGTAATTGAAACTTATCATCAGACATAGCTCCACGTTTTTGTCTATCAAAGAGGCTTCTGGCAACCGCCTCATTTGTTCCCAGATTCCAATACAGTTGGTATACATTTATGGTTTGCACACTTTTTCTATGTGGATTCTCTAGGAGGCTTTTTGAAACACCCACTAGAAGGTTAAAGGCTTCTGCTTCAGTTGGGTTAAGTGGTCCAAACCTCATGCAAGTTGCCACCATAATTGGCCGCTGTTGCATGCTAAGGTTTTTATTGTCATGCATGGGTTGTGTTGATTGTGTCTGTGTTTTTTCTGCTGCTAGACCTGTTGTCTGTGAAGCCACTTTTGCAAAAACAAACAACCCTAAACCAACTATAAAATTTGCCACCAAAAATATGACAATAATTTTTTTCATATTCATAAACATTCCTTTTATTAACATGTGTGACTTGTAGCTATTTAACTATTTGATCTTCATAACGCATATGAATGGCAAACATAAAACACAAAGCAACCTGTGAATTAAGTTGGCATTTTAAACAAAAACATACTCTAAGTCAATATCTGTAACTTCTGCGGGTTGACTTAGAGTAATCTTTTGTTTAACCTCTCTCTTTTGAAAAATTTAAAATAGAATAAACTCCAAAAAATATAGACAAAAGGAAGTGCTCACACATGAAACATGCCAATATAAAACCCAAAATTATAGTATTCTTTTTTAGCTTTTGCTTTTTATTTGTTTTTCTACATAAGCTTCAATTAATCAACTCACGCCCATCTTATCCAGATACCATAAAAAACATTGAACTCTTTAAGGAGAAATTGAATAACTTAACTTATAACTTAAATTATTCCTTAATGCACCCAATAAAAAACAACATTCCTAAAAAACAAGATGCTTCAGAGGGCAAATTTAATTATCTAACAGTTACAAAAATTCAAAACCACCCTGAGATTGCTCATTTTTATAATCTTGAAAACATTAATGCGACAGGAAAATTGCAAAACATTGCTTTATATATTTCTAATAAATATTCTACCCCCTTGTACTTGGCAGAAAAAATAGTTTTTTATGCTCACATAAATGCCATTAAGCAGGGCATCAGTCCACTGCTTGCATTATCCGTTATTGGGGTTGAGTCCACTTTTAGACCAAATAGCAAATCCCATGCTGGTGCCATTGGACTAACACAAGTAATACCACGATGGCACCCAGAGGAAATGTCTAGGCTGCCCACAAAAAATTCCATTTGGGACGTTTCATGGAATATATATATTGGTATGCTTATTTTAAATAAGTATTTGGAAGACCATAATGGCAATATTGTTATGGCACTTCAAAAATATAATGGCAGCACAAGAGACCAGACAAGAAGATATAGCAGAAAAGTTCTTGGCAAATACAGAATGTTTAAGGAAGAGTTTAAATAACCTGATTCAAAAAAGTCAACACAGTGAAAATATTACCCAATATTGTGAATGCCAAAACCCAAGTCACCCATGACCAAAGCCATAGGTTTGCTTGACTTCTTTGGTTATGTCAGCCAACAAAAGTCTAGCCTCTTGTTAACCTCTTGTTCGAGATCTTTTTTCTAACACAGTTTGACAATCAACACACCTGATTTTTTTCATTGCAAGTCTTCCTTTGGGTATTTCAGACTCACACTCAATGCAATGTTTTCCATCAAAATCTATGCTTGTCTCTGGTTTCATTTGATTTTGCAATCTCTCTATTGCTCTCTGTGTGAACTCCATTTCATAGGCAGAAGCAATCTCGCATTCATCATACACCTCTGTTAGGCTAGTACTCTCTTTTTGTTGACTCATATTATTATATCCCACCCATATGTTATCTTTTGTATTAGGACTGAAGTAGTAAAAGTTAGTACACTACATGATTTTCATTCTTTATTTATTACATGCCTATTTCCCATATAGGCAGAAATCAATAATGCCTTTCTAGTTAAGACCTATGATTTTTGATTACTTTACAAGAGCCTCAATAATATCCATTGCCCTTTGAACCCCACCCACAGCAGAAGGCTCAACTAGCATTACTTTGCCATCCCTATGCACTGCAAAGCTTGGTGTTCCTTTTAAATTGTATGCCCTTGAAATATTTCTTGCTCTTGTCACATTAGTTGCCACTGTGAATGAGCTATGTATTGTTCTTACCTTGCCTGGATCAGCCTTGTTTCTTTGCATAAATGCAAAGAAATCAGCATCATTTTGCAAAATTCGCCCCCTGTTAACATGTATTTCATTATATACTTTCTCATGAAACTCTTCACTCAGTCCCATCATCTCTAATGTAAAATGTATTTTTGCACCACTTTCCCATCCACTAAAGACTACTGGGAACTGAATCACATCTATGTTTGGGTTACCCCTTTTGAATTCAGCAACAATTGGCTTTGCCCTAAAACAATGTGGACATCCATACCAGAAGAATTCCACAACTACTGGCCTACTACTGTCCTGCACTACTGAATGAGCCCCAACATTTACATATTGAAAGTCCACACCCTCCTTTGGAGGCACCAAACCTTGTGCACCCACTGTGAAGCTCATAACCAAGCCCATGGAAATCCCCAATAAACCACTCCAAAATTTTTTTACCATAAAAAGTTCTCCAATAAAAAAAGACAAACAAGCAAATATTGTATGCCAAATAAAAATCTGAATATAAAAATAACAAAAAACAACAAACAATGCAAGCATAAATTTGTATAAATAAAAAATAATTATAAATCTTCTTGACATTAATAAATTTATTTGCAATAATTGCTGCACTGCAACATATTAACAAGGAGCCCTTATGAAAGCAACAACTGCCAACCCATCACTCAATTTCAATTTTTTTGAATATCAAACAAATCTTTTAACACAGATGCAAGAAACCCTTAAAAATGGTCTAAATGGTGTGCCAAAAAACTTTACAGATAGCATTTATGAACAACAAAGCCTCCTTACAGAACATCTTCATAAGAACCTAAACCTTGTCACCACTAATGGCTTTGATTATAAGCAATTGTCTGATTCTCATGCTAAACTTTCTAAAACAATACTAGATTTAAACACTGAGTTTTTGAAAAATAATTTCCCTAGTTTTTTCAAGGGGCTTTAATTTGGCTTAATTGGATCGGCACTGTTCAGGTTATGTGTTGATAACCGGTCTCCGGCCCTTAGCATAGCACTTCATGATGCCAGTGCAAAAAACTTCTTAAAAATCAAAGTATTAGCCCCTTCAAAAGTACGTCGTCAATACTTTATCTGAACAGCGCCATTGGATTTGAATGGCAACTACACAAAAACAGCAACTCATATGTATATAAGTTGCTGTTTTTGTTATTGAACTCACACCACACACCTGTGGTTATAGTACCGATATAGAGTGCAAGTGCCAAAACCTTTGGTGCTATTTTGATATATTATACTGAAACTTAACAGGATAACAACAGAGGATAACAGCGTAAAAATACACAATAACACTGCCATGGATTGACATTTAGATAGTTTGTTTATAAAATATATATTTAACTCACTACTTATGGGTTAATTATCTAAATAATATTAACTTAATTGTAAAACATGGAGTTTTTATGGTAAAAACAGTTACTCAACAAGAGTTTGAATTCCCATCGAGTGCCACATTAATGTCTACAACTGATGTGAATGGCAATATAACATATGCAAACACAGCCTTTATTGCTGTTAGTGGCTTTAGTGGAGATGAGCTTGCAGACCAACCCCACAATTTAGTTCGTCACCCAGATATGCCAAAGGAGGCATTTAAAGACATGTGGGCAACCATAAAGGCAGGCAAAAGTTGGAAAGCCATAGTAAAGAATAGGCGAAAAAACGGCGATCATTATTGGGTTCGAGCAAATGTTACTCCAATAGTGCGCTCAAATCAACTTGTTGGCTATATGTCTGTTCGCACAAAACCCACACGAGCAGAAATTACAGCAGCAAAAGAGGCCTACACCAATATACAAAGTAAAAACCCTCTCATCAGACATGGGTTGCATCAGGGTCTTGTTGTTTATGGTGGTATTTCGGCACCACTGCTCAATTTCAGTAAGATAGCATCTGTTGGATGCAAGTTGTTTTATGGCCTGTTTAGCATTGTAGCTGTTTGGATTTTAGCACTGCTTTTTTTAGCCATTTTAAACCCATCTTTTTTGTCTGCGTCATGGCTATTCATAACTGGACTTATTGCAACACAAATTGTTGTTAGTGGAGTTATTTTTTGGTGGCTACATGGTCAGATTGCAAAACCACTAAAACAAGTTGAACAACAGGCACAAGCCATTGCTTCTGGACACTTGGTTGAAACCATCGACTTAAATAGAGTTGATGAGATTGGGGCAATCAATAGATCTGTCAATCAATCAGGATTAAATCTCAGGACATTAACTGAAGAGATTGAGCAACAAACAAACACCCTAAACTCAATGAGTAAACAATTTGTACAAAACAACAGCGACCTCTCAATAAGAACAGAGCAGTCTGCTGCCAATATAGAACAGACTGCTGCATCAATGGAGCAAATTACTGCTGCAATCAAGCAGACTGCCTCTGCTGCCACAGAGGCTCAAATATCCTCTAAGGCTGTTCATGAGGCTGTTCAACAAGGCAGAATATTGTCACAACAGATGGCACAAGCAATAAAAGACATAGATGATGTCTCCAATAAAACAAACTCAATTATTGGAATAATAGACACCATTGCATTCCAGACCAACATTTTAGCATTAAATGCATCAGTGGAGGCAGCTAGGGCTGGAGTAGCTGGCAAGAGCTTTGCTGTGGTTGCATCAGAGGTTCGAGCACTAGCAGAGCGGAGTTCCACCTCAGCAAAAGAAATTAGAACACTCATTGGCATCAATGCAATTAAAGTTCAAGATGGAGTAAAGCTAGTTGAGCACACACAAAGAAGCCTAAAAGATATTGAGAGTCATGTGTTCAATGTTTCTAGCCTGATTAGTGCAATAAGTGACACAATTACAGAGCAAACACTTGGCATAGAACAAATTAGTCAAGCAGTTATTCAGATTGAGCAATTTACACAAGAAAACGCAGCACTTGCAACAGATGGGGCAATTGCTGCAGAAAATTTATATTTGAAATCTAGACAACTGAAAGATTCCATAGCTGTTTTTAGATCTAATTAAGGTAATGCCTATAATTGCTTTTAAACCTTAATCCCTTTAATTTTGTGTTATAATATATGATATAACTCAACTGAAATACATTAGATAAACCATAGCATTCTAGGGGCAACACAATGAAAGATTACTATAAAATACTACATGTTCCAGAGAGCAGTACACAGGAGACCATAAAGGCAGCCTTTAGAAGGCTTGCCATGAAATGGCACCCAGATAGAAACAAAAATGAAGCATCTAGCACAAAATTTAAAGAAATAAATGAGGCTTATTCTGTACTTGGTGATGAGGCAAAAAGACAAGAGTATGACCAATCAAAAAAACTGAAACCTTGGGAGACGCAGCAGTAAAAGAACATTATTTTCCATTTGGGATGAATATTGGTGGGTTTTTTAATGATTTGAAGAGTTTTCCTCAAGAGGCAATTTTAAATGATGATTACAAAGGAGTATTCAACTCATCCCACAATACAAGAAAAATACAACTTGACACCATGGTTGAATTGGACTTTTGGGAGTCTGTATTTGGAGTTATAAAAACATTGGAAATTAGTTATCTTAAAAATAATAAAAATGCAAGTAAAATTGTGGGAATACGGATTCCACCAGGCACTCATACTGATGCAATAATTGAGGTAAAAGATGATGAATTTAATATTGCATGTAGAGTTCGAGTACAAAAAAACCCGACCTTTTATCATAATGGGATAGATGTTTTTTCCACCATTCAAATACCTTATACAACTGCATCCCTTGGTGGAGAGATAGATGTAAACCACTGGAATACCAAGTATACAATTAAGATACCCAAAGGCATACTTCGAGCATCCACGGGAACTGCTCGGACTTGATGCCGTTGAGTTGGCGGCGCAGCGCCATTTGGGAGGGCTTGGGTAGGCTATTGTTGAGCCTCCATGCCTCGTATTGCCGTTGCCATTCG
>Ga0136707_1000210_pt1 | contig 11865 bp, 8 predicted proteins | sample 4C3metaG_FD_101397 | JGI IMG/M metagenome (GOLD analysis project Ga0136707, IMG submission 101397) | Freshwater bacterial and archeal communities from Indian Creek, Illinois, USA - 4C3 metaG | ecosystem: Environmental > Aquatic > Freshwater > Unclassified | place: USA: Indian Creek, Illinois...
AGAAAGGAAGTGCAGCTAAGGCTGGAGCAAATGGCTCAACGACATCGCAAGCGACAGCTCGATATAAATTATTGTTACAAAAAACAGAGAACGGTTCAACAAACTTAACTTCGTAAAGTAGAACTAATCATAAATTAATGCAAAGCGTTACCGGCACTCAATTTCATCTTCCTGGCCAATCGGGCTTCTATAGAGGAAAAGTAAGGGATGTTTACCAAATTTCAAACAACCTCTTGTTGGTTGTAGCAACCGACCGGATATCGGCCTTTGATGTTGTGCTGCCGGTGGGTATTCCAGGCAAAGGTCAGGTACTCAACAGTATTGCATCTTATTTTCTAGATACCACGGCCGACATTGTTCCAAACTGGAAGCTATCAGTGCCCGACCCCATGGTTACGGTGGGCATACGATGTGTACCCTACAAGGTTGAAATGGTAGTAAGGGGGCATTTGTCAGGCCATGCCTGGAGGTTGTACGAGCAGGGATGCCGCCAATTGGGAAACCTCAAACTACCCCAAAAAATGAATGAGAACGACCTTCTCCCTCATCCGGTAATTACACCCACCACCAAAGCCGATAGCGGTCATGATACCGACATCAGTCCTGAAGAAATTTTAAACACCGGACTAATGAGCAAAGAGGAATATAGGAAGCTCGAGGAGTATTCATTACGACTGTTTGAGAGGGGACAGCAGATTGCCTCGGGAAGGGGCCTGATACTTGCGGATACGAAGTACGAATTCGGCAAATCGGAAGAAAAGATTCTTCTCATTGATGAGGTTCATACGCCCGACTCATCCCGTTATTTTGTTGCTGAGGGTTTTGAAGAAAGGCAATTGACTGGTGAGCCGCAAAAGCAACTTTCAAAGGAGTTTGTGAGAAAATGGCTGATGGAGAATGGGTTTTCGGGCAAAGAAGGGCAGAAAGTTCCACAAATTACGCAGGAGTTCCAGCGCGAAATCAGTTTGAGATATCTTGAGCTTTACACAATACTTACTGGCCATACCATGGAGATGGCCAAGGATGAAAATCTGTTAGAAAGAATAGAACGCAATTGCCTGGCATTTTTAAAATCCATTTAGGGAAAAATTTCAAGGTTATTTAACCTGTGTTTTGCGAGAACGCTGTAGCATAAATTTAAAATTTGCCTGATTCATATAACAAAAGTCTGCAAATGTCGTATAGATTAAAAAAAGGTTTGCTTTGAAAAAAGAGTTGTTTTTTTTCACATTCTGCTTTTTCCTTATTGTTGCCTCCCAAGCGGTGTCAGCAACAGTTGCCTCCTGCCAAATAATGATAACAGGCGGGCGAACAACTGTATGCCTCGGACAGCCTATTGTATTGATTGCCAACACAGAAGTAAGCCCAGACAAAGTTTCGGAAATATTCTGGTATCGCAACGGGGAACCAATCCCAGGAGCCAATCTGCATTTTTTGCGGCTAAATACTACTTCAGCTGATAGTGTCAGCCTACAAGTGAGGATAACTGATATGGATGGAGCAAAAGCCCAGTGCAGTATTTTAGTCGTCATTCGGCCATTACCAGTTATGGTGGTTTCAAGACATTATACATTTTTACAAAGGATTTTCAGCAGAAGTCCCCGGCCGACACTCAGAGTTAGAACAAATCCGGATTTTGAGATTCAATGGTTTCGTAACGACAGCGAGATACCCGATGCCTCTCGGGACAGAATAAGGATAAAAGAGCCGGGTAGTTACCGTGTGCGAGCAATCTGCGAAGCCGGCTGTGTCGGTTTTGGAGAAACCATTGTTGTGGAGTAACATACTGTATGCAAATTAGTGGCAGTAATTTTTCAGGACATTTGATTCCCATTGTTTAGGGTTTCAGTTTAAAACAAAACAAATGAAATCAGAAGAAAAAAGGGCCTTGGCATGGTTAGGAAGGTTTCGATTAATGGGCATTATACTTATATTCCTCATGGGTATCATGCAGGTAAAGGCCCAACCAGTTAGCGTAACCATACAAACTCCTGATGGATTGAGGGAGGTTTGCCAGGGTACCTCAACCTTTATTTTGACAGCTTTCGCTACAGGAGGAAGTTTGAATTTTGTGCAATACGAGTGGACTGCCCCAGCAGGCTCCCTAACTTCTTTTGGCGATTATGCCATTTTCAATAATAGTTTTGCAGCAGTACCGGGCATTTATCCCATTTCTGTAACCGTTACCGATAGTGAAGGAAATACCGGCCAAGCCCATATTGAAATTACTTTAAGGGCAACACCGCAAGTATCAATAAGTTCTACGGGTCCTACTTCATTTTGTGCAGGAAATTCGGTTACATTACAGTCCAGCATAACCACCGGAGTGTCTTTTGCCTGGCGGATTGGCAACCAAACCATAACAGGTGCCGACCAGGCAAGCTTTGCTGCAATGGAAACGGGTACATACCGCCTAATGGTTACAGCACCTAATGGCTGCACATCTCTTTCCAATTCCATACCCGTTACAGTACATCCGCTGCCGGTGGCAACTGCCTCCTACAATAGTCCGGTGTGTCAAGGTTCCACAATCGAATTGTTTGGAGGCCCACCCGGAATGATTTCGTATCTCTGGACCAGTCCGGATAATCCTGGTTTTACATCCACTCTGCGCAATCCTGTGATACCTAATGCCACACCTGCAATGTCGGGCACATATATGCTGGTTGTAACCGATGGAAACAATTGTCAAAGCACAACCACAGTAGATGTAGTTGTAGAGGCCACGCCCCTTCCTCCCACACCGTTAACAGCTACGCCTGCCAGGATTTGCCCGACAGCTACCGGTACACTTACCTTGTCGGCCACCAGGACAAGAGAGGGCATAGTTCAATGGTTTACAGGAAGCTGCGGAGGTACTGCCATTGGAGAAGGCGATAATATTTCACTGCCGTTTCCGGCCGCTACCACCACATATTTTGCCCGACTTTCCACAGCCAACTGCGGAATATCAGAATGTGCAACAGTAATTGTAGAAATAATGCCGCCTCTTGTGGCAGATGCCGGTGCCGACAGGCAGGTATGTTTTGGATTGCCTGTAGTTTTGGGCGGCACCCCCGCGGCCACCGGCGGTTCAGGGTCCGGATACACATTTGCCTGGACTCCAACCGAAGGGCTTGATAATCCCAACAGTGCAAATCCCACCTGGGCGTCGGCAACCCAAACACGCATCTTCACCTTGCAGGTAACCGACGATCTGGGTTGCACAGGAACAGATCAGGTAACCATCACCGTGCATCCGCAAATCATTGTTGATGCAGGACCCAGCCAGCAAATCTGCGCAGGTGCATCCACTACCATCGGGCCTCAGGGAGGAAGTCCGGTTCCTGGTCATACCTACCTGTGGACGAGCAGCCCAAACGACCCCAGTATTTCTAATCCTACAATCCTGAATCCCCGGGTGCAGCCACTTCAAACAACAGTATATACACTCACCATAACAAATGTGGCCACAGGCTGCACAAATCAAAGCAGTACAACAGTTACAGTAAATACATTACCTCCACTTTTTATCGGCAATGATGCAGCGATCTGCCAGGGAGAATCCGTATCCATAGGCGATCCCAATGCCCCGGCAAATTTAACATATACCTGGACTTCAAATCCTCCGGGGTTTACCAGCAATCTTCCCAATCCTACGGTTAGCCCAACCGTTACAACCACATACCGGCTAACTATTGGAAATATGGAAAATTGTCAAACCACAGGATTTGTTACCATAACCGTAAATCCATTACCTCGACCCATTGTTGCCAGCGATGTGGTATTCTGCAATCCTGCCGCAATAGTACCGGTGGATTTAGGAGGACCGGCTCAACCTGGCTACACATATTCGTGGACATCCATCCCACCGGGATTTGTATCAAGTGTTTCAAATCCCCGGGTTACCTTCATAGGTCCGGGGGCAATAGTTTACCATCTTTTGGCAACTAACGCCTTGAATTGCACTACACGCACTTCCGTAAGGATTTCCCTTTCAGACTTAACTGCAACAGTTCGCAACCCATCGGCCTGCGAAAGTATCGGCCAACTGGAACTGGGGAGTCATCTCTCGGTGAGCGGTGGTCAGCCGCCTTACACCATCCAATGGTTCAATCCGCAGGGAGTCCAGGTAGGAACAGGGCCTGCATTTATTGCACAACGCCCTGTGCTGCCAAACTACATCATAAGAGTAACCGATGCTAGCGGCTGTATCAGGGAGATAACCATGTCTGTGGTGCTTCTTCCCGATCCCACCATTACAATTCAAATGAGTCCGCCCGGACCCTATTTCGTGGGCCAGACTATAACATTCACTGCATTGCCGGCGAATTTCGACAACTATAATTTTTATGTTGACAACCAGCTGGTTCAATCTGGCACCTCCAATATATTTACTTCCAATAGCCTAACGCATGGTCAGCAAGTAAGAGCGTATGCCACAAGCGAAGAGGGATGCATGAGTATGCCTGCTGAGGTTACTATGGTAATGCGGATGCTTCCCAATGCATTTACTCCCAATGGGGATGGCATAAACGATGTGTTTGGCGTAGGATTCTTCATTACCATTTTCAACCGATGGGGTCAACAACTTTTTGAGGGAAGTCAGGGCTGGGACGGAAAATTCAACGGGCGCCTGGTAAGCCCGGGAACCTATTATTTCATTTGGAGGATAAATGGACCCAACGATACGGAAGATGTTTTCAGGGGTTCGGTAACAGTAATCACCAGGAGAAACTAAATTGCAATAGTTATAACAGAGCATAAATGTGCTTAAAAAAAATTTGATATGCGCTCTCAGGCACTTTTTTTCATTCAATCCAGCAACGACAAACTGTCAGTGATGGTTATATAAAGAAAACGAATATGAAAACTTTAATCATTCTCATACTTTTCATTTTCATTGGCACCTCGGTCCATTCACAGAGGGCTTTGAGGGCTTTAATGATAGGTGATGAATATTTCCGAACAGAGCAGTTTACGCTTGCTTTGGAGGCATACCAGAGCATTTTAAGGACAACCCAACCCATAGAAGTTCAAAGGGAAGTATCATTCAGAATTGGTCAAACCCATCAGCAGTTGCTCAATTATTCCGAAGCTCGCAAATGGTTTGCTGTGGCGTTACAGGCAGGCTATACAGACCCGATTATTTACAGAAACCTTTCGGAGATGAGCCTGGGAATGGAAGACTTTGATATGGCAATCGCATATGCCCTCCAATATGTCGCAAAAGTACCAGAAGACCCTTTTGGAAAAAAGTTTCTGGAATCGGCACGATTCAGCAAAGAAAATTACCATCTGGAAACTTTGTTCGAAATAGAAAATCTCACTGCTTTGAACACCCCCGGCCAGGAATGGGGCATATCGTATTTTGGAGCAAACCGGTTGTTGTATGCCAGCACTTTTCAGCCTACGGGCCCACAGGATGCCCGCACAGGCACAGGTTTTTCGAGTATTTATCAGGTTACCTATGATAGTATAACCGGAAGCATTGGACAACCGGTGCGTATCAGAGGCGACATAAATACGGTTTTTTATGAGGGGTTTATGACTTTCGACCCCACCAGGCAATTGGGATATTTTATGAATTGCGGGGGACCCGAGGGTACCAGAAAAACATGTGCCATATACACCGCGCGCTACAATCCGGAAACTGACACCTGGGATACACCCGTGCTGTTTCATCTAAACAGCAGGGAGTATAATTTTGGCTACCCATCGGTAAGCGCAGACGGTCAAGTGCTCTATTTTGCTTCAGATATACCCGGAGGCTTTGGTGGTTTTGACTTGTACAAAACTATTTGGAACCCCATAACCGGGCAGTGGGGAACAAACATTAATCTTGGGCCTGTCGTCAACACTTCACTCAATGAGGCATATCCTTTTATTGCTGGCGACATACTTTATTTTTCCTCTTTTGGGCTGCCGGGATTTGGAGGGTTTGATGTTTTTTACTCCCAAATTTTGGAGGATGGCACAATCTCTCCTCCTATTAATATGGGAGCACCCATAAACAGTAGCGCCGATGATTTTGGCTTTATCATCAACACCACATATACCAGCGGGTTTCTTTCTTCAAACAGGCCAGGCGGATTAGGAAGAGACGACCTGTATGCATTCACATTTGTTGCAAATAAATTTGATTTGAAGGGCATTGTGAGAGACGAAAGAACCGGATTGCCAATCGGTGGAGCACAGATAACCATACATGACGAGAATGCCAGGTTTTTTAGGGTTGTTACAGATCCCACCGGTGCTTATTTTATTCCCCAGTTAGAATCGGATGTCAATTTTATGGTAGAAGCAGAGAAAGACGGATTTGAGCCTTTTTTCCAGACCCTGTCAGTAAAAGACAAACTCATCGCATCCCGTTTCTTAGCTATCCCTGAATTTCAGTTGGATATTGAACTTACAACAAGAGCTTTGCCCCCACCCCAAGCAGTTGCTGCCCAGCCCCGACCTGAGCAAATCCCGACCCGGCCCGACATAAGGGGGATCACCCAAGGCTTACCAACAATACATTTCGAATTTGCAAGGTACAGTCTTACACCTTTTGCACAGCAGCAACTGGATAGTGTAATCGCCTTCCTGAGGCAGTACCCAAACGCCGGTTTGGTTGTGCATGCGCATACTGATGTGGTTGCCGGATATTTGTTCAACTTTTATCTATCGCAGAACAGAGCACAAAGTGTAGTGAACTACCTTGTTTCCAGAGGCATACCCGAAGAAAGGATCTATCCGCTTGGGCACGGCAAAATGGATATGATTTTTCCCAATGCGCGGACTCCTGAAGAACATAGGCGCAACCGAAGGGCAACCTTTGAGATAATCAATGCACCGCATTTCGAGCAATTCCTGGATCAGGCTCCGAGACTCAGTTTCAGGTATCTCAACTCTCTTCATAAGGAAGTGCATCAGGCTCGAGGCATTGAATTCATGATACAATTTGCTGCCACCCGTCTGCCGGTGAATCCGCTGTATTATGAACGCATTATGAACCGTTTCCCAAACTACGACATCATTTACTATTACGGACGCGACCGCTTGCACAGGTATTCTGTAGGAGCATTTACCAATTTAGAGCAGGCAAATACAGTAGTAGGGCAACTCCGGGAACTTGGTTTCCAAGCTTTTGTTGTCGCATTTCGAAACGGCGACAGGATTAGCATTACTGAAGCAATACAACGACCATAGCCGACATATTTTTTGTACTTTTAAAAATGTTTGAACGAAATGGTCATTTGCACACCACAAAAAATGCAGAATAGTAACTTGAATGAGACGAAACTAATTTTGGTATAGCAATGAGAGCAAGTAGAGTTTCTTTCAGCATAATTTGCACGGCAATGCAAATGGACATAAAAAACAAGCTTCAATGAAAACCTTCAGTTGTTTTTTGGTGATTTTGACGCTGGCAATCTATGCACCTGCACAGAATAATCCAAGCTTTAGCCAATATATGGGGATTGAAAGGAAATTTAATCCGGCTTCCATAAATTTGAGCAACACCATAGATTTTTCCATTGTGGCCAGGCAGCAATGGGTTGGATTTGAAGATGCGCCATCAACCCAGATATTTAATGCCAGCACATACATACACGATATCTTTGGTGGTGTAGGCCTGAATATCATTAACGACCAACTCGGACATGAGCACAATCTTAGCGTTAGAGGCAATTACTCCTTTCCCGTTCAAGTAGGTGTTTTGTCGCATCTGGTATTTGGCCTGGGTTTTGGTTTCGTAAGCCGCACTATAGACGGCACACAACTGATATACGACGACCCAAACGACCCTGCTGCAATTCTACATTCCGAAACTTTTCTGAAACCCGACTTCTCTTTTGGTATTGAGTTGATTGATCCCAACTTTAGGGTTGGAGGCTCAATCCACCATCTATACCGCTCCCTGAACAATGCAGGTATTGAATTTACACCCCGTCATTACAACTTTTACGGAAGCTACCGTTTTCATGATGTTTGGCCCGATCTCACCCTTGAACCCTATGTGCTGGTGCGAACAAATATGCATATAATGCAAGTGGATGTAAGTTTGCTGGCACATTACAATGACAGGATCTGGGGCGGGATTTCCCTGAGGTTTGGCGACGCCCTGTCGGCAATTGTAGGATATGCAATAACCGAAAACATACGGATTGGTTATTCCTACGACTACAGCATAGGGGTAAACCGCAGGTATAGTGGTGGATCGCACGAGATTATGATTTCCACATCCCTGCCCGGCTTTAACCGTACCCGAATCAGACCCAATACACCCAGATTGTTCAACTAAGATTGGATCATTCGGCAAATAGTACACCGAATTTCAAAACCGTTGGCAATAGAAAACAAAAGCAACTTCCATTCAATATTTATTGCCAGGATTCCATGTGCCAAAAGTTTTTTTGCTATGTTTGCTGCAATTATTATATGAATTGCATAAGACATTAAAAAGATGGGGTTAAAAATAGGAATACGGCACGAGGACAAGTACGAATTGGAGCGAAGGGTTGCAATTACTCCAAAATGGGTTGAAAAATTTAAAAAAAAGCAAAATCTTGATTTTGAGGTGCAGTCGTCGCCCAAAAGAATTTTTTCGGATGAAGAATACCGAAAGGCAGGAGCCACGGTTACTTCCGACTTGAAGAATTGCAAAGTAATTTTCGGACTCAAAGAAATCCCTGTAGAGTCGTTAGAGGCAGACAAAACCTATGTTTTTTTTAGTCATGTAATAAAGGGGCAGCCCTACAATATGCCCATGCTGAAGCGAATCATGGAGTTGGGATGCAATCTGATAGATTATGAACGCATTGTGGATGATCAGAACAAAAGGCTGATTTTTTTCGGAAAATTTGCCGGATACGCAGGGATGATCAACACCTTTTGGGTTCTTGGTGAACGCCTCAAAATATTGGGTTATCCCAACAATCCCTTTGCCGATATACAACAAGCCCATAAATACGGATCGCTTGCCCATGCAAAAAAACAAATTTCTGCTGTGGGTCGCAAAATAATGGAAAAAGGATTGCCCGAAGCACTTACACCAATCACCATTGGATTTACCGGTTATGGCAATGTATCGACCGGAGCACAGGAAATAGCCAATCTGCTGCCGGGAATGGAACTCGAGCCTGAGGAGTTGCTGAAGTTGGAGCGATTCGAAAAACTTCCCAAAAACCTCATTTTCAAAGTCATTTTTAAGGAAGACCACCTGATGCGACACAAGGGCGGTGGCCCATTCGACCTTCAGGACTACTACAACCATCCGGAAAACTACGAATCGGATTTCGAAAAATACATCCCAAAACTCTCCGTATTACTCAATGGAATGTATTGGGATGCAAGATATCCGCGCATAGTTACTAAGGAATATATGAGAATGGCCTTTTCGAAGGGAGTTCCTAAGATGATGGTGATCGGCGATGTTACCTGCGACCCCAACGGGTCGGTGGAGCTAACCCACAAGGGCACAAAAATTAGCGATCCTGTTTTTGTGTATAATCCCTTCACCCAAGAACCTACTATGGGTATTCAGGGAGAAGGAATGCCTGTGATGGCCGTTGATATTCTACCCAGCGAACTGCCAAAAGATGCGTCAGAGTTTTTTTCTGATGCACTTTCCGGGTTTGTGGAGTCGATAGCTCTTGCCGACTATTCTCAAAATTTTGATGATATTTCGCTCCCTATTTCACTAAAACGCGCACTGATTGTACACAACGGAAAACTCACCCCCGCATACCAATATTTGGAGCACCATCTGAGCAAATTGCAGCCATAGCCCGACGGCCAGCCATCTAAACTGTAGGCTAAAAAACCGAAAGGAATGGTTTAGTATCGCATGAGTAGCTTTAGAACGAATTCCCAATTGGGCACAGGAAAAAAATCAGAAGAGAAATAAAAATTACTCCAATTTATTCTATAGAAAAACACCGGTTTCCATCCAGATCAGGCACATAGCGATTTGATCGGATGTAATTTTCGGGCAAATAAATATTACATGAAAAAAGTACTTATACTGGGTGCGGGCATGGTAGTGAAACCCATGGTTTCGTATTTACTCGGCAAGGGAATATTTGTAACCCTTGCAGCAAAAAACCACTCGAATGCTGTCGAAATGACTCAGGGCTACGAACATGCCAGGGCTATCGACTGGTCGGTTGAGGACACAGAGACGCTTGATGGGTTGATATCCACCCACGACATTACAGTAAGCATGCTACCCTGGATTTACCATATCATGGTGGCCAAACATTGCATCAGGCACAAAAAAAACATGGTAACAACTTCGTATGTAAAGCCCGAAATGAAAGCTCTGGATCATGAAGCAAAACAGGCCGGGATTATCATTCTCAACGAATTGGGGCTCGACCCGGGAATAGACCACATGAGTGCCATGCGCATCATTGATCACATACACACCCAAGGTGGTAAGATCGAGGAATTTTACAGCATTTGTGGCGCATTGCCTGCTCCTGAAGCAGCCAATAACCCCTTTCGGTACAAGTTCTCCTGGAGTCCAAAAGGCGTTGTAATGGCTGGTAACAACGATGCCAGATATTTGAAAAACGGCAAGTTGATGGAGATTCCTACCCGCGATTTGTTCAAAAACCCAATGAAAGTGAATTTTGATGAAGTGGGAATGTTGGAAATTTATCCCAACCGAGACAGCCTCTCTTACATAGATTTGTATGGGTTGCCTGAAGTCCGGACTATGATGCGGGGCACTTTCCGACATGAGGGTTGGTGCGAATGCCTTGATGCAATGAAAGCCCTGAAGCTGATCACCAACGATAAGCATGACTTCACAGGCAAAACTTTTTCGGAGATGGTTGCCATGCTCATAGGCGAAAATCAAGCTCAGGATATTAGGCAAAAAGCAGCCCGCTTCTTGGGAGTTTCAGAAAAAGCCCATGCTTTGGATACCTTGGAGTGGCTGGGAGTTTTTGAAAATACGCCTATGAACCGGGGTATGGATTCCGCCTTCGAGATTACCAGCGACCTGATGATACAGAAAATGATGCTTGGACCAGATGAGAGGGATATGGTGGTTATGCAACATGTGTTTCTTGCAGCCTATCCCAACGGGCAAAAAGAGGTTATTAAATCTTCGATGCTTGATTTTGGATCTCCAAATGCCGACACAGCAGTTGCCCGCACTGTGGCTCTCCCCGCTGCCATTGGTGTTGAGTTGATTCTTGAAAACAAAATCGGAGTGCATGGCATTCAAATTCCAATCCTGCCGGAGATTTACAATCCCATACTTGACGCATTGGAAATACTTGGTATTAGAATGGTAGAAGAGTACGGACTTCCGGTATCAGAAGCCATGAAATAGCCTCAGCATCAGACAAAAGAAGCATATTTCGCCAAGATGAAAATATTTGCCCAATTGCACCTAAACCATCAAAAGGCAAAGGGGCTTATTTGAAAAAATAATGAGCTGTTTACCAACAGTAAAAGTTGGAATCACTTTATAATTTTATTCCAGCCTGCTTTGTTCAAATTCCGATAAATTACCGCACCTGCTGCAAGGGCAACAACAAAAAACACTATAGCTTGGATGGTATGCCCAAAAATAAGTTGGCCTATTCCAAACAAACTGAAAAGCACCAATAAGCAACCCATCACATAGTTTACGGCCAGCATTCGAAATCCTGTATCGCCCTGAACCTCCGGCACCAACCTTGCAATAGGTTTCCACCCTATTCCCCCCGGATGTACCCGCTTGTAAAACTCAATCAAAACCTCAGTTTTTGTTGGGGCTGTAAGGTAAGTAACGATAAGCCACACTACAGTGGACCATGCCACAATAATAATCAGTATCCATTCGTAGCTCATCCTGAAATGGAAATGCAGAATTGGATAAACTGCATAGGGAGCCAGCATTGC
>Ga0136707_1000212_pt1 | contig 11825 bp, 11 predicted proteins | sample 4C3metaG_FD_101397 | JGI IMG/M metagenome (GOLD analysis project Ga0136707, IMG submission 101397) | Freshwater bacterial and archeal communities from Indian Creek, Illinois, USA - 4C3 metaG | ecosystem: Environmental > Aquatic > Freshwater > Unclassified | place: USA: Indian Creek, Illinois...
CGGCCGGGTAAATTAGCTGACCATATGCTCTCACTAGGCTTTGACCCGCGCGAGGTAGTGCATCGCCTCTGCCTTGAGCGTGATGTAGACCCCCTGCGGGCCAATCTTGTAGTCGAAGTGGCCATGCTGCAGCGCGAGGTCTTAGCGCCAATGGCAGAGCGGCAGGACCTTGTTTCACTTTACATAAGTATTCCTTTCTGCCCTTCCCGCTGTGCATACTGTAGTTTTGCCTCGCACAGCCTAGATAAATATCGTAGTGCACAGCGAGAGGCCTACTGTGCCGGTCTCGCGCACGAAATTTCGTCCCTGGGACCGCTACTGCGTCAGTTGGGACTTAAAGTCTGCACCTGCTACATCGGTGGGGGCACACCTACCACACTTACGCCCACTCAGCTTGCCAGCCTTATCGCCGATGTGCGGGCGCTACCTCTGTGGGAGAAGGCTTTTGAGCTGACAATAGAGGCAGGGCGGCCCGACACCATCGATGCCGAAAAGCTGTCGGTACTGCCTCACGACGTTCGACTTTCTATAAACCCCCAGAGCATGCATGACGAAACGCTCGCGGCCATTGGACGCTCGCATTCGGTACTGGACATTCACGAAAAATACGCCCTGGCGCGTAGTATGGGCTTGGCCAACATCAATATGGATCTCATCGTTGGGCTCCCCGGAGAGGATGCGCATGCGGTAGAGCGTAGCCTGGCCGAAGTCCTTAAGCTCGCACCAGAGAGTGTCACCTTGCACATGTTTTCGCGCAAACGCGCCTCACGCTTTGGCGGCGGCGATGTCTGGGAAACGATGGATGAAAGGGAGGCCTACAAGGCCAGCACCCGTGCCCATGAGATGCTCCGCCTGCAGGGTTTAAGGCCCTACTACCTTTATCGCCAGCGCGCGATTTTAGCAGGACTAGAGAATATAGGCTGGGCTAGACCGGGCAAAGAGTGTCTTTACAATATGCTTATGATCGGCGAGAGCCAGACGGTAATCGGCGTGGGCGCTGGTGCCACAAGTATTTTTCCCTTAAGTACCGCCCCATGGGAGCGACACGCCAATCCTAAAGATGCTAAAATGTATTTAGATCGCCTGCCCCAACTCGTGGCAGATAAGGGCAGACTACTAAGCGAGTGGAGGAGTAAATTATGAACTTGCCTCGTTCACGCACGGGAGAACTCTCCCTAGCACAAGTTGGTAAAGACGTTCATCTCTGCGGTTGGGTTGCCAAACGGCGCGACCTCGGCGGACTTATATTCGTCGACCTCAGGGACATTGGCGGAATCGTGCAGCTAGTTTTTCATCCCCACAGCGAGCAAGTTTTTCGTCAGGCGGAGACTTTGCGCGGCGAGTTCGTCATAGAAGTGATGGGAACGGTGCAAAAGAGGCCGCCCGAGGGGATTAACAGGCACTTGGCCTCGGGCGAGATAGAAGTCTTCGTCCAAGAGCTAGTTATTCATAACTCTGCCAAGACTCCCCCCTTCTACATTCAGCCAGACATTAAGGTGGACGAGAGCCTGCGCCTTAAGTATCGCTATCTAGATTTGCGGCGCCCGGAAATGCAGGCCAATCTCATTTTGCGCCACAAAGTAGCCCAAGTTGTGCGCAATTTCCTGGATAGCCAGGGGTTTTTAGAGGTGGAGACGCCTAATCTAACGCGCTCAACGCCTGAGGGAGCCAGAGACTACATTGTGCCTAGTCGCGTCAGTCCGGGTGAATTTTACGCCTTGCCACAATCGCCACAAATATTTAAGCAACTCCTCATGGTGGCGGGGCTAGACCGCTATTTTCAGTTGGCGCGATGCTTCCGCGACGAAGACCTGCGGGCGGACCGTCAACCCGAGTTCACCCAAATTGATATTGAGATGTCCTTTGTAGACGAAGAGGACGTATACTCTCTCACCGAAGACATGGTGCGCGACATCTGCACGCGAACGCTTGGTATAAATGGCGCCAGCCTCGAGTTCCCCCGCCTCACCTATGACGAGGCCCTCGAGCGCTACGGCTCCGATAAACCTGATCTGCGTTACGACCTGCCGATTGTCGATGTCACTTCGCAGGTCGCCCAGACGGAGTTCAAAGTTTTCGCGGAGGCCGCCAAAAGTGGCACCATACGCGCCATTAATGCCAAGGGCTGTGCTGCTTACAGCCGCAAGGACATTGAGGTCCTCACACAGTTGGTGGCCAAGTTTGGTGCTAAGGGTTTGGCCTACATTGCTCTTGATGAGAGCGGTCTGCGCTCGTCCTTCGCCAAGTTCCTCACCCCCGAGCAAGTAGATGCGCTAGTCGCTGCCTTAGCGGGGGAGAAGGGTGACCTTTTGCTCTTTGTGGCGGATAAGACCAAGACGGTGCAAAGTGCCTTGGGGGCCTTGCGGCAACACTTAGCCGACCGACTAGGATTAAAGACACCGGGCGAGCTCAAGTTCACCTGGGTAGTCAATTTTCCACTTCTCGAGTTCGACGAGGCCAACAATCGCTACGTAGCCTGCCACCACCCCTTTACTTCCCCCTTGCCAGAGGACGAAGAGAAAATGGGCTCGCACCCCGGTGAAGTGCGAGCGAGAGCCTACGATTTGGTCCTAAATGGCGTGGAACTAGGCGGGGGCAGCATCCGCATCCATCGTCGCGAGCTGCAAGAGAAGATGTTTCACTGCTTGGGTATGTCTCGCGAGGAGACGGAGGAGAAGTTTGGTTTCTTGCTGGAAGCCTTTGAGTACGGGACACCACCCCACGGGGGCATCGCTCTGGGCTTAGATCGTTTGGTCATGCTTTTGGCCGGACGCGACAGTATTAGGGACTGCATCGCCTTCCCTAAAACGACGGCCGCGCAAGACTTAATGACAGCCGCCCCAAATGTCGTGCCGGCGTCACTCCTGCAAGAGCTTAAACTCACACTTAAATAAGATCTCCTTATCCTATACGGGTTCATGTTTTCGAGATATGCAGCACATGGAAAATCATGGGGTCGCAATTGTTCTTGCCAAGACAAGTTAGCGCATGCTAAGATAAGAGCAAGAAATCAATTTTAATTATTGCCCTGCGATGTGCGTGAGCTCTAGGAGTTTTGTTCCTAACACTAACAAAACGGGAACTTAAGTCTTGTACCAAGTGGCAGCCGCTTGTTCGGATTCGCGCGGTACAAAGGGAGATTTCCCACCTGCTGAGAGCAGGTTCAAAACGAGAGGGCCACGGCATGGCGGGGGAATTTTAAACCACAATCCTGTAAGGACTGTGGTTTTTTTGTCGTAGTTTCACGCAACTGCGGAGAGGGTACGTTTATCAACCACAGAGTACACAGAGAAAGCAAGAGAGGAACAAGGAGTTCAGTTAAGTAGACTAAAACACTCCATATTTCTTTCTTTTTCATGTCTCTGCACTGTGCGGTTAAAGCATTTTCGCCAGACTCGTCTAGCTTCCGCTTTCTAACCTCCTACCTCTAGTTACCCTTTCCACGCCTCTGTGACCTCTGTGGTTGAAATCGTATCCTAACCAGGCAAAGCCCTAGTTGTGCGTTGGTGGGAATGCAGGGCTAGCGCCCTTCAATCGTCGGGGGGAGGCAAAAAAGAACCACCAAAAGAAAGTAGACAAGATATAGCAGGCGAGCATGACCTGTATGGCCGCTGGGTAGCCAGAAAATGCCCCCGTGGAAGTAATGATTAAACCAGCGCTGTAACTGGCAATGGCGCGAGTTCCGCTCATGACCATGTTGTTAATGCCATTGGCCGTAGCACGGAACTGGGGAGAAATATGTGAGACAAAAAAGGTTGTCTCCAGCGGCAAAGACATCTGCATAAAGGCACTGCGCAACATAAAGAGACCGCCCGCCACTGGGAAGCTGGTTACAGTCGAAATGCCAAAAAGCAAGGGCAGGGAGATGATGCGTGTAAAGATGATTGCTGGTACAGGCTGCCACTTGACAGCCAGGGAGGGAGCGATGGCCGTGGCTACAAGCACTGTCAGCTGTGTTAGGCTCATCAATACACCCAGTTGTCCGGTGGTGGCGGCAAAACTACGGCGAAAAAACGGCGTGGCAAATGGCATGAAGTGGGCAGCCCCAAGGGCAATTAGTCCAGCGCAGACCATGTAGCGCCAGAGAAAGCCCATGTCTCTTGCGCTCGGCCAAACCCATTTTTTTGTATCTGCTACTTTCTGCTCCTTCTCGGCATCTACAATGCGCCAGAGAAAAACGCAAGCGCTGGCCATCAGCAGCAAGGCCAAGACAAAGATAATGCGGTAGAGACCTATTTCTTTCACCGTAGGAAGAAAAATACCCACAAAACGGGGCAGGGCACCGCCGAACAAGTTGCCGATGATACCTGCCCCCAGCATGACCATGGCACCTAGACTAAAGGCATGCACCCTATTTTCGGTAGTGGTGTTCTCGGCTATAAAGGGGGCGGCGGAAGCCATAAATAGCATGAGAAAAGCGCCGTCCACAAAGTGCAAGGCGCGCAAAAAAGGCACACTAAAAGTCGACACCCTGAGTATGGCAATGACGACCAAGGCCACGGCGCCAATAATAAAACTGCGTTTGCGGCCGATACGATCAGCCACTATGCCTGCTGGCAGGGCGGTGAGGGCACTGCCAAGAGTGCTCAAGGCAAACAATCCTCCCATTACCTGCTCATCTAGGCCCCCTGCCAAGAGGTATAAAGGAAAGAGCAGCCCATAAATGGCTGCTCCTAGTTGCCATAAGCAATAATGCCAGAGAAGTGCGCGTATATTCGTGTTGTAGGAGCGATAATGTTTGCGATACTCAAGCCAGATGCTCATTCGCTTCCCTCCAGACTCGCAAATTATATCACAGCCCTAAAATTTCGACAATGGGGGGATATTACCCTTGGCAGTAGCGCTCCAGTAGCTTTTCTGCCACAACACGCTTAATGAGGGTGCCCGGTCCGGCCACACAGCCACCCTCGCAGGCCATGCCCTCGAGAAACGAGGCCCCCAGCCGCCCTGCTTTGGCGTCCTTGAGCGCAGTCTGCGCCTCTGCTATGCCATTGGCCACGCGCACCGTGACGCCAGAGTCATCATCTAGTTTGGCCATAACTGCCCGGCTTAGCCCGCCCACTTTGGCAAATCCACGCCCTAAGGCCGTGGCGTGATCGAGTTCGCCTCCCTCGGCTATGGCGGCGATATTAATTTCTTTGGCGACAAAAATGCAACCTAGCTCCTCAAAAGTTAGCACCGCATCCAATGTGCGGAGGCCGGCGGCCTCATTCTTTTTGGCGATGCAGGGGCCGATAAACACAATTATCGCTTGGGGGTCAAGGGCCTTAAGTTGTGCTGCTTGATGTGCCATGGGGGAAGGGGTATGGGAGATGCGGTCAACCAAGTCCGGGTACTGCGATTTTATGGTGGCGACAAAACTCGGACAGCAGGAAGACGTCACAAAATCGGCACCACTTGCCAACCTCTCTTGTATTTCTAAGGCCTCGAGTGCAGCCACTTCGTCTGCGCATTTGGCCACCTCATGTACAGCCGTAAAGCCAAGTTCCAAGAGGGCAGCGCGCAGGCTGCCCGGCGTAGCCTTCGGTCCAAACTGCCCCACAAAAGAAGGTGCAATTAAGGCGTGTTTGGCCTGCGGACTTTCTTTGAGCATGGTGACTACCTGTGCTATTTGCGTGTAATCGGCGATGGAGCCAAATGGGCACGAGGGGATACAGGCCGCGCAATTCACGCATGTTTCGCAATCGATAATGGCTGCATTTTTTTGATCGCGGGTAATGGCTTTAGCAGCACAGGCCTGTTCACAGGGCCGCGTAACTTGGATGATAGCGCGGAAGGGGCAGTTCCGCTCGCAGAGTCCACATTCCACACAACGGTTGCGGTCGATATAGGCGCGATTGTGGACGATGGTAATCGCATCCTTGGGGCAGACAACGCAGCAATGGTGGGCGATGCAGTTCCGGCAGGCGTCAGTGATAACGTACTTCTCAAAAGGGCAGCGGTCGCAGGCTACCGCTAGCATCTCGATGGTGCATGAATTGGGACGAGCCGCCTTTTGCAGTGCGATTTTGGCCATGGTCCCGAGGGTGGTATGCTTGTTCACCTCATAGGGGGTAAGCCCAAGAATGACGCGCAGTCGCTCTTTAAGAACTGCTTTTTCCTTGTGCTCGCAGCACCTATAGCGCGTGGTTAGTTCTGCGATGAGATTGTCGGGGTAATCGTCTATTTCTTCAACTAGCCTTCCACGCCAAGACATGTTTGCCACGGCCGTGTAGAGCTCGCGTCGTATCCGTATCATTTCTGAGTTGTTACTAGCCATTAGGGCCACCTCTTATCCTTGTCCAAGATATTTGCTAATTGTCCTCACTAGACTCTCAGGGGTGACGCGGGATAACAGTACCCCGTTGACTTTAACATTAGGCCCCGCGCCACAATTGCCAAGGCAATGGGTGTAGCGCAATTCGACAGCCTTTCTTTGCGCTGGCGACAGGGTCTCGAGGCTTGCGACTAAATCGGGCGAGCCTTTCATGTGGCAGGCAGTTCCTACGCAAAATTCTAAGGCAATAGTTTTCATCCATACTCCTCCTAAAAATAGGTGACTTCGGTGGGGATGGCGCGTTTCTTGAGAAAATTAATCAATCTTGTGACAATGTACTGGCGCGGCGCGAGCTGCATTAGTTCTTCGATATTCGCGTGAGCCTGATTAAAGCTCTTTCCCACCAGAAAATGCACTTCTTCTGCGTTCCATAATTCCTTGGCCAGTAACGTGGCCCCATCTTGACTTCGCGGAAAGATACCGCCGTCTTGCACAGCGCGCAATATTTCGTAGCAACGGTTTAGTGTCAGAACACCCTCTGTGACTAAGTCGATACCCGACATGAGAGCGATGGGCGGAACGCGGGGGTCGACATAGTCTAGGCTGGTCTCTAGCGGTATTCCCGTAATCCTTGAAACAATCGCAGCACTAGTCCCTCCGCAGACAATTTTCTTGTAGCTAGCATGCGACATTAACGCCTGTACCATTTCGGCGTCGCTCGTTTGGTCAAGGGGTGGCCCTGTTAGAACAGCCACTCCGCGCGGCGGTCTAATGCGCAGAACAATTGCCGTGCAGTCATCGCCAAATTTGTGATGATAGCAACTAGAAGCGAGGTCAATAACAAAATCAGCGAGATCTTCCGCCTGATGCCAAGTGGTGCAAGGGGCGGTGAGGAAGTGTAGCAGGCCGTCCTCCCCTAGACCAAGGTCAAAGGCTTCTCCTACGCCAGCGTGAATGACGCCATCGCTAACCATGAGCAGCATGTCTCCGTCGCGGAGTTGAAAGGTGGACTCTAGGATTCTTTTGCCGTGAATCGTTCTTTCCTTACGCTCTAAGGGAACGACTCGATCTTTTCTAAAGAGGTGAACGGGGGGGGAGTCGTATTCGTAGAGCAGCGCTTTGCCATCTTGCTGTACCTGTAGAATGCTCAGCGTGGCATAGGCCAGCCCCCGCACGCGACAGACAGGCAAAGTGTCAGCAATGGTCGCAATGACATGCTCGAGAGGGACATTTCGTTGCAGCAGCCCGCTGGCTATTTTTGTCGTAAGAGTGGCCATGATATTAGCTTTTACGCCGCTCCCGAGGCCATCTGAGAGAATGACCGTGGTCTGGCCTGGGGTGCGCACCACTTGCACGGCGTCGCCACAGAGTTCTTCCTTGTATTTGCAGTTGATGGCTACACCTACATCGGCGCTCAGTCTCATTTTGCCACACCATTCTCGTCTGCCAGGCTGGTTATCAGGTCAAGAAGTGTCGCCTTAGTCTCTGCCGTTGCTTCGCCTAAGAGCCCCGCAATTTCTTGTGCCAACTTCATTTGGTTGCGAATAACGGCCGTAGCGCGCTTTATCGTCTCTTGGTGTTTGCCCTCTAACTCTTTCTTGCGTTGCTCTTCGTCCGTGACATCAGTGACAATGCCCACGACCAAGTTGTATTCGGGCAGTGCATAGATTACTTGGCGGGTAACAATTTTTAGATTGTCGTATTCCACGCGGCGGTAAAGCACTTTGCCACTCGCGGCAACTTGGATAAAATCGTCGGGGTCGAGAAAATCGGCTAGGTAGGCTCCTCGTGTAGATTTGCCGCTGGGGTTAAACATGCGCTCCGCCTCAGCATTGAACTGGTGGATGGTAATATCGCTATTGACGACAATTACCCCATTAGGCGAGGAGTCAACCACCAAGTGCGACAAAGACTCAAACTTGGCACGCATAAAGGGGACGCACATTTCAAGTTCTGCGAAGCCCTGCAGCGTGGCAATGGCCTTCTCGCGGCAGGTGTGGTAGCCACAGCCGCCGCAGTCACGTTCATCCTCTGGGCTGTCCTTGCCTATCTGCATCAACACAGAGCGAATTTCTAGTTCTGTGACACTCTTCGCCATGGGTTCCCGCGTGGAGAAGGTGCGGGGCGTAACATCCCATAAGGCAGGACTAGGCAAATGACTTTTGGCACTGTCGTCTGCATTATAGTGCTCGTAATAGCGTACCACTGCCTCTCGTCGCGTCATGGCGCCTGTTGAACAGGGCATCTCGGTTCCGCCCACGCAGCCTTCGCGGCAAGCTAAAGCCTCGACAAAAGAAGGCTGTAATATTCCCTTACGTAAATCTTGAAAAGTCTCTAGGCAACTGTCGATGCCCGAAACACTGATTGCCTTGCGTGTGGGCCCTGTACTAAGGCCACTCGCCTCCATAATTCCATGACTTAGCGGGTAGAGGCGGGGTGCTCTATGCCACACCTCGCTTGGGGAGGGGTCTAGCTTAGCAGGGTCAATATTTTCACTTTGCCAACATTCCTCAAGCTGTTTAAAAGTGATGGCTATATCTATGGGTGTACCCTCAAGCTTTCGCCCTGCTTCGGCAATCTTCCCTGAACAGGGACCAATAAAAACCACTTTGGCCTGCGGGTATCGCTCTTTTAATTTTTCTCCGTGCAGAAGCATGGGGGAAACAGTGGCTGCTAAGCTAAGTACCAGTTCCGGGTAGTACATTTCTATTAAGTTAACTACGACCGGACAGCAGGATGAGATGAGAAAGCCATGCTGTAGGGAGGAGACGGCAGAGTGGTAATGACGCGCTACTGCTGCCGCGGCATAGGCCGTTTCTTCGACATGGATAAAGCCCAAAGCCTTGATCCCGGCAATTACTTGGCGGGGGTCCAGGTGGGGAAAAGCGGCGGGGAATGAAGGGGCCAGACTTGCTACCATGGGCACATTACCCTTCTGCCAGGCTGTCAAGAAATGCGAGTGATTCGCAACCGCTTTAGCTTTTTGCGGGCAAATCGTGACGCACAAGCCACAGGTAATGCACCGCTCGGGCACAACTTGCGCCTGTCCATTGCGCAGGCTAATGGCTTTGACAGGGCAAACACGAATGCAGCGATGACAATCTTTGCATTTAGCTTGCAGAGATGATATTACGGTCATTGCTTCTTCACCGCCGTAAAGAAGACCGCGTCAACGGTGTCTATGCTCACGCGTTTAACAATCTCACCATCGATGCGCAGGACTACGCCTTCTGTGCAATGTTCCTGACAAAATGATGCTTTTAGGCGAATTTGTGCGTCTGCGCCTTGTTCTGCGACCAATTGCTTAAGTCGGTGTATGACGAAATGAGCCCCTTTGAGGTGGCACCCGCTGCCGATGCAAACTTGAATCTCCATTATAGCCACCGCCCTTTATTCGTGATATAAATAACAATCATTTAAGTTAATTGTGCCTCATTTCACAAGAGGTGTCAATACTCTCGAGAAGAGTCGCACAAGTAAGTGTATTAGCGATTCGGGTTGTCTTTAGGCTAACGGTATCCGCGAGGTAATGTTTGACCCCGCAAGGATGCAGTTGTACAATGTTAAGGGAGGTAGGGGAGGGGAGCATATGCGTCAGACCGCACTAGTGACGGCGCTAAGGGAGCGAATGGCCGAAGTGTTGGTCATCCAACAAGGTGCCTGTGGGAGTTGTCGGCAAAAGTGTGGGTTAGCAAATGAGCAAAAAGAGGTGCGTCTGCGGGTTTTGAATGAATCCGCGGCCCGAGTGGGGGATCGCGTCTTGATTGATCTACCTGATGAGCAAGTATTGCAGGCTGCTGCTTGGGTCTATATGTGGCCGCTGGTTCTTCTTTTTCTCGGTGTAGCCTTGGGCGGGCAGTTATTCGACAGTGAGGTTTACTCGCTATTGCTTGGGTTGGCCGGTCTCAGCTTGGCGCTGGCGTCAATCAAGTTTGTCCTTGAGCCGCGCATCAAAAATTCCCGCAAGTATGTACCTACCATTATTGGTTTTGTAGATAATGATGATTATAAGGAGAGAGTGTAAAATGTCAACTAATGTAACAACCGTAACTGCCGTCAACTTTAAGCAAGAGGTTTTGCAATCAACTTTGCCCGTGCTGCTCGATGTCTGGGCAGCCTGGTGTGGCCCCTGTCGCATGATCGCGCCTGTACTAGAGCAGCTAGCAGGGGAACAAGTGGGCAAATTAAAAGTGGGCAAGCTTAACTCCGATGAGAATATGGCGCTAGCTACAGAATTAAACATTATGAGCCTGCCTACTTTAGTTGTCTTCAAAAATGGCCAAGAAGTAACCCGCCTCGTGGGCATGATGCCCAAGCAGGCAATTCTCAGTCGCATCCAGCCCTATCTCTAGGCCACCTATGAAGACCATCGACTTTCGTAGCGATACCGTCACGCAGCCCACCCCCGCCATGCGTGAAGCCATGTACACGGCAGAAGTGGGCGACGATGTCTATGGCGAAGACAGGACCGTAAACCGCCTCGAGGAGTTAGGTGCAGAGCTAACCGGCAAAGAGGCCGCGCTTTTCGTGACCAGTGGTACGCAAGGGAACTTACTGGCCCTGATGGTACATTGCCAACGGGGCGACGAAGTAATCCTCGAGGCTGATTCTCACATTTTTCTCTACGAGGTGGGTGGCATATCGGCCATAGCCGGCCTAGTTCCTAAGTGTGTGCGGGGGCAGCGCGGTGTGTTGCAGGTAGCAGATGTGCAAAGTAGCATTCGAGCTGACAATATCCATTTTCCGCGCACATCCCTCCTCTGCCTTGAGAATACGCACAATCGTGCTGGGGGGGCAGTAATCCCCCTCGCGCAAATGGAGCGCTTGGGAGCCGTGGCCAACGCACATGGCTTCCCGCTACATCTTGATGGGGCAAGAATATTTAATGCCGCCGTTGCCTTAGGTGTCCCGGTCTCCGCCCTCGCCGCACCCTGTGCTTCGGTCAGTGTCTGTCTCTCTAAAGGTCTCGGCGCACCCGTGGGTTCACTGCTCGTGGGGAGCCGTGCCTTTGTAGCCAAAGCGCGCAAGCTGCGCAAGATGCTAGGCGGTGGCATGCGCCAAGCGGGTGTCATCGCCGCGGCGGGCATAGTGGCCCTAGAAACGATGACCGCGCGCTTAGCCGAGGACCATGACCATGCTCGTGTTCTCGCCGCGGGCCTGCTCGATATCGGCTTCCAGGTGGAATTGGCGCGGGTGGAGACAAATATAGTCATGGTGCAGACCGCCTCCTTGGGGCTGACGTCGGACGAAGTGGTAAAAAGGCTTGCTGCTGTCGGTGTTAAAGCATCGTCTCTGGATAAGCACACCATGCGATTTGTTACCCACCACCATGTAGGTCGCGAAGCTGTCAGTGAGGCCTTGGCGCGCATCTCGCAAGCCTTATGAACATCTTTGACTTTACGGCCGAGATACGCCTCAAACAAGGGGCTCCGTTAGCAGAGCGCATGCGACCGCGGACCTTGCCAGAGTTTTTTGGGCAAGGTAGTATCGTGGGGGAAGGCAAGCTCCTTAGCCGTCTAATTGCGGCCGACAAATTGGTCTCCGTGATTTTTCACGGTCCGCCAGGAAC
>Ga0136707_1000213_pt1 | contig 11821 bp, 8 predicted proteins | sample 4C3metaG_FD_101397 | JGI IMG/M metagenome (GOLD analysis project Ga0136707, IMG submission 101397) | Freshwater bacterial and archeal communities from Indian Creek, Illinois, USA - 4C3 metaG | ecosystem: Environmental > Aquatic > Freshwater > Unclassified | place: USA: Indian Creek, Illinois...
CAGGGGCGGGGCGGCTGCGATCAGGTCTTGGCCGCTTCGGCCCGCAGCAGCTGCATCAGTTCGGCCAGGGCCTTGCGGTCGCGGGCATCGACCAGGCGGCCCTCGCCGTCGAAGGCCTTGCCGCTGGCGGCCACCATCACCTCGGGCCCGGTCAGGAGGCGGGGCCGGAAGGGCGTCAGCATCAGGCGCAGCGCGAACTGGCTGCGGTCGCCGCCGCCCCGGCCGTCGGCGGCCGAGACGATGGCGACGGGCTTGCCCTGCCAGGGCCTGCCCCCGGTGCGGCTGACCCAGTCGAGCGCGTTCTTCAGCACGCCGGGCGGGGCCTTGTTGTATTCGGGGGTGGCAATGACGATGGCATCCGCCGCGGCGATCCGGTCGGCGAGGGCCTGCACCGCCGCCGGGATGCCCTCGCGGTCCTCGAGGTCGCCGTCGTAGAGGGGCAGGCGGAGGTCGGCCTCGATGTGGTCGGCTTCGCCGAAGGCGCGGCGGGCCTCGGCGAGAAGGAGCCGGTTGGTCGAGGCGATGCGCAGGGCACCGGGAATGCCGAGGAGGGTGAGCATGTGGGGCCTGCCGCTTTCATCCCGAAGATAGGGGTTCGCGCGGGGTCGGCAAGGGCGCGGGGCGTGCCGCGCGGGGTTCCGGCCGGGCAGGCATGCGGCGGCGGGCAAAAGGGCGATGCCGTTCCGCTTGCGCTTCACAATATCTTGGGAAAAGTCCGGCGGCCATCGCCAGATGATGGGGGCGGGTTGACTCTGGGGGCCCGCGGCGGAACGATGGGCGCAACGCCGGGCGGCGCGACTCATGAGGGACCCTTGCGGCCTACCAAGCTTCGACTGAACGGTTTCAAGAGCTTTGTCGACCCGACGGATCTGGTGATCCACGGCGGGTTGACCGGCATCGTCGGCCCGAACGGCTGCGGCAAGTCGAACCTGCTGGAGGCCTTGCGCTGGGTCATGGGCGAGAACCGGCCATCGGCGATGCGCGGCGGCGGCATGGAGGACGTGATCTTCAACGGCGCGGCCACGCGGGGGGCGCGGCACTTTGCCGAGGTGGCGCTGGTTCTGGACAACCGCGAACGTCTGGCGCCGGCCGGGTTCAACGATGCCGACCAGATCGAGATCGTGCGGCGGATCACGCGCGATGCGGGCTCGGCCTATCGCTGCAACGCCCGCGAGGTGCGGGCGCGGGACGTGCAGATGCTGTTCGCCGATGCCTCGACCGGAAGCCACAGCCCGGCGCTGGTGCGGCAGGGACAGATTGCCGATCTGATCAACGCCAAGCCCAAGGCGCGCCGGCGGGTGCTGGAGGAAGCGGCGGGGATCAGCGGGCTTTACGCGCGGCGCCACGAGGCGGAGCTGAAGCTGGCGGGGACCGAGGCGAACCTGCTTCGGGTCGACGATGTGCTGGAGGCGCTGGCGCAGCAGCTGTCGGTGCTGACCCGGCAGGCCAGGCAGGCGGCGCGCTATCGGGACATCTCGGCAGAGCTCCGCCAGGCGGAGGGGATGCTGCTCTGGCGGCGCTGGCGCGAGGCGGACGAGGCGCGGGCAGCGGCCGAGGCGGTGCTGGCCGCGCGGCTGATCGCGCAGTCGCAGGCCGAAGCGGCGGCGCGGGGCCTGGCGGCGGCGCGCGCGGCGGCGGAGGCGGCGCTGCCGCCCCGGCGCGAGGAGGCGGCGATCGCAGGGGCGGTGCTGCAACGGCTGGGCCTGGAGCGCGATGCACTGGGCGAGCAGGAGGCGCGGGCGGGCGCGCTGATCGCGGCGCTGCGCGGCCGGATGGAGCAACTGGCGCAGGACCTCGAGCGCGAGGCAGCGCTGAACCGCGATGCGGGCGAGGTGATCGGGCGGCTGGAATGGGAGACCCAGCACCTGGCGCGGGCGCATGAGGGGCACGACGCCCGGCTGGCCGATGCGGTGGAGGCCGCGCGCGCGGCCGGGGCGGCGCTGGCCGCGCGGGAGGGCCGGCTGGCCGAGCTGACCGAGGATGCGGCACGGCTGGCGGCGCGGCACCAGTCGGCGGTGCGGCTCTTGTCGGAGACGCGGGCCGTCCTAGAGCGGGCGGACGGCGCGGCGACGGGCGCGCGGGCGGCCGCCGCGGGGGCGGAGGCGGCGGTGGCGGCGGCGGAGGCGGGCTTTGCCGCGGCCGAGGCCGGGCTGGCGGCGGCGCTGGTCGAGGGCGAGGCGCGCGAGGCGGCGCTGGTCGCGACCGAGGCGGCGCGGGCCGAGGCGCAGGGACGCGAGGCCGAGGCCCGGGCGCTGCGCTCGGAGGCCGAGGGCGAGGCGAATGCGCTGCGGGCCGAGGTGGCGGCGCTGGCGCGGCTGGTCGCGCGCGAGGGCCAGGCGGGCCGGCAGCTGCTTGACCGGCTGGAGGTCGTGCCGGGGCATGAGCAGGCGCTGGGGGCGGCGCTGGCCGATGACCTGCGCAGCCCCGAGGTGGCGGGCGAGGCGCGGTCGGGCTGGGCGGTCCTGCCGCCCTATGGCCGGGCGCAGGCCTTGCCGGCGGGGGCCGAGCCCCTGGCGCGCTGGGTCAGGGCGCCGGAGGTGCTGGCGCGGCGGTTGTCGCAGGTCGGGGTGGTGCCGCGCGAGGCGGGCGTTCGCCTGCAGGCGGAGCTGCTGCCGGGGCAGCGGCTGGTGAGCCCGGAGGGCGACCTCTGGCGCTGGGACGGCTTTCGTGCGGGCGCCGGGCAGACGCCGTCGGAGGCGGCCTTGCGGTTGCAGCAGTTGAACCGCCTCGCGGCGTTGCGGCGCGATCTGGCCGAGGTGACGCTGCGGGCCGAGGCGGCGGTGGCGGCGCATGCGGCCGTGCAGGCCCGGCTGGCCGAGCTTGCCGCGCTGGATCTGCGGGCGCGCGAGGCGCGGCGGGCCGCCGAGGCGCGGGCCGCCGAGGCCAACCGGGCGCTGGCGCGGGCCGAGGCGGACCGGTCGATCGCGATCGGCAGGCTTGATGCGGCGCGGCTGGCGGTCAGCCGGCACGCGGACGAGGCCGCGGCGGCGCGCGAGCGGCTGTCGCAGGCCGAAGCTGCGATGGCCGGGCTGGGCGATCTGGAAGCGGCGCGGGGCGCGGTCGAGGCGGCCAAGCTCACGGTCGAGGCGGCGCGGCTGACCATGATGGCACGGCGCGCCGGCCAGGACGAGATCCGGCGGGAAGGCGAGGCGCGGGTCCGGCGGCGGCAGGATGCGGCCAAGGAGCTGGCGGGCTGGACGACAAGGCTGGAAACCGCGGCACGGCGGACCGGGGAACTGGACGCGCGCCGGGCCGAGACCGAAGCCGGGCTTGCCGAGGCCGAGCGGGTGCCCGCGGCGATCGCCGCGCAGCGCGAGCGGCTGGTCGCGGCGCTGGCCGATGCCGAGGCGCGGCGACGGCGGGCAGCGGATGCGCTTGCCGCCGCCGAGGCTGCCCTGCGCGAGGCGCAGGGCGTCGAGCGCGACGCCGAGCGGCTGGCCGGGGAGGCGCGCGAGGACCGGGCGCGGGCGGAAGCGCGGCTCGATGCGGCGCGTGACGCGGTGGCGCTGGCCGCCGCCGGCATCCGCGATGACGATGACCGGACACCCGACGAGCTGCTGATCCGCCTGCGCCTGGCGCCCGAGGCGATGCCGGATGCCGCGACGCTGGACGCCGAGGTGGCGCGGCTCAAGCGCCAGCGCGAGGCGCTGGGGGCGGTGAACCTGCGCGCCGAGGAGGATGCCAGGGCCGTGGCGGGCGAACATGACGCGCTGGCCGCCGAGAAGGCCGATCTGGAGGCGGCCGTCAAGAAGCTGCGCGCCGGGATCGCGGGGCTGAACCGGGAGGGGCGGGAGCGCCTGCTGACCGCCTTCGAGCAGGTGAACGCGAATTTCGCGCTGCTGTTCACCCACCTGTTCGGCGGCGGCGAGGCGCGGCTGGTGCTGGTGGAATCGGACGATCCGCTGGAGGCGGGGCTGGAGATCCTGTGCCAGCCGCCGGGAAAGAAGCTGGCGGTGCTGTCGCTGCTGTCGGGGGGCGAGCAGACCCTGACCGCGCTGGCCCTGATCTTCGGCGTCTTCCTGGCCAACCCCGCGCCGATCTGCGTGCTCGACGAGGTGGACGCGCCGCTGGACGACGCCAACGTGACGCGGTTTTGCGATCTGCTGGACGAGATGACCGCGCGGACCGAGACCCGGTTCCTGATCATCACCCACCATGCGGTGACGATGGCGCGGATGGACCGGCTGTTCGGGGTGACGATGGCCGAGCAGGGGGTTTCGCAGCTGGTCTCGGTGGACCTGAAGAAGGCCGAGGCGCTGGTGGCTTAGGGGGCGGAGCCGCGCCGGGGGCTTGGCGGCGGGCCTCGGCCAGGCCGATGGCGGAAAACGCCTGCCGGATGGCGAAAACCGATGGGTTCGGGCGACGGTTCGGGCCTAGATCTGGTCGCAAGCAGGAGGGCCGCGGTGCGCTATTCCGGATTTCGCGTGATTGCCGAGGCCTTGACCGGCCACCGGGGCTGGCGGCCGGTCTGGCGCGACCCCGATCCGCAGCCGGCCTATGACTATCTCATCATCGGCGGCGGCGGGCATGGGCTGGCGACGGCCTATTACCTGGCGAAGGAATTCGGGCAGGCGCGGATCGCGGTGCTGGAGAAGGGCTGGCTTGGCGGCGGCAACGTGGGGCGGAACACCACGATCATCCGGTCGAACTACCTGCTCGACGGGAACGAGCCGTTCTACGAGTTTTCGCTGAAACTGTGGGAAGGGCTGGAGCAGGACTTCAACTACAACGCCATGGTCAGCCAGCGCGGGATCATCAACCTGATCCACAGCGATGCGCAGCGCGATGCCGCCACAAGGCGCGGCAACGCGATGCTCCTGCATGGCGCGGACGCCCGGCTTCTGTCCCGCGAAGACGTGCGCAGGATGTATCCCTGGCTCGACTTCGACAACGCCCGCTTCCCGATCAAGGGGGCGCTGATGCAACCGCGCGGCGGCACCGTGCGGCATGACGCGGTGGCCTGGGGCTATGCGCGCGGGGCCGACAGCCGGGGCGTGGACCTGATCCAGAACTGCGAAGTCACGGGGATGCGGATCGAAGGCGGGCGGATCCTGGGGGTCGAGACCACCCGAGGCTACATCGGCGCGAAGACGGTGGGCGTGGCGGTGGCGGGGTCGTCGTCGCGGGTGATGGCTTTCGCGGGCCTGCGGCTGCCGATCGAGAGCCATGTCCTGCAAGCCTTTGTTTCCGAGGGCTTGAAGCCGCTGATCGACGGGGTGATCACCTTTGGCGCCGGGCATTTCTATGTCAGCCAGTCGGACAAGGGCGGGCTGGTGTTCGGTGGCGACATCGACGGCTACAACTCCTACGCCCAGCGCGGCAACCTGCCGGTGATCGAGGATGTGGCCGAGGGCGGCATGGCGCTGATGCCGGCGATCGGGCGGGTTCGGCTGCTCAGGACCTGGGGGGGGATCATGGACATGTCGATGGACGGCTCGCCCATCATCGACCGGACGCCGGTGGAGGGGCTCTATTTCAACGGCGGCTGGTGCTATGGCGGGTTCAAGGCGACGCCGGCGAGCGGCTGGTGCTTCGCGCATCTGCTGGCGCGGGATGCGCCGCATCCGGCCGCTGCCGCCTATCGGTTCGACCGGTTCCTGAAGGGCCGGATGATCGACGAGAAGGGTCAGGGCGCGACCCCGAACCTGCATTGACCGGCGGGATGCAGCGGATGGCTGGAGCGCCGCACTTCGCTCCGTTGCGGGCGATCATTGCCGGGGCCGCCGCAGCGATGATGTCTGGCAGGGCGGAAGAACGGTCGGAAAGAGAGGGTACGGAATGATCATTCACCATCCGATCCTGGGGCCGCGCGACGCGCAGGAATTCGTCTGTCTTGGTGATGCCCGCCTGATCGACCGGCCCGACGGGATGTCCGCGGGGATCGAGGCGTTCCACGACTACCTGTACCAGCGCGACAACCCGGCCGGGGAGCATCGCGAGCTCTGGTACCACGAGCAGGGGGACCGGTCCTGGCTGGTGGTGACGCGCAACACCTTGACCCATGAGATCACGCGCGTCGAACTGGCGCGGGATGTCGCCCGGGCGCGGGGGCGGTCGAGATGAGCCCGTCACACCGGATTTCGGGGGGTCAGATCGACCGGACCAGGAGCTTGCGGTTCCATTTCGACGGTCTGCCCTATGCGGGACACCCGGGGGACACGCTGGCCTCGGCGCTTCTGGCCAATGGCGTGCGGCTGATGGGGCGGAGCTTCAAGTACCATCGGCCACGCGGCCCCCTGTCGGCGGGGTCGGAGGAGCCGAATGCGCTGGTGGAACTGCGGACCGGCGCGCGGCAGGAGCCGAACACGCGGGCGACGGTGGTGGAGCTGTTCGCTGGGCTGGAGGCGCGGAGCCAGAACCGCTGGCCGAGCCTGCGGCTGGATCTCATGGCGGTGAACGACCGGCTGGCCCCGTTCCTTGCGGCGGGGTTCTACTACAAGACCTTCATGTGGCCGAGGTCCTTCTGGGAAAGGGTTTACGAGCCGATCATCCGGCGGGCGGCAGGGCTGGGGTCGGTCAGCCGCGAGGCGGATCCGGATGCGTATGACAAGGGGTTCCTGCACTGCGATCTTTTGGTGATCGGGGCGGGGCCGGCGGGGCTGATGGCGGCGCTGACGGGGGCGCGCGCGGGCAGGCGGGTGATCCTGGCGGATGAGGATTTCCGCATGGGCGGCCGGCTGAACGCCGAGACCTTCGCGGTGGGCGGGGCTGCGGGCGCCGACTGGGCGGCCGGGGTGGTCGCGGAGCTTGCCTCGTTGCCGAATGTGCGGCTCATGCTGCGGACGACGGTGATCGGGGCCTTCGACCACGGCATCTATGGCGCGGTCGAGCGGGTGTCGGACCATCTGCCGATGCCGCTGCCGGGCAAGCCGCGGCAGATGTTCTGGCGGATCTGCACACCGCAGGCGGTGCTTTGCGCGGGGGCAACGGAGCGGCCGATCGCCTTTGCGAACAACGACCGGCCGGGGATCATGCTGGCGGGCGCCCTGCGGGCCTATGCCAACCGCTGGGGGGTCGCGGCGGGCGAGCGGGTGGCGGTCTTTACCAACAACGATGACGGGTTGCGGACGGCCGCGGACCTGACGGCCAGGGGGCTGGAGGTTGTCGCGGTGCTCGATGCCCGCGCGGGGGCAGAGGTGATCGACAGCCGGGGGCGTCTGGGTCTGAAATCGGTCACGGTGCGGCAGGCGGATGGCCGCAGGCGGGTGCTCGCGGTCGATGCGCTGGGCGTTTCCGGGGGCTGGAACCCGAATGCGAATATCCAGTCACACCACGGCGCGCGTCCGGTCTGGGACGCTGCGCTTGCAGCCTTCGTGCCGGGACCGGGCGGGCCGCCGGGCCTGCGCGTTGCGGGGGCCGCGGCGGGGGTCATGTCGACGCATGGCGCGCTGCGGAGCGGGCGGGACGCGGCGGTGGCGGCGCTCGGCCTGGCCTCGGCGCCCGATCTGCCGGAAGCGGAGGATGCGCCGGTGCGCATCACCCCGCTGTGGCATGTGGCGCATGGCCGGGGCCGGGCCTGGGTCGACCTGCAGAACGACGTGACCGTGAAGGATCTCAGGCTGGCGCAGCAGGAGAATTTCACCAGCGTCGAGCACATGAAGCGCTACACCACGCTGGGCATGGCGACGGATCAGGGCAAGACCGGCAACGTCATCGGCCTTGCGATCCTGGCTGGGCTGACCGGGCGGTCGATCCCGGAGACGGGGACGACGGTCTATCGCCCGCCCTATACGCCGGTGGCCATGGGCGCGCTGGCGGGGCGGTCGCGGGGCCGCGCGTTCAAGCCGGTGCGGCTGACGCCGAGCCATCACTGGGCGGCGGAACAGGGGGCGGTCTTCGTCGAGGTCGGCAACTGGCTGCGCACGCAGTGGGTGCCGCTGGCCGGAGAGACGGAGTGGCGCCAGTCGGTGGACCGCGAGGTGCTGGCCACGCGCCGGTCGGTCGGCATCTGCGACGTGACGACGCTGGGCAAGATCGACATTCAGGGGACCGATGCGGCGGCCTTCCTCGACAAGGTCTATGCCAACAGCTTCGCGACCCTGCCGGTGGCCAGGTGCCGCTATGGGCTGATGCTGCGCGAGGACGGGATCGTGCTTGACGACGGGACCACCGCGCGGCTGGATGAACATTCGTTCGTGATGACCACGACCACGGCCAATGCCATCACGGTCTTCCGGCATCTGGAGTTCTGCCGCCAGTGCCTGTGGCCGGACCTGGACGTGCAGCTGATCAGCACGACCGAGGCCTGGGCGCAGTTCTCGGTCGCGGGGCCGAATGCGCGCAGGCTGCTGGAAAAGGTGGTCGATCAGGACATCGCGGACGCGGCGTTCCCCCATATGGGCTGCGGTGAGATCACGGTCTGCGGGGGCCTGCGGGCGCGGCTGTTCCGGATCAGTTTCTCGGGCGAGCTGGCGTTCGAGATCGCGGTGCCGACGCGCTACGGCGATGCGCTGCTGCGCGAGATGCTGGCGCGGGGGGCCGAATTCGCGCCGGTGGTCTATGGCACCGAGGCGCTGGGGGTGATGCGGGTCGAGAAGGGCCATGTCGCGGGGGGCGAGCTGAACGGGCAGTCGACCGCGCTGAACATGGGGCTGGACAGGATGGTGTCGAAGAAGAAGGATTGCATCGGGATGGTGCTGAGCCAGCGCGAGGGGCTGGTGGATCCCGGGGGCTATCGGCTGGTGGGGGTGAAGCCGGTCGATCCCGGGGGCAGGCTTGTCGCCGGCAGCCACCTGCTTGACCTGGGCGCGGCAGCGGTGGCGGCCAATGACGAGGGGTGGCTGACCTCGAAGGTCCATTCGCCGCACCTTGGTTGCGACATCGCGCTGGGCTATCTGAAGGGCGGCGCGGCCAGGATCGGCCAGCGGATGCGGGCGGTGAACCTGCTGGGGGGGCTGGACACCGAGGTCGAGATCGTCTCGCCGCATTTCTTCGACCCGACGGGAGAACGGTTGCGTGGCTGAGTTGCGGGCGATGACGGCGCTGGGGGCGCATGCGGCGGCGCGGGTGACGGTCGGGCCGCTGGTGGTGACCGAGCGGATGGACGTGGCGCTGGCTTCGGTCGCGGCGCGGCGCGGGCGGATGGCGGATCTGGCGCGGGCGGCGACCGCGGCAGGGGTGCCGCTGCCCGGCCCGGGGCGGCATGCGGATGGCGCGCCCTGGAGTGCCTTCTGGGTCGCGCCCGAGACATGGTTCGTCGCGGCGCCCTTCGCGACGCATGCGCCGATCGCCGCGCTGCTGAAGGCGGCGCTGGGCGATGCGGCCTCGTTCACCGAGCAGACCGATGCCTGGGTGGTGTTCGACCTTGCTGCGCCGGACCTCGCGCCGCTGCTGGAGCGGCTGTGCAATGTCGATTTTCCGGGCGCGCCGGAGGGGTTTGCGACCCGGACGGTGATCGAGCATCTGGGCTGCTGTCTGCTCAAGCGGGCGGCGGGCGCGGCGCGGCTTTACGGACCGCGATCCGCGGCGAAAAGCCTGCTCGATGCGCTGGAGGTGGCGGCGGCCGCGGCCTGGTGAGGGCTGCCCGCGGCGGGCGCTTGAACCGCCCGGTGTTTCCCGGTAGTGAAAAAGCGTGAGAGGTGATTTTCCGAGGTTGCCGCATGTCTGACGCCAATGCCTTGGCCCTGCCGCGCGGCAAGCCCGCCTTCGACCAGGACCCCCACCGCCTGCGCGAGATCAGCGCGCGCAACCTTGAAACGGCGATCGGCCGCGAGGTCAGGAGCTTTCGTCGCCAGCAGGGGATGACGGTCGCGGATCTCTCGGCGGTGACGGGCCTGTCGATCGGGATGCTGTCGAAGATCGAGAACGGCAACACCTCGCCCAGCCTGACGACGTTGCAGGTGCTGAGCCATGCGTTCTCGGTGCCGGTGACCGCGTTCTTCAAGAGCTTCGAGGAACGGCGCGAGGCCCAGCATGTGAAGGCGGGCGAACATGTCGAGATCGAGCGCCGGGGCACGCGGGCGGGGCACCAGTACAACCTTCTGGGCCATATCGGATCGAACAATTCGGGCGTGGTGGTCGAGCCCTACATCATCACGCTCACGACCGAGAGCGACACGTTCCCGGCCTTCCAGCACGAGGGGCTGGAGCTGTTGTACATGCTCGAGGGCGAGGTGGACTATCGCCACGGCGACAGGGTCTATGCGCTCAAACCCGGCGACAGCCTGTTCTTCGATGCCGATGCGCCGCATGGGCCCGAGGGGCTGGTCAGGCTGCCGGCGCGGTATCTGTCGGTGATCTGTTATCCGCAGGGGTGACGGCGGGCCGTCTGTTCCCGTCAGGTGAAAAAAGTTTCTCTCCAGTTGATGCGCGCCGGCGACGGTGCTAGCCTCGCACCAGTCGGTGGGGGGAGGCGAATCCATGTGCGGCATAGTCGGGCTGTTCCTGAAGGATCCGCAGCTGGAGCCGCGGCTGGGCGCGATGCTGACGGAGATGCTGATCACCATGACCGACCGCGGCCCGGATTCGGCCGGAATCGCGATCTATTCCGGGGCGGAGGACGGGCAGGGCAAGCTCACCGTGCAGTCCGCGCAGCCGGAGGCGGATTTCAGGGGTCTCGACGGCGATCTGCAGGCGGCGATCGGCCAGCCGGTCAGCCTGCGGGTGAAGTCCACCCATGCGGTGCTGGCGATGCCGCTGGCGCAGCTTGACGCGGCACGCGCCGCGCTGGCGCGGCTCAGGCCGGGCGTCAAGGTGATGAGCGCGGGCGACAGCATCGAGATCTTCAAGGAGGTCGGCCTGCCGAAGGAGGTGGCGGCGCGGTTCGACCTGGCGCGGATGTCGGGCACGCATGGCATCGGCCACACCCGGATGGCGACCGAAAGCGCGGTGACGACGATGGGGGCGCATCCGTTCTCGACCGGGCCGGACCAGTGCCTGGTGCACAACGGCTCGCTCTCGAACCACAACAACGTCCGGCGCGAGCTGCGGCGGCGGGGGATGCGGTTCGAGACCGAGAACGACACCGAGGTGGGGGCCGCCTTCATCAGCCACAAGCTGCAGGAGGGCGAGCCGCTGGGCCGGGCCCTGGAGGCGACGCTGACCGAACTGGACGGCTTCTTCACCTTCGTCGTCGGCACGAAGACCGGTTTCGGCGTGGTGCGCGACCCCATCGCCTGCAAGCCCGCGGTGATGGCCGAGACCGCGCAGTATGTGGCCTTCGGGTCGGAGTATCGCGCGCTCGTCAACCTGCCGGGGATCGAGCAGGCCCGGGTCTGGGAGCCCGAGCCCGCAACCGTGTATTTCTGGGAGCGTTGAATGCAGAGCTTCGATCTGGGCAAGGAGGGCCTCAGGGCGCTCAACTCCGCGCTGCATGCGCTGAAGGGCCAGACCAACATGACGGCGTGGGAGGTGATCAACCCCAGGGGCGCGCATGCGATCGCGGCGGGGGTGGATGCGCCGGTGGAGATCACCGTGCGCGGCTCGACCGGCTATTACTGCGCGGGCATGAACAAGCAGGCGACGATCCGGATCAAGGGATCGGCGGGGCCGGGCGTGGCCGAGAACATGATGTCGGGAACGGTGATCATCGACGGCGATGCAAGCCAGTATGCGGGCGCGACCGGGCGGGGCGGCCTTCTGGTCATCAAGGGCAATGCCTCCAGCCGCTGCGGCATCTCAATGAAGGGGATCGACATCGTGGTGCATGGCAACATCGGCCACATGTCCTGTTTCATGGCGCAGTCGGGGAATGTGGTCGTGCTGGGCGATGCCGGCGAGGCGCTGGGCGACAGTCTTTACGAGGCGCGCATCTTCATGCGGGGGGCGGTGAAGTCGCTGGGGGCCGACTGCATCGAAAAGTCGATGCGGGACGAGCATTACC
>Ga0136707_1000214_pt1 | contig 11804 bp, 9 predicted proteins | sample 4C3metaG_FD_101397 | JGI IMG/M metagenome (GOLD analysis project Ga0136707, IMG submission 101397) | Freshwater bacterial and archeal communities from Indian Creek, Illinois, USA - 4C3 metaG | ecosystem: Environmental > Aquatic > Freshwater > Unclassified | place: USA: Indian Creek, Illinois...
ACTGGTATGGAAGCTGGTATGGAAGTCAATCCCCCCTCGCTGCGCGTCACGCCTCCGGCCCTGGCCCCGGCGCGGGAAAAGCTGGCCGATGCCGCCTATGCCGCCCTCAAGGCCAGTATCCTGGAGGGGCTGCTGCCGCCGGGAACCGAGACCGCCGAACAGGCCATCGCCGATCAACTCGGCATGAGCCGGACGCCGGTGCATGAGGCCGCGCTGCGCCTCCAGCATGAGGGGATGCTTTTGGTCCTGCCGCGCAAGGGCATTCGCGTCCTGCCGCTGGACCCCGAGGATCTGCGCCAGACCTATGAGGTGCTGATCGCTCTCGAAGGCGCCGCCGCCGCCCTGTTGGCCGGCCAAGGCCATGCCGCGCCGCTCGCCGCCATGGCCCGCGCCACGCAGGACATGGCCCGGGCGCTGGCGGCGGGCGACCGCGCCGCCTGGGCCGCCGCAGATGACCGCTTCCACCGCGCACTGGTCGAGGGTTGCGGCAACCCCAAGCTCGCGCGCCTCGCCGCCACCGCGACGGACCAGGCGCAGCGCGCCCGCAGCCTGACCGCCACGCGCCGCCCCGAACCCACCGCCTCGGGCCTGGAGCATGGGGCGCTGCTGGCTGCCCTCATGGCCGGCGATGCCGATGCTGCCCGCGCCGCCGCCGCCGCCCATCGCGCCCGGGCAAGTGCCGAAATCCTCGCCGTGCTGCGGGGGTGAGGTGGTTTGCGCCCCGCGCCACCCACAGCCATGATGCCCGGATGAAAGCCTGGAACGACACAAGCGCCACCGATGCGCTGCGCGCCCTCTATGCCGCCGCGGTGCGCGCGGCCGATCCGCTGGCCGTGCTGGCGGGGCATCTGCCCGAACCCCCCGCCCAGGGCCGCGTCATCGTGGTGGGTGTCGGCAAGGCGGCCGCCAAGATGGCCCAGGCGGTGGAACAGGCCTGGGCGCATCTCCCGCTCAGCGGCCTGGTCATCGCGCCGCATGGCGCGGGGCTGCCGCTGGCGCGCATCGGGCTGCGCTTCGGCAAGCACCCCACTCCCGATGCCGGGGGCGCCGCCGCCGCCGCCGAAATGCTGGGCCTGATGCAGGGCCTCACGGCGGATGACCTGGTGCTGGCGCTGATCTCGGGCGGGGGGTCCTCGCTCTCGACGTTGCCCGCGCCGGGGTTGTCGCTGGAAGATCTGATCGCCACCAACCAGGCGCTGCTGGCTTCCGGCGCGGTGATCGGCGAGATGAATTGCGTGCGAAAGCACCTCTCCGCCTTTTCCGGCGGGCGCCTGGCCGTGGCCGCTCACCCGGCCCGCGTGGTCACGCTGGCGATTTCCGACGTGCCGGGCGACGACCCCGAGGTCATCGCCTCCGGCCCCACCGTGGGCGACCCGACCAGCTTCGCGGAAGCCCGCGCCATCGTGGCCCGCTACGGCATGGAATTGCCGCCCGCCGTCCAGGCGCATCTGGCAGCCGGCGCCGTGGAATCCCCCAAGCCCGGCGACCCACGCCTCCAAAACACCGAGCTTCGCATGATCGCCACCCCGATGATGGCGCTGCACGCCATGGCAGATGCGGCGCATGGCCTGGGCCTGACGCCCCTCATCCTGGGCGATGCGCTGGAGGGCGAGGCGCGGCATGTCGGCACCGTGCTCGCCGGGATGGCGCGCAGCGTGGCGGCGCATGGCCTGCCGCTGCCCGCCCCCTGCGTGCTGCTCTCGGGCGGGGAGACTACGGTGACCATGGCGCCCAAGGGGGGAACTGGCACCGAGGGCGCGGGTGGGCGCAACACGGAATGCCTGCTTTCCATGGCGCTGACGCTGGCGGGCGCGCCGGGAATCTGGGCCTTGTGCGCGGATACCGACGGGATTGACGGCAAATCCGAACATGCCGGCGCCATTGCCGGGCCTGGCACGCTGGCGGCGGCGCGGGCCAAGGGGCTGGACCCCCAGGCGCTGCTGGGCGCGCATCGCAGCCTGGAGGTGTTTGCCGCGAGCGGCGGCCTGATCACCACCGGGCCAAGCCTGACCAATGTGAATGATGTGCGGGCGATCCTGGTAGCTTAGTAAAGATAAGTCATAAAAGCTTTGCTGGCGCCAAGGCTTACTTCGTGTAAGTTAAGTCCATGCGCGACCCAGCCCTGGAAGACATCCTCGCCCGCCGTGGCGCCGTCACCCGCATCGCCGCGGCGCTGAACATCTCCACCGCCGCTGTCAGCCAATGGAAGCGCATCCCGCCGGATCGCGTGGCCGATGTCGCGCGCCTTTTCAACCTGCCGCCCGAGCAACTGGGGGTGAAGCCACCCCCCGCCCCCGAAGGACTTCCCCGCATGGCTTCCCGCATTCCCCTGCGCCGGCACCGCCGCACCAAGATCATCGCCACCCTCGGCCCGGCCAGCGCCACGGTGGAGATGATCGAGAAGCTGTTCCGCCAGGGCGCCGACGTGTTCCGCCTCAATTTCAGCCATGGCACCCATGAGGACCACGCCAGCCGCATCGAGATGATCCGCGAGGTGGAGCGCCGCACCGGGCGGCCCATCGGCATCCTGGCCGATGTGCAGGGGCCGAAGCTGCGCGTCGGCAAATTCGCCGCAGGCCGAGTCCAGCTCACCACCGGCGCGCGCTTCCGCCTCGACCTCAACCCCACGCCGGGCGATGTGAAGCGCGTCCAACTGCCCCACCCCGAGATCATCAACGCGGCGCGCATCGGCACCTCGCTGCTGCTGGATGACGGCAAATTGAAGCTGCGCGTGGTGCGCCAGGTGGAAAACGACCATCTGGAGACCGAGGTGGTGGTCGGTGGCCCGCTCTCCGACCGCAAGGGCGTGAACGTCCCCGATGTGGCCCTGCCCATCCCGGCACTCACCGCGAAGGATCGCGCGGACCTGGCCTTCGTGCTGCCGCTGGGCGTCGAATATATCGGCCTCAGCTTCGTGCAACGGCCCGAGGACGTGGCCGAGGCGAAGGAAATCGCCGCCGGGCGCGCCTGGATCATGGTGAAGATCGAAAAGCCCCAGGCGGTCGAGAATCTCGACGCCATCCTGGATCTGTGTGATTGCGTCATGGTGGCGCGTGGCGACCTCGGCGTGGAAATGCCGACCGAGGAGGTGCCGCTGGTCCAGAAGCAGATCGTCCGCGCCGCCAGGCAACTCGGCAAGCCCGTGGTGGTGGCCACGCAGATGCTGGAGAGCATGATCACCGCGCCCTCGCCCACCCGGGCCGAGGCGAGTGACGTCTCCAACGCGGTGTTCGACGGCGCCGATGCGGTGATGCTCTCGGCCGAGACGGCCGCCGGGCAATATCCGCTGGAGGCCGTGAACATCATGGACCGCATCGTGGGCCGGGTGGAGCAGGATGCCGGCTGGCGGCTCCAGACCGATGCGAATCGCCCGGCGTCAGAGCCGAGCAGCGCCGGCGCCATCTCGACCGCCGCCGCCCAGGTGGCGCGCACCGTCAATGCCCAGGTCATCGCCACCTTCACCAGCACCGCCTCCACCACGCTACGCGTGGCGCGGGAACGGCCGGAATGTCCCATCCTGGGCCTGACGCCCGCCTTGCAGGCGGCGCGCCGATTGGCGGTGGTGTGGGGGGTGCATCCGGTGGTGGTTCAGGATATCCACTCCATGACGGAAATGGTGGCGCGCGCCAGCCGGGCGGCCGTACAGGAGGGCTTCGCCAAGCTGGGCGAGGAACTGGTGGTGACAGCGGGCGTGCCCTTTGGCACACCCGGCACCACCAATGCGCTCAGGGTGGCCACGGTGAAGTGAACCACCCGAATTGAGCCGTCCTTATGGAGAAGTGCCTGATGACCCGTATCTTCCTGGCCGCCGGCCTCGCACTCTCGATGGCGTGCGCATCGCCGGCCGCGGCCCAGCGGAGCGGGATGTATGACGTCACGGGCACCAACCCGGACGGCTCGGCCTATACCGGCACGCTGGAGCTGGAGCAGGTGGGCCTGCTGAGCTTCCGGCTGCGCTGGAATATCGGCCCCGATGTGATCGAAGGCGTGGGCATGGTGAGTGGTCTGACCCTGGCCACCGCCTTCAGCCTGGGCGCCGGCAGCAGCCCAAGCATGGGCGTCTATGAATTGCGCCAGAACGGCCAGCTTGTGGGCCAATGGACCACCATCGGCGCCTTCGCCGCCGGCCAGGAAACCGCGACGCCGCGGTGAAGCCCCGCCGGGGGCGCTAGAGCCGTTTCCGCCTCACTGCGTTCGGCTGCACGCCTCTGGCACTTTGTTTTTGCGAGCATCTTCACCCGCCAGACCGAGTACGGTCAGGCGGGATCTGCTCTAAATCCGGGTCCAGCTCGGCTTGCGCTTCTCGCGGAAGGCCGCGATGCCCTCGGCGGCTTCCGGCCCCGCGGCGGTGCGGCCAAAGGCTTGGGCCCCGGCTTCGGCATAGCCCTCGGGCGAGAGCGGGCCGAGCGCCGCGAGCAGCTTCTTGGTCTCGGCCAGGGCGCCGGGCGCGCCTTCCAGCAATTGCGCGATGCTGGCTGTCACCAGGGCATCAAGGCCGGCTCGGTCAGCGGCCACCTCATGCACCAGGCCGCGCCTTGCGGCGTCCCCGGCGTTGATCACGCCGCCTTCCAGCACCATCCGCGCCGCATGGGGGCGGCCCATGCGCCGCGCCAGCCAGGGCAGGATCTGCGCCGGGACCAGGCCGCGCCTGGCCTCGGGCGCGGCAAGCGCGCATCCGCGCTGGCGAAGGCGATATCGGCGCAGCAGAGGAAACCCAAGCCCCCGGCATGCGCCGCCCCTTCCACCGCCGCGATCACCACCTGGGGCAGGTTCGATATCTCCTCGAACCGCGCGCCCACGCGGCGATTTCGCAGCTGCATGGCGGCCAGCCGCTCCTCCGGCGTGCCGGCGATCACTTCCGTGAGGTCGAGCCCCGCGCAGAAATGCCCGCCTGCCCCGCGCAGCACGACGATCCGCGCGGAAGCATGGCCACGCAATTCACCGAGCAATTCGTCCAGCGCCTCGCCCATCCCGCCGCCAATGGCGTTGCGGCGGGCGGGGCGGTTCAGAGTCACGTGAACAACCGGCCCTTCGCGATGAACGAGGAGCGGCGGCTCAGCCTGGCTCACCGCTTCCACCAGCCGGCACGGCGTGGCGCCTCGGCGGCGACTTCCTCGACGGTCTTGGGCAGGATGGCGGGGCCGACCACCGGTTCCGGCGGGGGCACGGCCTGGGCCTCGGCAATGACGGGCGCAACCTCGGCGGGCGGAGTTTCGGCTGGGATTGGCTCCGCCACGGGGGTTGCTGCCGCGATGGCGGGCGCGGCCGGGGCTGGCTCGACCTCTGCCACGGGCGCACGGCTGGCGCGCGGGGCCATGGCGGCCTCGGCGGCGGCTTCGGCGGCTTCCATCGCCGCCAACAGCGAGTCGGGCGCACCGCCGAACGGATCGGCCGGGGTCGGGCCGGCATAGCTGGGTGCGGGTTCGGGCACGGCCTCCGGGGCTTCGGTGGCATCGGGCGCGGGCTCACCCTCGCGCCGGCGACGGCCACCGCGGCGACCACGGCGGCGGGGCGAGCGGTCCTCGCCTTCGGCGCCCTCGGCGGGGGTGGGCGCTTCGCCCTCCTGGGTCTCCGCCTCGGCCTCGACCTGGGCCTCGACCTGGGCCTCGGCCTGGGCCGGGGCTTCGGCCTCGGCGGGCTGCGCCTCGGAGGTCTCGCCACGCTCGACGGGCATGCCATCGGGCTCGCCCGGGGTGGCATCACGGCGGCCGCTGCGGCCACGGCGGCGGCGGCGGGGACGACGGGCGCGTTCCTCGGCGGTCATGCCGGCTTCATCCCGTGCCTCCTGGGCGTCGGCGGTCGCCGTTTCCTCGGCGGTCTCCTCGGCCAGTTCCTCCTGCTCCTCCTCGGCGTAATCCATGCGGAGCGCGGCGGGGCGTTCATTCACCGGGGCGGGCGGGGTCTTGCTGCGCTCGATGCGCGTCTCGGCGCCGTGCAGCGTGTCATCGGGGTCGAACAGGACGGTGACGCCCCAGCGGCTTTCGATATCCGCCAGGCGGTCCCGCTTCTTGTTGAGCAGATAGAGGGCGGCGGGCGAGTTCACGCGCACCGTGATCTCGGCGGCGCGGCGCTTGGCGCATTCCTCCTCGACCGCGCGCAGCACGGCCAGCGCGCTGCTTTCCAGGCCGCGCACCGTGCCGCGTCCCAGGCAATGCGGGCAGGTGACGAAGGTGGTCTCGGCCAGCGAGGGCCGCAGCCGCTGGCGCGACATCTCCAGCAGGCCGAAATGGCTGATCCGGCCCACCTGGATGCGCGCGCGGTCCACCCGCAGCGCATCCTTCATGCGCTTCTCCACCATCGCGTTGTGGCGGTTGGCGTCCATGTCGATGAAGTCGATGACGATCAGGCCCGCAAGGTCACGCAGGCGCAATTGCCGCGCCACCTCGTCGGCGGCTTCGAGATTGGTGCGAAGGGCCGTGTCCTCGATGTTGCGCTCACGCGTCGAGCGGCCGGAGTTCACGTCAATCGCGACCAGCGCCTCGGTCTGGTTGATGACGATATAGCCGCCGGAGCGCAGCTGCACCGTCGGCTCATGCATCGCATCCAGCTGCGCCTCGGCATTGAAGCGCGAGAACAGGGGAACGATGCCATCGCGATAGGCCTGGATCTTGCGGAGATGCTCGGGCATCAGCATCCGCATGAATTCGCGCGCCTGCGAATAGGCCTCGTCGCCCTCGATCAGGATCTCGTCCATGTCGCGGGCATAGCCGTCGCGGATGCAGCGCTTGATGAGGTCGGCTTCCTCATAGATCAGCGCCGGCGCGGTGCTGGCCAGCGTGCGCTCGCGGATGTGGTTCCACAGGCCCAGCAGGTATTCGCAATCGCGCCGGATCTCGGGCTTGGGCCGCTGCGCGCCGGCGGTGCGGACGATGAGCGACATGCCAGGCGGCATGTCCAGCTCGTCAATCACCTCACGAAGACGACGACGATCGGAGGATGAGGTGATCTTGCGGGAGACGCCGCCGCCGCGCGGCGAGTTCGGCATCAGCACGGAGAAGCGGCCAGCCAGCGAGATATAGGTGGTGAGCGCGGCGCCCTTGGTGCCGCGCTCCTCCTTCACGACCTGGATGAGGATGATCTGCCGGCGGCGGATCACCTCCTGGATCTTGTAGTTGCGCAGGAAGCGCGGCGTCGGCCGGCGCTCACGCATGCGCTCCTCGGTATCGGCCTCGCTCTCGCTCTCGCCTTCGCTGTCGCCGGCGGGGGCGTCGAGCATCCTGGAGGCGGGGCCTTCCTCGGTGGCGGCGTGGGCGGCCTGCTCGGCCTCCAGCTCGGCGGCGAGGTCGGCTGCGATTTCCTCGGCGGTGGGGGCGACTTCGCCGGCCAGGTCCTCGGGGGCCTCCAGCACGGCGTCATCGGCCACTTCGCGCGGGTCGGTTTCCTCGGCGGCCTCGACGGGCTCGGGCTGGCCGGCCTTGGCGGCGGCGGCGGCCCGGGCGGCATGGGCTGCGGCCTGGACCTGGGCGCGGCGCTCATCCTCGCGGGCTTCGGCCTCGGCCTCCTCGCGGGCTTCCTGCTGCTGGGCCTCGATCAGCCGCTGCCGGTCGGCGACGGGGATCTGGTAGTAATCGGGGTGGATTTCGCCGAAGGCGAGGAAGCCGTGGCGGTTGCCGCCATATTCGACGAAGGCGGCCTGGAGGCTGGGCTCCACCCGGACCACGCGGGCCAGGTAGATATTGCCCTTCAGGGGAAGCCGGTTGGCGGCCTCAAGGTCGAATTCATCAACCCGGTGGCCATCCATCACGACCACCCGGGTTTCTTCCGGATGGGCCGCGTCGATCAACATGCGCTTGGTCATGCAAGGAACACTCCGCACCGCGGCGGGGATGGGCGGCGCCCGATTCCGGCCTGCGGTGGAAAAGAGAGAGGGAATCCGGGTGCGGGCCGTTCGGCGGCGATGTCCATGACATGCGCTTTCGTCCTCACTCGGGGGCGCGGCGCCCGCGGATCCTGCGCCCGATGGGCGGCAGGGGCGGGGCGTCATGCCCAATGGCTCCACCCCCACGAATGTGCGCCCTTCACGGGCGGGCGATATTGCGGCAACCCAAGGGCGCGGATGTCAATGCGAAAAACTTCGCATGAGCAGGCGGGCGCCGGGCTGCACCGCTGGCGCGCTGGCGAAACCGGCCACCCGGCCGCCGAGTGCCACCCAAGGGGGCGTCCATTCGGCGGGGTGTGGCCAAGGCCTGGCGCGCAATCCGCGCCTGCTGCCCCCGTTCCGCCCGCAGCACCTATCGCTGGGGCAGCGCACCTTACGCGCAAGAGGGTGGCCCTCACAACCCGCCCCAGCAGCGGCCAAGCCGGTGATATGCTCGTCCAGGAGTGGCGATGCCCAAGCGACTTGCACGAAATGCTGGATTTTCGTGCGGAACCCGGTAGAAACAGCGTGCCGCGGTGGGGGTCGCGGCGAAATGCAGGGGTTCCATCGTCGATTCTTTCTCGCGGGGCTGGCCGGCTTGGGGCTGCCAGCCGGCGCGCACGCCCAGGTTGCGCGCTCACGCACGCTCCTGCCCTTGGTTGTGCTCGACCCTGGCCATGGCGGCGCCGATCCGGGTGCCATCGGCCCCGCGGGCACGGCCGAGAAACGCATCACCCTGCCGATCGCACTCGAATTGAAGCGCCTGCTGGAAGCCCAGGGCCGCTGCCGCGTGGCGATGACCCGCTCACGCGATGTCTTCGTGCCGCTGGCCCGCCGCGTCGAATTGGCGCGTGAGCGGGAGGCGGCGCTGCTGCTCTCCATCCATGCCGATGCCATGCCTGCCGGGCAGGGCGTCGGGCTGCGCGGCGCCTCGGTCTATACCCTCGCCGAAACCGCGACCGACCCATTGGCCGCCGCCCTCGCGCGCCGCGAGAACCTGGCCGACCGCGCGGGCGGGCTGCGCCTGCCCTCCGTCTCGCCCGAGGTGCAGCGCATCCTCCTCAGCCTGATGCGGCAGGAGACACGGGCCGGCTCCGAGCGCCTCGCGCGCCTCGCGGTCAATGCGCTGGATGGCGATGTGCCGCTGCTCAGCCAGCCATTGCGGCGGGCGCAATTCGTGGTGCTGAAGGCGCCTGACGTACCCTCCGCCCTGGTGGAATGCGGCTTCCTCTCCAATCCGGCGGAGGAGGCGCTGCTGCGCCGGCCGGAGCATCGCGCCCGCATCGCCGCAGCCCTGGCGGAAGCGGTGCATGGCTTTCTCGGGCGTCGCGTCGTGGCCTGATACCAAATCTCGCGGATCGTGACCGATCCGCCCTCAGACGCCGGCGCGCGCATCCGCGCGCTTGGCTTCGCCGCATAAGCGGCGGGCCGCAGGTTCTGCTCAATGGGATCTGGTATCAGTTGCCGGCCAGGATTTGCGCGATTCGGTCCCGCATCGGCTTGGGGCGCAGTTCCTCATCATAGGGCAGGCCGCGATGCAGCTTGCCATCCTGCCGGGCCACGGCGGGTTCCTGTGCAAGCCAGGAGTCGCGGTCGGTCAGGCCCCAGGTGAGGATGCTGCGCGCACCCCCCTCCAGCGCCGCGCGGAGGAAGCGCCCCGCATATTCAGCGACCGCCGCATCGCGCTCGGCCAGGCTGGGCGCCAGGACATCCGGCTCGCGTACATCCAGCTCGGTGATCAGGGTGGCCAGGCCCAGGCCGCGCAATTCCTGGAGGAAGGCGATGAACGGCTCGGCGCGGAAGGGCTCGCGCATTTGCAGATGCGCCTGGATGCCGATGGCATCGAGCGGGCAACGCCGGTCCAGCAGGCCGCGCACCACGCGCAGCAGGCGGGCGCGCTTGGTGGCGGCCCAGGGCGTATCCGCCTCCACGCCATAGTCATTGAGGGTGAGCCGCAGGGTCGGGTCGGCCTGGCGCGCCAGGCGCAGCGCGCGCTCGGCATAGATGGGGCCGAGGGCCGTAAGCCAGGGCGTGGATCGCAAATCGCCATCGGTCGGGTCCGGATTGTCGCTGCCGGGCGGGTTGGCGATGATCTCGTTCAGCACGTCCCAGTCGCGGATCGAGTCGCGGGTCTCGCGCAGGATGGTGGTGATATGCGCCTCCAGGATGGCGTCGGCCTGGAGTGGACCTTCGGCCAAAGCGGGCGCGAGCCAGGGGGGCATCGCCACATGCCAGAGCAGGGCATGGCCGCGGACGCGCTGCCCATTGGCCTGCGCGAAGCGAAGGATCGGGCGGAGCAGGGAGAAGTCAAACCGGCCGCGCTCGGGCTGGAGCGAATCCCATTTCGCCTCCCATTCGGGAACGATGACATCCGCCTCGCGCGCGATCAGCGCGGCCAGGGCGGGATCATCCTGGAGGGAATGGCCGCGCACCGCCGTGCCGAAGCTGATGCCCCGCGCGCGGGCGATCTGGCGCAGGCCTGGCGCCAGGGCGGGTGATTGCGCCACGGCCGGCATGGCGAGGGCAGCGCCCCCCGCCGCGATGACAAGGCGTCGGGGGAGGCTCACGCCGCGCGCGCGCAGAGCGGCTGCGCCTCACGCATCAGTTGTTGCCGAAACTTATCCCGCCGCCAGCACAGCACCCGCCAGAAGCCGCGCGCCGCGAGGTCCGACATGCGGCCACGAGGCTCCAGCCCGATGGCCTTGAAGACCATCCCCATGCTGCGCTCGATGTGGTGGTAGCGGTAATACCCCATGGCGCGGCCCATATAGCCGGTCGAGCAGCGGGCATGTTCATAGGCCACGCCCGGCGGGTCATTGCTGCAATGGAAGGCGAAGGCCAACTCGTCATCCTCCGTCTCGCCCACCCGGCCCAGAGCCACGCGCAGCCGCCCGGGGAAGGAGAGGTTTTCGCGCGCCAGGTATCGCTTCATGTGGTCGTAGAAGAGCTTGAAATGCCGGTATTCATCCGCGGCAATCAAACGGCAGATCTGTTTCAGGACCGGCTCTGCCGACGCCTCGCCCAGCGCGGTGTAGTAGCTGGAGGTTCCCGTCTCAACCACGCAGCGCGCGATGAGTTCCCCCGTGCGGGAGCCGCGGATGGAGGCATCGGCCTTCACGTTGATCTTGTAGCCCTCGCGGTAGCGGGCGAAGCTCCTCATATATTCGAAGGTGGGGTCGGCGAGGGAGGCCCAGCGGCCCAGCGCATCGCCATGCTGGTTTTCCTCGACCGCCCAGTTGTCGGCGGCGGCCTGGAAGTCGGGGTCATCGTGGAAGACGGATTTCAGATAGGCCGCGTAGTCATCGCCATTGCGCTCGACCATCGCGGCGGCCTTGACCAGGGGAATGACCTCCGGCTCGACCTTGGAGGGGTCGAAGCTGTCCCAGGCGATCTGTTCGATATGCCAGTGTTTCATCGGTTTAACCTGACCTCCACCGGAGAGACATGCGTGTCCGGTGGGGGCAGATCAAGCGACATGTGGCGGAAAAAGCCCGTCATCCCACCCAGCGGCCAGACGCTACAGGCGTTGGTCAGGCGGCCTCAGCGACTTCGCGCATGGCGCGCATGGCCAGCAGATTCGCCATGGCGGCGTCCCGCCTCTCGGGCGTGTCCATGGCGGCGGCTTTATAGGCTGCCTCCGCGGCGGCGATACGGCGATCCACCTCGGCCCTGGAGAGATCCGCCACGGGCGTGGCTTCATCGGCCAGGATGGTCACGCGATTCGGCGTCACCTCGGCGAAGCCCCCGGCCACGAACAGGCGGTCCGTGTCACGGCCGCCTTCCATGACGCGAATGGTGCCGCCGCGCAGCGTCACGATCATGGCCGCATGGCCGGGCAGCACGCCCATCTCGCCCTCGGCGGCGGGAATGACGACCATTTCCACCGCGCGGGAGAGCAGGAGCTTCTCCGGGGAGACGAGTTCGAGCTGAAACGTGGCCATCAAAG
>Ga0136707_1000215_pt1 | contig 11802 bp, 9 predicted proteins | sample 4C3metaG_FD_101397 | JGI IMG/M metagenome (GOLD analysis project Ga0136707, IMG submission 101397) | Freshwater bacterial and archeal communities from Indian Creek, Illinois, USA - 4C3 metaG | ecosystem: Environmental > Aquatic > Freshwater > Unclassified | place: USA: Indian Creek, Illinois...
ATAAAATCCGCGAGGCTCAGCTTGACAGAGTTCCTTACATGCTAGTCATAGGAGATAAGGAAGTTGAAGGTGAATCCGTTGCATTAAGGTCAAGAAAAGAAGGTGATCGCGGCTCAATAGGACTTAATACTTTTATTGAAATGATTTCAAATGAAATTAGATCGAGGGCATTATAAGGAATTACTCGCACCAGACAAGTTCCTGTCCCCTTGTTTGGTGTCCCCTTGTCTAGTTGACGTCGTTTCAAATATCATTGACATTCCACATCGCAAATGATAATATTTAAACATATTATGTTTAGTATTAACATTTTTTTATGTGAACATTACATAGGGAGGTTAACATGGTTGTGCCGGTTATAATGCTCTATGGCTCAGCATAAAAAGTTGTGGGAAGGCGAATATAGGGAAGGGGCACCATCCATAATTAATTTCTTTAAAAAACAAATATTTAAGGAGGAAGAATGAGTAATATTGACAGAATTAAACCCGTAAAAAAAGCTAGAATAGGAATTTATTCGGTTGGTTTAAAAGCTTACTGGAGCCAATTCGAGGGCTTAAAGGAAAGACTTTTACACTACGGGAAATTCATTGAAACTAAATTATCCTATTTTGGTGAAGTTTTCAACTTTGGGCTAGTCGATGATGAGATATCTGGAAGAATTGCTGGGGAGTGGTTTAATTCCCGAAATGTTGATATTGTATTTTGCCATTCTGCTACATATTCTACCAGCTCTTCTGTTTTGCCCGTGCATCAGCTTTGCGTAGCACCGGTGATTGTGTTAAATCTTCAACCAAGTGTTAAAATGAACTACGAAAAGACTACAACGGGCGAATGGTTGGCACACTGTTGTGCTTGCCCTGTTCCGGAATTCGTAACTGTATTTAACAAAGCTAAAATAAAATACAAAGTCGTTAATGGATTGTTGGGGCTAAGTCATACCCCTGAAATATCCATGACGTGTGAAAATACTGAAAATAGGCCGGAAGCTATACGTGCTTGGCTTGAAATTGGTGAATGGGCAAAAGCCGCCGGTGTTCAACGAACACTTCGGCACAGCCGTTTTGGATTTCTTGGAAATAATTATAGTGGGATGCTAGATATGTATAGTGACTTTGCTTTAGCCCAAGTACAAGCTGGAGTACATGTGGAGATACTTGAGATGTGTGATTTAGATAAAATTTTGGATTTGGTAACAGACGATGAAATTAAAAAGAAGATGGGACAAATTCACGAATTTTTCGAGATTAGCGGTGATTCTCCTTCAGATCCAATTGCCAGAAAACCTTCACCAGTTCAACTTGAATGGTCATGTAAAGTTGCTGTCGCTCAGGAAAAAATGGTAAGAGAATATGATTTGGACGCTTTGGCTTATTATTATCACGGTTCTGAAGGGAATACATATGAAAAAATTCAAAGCGGCTTTATAGTAGGTCATTCCCTGCTGACTGCGCAAGGCATACCGTGTTCAGGCGAAGGAGATTTAAAAACTGCTATAGCGATGAAAATATGTGATGTTTTAGAAACTGGAGGAAGTTTCTCTGAAATTGTAGCTGTGGATTATGATAAGAAAACTATTATTTTAGGACACGATGGCCCGTTCCACATAAAAATATCAGAAGGTAAACCAGTTTTGAGGGGCATGGGCATTTATCATGGCAAAAAGGGAAGTGGGGTATCAGTAGAAGCTAAAGTCAAAGAAGGCAATATTACAACTTTGGGGATAAACCAAACTAGTCAGGGCAACATGAAGATGATTATCAGCGAAGGGGAAGCTGTAAAAGGTCAGATTCTGATGATCGGGAATACTCAAACACATATAAAATTCGAATTTGACCCGGATGAATACATGGATCGCTGGTTTTTGGAAGCTCCGACACACCATTGTTCCATGTCCATAGGTCACAATGTTTCGCTCTTCGAGAAAGTAGCATATTTAATGGGTTTTGAAAAATCCGTTATATGATAATTGCGAACACAGGCAATCATTTGTATGATATAATTTCGCAATATTAAAACTATCATCAATGAAAATGATAGAAAAAATTATCCTCAAGGGGCTTGGAAATGTTTGCTATAGAAAGACAAAATAAGATCAAGGAAAAATTATTTAGAGAAAAACGTATCGATGTAGTTGAACTAAGTGAGCTTTTTTCAGTTACCGAGGTTACGATAAGAAGAGATTTGGATAAGCTTGAACAGGAAGGTTTTCTTATAAAAACATATGGCGGAGCAGTTTTGAGCAATGCGTTTGTTGCAAAAGCTTTTAATTTTGAACCATGCGATAATTCTTTCGATGAGAAAAGGTTGATTGGGAAAATAGCCTCTCAAATGCTCGACAATGGTGAAGCCATTTTTTTAGGTTCCGGTTCTACATGTCTTGAAATTGCGCGTAATATCAAGGATAAAAAATTAACGGTTGTGACCAATGATTTGTTTATCGGATATGAGTTAAGAAACATCACGGGTATTAAAGTTATTGTCACCGGAGGGGATTTAATTCAAGCAACTTCAACACTCGTGGGTGCGTTTACCCTTCAGGCGCTTAATGGTATTTATATAAACAAAGCCTTTATTGAAGTAAAAGGGATCAATTTTGACTCATGCTATACAGTAGATAGTCATGATGAGGCAATTGTCTTACTAGAAGTGAAAAAAAAATCGAATGAATTAATTATTGTGGCCGATTATACCAAATTTGACCGGACCGCCTTTGTGAGATTAGGGGATCTGACATTGGCCAAAAAGGTTATTTCAAATAAACAAGTACCTTCAGAATATAAAAAATATTTTTTTGAGCATGCAATAAAACTGTATACGACTTTTGAATTTGAGTAACTTGTAGTTTTGGATAACCAATACTTAGCAAAAGAAGTGAGGTAAACAAATTGGGTAGTTTCCTTGAGATGAAAAAAATAACCAAACTATTCAATGAGAATGTCGTGCTGAAAAATGTCGATTTTTGCGCAGACAGAAGTCAGGTTAAAGCCCTAGTTGGCGAGAATGGCGCAGGAAAGACGACTCTAATGAAAATACTAGCCGGACTATACAAGCCTGATTCCGGACAAATTTTTATTAACGGCAAACAGGCTGTAATCAACAATCCGAAACAGGCTCAAGAAATGGGCATATCTATGATTTATCAGGAATTAAGGCTTTTCCCGGACTTGAATGTAGTGGAGAATATTTTTATACGGAGGGAACCGATAAAAAATTGGAGTTTCGTAAGTTTTATAGATTGGAATAAAGCCCATAAAGAAACTCAAAAGCTTCTCGACTACTTTGAGCTAAATATCAATCCAAGGAGACTCGTAAAAACGCTAAGCACGGGAGAACAAAAATTTGTCGAGATCATCAAAGCGCTGTCACAAAATGCTAATATTTTGATAATGGATGAGCCGACCTCGGCTCTTACTGAAAAAGAAACTGATAAACTCTTTAAAGCTGTAACAGATATAAAGAATTTAGGTGTTGCGGTAGTTTACATATCACACAGACTGGAAGAAGTTAAAAGGATAGCTGATGTTGTAACAGTAATTAGAGACGGAGAATTGATTAATTCTAGTGATATAAGTGAGATAGATATTAATAAACTTGTAATGGCAATGGCTGGCAAAGAAATAGAGGATAGATACCCAAAACTTAAACTAAAACTTGGGAAAGAACAGTTTTGTGTAAAGCAACTGAGTTTTGCCGGGCGATTAAAGGATATCAATTTTAATCTTAGAAGAGGAGAAATAATTGGTATAACAGGTTTGAGCGGTTCCGGCAGAAGAACGCTAGCCAAAGTTCTATGTGGTTTGGAAGGTCCCTTTGAAGGGCAAATTGTAATTAATGGCAAAATATTTAATTCTATGAATACTCACTTAGCAAAGTTGAACGGTCTATGCTATGTGATTGGAGCCGGTTTTGACGAAGGGCTTATATCAAGTATGAAAACAGATGAAAACATTACTTTGACTAACCTTAAAAGGATTTCGAAGATGGGATTTATAGACAACACTTTAGAATCAGAGGCAGCAAGAGATCTGATTGACAGGCTTGAGATAGCCGCTGAAAAAGATGAAATTGTCGCTAATTTAAGCGGCGGTAAGCAAAAAAAAATTAGTTTTGCAAAATGGCTTTTTACCAATGCAAAAATACTGATAATCGAAGAACCTACTGCTGGTATTGATATAAGTTCAAAAGTTGACATATACAATATAATAAATGAATTGCTCATGTCAGGAGCGTCAGTTATTATGATATCATCAGATCTATCAGAAGTTGTAGGTATGTCCGACAAAATAATAGTAATGTTTAATGGAGAGATTACAGGAGTATTCAATAAGTCAGAAGCTACTCACGAAAACATATTATACTACGCTTCAGGTGGGAAAAAACCTTCCTGATAAAATAAGAAAAATCAAAACATTTAAAAGTATCTTTAATGTTTGTATGGAAACAATGAACTCTTTTATTGCGCCCAAATATCACTAATGAAACAGGTTTAATAAAATATCTTTTCTAAGCAGAAGGATTTTCGAAAAGAACATAGAATATATATAAAAAGAACATGAACGAACATAAACGAAAGTTTAAGAACATGGATTTGTAAATAAGGTGAGCGAAAATTATGTTCTAAGCATGCAACAGTCAAAGACTGTCTGTATAAAAAGGAAATGATAAGGGAGGAAAAATCAATGAAAAAAATAGTGGTTATTTTGGTTGCACTCGTAGTGATGATATCGCTATTAGCTGCGTGTGCCCCAAGAGAAGCGGAAAGACCTCAGGAGCCTGAAAGACCTCGTGAGCCGGCCGTGGAGGCGCCTGTGGACGAAGTTCAGGTACATGCGTTTATTTTTAAAAACACTGGAAATCCTTATGGCGAGAGACAAATGGATGGATTTAGAATTGCTATTGAAGAGCAAGGACATGAAGCGATTTTAAGAGCGCCGGATTTGCCAACTGCTGAAGCACAGATTTTAATAATTGAAGAGCTGATTGCACAAAGAGTTGATAGTATATCTGTAACTGCGAATGATTTCGATGCACTGCAGCCTGCCCTTCAAAAGGCAATGGACGCAGGGATTAAAGTTCTTTCTGCTGATTCTCCTGTTAATACACAAAGTCGTATGGTCCATATTAACCAGGCAGATCCTGAAAGAATAGGACGCACTCTGGTTAGGGCGATCTATGACATGATCGGCGGAAGCGGAGAAATAGCAATACTAAGCGCTACTTCAGTTGCAGCCAATCAGAATCTTTGGATCGAATGGATGAGAAAAGAGTTAGAAGATCCCAAATATGCTGAAGTAGAACTTGTTGATGTTGTTTTTGGTGATGATTTAAGAGATAAAAGCGTTGCTGAAGCGGAAGCGCTGATAAGAAAACATCCGAATCTTGAGGGTATAATTTCTCCTACTACTGTTGGTATAGCGGCTACTGGCAGGGTATTGACCGACAAAGGGCTTAAGGATGTGATACATCTAACCGGTTTGGGCCTTCCGAGCGAAATGGCGGAATACATTGAAAGTGGAGTCTGTGACTGGATGTATCTTTGGAATCCGATTGATGTCGGATATCTGACGGGATACGCAGCAGTCGCTCTAGTCGATGGAACTATAACAGGAGCGTTAGGAGAGAAATTAGTTGCGGGTAGACTAGGCGAAAGGGAAATTATTCAGGACGGTGATGGAACACAGATAATGCTGGGAGATCCGTTCCGATTTGACCCTGAGAATATTGCTGAATGGAAAACGGTGTATTAGTCCGGAATTGAAGAAAGCTTGATTGTTGATACGTCCTGCAACGGAATAATCCTTGTGGGACGTATCAATCAATAAGTATATCATTTTGCTGAAAGAAGGCGCACTATGGAAAAAAGTAACAAGTTTTCGTGGACATGGCGTATTAAAGAAGAATGTCTTGAAGATTACGTAAAGATGCACATTGATCCATGGCCAGAAATATTAGAAGAACATTCAAAAGCCGGAATAAAAAACTATTCAATTTTTCAGAACGGAGTTCAATTTTTTTATTGTTTTGAATGTGACGAAGTTAATTTAGCGTTTGAGTATATAGCAAAAAGCGAAGTATGCAAAAGATGGAATGCAATAACATCCACAATGGTGGAAGATTCGTTTGATTTCGATGAAGAGGAAACAATAAAGCCATTAACAGAGATTTTTTATTTGAAATAATTTTAATGTCGTCTATAATCACATAGAAACGTAAAGAGTGTAATTGTCATCTAGTTGAGTTTTAAGATAACAGGAACGAATAGGAGCAAACATATGTCGGAATTTGTGCTGGAATTGAATTCGATAACTAAGACATTTCCTGGAGTTACAGCTTTGGACAATGTTAATTTTAAATTGAAAACATCAGAAATACATGCATTAATGGGTGAGAACGGTGCAGGAAAGTCAACCTTTATCAAGATTATTACAGGCGTTCATAAGCCTGATCAAGGAGAAATATATCTAAATGGGGTTAAGGTAAAGATAGAGAATCCTAAAGATGCTCAGAAATTAGGGATTGCAGCTATCTATCAACATGTAACTTGTTATCCGGACTTAAGTGTAACTGAAAACATATTTATCGGGCATGAAAAGATTGAAAAGAGAACCAAAAGAATCTTGTGGGATAGTATGCATAAGGAAGCAAAAAAATTACTAGATGATTTAGGTGCCAACTTCGATCCCAGAGTCCATATGGGAACTCTTAGTGTTGCGCAGCAGCAAATAGTTGAAATAGCAAAAGCGATTTCGACGAATGCAAAAATAATCATTATGGATGAACCTACAGCCTCGCTGACTAAGAGGGAAAGCGAGGAATTGTACAGGATTACTGAGCAGTTATGGAATAATGGTACATCGATTATTTTTATTTCTCACCGACTTGAGGATGTGTATAGATTAGCAAGCAGGGTAACAGTATTGAGGGATTCGATGTATGTCGGCACTTGGGATATAGGTATGCTATCGGAGGATGAATTGATAGTTGAAATGGTGGGTCGTGAGATAACCCAGCTCTTCCCTAAAATGGAAACCGAAAAGGGTAATGAACTTTTGAAAGTTGAAGGACTGGGTAAGTTAGGGCATTTTGCCGATATATCATTTACGCTTTGCGAAGGTGAAATTATCGGTTTAACCGGGCTTGTGGGAGCCGGAAGAACAGATGTGTGTCAGGCGATTGCTGGTATATTACCTTATGAAAGTGGTAAGATTTATGTAGATAACAAGGAAGTAAAAATGGATAATCCTCTAACGGCATTTGAATTAGGGATTGGATATTTACCGGAAGACAGGCAAAAACAGGGGCTCGTGATGCAGTGGGGAATAGGGCTTAATATAACTCTTCCCATATTGGATAAGCTCTCAAAAAACGGATGGCTAAATGTTGAGAATGAGTATGTAATAGCAAAATCATTATTTGAAAAAGTAAATGTCAAGGCTAACAGCATTTTTGATCTTGTTTCTTCATTGTCGGGCGGAAATCAACAAAAGGTAATTATTGCTAAATTATTAGCGGCGGATCTAAAAATATTAATCCTTGATGAACCTACAAAAGGGGTTGATGTTGGAGCTAAAGCTGCCATACATGAGATTATGACCCAATTGGCGAGTCGAGGCTATGGAATAATCATGATCACTTCCGAAATGCCTGAGGTATTAGGGATGAGCGATAAAATTATCGTGATGCGAGAGGGTAGAATTACTGCCTTCTTTAATAGGAGTGAGGCAACACAGGAATTAATCCTTGAAGCAGCAATGTCAAAAACCGATTTAATTAGCGCTTGAACAAAGCAATTGTAAAGGGGAATGAGTTTAATGCCTGAAAGGGATTTGAAGAATAGAATTAATGCTGCAAGTATAGTAAAATTCAGAGAACTTGGTCTTTTTATTTTTATCATTATACTTTCGATTTTTATTCAACTGCGTAATTCCAGCTTTCTGACTCTGGACAATATTAATGATATGATCAGGAACACTGTAATTTTAAGTATACTCTCATTGGGAATGATGCTTGTGATAGTTACCAGAGGTATTGATCTATCAATTGGTGCGACGCTGGCATTGTCTGGAATGGTATCCGCGCTAGTGGTTAGGGAAAACCCTGGCATGAATCCTATACTGGTTGTTTTGCTCGGAATCATGATAGGGTTGATTTGCGGTAGTACTGTAGGATTCTTGGTTTCGAGAGGTCGGGTGCTTCCGATAATTGCTTCGCTCGGCATGATGAATGTTTTTAGAGGTTTGACATTTATGGTGAGTGGAGGGCGATGGGTTAGTGCTCATCAGATGCCTGACCATTTTAAAGCGATTGCTACAGGTTCGATTATGGGAATAAATACCATGATAATGATTGCGCTTTTTATATATCTGCTTTTTTACTACTTTGTTAACTACACAAGGACAGGAAGATATATCTATGCCGTGGGAAGCAATCCTGAATCGGCTCAAATTAGCGGGATTGAAAATTCAAAAATACTTTGGATGGTGTATTCTTTAATGGGCTCATTAGCCGGTTTATCAGGAGTTTTATGGGTGGCAAGATTTGCTTCCGCGCAAGGAGATACTGCCATGGGGTTTGAATTGAATGTCATTGCAGCATGTGTGCTTGGAGGTGTAAGCATTTCAGGCGGTTCCGGAAAAATTTCAGGAGTTATTTTAGGCTCACTATTATTAGGTATATTGAATAACGCGCTGCCTTTGATCGATGTATCACCATTTTGGCAGCAAGCAATTCAAGGCTTTATTATATTGTTCGCAGTCTTAGTAAATGTACTAGTAAAGAGACGCGTTGATAGAAGTAATCTTATGAGAAGGAAAATATAGACTATGAAAGAAAAGTTGATGAGTGCTAAAAGGAGCATCGATCTTAAAAGTCTTTTTCAGTATTGGGAATGGAAGCTCGTTCTGATATTTATAATTGTAATCATCGTGAATTCGATTTTGTCACCACACTTTTTGAGTGCGGCAGGTTTGGTCAGTGCAACAAGAATTTTTCTGGACAAAGCGTTTATTGTGCTGCCCATGGCTTTTGTTATAATTCTTGGAGATATTGATATTTCGGTTGCATCGATTGTGGCGCTGTCATCTGTTATAATGGGTGTCTCGTATAACCTCGGAATGCCGATGTGGCTGGCAATGATTGTATGTCTTTCGGTTGGTACATTGAGTGGCTTTTTTAATGGATTGCTGATTGTAAAATTCAAGGAATTGTCGGCGGTAATAGTAACTTTATCAACAATGATTATTTATCGCGGTATTGCCTTTATAATTCTTGGAGATTTGGCAGCCGGGGGGTTTCCTCAGTGGTTTAGTTTTCTTGGTTGGGGTGATTTAGGTGGCTTGCCGTTCATGCTTGTTACTTTTGCTGTGTTTGCAGTTATATTTTTCATATTACTTCATAAAACGACCTTTGGTCGAAAAATATACGCTATGGGAAACAATTTGACAGCCAGCAGGTTTTCCGGTATACAGGTGGATAAGATTAAGGTGATTGTTTTTACGCTAACCGGCTTAATGGCTTCCGTAACAGCATTGTTTTTAACTTCGAGAATGGGTAGTACCAGACCGAATGTGGCTATTGGATATGAGCTTGACGTCATTGCCATGGTTGTTCTCGGCGGTGTTAGTACTGCAGGGGGTAAGGGCAGAATTATCGGTGTAATATTATCTATCTTTTTGGTAGGATTTCTAAAATTCGGACTCGGACTTCAAAATGTACCGGCACAGGCACAACTTGTTATAGTTGGCCTATTGTTGATTTTTGCCGTGATTATGCCAAATTTCAAAACGAAAACCAAGATTAGAAAGTCTAAAACCTAATGGGTCTGATAATTGGAGCAATGATTATATCCGCTTTCAGATATCATTGACATTCCACCTTGCAAATGATAAAATTCAAACATATTATGTTTCGTATTAACATTTTTTAATGTGAACATTACATAGGGAGGTTAACATGCTTGTGCCGGTTATAATGCCTCGGCAAGGGCAGTCTGTAGAGAGCTGTGTTATCACAAAGTGGTACAAATCAAAAGGCGACACGGTGAAAGTAGGAGATATCCTTTTTTCATACGAAACAGATAAAGCATCGTTTGAGGAGGAAGCTAGGGTTAACGGTACGCTTCTTGACATTTTTTATAACGAAGGAGACGATGTTGAGGTACTTAGCAATGTATGCGTAATAGCTGCCGAGGGAGCGAGCGATGTAGGTTTTGGAACTCATAGCACGGATAAGCTTACGGCTAAAGCCGATGCAAACACAGAGAAAGAAGAAGTTATACATATTGAAAAAATTTCAGATAACAAATCTGAATTCGTCTTGCAAGAATCTAAATCGGAAGATTACGGCGATATATTGAGAATTTCTCCCAGGGCTGAGAAAATAGCTGAAAAACTTGGAGTAGATTTAAAGTCAGTTGTTCCGTCGGGCCCTTATGGCAGAATAATAGAACGAGATATCGAAAAGGCAAATGATAGTGCTACGGTATTTACACTTGCTGCAAAATATGAAGGGACAAGAGTTGTTTCTTCAAAACTGGAAGGCACAGGAATAGGCGGCAGGATTACCACGCAGGATTTGGATCAAGCGAACAGAGAAGGTGTCCTTGCCACTCCACAAATACCGGAATATGCTGAAACAAAACTTTCAAACATGAGAAAGGTTATCGCCGGCGCAATGCAGCTTTCATTGTCAGGAATACCTCAGTTGACGTTAAATAGTTCATTTGATGCGACTGATATTCTCTCTTTGAGAAAAAAGCTTAAAGTTAGCCAGAACTCTCCGGACTTCCAAGCCATAACAATAAACGACATGATGCTCTTTGCTATCTCCCGTACAATTCTTCACCATAAGGAATTGAATGCTCACCTAACAGGAGATACTATAAAAATATTCAGAAATGTGCATATCGGAGTAGCTGTTGACACTGAAAAGGGCTTGATGGTACCTACTATTTTCAATGCTGATCTTTTGACGCTTAAAGATATTTCAAAAAAAGCCAAAGAGCTGGCGAAAATGTGCGTTGATGGAGCAGTTAGCCCTGATGTCTTAAAGGGCGCAAGCTTTACTATAACCAATCTTGGTACGCTTGGAATCGAAACTTTCACGCCTGTCATCAATCCGCCGCAAACCGGAATACTGGGTATAGGGTCGATTGACTGGAAAGTCCGTGAGGAAAATGGTACATATAAATACTATCCGGCAATCGGGCTGTCTTTGACTTTTGATCATCGGGCGCTTGACGGGGCTCCGGCTGCGAGATTTTTAAAGCATCTTAAGAGCAATCTTGAGAATTTTACCGCTTTGCTTGTAAATTAGAAATTACATCTCCGGTATCGAAAATTCAAAACAGGAGAAAAGCCTTATGATTTATGATCTTATAATAGTAGGAGGCGGGCCTGCCGGATATGTTGCTGCCGAAAGAGCAGGAGGTGCCGGATTAAACGTACTTCTAATTGAAAAAAATGAAATTGGGGGAGTATGTTTAAACGAAGGATGCATACCGACAAAGACTCTGCTTTATTCGGCAAAAATTTACGATAACGCCAAGGAAGGCGAAAAATATGGCGTATTTGCAAAAGATATAAGCATTAACCATGGAGTTGCAATCGAAAGAAAAGACAGGATTGTGAAATCCCTTGTCGCGTCTGTCAAAACAAAGCTTAAAAAAAACAATGTTACTATAGTCAATGGATTTGGTCAAATAGCAGACAGGGATTCGGAAGGGTACATTGTTAAGACGGAAGATTCCTTCCATACCGGGAAAAGGCTTTTGATTGCCACAGGATCAACGCCGATAATACC
>Ga0136707_1000216_pt1 | contig 11797 bp, 8 predicted proteins | sample 4C3metaG_FD_101397 | JGI IMG/M metagenome (GOLD analysis project Ga0136707, IMG submission 101397) | Freshwater bacterial and archeal communities from Indian Creek, Illinois, USA - 4C3 metaG | ecosystem: Environmental > Aquatic > Freshwater > Unclassified | place: USA: Indian Creek, Illinois...
CGAACATCTGACAGAGGCCTGTCAGAAGAATCGGGTGATCGTCCAAGAACGCTATCGAAATACTTTGCATGCAGTCCACCCACGGCAAGATGGAAGCGCGATTTGGCCGGACTGGCAACTGAATTCTTGGAGGCAGGACGCAAAGGGGGCCCTGCGACCACAATCCTTCCGCAAACACCGGTCTGTTGCCGGGCTGGCAGGCGCGCCGGGGACTGATCCTTTGGCGATTTTCCGGAATTTCGGATTTGCGTCCGGCCATTTGCACCGGCTAGGACTGGGACACGCATCAGACAGGCAGCGCGAAGCGCGACGGGGGGCAGATGAACGGCAGCGGTGTGGCAGGCAGGGTCGCGGTGGTGACCGGCGGCGCGCAGGGCATCGGCCTTGCCGTCGCGCAATGGCTGGCCGAGGCCGGAGCGCGGGTCTCGATCTGGGACGCCGATGCGGATCTGGCGGGCCGGGCCGCGGCCGCGCTGCACGGCAGGGCGCTGAAGGTGGACGTGGCCGACACCGCCGAGGTGGCCCGCTGCGCCGCCAGCACCGAAGCCGAGCTTGGCCCGATTGCGATTCTGGTGACCTCGGCCGGCATCGCGGGTTCGAACGGGCCGGTCGTCGCCTACGACCCCGCGGAGTGGCGCAAGATCATCGAGATCAACCTGACCGGGACCTTCAACTGCTGCCGCGCGGTGCTGCCGCAGATGCAGTCGGCCGGTTACGGCCGGGTCGTCACCGTGGCGTCAATCGCGGGAAAGGAGGGCAACCCCAACGCCGCGGCCTATTCCGCCTCGAAAGCCGGGGTGATCGCGCTGACCAAATCCCTGGGCAAGGAGCATGCGCGCGACAATATCGCGGTCAACTGCGTCACGCCTGCCGCCGCGAGGACCCGCATTTTCGACCAGATGTCGCCGGCCCACATCGACTACATGCTGGCCAGGATCCCGCGCGGGCGGTTTCTCGAGGTGGGCGAGGCGGCGGCGATGATCGGCTGGCTCTGCTCCGAGCAGAACAGCTTTACCACGGGCGGCGTCTTCGACCTGTCGGGCGGGCGCGCCACCTACTGACCGAACCGGCGTCGATCCGGGCCGCGGCAGGCCGCCCTTTGGTGCCCGATCTTGCCGATGACCGCCCGCGTCGCCTGCGGGCGGCGACCGTGGCGCCTGCCACGGCCGGCCGCCCAGGGTCGGCGGGCGGCCTCTCCCGGGTCAGTCGTTCGGCTTGACCGGCGTCTCGAAGCCGAGCGGCTTGAGCGCGAGGACCGAGCAGTCGAGCTGCCCGAGCACGGTTTCGGCGGTGTTTCCGATCAGCAGCCCGCTGATCCCGGTTCTGCCCACGGTTCCCATGACGACGATGTCGGCCGCGATCTCCTTTGCCACCTCGGCGATCCCGAACTCCGGGGCGCCCTTGGCAAAGCGGCTGCGGACATCGCCCCGCCCCGCGAAATCCTTGACGAATTCGTTGAACCAGGTCTTGTGCTTCACCTTGATCGCGCTGATCCATTCCTCGACCTGCCTGGCCGAAAGCCCGGTGCGATGGCTGCGGGCGAGATATTCGCCAGGCGCGCTCCAGAGATGCAGGATGTGCACCTCGGCAGCCTCCGTCTTCGGCAGCAGCTCGATGGCCGCCTCGACCAGCCGGCCGTTCAGCGTGGGGTCCGCGCCCTCGCGTTCATCCAGCGTCACGCAGACCAGGACGCGCCTTGGCGGAATTGCCGCGTCGGGACGCACCAGCCAGAGCGGGCAGGGGCATTTGCGCAAGAGCCGCATGTCCTCCGATCCGAACACCCGGGCGATCAGTCCCACCGGGGGCTCGGTGGCCTTGACGACGATGTCGTGCTTGTCGGCAAGTACCGCGCGGATCGTCTCGAGAAACAGCTTGCCGGTGCGGACCTCCACCGCCCGAACGGTCATGCCGGCGGGCAGCCGCGCGATGAGATCCGCGCTGCGGTCCTGTGCCTCCTGCTCGAGCAGGGCGTTGAAGTCGGCAAAACCCACCTCCTCGGCCAGACTGATGTCGTCGGAGGTCAGCACGAGAACCGAAAGGCCCGCGCCATGCTGACGCGCCAGCGCGACGGCACTGTCAAACCCGTCATGGCCGGTATCGGCCGCACGCGTGACGAAGAGAACGGAGTTGAGACTTGGCATGGCAGGCTTCCTTTCGGTTTCATCGGATAGGGGTCGGGATGGCGGCGATGATCCTGCCCGGCTCAGGTCACCGGCGCGGCCGGCATCCTGGCACCGGGCCGCGGCGGCGCGGTGGCATCAGCCGTCTTTCCCGTTGGTCGAACCACCGCCGCCGGTGAAACGGCCCGGTCACCATCGGGCCATTCGGGTCGGGCAGCCTTGATTCACGTCAATGTCACTGATTTATCCTTAAGCTACCCAAAGCGTGTCCAACAACCTTCGATTGATGCAAGGGTGGGTCGATGAGCCTTGGCAATCCGCTTCTGACGACCCATGATGTGGCCGAGCTGCTGAAGGTCAGCGAAACCACGATCCGCTCGTGGATCGTCGGGCGTGAGCTGTGCGCCATGCGGTTCGGGCGCGAATACAGGATCGCGGTCGAGGATCCGGAAGCCTTCCTCGAAGCCCATGCCACCCGACCGGCCGGAACTCCGGACCGGGCCGGTGCAGCCGGGGCCTGCCGGCAAGGCGACAAGAACTGAGGATCCGGGACCAGAGAGAAGAACCGTGACATGCAGGACCAACCGCCAGGGGCAGTGCGGCCGGGTGATATCCCGTGGCATTCGCAGGATATCGAGCCCGCGCTTGCCGCCGTTCAGGGCACCCGGCGCGGTCTGACCGGCGCCGAGGCCGCGGCCCGGCTGGCCAGCCACGGCCCGAACCGCCTGCCCGAACCGAAGCGGCGCGGTCCCTTGCGCCGTTTTCTGGCGCAGTTCAACAGCCTGCTGATCCAGATCCTGCTGGTCGCGGCCGTGGTGACGGCGGCGCTGGGCTACATGGTGGACACCGCCGTGATCGCCGGCGTGGCGGTGCTGAATGCGGTGATCGGCTATGTCCAGGAGGGGCGGGCCGAGCAGGCGCTGCGCGCGATCATGCAGATGATGGCGCCCGGCGCCTCGGTGCTGCGCGACGGGCAGCGGCTGGCGATCGCGGCGACCGACATCGTGCCGGGCGACATCGTGCTGCTGGAGGCCGGCGACCGGGTGCCGGCCGATCTGCGCCTGCTGGAGGCCGCCGGGCTGCGCATCGAGGAGGCGGCGCTGACCGGCGAATCGGTGCCGGTGCAAAAGTCGATCGAGCCGGTGGCGGCGGCGGCCCCGATCGGTGACCGCGCCTCGATCGCCCATGCCGGCACGCTGGTGGTGGGCGGCCAGGGCCTGGGCCTCGCGGTCGCGACCGGCGCGGGCACCGAGATCGGTAAGATCACCGGCCTCCTGGCCGGGGTGGTGGAGATGACCACGCCGCTTCTGCGCCAGATGAACCAGTTCGCGCGCTGGCTGACCGGCATCATCCTGGTGGCGGCGGCGGCGGTCTTTGCCTTCGGCTATCTCTTCCGCGGCTATGCGCTGGAGGAGATGTTCCTGATCGTCGTCGGCCTTGCGGTGGCGGCGATCCCCTCGGGGCTTCCCGCCGCGCTGACCGTGACGCTGGCGATCGGGGTGCAGCGCATGGCCGCCCGGCGCGCGATCATCCGCCGCCTGCCCGCGGTCGAGACGCTGGGCTCGGTCTCGGTGATCTGCTCGGACAAGACCGGCACGCTGACGCGCAACCAGATGGTGCTGCGCGCCATCGCCACGGCGGAGGCGGATTTCGCCGTCGAGGGCACCGGCTATGCGCCGCAGGGCCGCATCCTGGCGTCGGACGGGACTACGCCGCCGCCGGCCGAGCTTCTGCGCGCGGCCCTTCTGTGCAACGATGCCGCCCTGGCGGAAACCGGCGGGGTCTGGTCCGTCGCGGGCGACCCGATGGAGGGCGCGCTCATCGTCGGCGCGATGAAGGCCGGGCTGGATCCGCAGGCCGAGGCGGCGGCCTGGCCGCGGATCGCGGTCATCCCCTTCGACGCCGCGCACCGCTACATGGCGACACTGCACGAGGGCCCGAACGGCGCGCGGCAGGTCATGGTCAAGGGCGCGCCCGAACCGCTGATCGCCATGGCCTGCACCGCTGTCGGGCCGGATGGGCCGGTCCCGCTCGACCCAGACGCCTGGCATGCCCGGATCGAGACCCTGGCCGCCGAGGGCCAGCGCGTGCTGGCGCTGGCGCGCTGCGACCTGCCCGAGGGCGATCTGACGCCCGAAGCCATCGCCGGGCGGCTGGAGCTTCTGGGCCTGGTCGGGCTGATCGACCCGCCGCGCGACGAGGCGATTGTCGCCGTCGCCGACTGCCGCAGCGCCGGGATCGCGGTCAAGATGATCACCGGCGACCATGCCGGCACCGCCCGCGCCATCGCCCGCCAGCTGGGCCTTCAGCATGGCGACGCGGTGCTGACCGGGGTCGAGATCGACGCGCTGGACGATGCCGCCCTGCAGGCGCGGGTCATGGCGGTGGATGTCTTTGCCCGCACCAGCCCGGCGCACAAGCTGCGGCTGGTGCAGGCGTTGCAAGCCGGCGGCCAGGTCGTCGCGATGACCGGCGACGGGGTGAACGACGCGCCCGCGCTGAAACAGGCCGAGGTCGGCGTCGCCATGGGCATCACCGGCACTGCCGCGGCCAAGGAAGCCGCCGAGATGGTGCTGGCCGACGACAACTTCGCCTCGATCGCCGCGGCGGTGCGCGAGGGGCGCAACGTCTATGACAACCTGCGCAAGTCGATCACCTTCCTTCTGCCGATCAACGGCGGGGAATCCATCGCCATCGTCGCGGCCATCCTGATGGGGGTGACGCTGCCGATCACGCATCTGCAGGTGCTGTGGGTCAACCTGGTCAGCTCGGTCGTGCTGGCGATGGCGCTGGCCTTCGAGCCGGCCGAGCCCGACATCATGGCCCGCCCGCCGCGCCCGCCGCACGAGCCGCTCTTGTCGGGCTTTCTTCTGTGGCGGGTGCTCTTCGTCTCGACGCTGTTCTTCGCCGGCATCTTCGGCATCTTCCAGTGGACCCAGGCGCAGGGCGCCAGCCTCGAATTGTCGCGGACCTATGCGGTCAACACGCTGGTGGTGATGGAGGTGTTCTATCTGTTCAGCGTGCGCTATCTGCGCGCGCCCTCGCTGTCGCTGGCGGGGCTGCGCGGCACCAGGCATGTGCTGATCGCCATCGCGGCGGTGGTGGTGCTGCAACTGGCTTTCACCTATGCTCCGTTCATGGCGCTGTTCTTCGACACCCGACCGCTCGGATTTGACAACATGCTGCTGGTGTTCGGCATCGGCGTCGCGGTCTTTGCCGCGCTCGAGACGGAAAAGGCGCTGCTGCGCCGGTTCGGCACCGCGGGCGGGGGGCAGGCGTGATGACCGATCTCCTGGCCGGATCGCTGTTCTACGAGGTGGCGGCGATCCTGACCATCGCCACGCTGATCGCGCTGATCGGCGTGCGGCTGCGCCAGCCCCTCATCGTCAGCTTCATCGCCGTCGGGCTGCTCCTGGGCCCCTCGGCGCTGGGGCTGGTCGGCACGGCGGTGGCCGATCCCTACCTGCATCTCTTTGCCGAGCTGGGGATCGCGCTTCTGCTGTTCCTGGTCGGGCTGAAGCTCGACCTCGGCCTCGTGCGCACGCTGGGGCCGGTGGCGCTTCTGACCGGGCTGGGGCAGGTCGGCTTCACCTCGGTCTTCGGTTTCCTGATCTGCCTTGCCCTGGGCATGGATGTGGTGACCAGCATCTACATCGCGGTGGCGCTGACCTTCTCCAGCACCATCATCATCGTCAAGCTTCTGTCGGACAAGCGCGAGGTGGATTCGCTGCATGGCCGCATCGCGCTGGGGTTCCTGATCGTGCAGGACATCGTGGTGGTGCTGGCCATGGTGGTGCTGTCGGCGATCGCCGCCGGGGCCGGCGCGACCGGTGCTGCGGCGGCCGGCGACATCGCCATGGTGCTTTTCTGGGGCGGGGTGATGCTGGCGGCCTCGCTGGTGATCATCCGCTACCTGGCCGATCCGCTGACCCGGCTTTTGTCCACCTCGCCCGACCTGATGATCGCCTTTGCCGTCGCCTGGGCGGCGCTGTTCGCGGCGACCGGCGACTATCTGGGGTTTTCCAAGGAGCTGGGCGGGCTACTGGCCGGGGTCACGCTGGCCTCGACGCCCCTGCGCGATGCGCTCGCCTCGCGGATGGCGCCGCTGCGCGACTTTCTTCTGCTGTTCTTCTTCGTCGGCCTTGGCGCGCAGCTTGACCTCGGTCTGGTGCTGGAGAAGGTGCCCGAGGCGCTGCTGCTTTCGGCCTTCGTGCTGATCGGCAACCCCCTGATCGTGCTGACGATCATGCTGGCGATGGGCTATGCCAAGCGGACCGGGTTCCTCGCCGGGCTGACGGTGGCGCAGATCAGCGAGTTCAGCCTGATCTTCGTCGCCATGGGCGTCTCGCTTGGCCATGTCGGGACCGAGGCGCTGGGCCTGACCACTTTTGTCGGCATCGTCACCATCGCCACCTCGACCTACATGATTCTTTACTCGCACCGGCTCTGGACGCTGGTCGAGCCCTGGCTCGGCCGCATCGGCCGCCGCCCGGCCTGGCGCGAAAGCCACGCGGTCGAAGGTGCCACGGGGCATGATACGGTGATCTTCGGCATGGGGCGCTATGGCGGCGCCATCGCGCGCAGCCTGGCGGCGCGGGGGCAGCGGGTGCTGGGCGTCGATTTCGACCCCGAGGCGGTGCGCCAGCACCGGGGCGACAGCATCACCGTGGTCTTCGGCGACGCCACCGACCCCGAATTCGTCGCCACCCTGCCCCTGGCCGGGGTGGCCCGCGTGGTGCTGGCCGCCCCGCCGCACAGCCGCGACGTGCAAAGCGACGACCCCCGCCTGGCGCTGATCGAGGCCTTGCGCGGCGCGGGCTACCGGGCCGGCATCGCGGTGCTGGCGGCGGATGAGGCCGACCGCGCGGCGATGCTTGCGGCCGGGGCGGACCTCCTGCTCGACCCGTTCGGCGACGCCGCCGTACAGGCGGCCGACCGCATCGCCGAGGCACATGGCAAGGAGACAGCCGCATGACCGAGACAGAACGCAACCCGGCACAGGCACCGCGCAAGGGCCGAAGCGGTCCGTCGGCGCGGCCGCTGCGGCTGGAGCTGGCCTTGCAAGGGGGCGGCGCGCATGGCGCCTTCACCTGGGGCGTGCTCGACCGCCTGCTGGAGGAGCCCGGGATCGAGATCGTCGCCCTCAGCGGTGCCAGCGCCGGGGCGATGAATGCGGTGCTAGTCGCGCATGGCCTGATCCATGGCGGCCCGGACGCAGCAAAACGCGCGCTCTGGCAGTTCTGGAAAGGCGTCGCCCGCGCGGCCCTGTCGCTGCGCGCCGCAGATGCCGCCTTCGCGATGCTGGCCCCGCCGCCCGGCCTTTCGGCCAGTGGCCTGCTGCCCTTTGCGCTCTGGTCGGCGACCCATGCCGCCTGGCGCACCTTCGCCGAACAGGCGACCGGACAGGTCACGCAGGATCTGAACCCGCTTGGCCCGCTGCTGGAGCGGCTGGTGGATTTCGAGGCCCTGCGCCAGCCGCAGGCGCCCCGGCTGTTCCTGTCGGCCACGGATGTGGCCAGCGGCAACCTGCGGGTGTTCCGCAATGCCGACCTCTCGGCCGCGGCGGTGCTGGCCTCGGCCTGCCTGCCGCAACTGTTCCACGCCGTCGAGATCGACGGCCGCGCCTACTGGGACGGCGGCTATCTGGCCAATCCGCCGCTGGCGCCGCTGATCGCGGAAAGCCCCGGCGACGATCTTCTGGTGGTGCAGGTCAACCCGGCATACCGCGCCGGGGTGCCCGCAGGGGCCGCGGCGATCGCCGAGCGGGTGAACGAGATCAGCTTCAACGCCAGCCTCGGCAACGAGCTGCGCGGGATCCTTGCGCTGAAACGCGCGCTGGGGGCGATCAAGCTGGCCGATTGCCCCGATGATCCGTTGTTACAGCGGCTGGCGAGGCTGCGCCTGCACCGGATCGCGGCAGAGGAGAGCGATTTCCCCCCGGGACCGTCCAGCCGGCGCATCCCGGAATGGTCCGCCTTGCAGGGCCTGCACGGTGCGGGCCGTCGCGCCGCCGATGCCTGGCTGTCACAGTTCGGTGCAAGTCTCGGGCAGGAAAGCACCTTCACCGCCATCGCCGAAGGAGACCGTTCGTGACCGCACTACTCGCCGTCCTGCTGGCGCTGGCGCTTCTGATCGTGCTGGCCTACCGCGGCCTCAGCGTGCTGATCGCGGCCCCCCTCGCGGCGGCGCTGGCGGCGGGGCTTTCGGGGGCGCCGGTCATGGCCTCGCTGACCCAGGTGATGATGCCGGGGATGGGCGGCTTTGTCGTGCAGTTCCTGCTTCTGTTCCTCTTGGGCGCGATCTTCGGCAAGCTGATGGAGGATACCGGCGCCACCCGCAGCCTGGCCGAGGCGATGGTGACGCGGATGGGCCCGGCCAACACCATCCCGGCGGTGGTGCTGGCCTGCGCGGTTCTGACCTATGGCGGGGTGTCGCTGTTCGTGGTCGCCTTCGCCGTCGCGCCCCTTGCGACCGAGCTTTTCGCCCGCAGCAAGCTGCCCCGCCCGCTGATCCCGGCGACGATCGCGCTGGGGGCCTTCACCTTCACCATGACCGCGCTGCCCGGCACGCCCTCGATCCAGAACGCGATCCCGATGCCCTTCTTCGGCACCACCGTCTTTGCCGGGCCGGGGCTGGGGCTGGCGGCCGGCGCGGTGATGCTGGGCTTCGGGCTGGCCTGGCTGATGTGGCGCGCCCGCCACGGCCGCTTTGCCGAGGAGACCGCGGCCCCGGAGGGTGCCGGCATGCTGCCGCGCCGCTTCCGCGAGATGGCCCAGGCCGAGGGCTTCGACATCGCCGAGGCGCGCCAGGGCGGCGAGGCCCCGGCCGATCTGCCGCCATTGTGGCTGGCGGCGCTGCCGATCGTGGCGGTGGTGGCGCTGAACGGGCTGTTCGCCGGGGTTCTGCTGCCCATGCTCGACACCGCCTATCTGGCCGAGGAGCGCTGGGGCGGCGTCGACTTCGACCGGCTGCGCGGCGTCTGGGCGATCATCCTGGCGCTGGCGGTGACCATCCTTCTGATCATCCTGACCAACCGCCGGCGGCTGCCCGACCTGACCGAATCCCTCAGCGCGGGGGCCTCCGCATCGGCGCTGCCGCTTCTGAACACCGCGGTGCTGGTCGGTTTCGGCACCGTCATCGCCGCGCTGCCGGTCTTTGCCGTGGTCAGCGAGGCGGTGCTGGGCATCGCGCCGGACAATCCGCTGATCGCGCTGGCGGTGTCCTCCAGCATCCTGTCGGGGCTGACCGGCTCGGCCTCGGGCGGGATGAGCATCGCGCTGACCGCCATGGGCGATGTCTTCCTCGCGCGCGGCATTGCCGCGGGGATCGACCCGGGCGTGCTGCACCGGGTGATCGTGGTCGCGACCGGCGGGCTGGACACGCTGCCGCACAACGGCGCGGTGATCACGCTCTTGATGGTCTGCCGGCTGGACCACCGCCGCGCCTATGGCGACATCTTCATGGTGGCGGTCATTGGCCCGATCCTGGCGCTGCTGGTGATCCTGCTGCTGGCGTCGTGACCCGGCCCGGCCGTCCGGACCCGCGACGCCGCGTCCTGTCCGCGCGGGCCGCGGACCGCTGGCGCAACCTTGACACTGCGCGCCGCGCGACCCACAAGGCGGCGAGGCTAGCTGGGGCCATCGCATGTTGAACGTCTTCTTCTTCTTCGCCGGGCTTGGACTTCTGGGCGTCGGGGCGGAACTCCTCGTGCGCGGCGCCTCGCGGCTGGCACTGGCGGTCGGCCTGTCCCCTCTGGTCGTCGGGCTGACCGTTGTCGCCATGGGCACTTCAGCTCCCGAGGTGGCGGTGTCGGTCGGGGCGGTGCTGGCGGGCCAGTCCGACATCGCCATCGGCAATGTGGTCGGCTCGAACATCTTCAACGTCCTGGTCATCCTGGGGCTGAGCGCGCTGATCGTGCCGCTGGTCGTCCACGCGCAGGTCATCCGGCAGGAAGTGCCGATCATGATCGCGGTGTCGGTGCTGCTGGTGATCATGGTGCTGGACCGCGTCATCGGCATGTTCGAGGGCGGGATCCTGGTCGCGCTGCTGATCGCCTACAACTGGTTCGTCGTCGCCCAGTCGCGCCGCGCCACGCGCGCCGCCGCCGCCGAGGTGGACATGCCCGAGCCTGGGCCAGGTTCCGGCCGCTGGACCGACAAGCCCCTCGTGCAGGTCGGCATGATCGTGGTCGGGCTGGCGGGCCTGATCGCCGGCTCGCGCCTGCTGGTGACGGCCTCGGTGGCCTTCGCCGAGGCGCTGGGGATGAGCGAACTGGTGATCGGCCTGACCATCGTCGCCGCCGGCACCTCGCTGCCCGAGGTCGCCACCTCGATCACCGCCGCGATCAAGGGCGAGCGTGACATCGCCGTCGGCAATGTGGTCGGCTCGAACATCTTCAACATCCTCGCCTGCCTCGGCCTGTCCGGGCTGGTCTCGGGCGCCGGCGGGATCAGCATCGCGCCTTCGGTCATGTCCTTCGACATCTGGGTGATGCTGGCCACGGCGGTCGCCTGCATTCCGGTCTTCCTGTCGGGCCGCGAGATCGCGCGGTGGGAAGGTTTCGTCTTCATCGCCTATTACGTCTTCTACGTCACCTACCTGATCCTTGCCGCCGAGCAGCACGCCGCACTGGCGACGATGACCACGGCGATGGTCTATTTCGTGATCCCGCTGACCCTGGTGACCGCTGCGGCGATCTACCTGCGGTCGCACCGGACCAGACGTGCCTGAGGCCCGCCGCCCCCCCCGCCTGACCGGGGGGGCGCGCGCGACCTTGACTCCCACCGCCGCACGACCCAAAAGGCGGCGAACCAAGCCGGGGTAGCCGAACCATGAACCTGATCTTCTTTTTTGCCGGGCTCGGCCTTCTGGTCCTGGGCGCGGAACTTCTGGTGCGCGGGGCCTCGCGGCTGGCGCTGGCGGTCGGGATCTCGCCGCTGGTGATCGGGCTGACCGTCGTCGCCTACGGCACCTCGGCCCCCGAAGTGGCGGTCTCCGTCGGCGCCGCCCTTGTCGGGCAGACCGACATCGCCATCGGCAATGTGGTCGGATCGAACATCTTCAACGTGCTCTTCATCCTGGGTGTCAGCGCGCTGATCGTGCCGCTGGTCATCAACCGCCAGATCATCCGGCAGGAAGTGCCGATCATGATCGGCGTCTCGGTGCTCTGTGTCGCGCTGGCCTGGAACGGGATGATCGGCGTTCTGGAATCCAGCCTGCTGGCGGCGCTGCTGGTTACCTACACGGTCTTTCTGGTGGTGCAGTCGCGGCGCGAGACCCAGCGCAACGCCGCGGACGTGGCGGGAGAGGTCGATCTGGCGGGAACGACCGGCTGGGCGAACTCGCGCCTGACGCAGGTCGGGCTCGTCCTGGCCGGTCTGGTCTGCCTTGTCATCGGATCGCGCCTGCTGGTGACGGCCTCGATCGCCTTTGCCCAGACGCTGGGGGTCAGCGAACTGGTGATCGGCCTGACCATCGTCGCCGCCGGCACCTCGCTGCCCGAGGTGGCGACCTCGATCACCGCCGCGATGAAGGGCGAGCGTGACATCGCCGTCGGCAACGTGATCGGCTCGAACATCTTCAACATCCTCGGCGCGCTTGGCCTGTCGGGGCTTGCGGCCGGGGCAGCCGGGGCGGGCGGGCTGGGCGTCGCGAGCTCGGTGATGGCCTTCGACATA
>Ga0136707_1000218_pt1 | contig 11751 bp, 11 predicted proteins | sample 4C3metaG_FD_101397 | JGI IMG/M metagenome (GOLD analysis project Ga0136707, IMG submission 101397) | Freshwater bacterial and archeal communities from Indian Creek, Illinois, USA - 4C3 metaG | ecosystem: Environmental > Aquatic > Freshwater > Unclassified | place: USA: Indian Creek, Illinois...
GCCGAGATGAAGATCATCATCGCAAATGGCGGCATCGGCACGCTGCTGCATGTGGAGGGGCAGTTCAGCGGCCCCGGCGCCTTCGCCTACAAGGAGGGCATGTGGCGCGCCGATCGCTCGGAGAGCCCGCTTGGCGGCATGGGCGGCATGGGTATCCACATGGTGGACATGATCATCCACCTGGCCGGCCGCTTTCAGGATGTGCGCGTGCTGAGCCACGCCCGCGTCAGCACCACGATTGACGACACGACAGCGATGATGGCTAGGCTGACCAATGGTGCCACGGTGAATTTCGCCACCCTGGCGCTCGCGCCGCGCTACTGGCGGGTCGCGCTGTTCGGCACGGATGGGCTGCTTGAATTGCGCGGCCACGAGACGCTGTTCCACCGCGCCCGCGACGGTCAGGAATGGACGCGCGAATGGCCCGTGACGGATATCGAGCATGCCGAGTTGGCGGCCTTCGCAGCCGCCGTCGGGGGTGGGCCGGCCTATCCGCTGCCGGTGGATGAGGCCATCCATGGCGTGGCCGTCTATGAGACGATGATCGGCGCCGCCGCCTCGGGCAGCGCCTATGCCGTTCCGGCCTGAGCATGGCGGCGGCGTGACTTCGCGCCGCTGATGTCAAATTCCTCGCGCGGGGTGCAACTTTCACGCCCGCGCGGCATTGGACGGACATTATTCCCGCGCCACAAAACAGGGGCTGCCTTCCGATGAGCGACCCCAACCCCGCATGAGCGATGACGCGGGCGGCGCCGCCCCAAGGCGCTTCTTCCGGGACTTCCTGCGGCTGGCCCTGCCCTATTGGCGCGCGAGTTGGCGCCCACGGCTGATGACCGGCGCTCTCGCGCTGCTCGTCATCGCGCAGGTGGCGCTGGCCGTCCGGCTGAACATCTGGAGCGCCGACCTGTTCGACGCGCTGGAACGCCGCTCGACCGAGCACGCCATGGCGCAGATCGGCGTCTTCGCCATCATCCTGGCCAGCATGATGGCCACGAATATGGGCCATCTGGTGGTGAGGCGGCGCATCCAACTCGACTGGCGCCGCTGGTTGACCACGCGCATGCTCGGCTCCTGGATGGAGGATGCGCGGCACTACCAGGCGGGCCTCATCCCCGGCGATCACGCCAACCCCGACGGGCGCATCGCCGAGGATATCCGCGTGGTGACCGAGGCCGCCGTGGACCTGGCCAGCACCCTTTTCCACTGCGTGCTCCTGCTGGTGACCTTTGTCGGCATCCTCTGGTCGCTCTCGGGCTGGGTGGTCATAGGCGGCGTGCCGGTGCCGGGGCATCTGGTGCTTCTGGCCTTCATCTATGCCGGGATTGGCGCCGTGGTCGCCTTCATCCTGGGCCGACCGCTGGTGCGCGCGACCGATGCGCGACAGACCAAGGAGGCCGATTTCCGCTTCGAACTGGTGCGCGCGCGCGAAAGCGGCGAGGCCATCGCCATCGCGCGCGCCGAGGCCCCGGTGCGGGACCGCCTCGGCTTCCGCTTCGAGGCCATCGCCCAGGCCTGGAAGGCGCAATCGGTCGGCTTGGCGCGGCTGATCGCCTTGTCATCGGGATATGCGGCGCTGGCGGGCGTGCTGCCGATCCTGGTCGGCACGCCGCGCTTCCTGGACGGGAGCCTCAGCCTCGGGCGGCTCATGCAATCGGCCCAGGCCTTTCAGCAAGTCACGGCCGCCCTCTCCTGGCCGGTGGACAACCTGCCGCGCATCGCGGAATGGCGCGCCTCGGTCGAGCGTGTTCTGGCGCTGGAGGAAGCGGTGCAGACCGTCACGCTGGAGGCGGCCCGCACGGGCGAGACGGCGATCGACCTGGACCGCGCGCCCGGCCCATGGCTTGGCGTCGATGACCTTTGGGTGGCGGAGCCGGACGGCACGGTGATGCTCTCAGCGCTCGATCTCCGCGTGGAGCGGGGCGAGCGCGTGCTGGTGGATGGCGACCCGGAGGCGGCAGCGACGCTGTTCCGCGTGCTGGCCGGAATCTGGCCCTGGGGGCGCGGGCATGTCTATCTGCCGGCCGATGCGGGCATGGTGGCCATCGGCCGCCGCGCCTTCCTGCCCGAGGGGACCTTGCGCGATGCGCTGGCCGTGCCGCCCGCAAGCGAGGATGCGGCGGTGATCGCAGCCCTGGAACGCGTGGGCTTGGGCCGCCTGACCGACCGGCTGGACCGGAAGGAGGATTGGGTGGATGCGCTGAGCGCGGCGGAACAGCAACGCCTCTCCTTTGCGCGCCTGCTGCTGTTGCGCCCGCAATGGGTGCTGCTGGGCGATGCGACGGATTCGCTCGACGCCGCGGCGGCGGATGCGATGATGCGCCTGCTGGATGAAGAATTGCCGGGGGCCGCCATCGTCGTCATCGGCGAGCATCCGGGCTCGGCGGAGACCTTCAGCCGCCGCCTCACGCTGCACCGCGCCCCGGATGGTGAAATCCTTCTCAACGCCATCTATGCCCGCCGCAAGGCCGCCCAGAAGCCGCGCCCCCGCCCCCTGCCCGTGCTGGACTGGCTGCGCCAGGGCTATGGCAAGGACGGCAGGGGCTGAACCAGCGTCAACGCCGCCGGGCGGGCGGAGCCTCCGGCGCATCGCAATCATCGCCGCCGAGCGCCAGGGTGACGGTGCTGGAATGCGGCCCATCCTGTGCATCGGGCGGCGCCAGGACGAGAAGCGCGCCCTCCCGCCCGGCAACCGGCACCGGCATGACATGGAACACCGCCTCCACACCGCAGGCGCGCACGCCGCGCTGGCGCCCATGCGCGCGAGCGACCGCCAGCGCATCCAGCGTCTGGATCATGGCGTCGTTCAGCCCAATCGTCGCGCTGGGCGGCGCCTGGAACAAGGGAGGGCTGGCGCAACCGGACAGCGCCACGGCACCGCCTGCAACAAGTGCAATAAGAAGGCCCTTGATCGGTCGCATGGCATGTCTCCTGGCTTGAAGGCGTCAGTGTGGACCGGGCTGATTGTTTTGCAAACGGGACATGGTCGCCGCACCGCCTTTCGCCGGGCGGCAGGCTGCGTTAAGTCTCATGCGCCTTCCAATCCGCAGGAGCGACGCCCGAAATGAGCAAGATCAACCGTACCGGCAGCAACCAGATTCTCAGCAGCGCCGTCGAGTATCACAACTTCGTGTACCTGGCCGGCATCACCGCCGATGACCTGAGCCAGGACATCACCGGCCAGACCAGGCAGGTCGTCGCCAAGATTGACGCGCTGCTGGAGGCGAATGGCACGGACACGACGCGCCTGCTGCAGGCGCAGATCTGGCTCAAGGATATCCGTGACCGCGACTCGATGAACAAGGTCTGGGTGGAGTGGCTGGGTGATGCCGGCCGCCCGGCGCGCGCTTGCGTGGAGGCCAACATGGCTGATCCGCGTCACCTGGTGGAAATCATGATCACCGCCTGCAAGTAATCCTTCAAGACACGCTTCAAGTCTTCATCTACTTCCAGAGAAACGCGCGGACCCGATCAGGCCCGCGCGTTTTTTCATGCCAGGGCCCTTGCCGGCATGATTGGCAGCCCCCGTGGCAATGCTGGCGATCGGCCGGCGTGACTGGTGCGGCGACTGTGTCATCCGAACAGCAACACTGTGGCATATGCGCCGTTTCCCGATGTTTGCAGGAATATTCTCCTGATTGTCGCCGGGCGGCGGCAGCCTTGCCGACGAATCACGCCAGGTTACCCCATGTGACGGATTCAAAGGTTGCCCCACCCGTCACGGGCCGATACCGGCAACATGCTGAAACATTCCACCTGCCCAGGAGGGGTCCTGCATGCGTCTGAAGCTCGCCAAACTGACCATGTGCCTGATGCTCGCAGCATCGCCCTTCGCGCCGGAGGCCGCTGCCTCCCGCGGGGACGCCAGGTCGGATGTGCGGCCTTCCGCATCGCAGCCCCGCGCCGCCCAGGGCCAGGCATCACGCCAACTCCCCCGCCAGGCCAGCGCCCACCAAGCCAATGCACGGCAGACCCGGCCCGGCGGGTTCTCGGGCGGCCTGACCTGCGTGCCCTATGCGCGCTCCGTCACCGGCATGGACATCTCCGGCAATGGGCGTGACTGGTGGCACAATGCCGCTGGCCGCTATGCCCGCGGCCAGCGCCCGCAGGTCGGCTCGGTGCTGGCCTGGCCGGGCTCGGGCTCGATGAGCTCGGGCCATGTCGCCGTCGTCTCGCGCGTGCTCAATGCCCGGATGATCGAGATTGACCACGCCAATTGGGGCGGCCCTGGCATCCGGCGCGGCACCGTGATGCGCAATGTCCAGGTGATGGATGTCTCGGCCGATAATTCCTGGACCCGCGTGCGGGTGCAGGTGGGCTGGACCAACGAGAATTTCGGCCGCGAATACCCGACCTATGGCTTCATCCATAATCGTCCGGCCAATACCGGCCTGGCCGATGCGTCGGATGACATGATCCGCCCCGTCTCCTATTCGCGCCGCTCGGCCGCGCCGGGCAGCCGCGCCACCAGCAACCGCCCGGCCACGAACCGCCCCACCACCACCACCACCCGCGTGGCCCAGGCGCGCCCCACCCGCTGACCACGCGGCGATGATGGGGCATGATGCGGGCTGACCCGCCGCAAGATGCCGAGCTTCGAGGGCTTCGACGTGCTCCAGACCATCACCCGCGAGTAGCGGGGGCAGCCTCAGAACCGCATGGACATGCTGACCGAGCCAAATTGCGCCGCCTGGGGCTGCGCCTCGAATTCCCGGCTGCGGAAGGTGTAGCTCGCCGTCAGGCGCACGCGCCCCCACATCGCCACCGCGCCGAGGCTCGCATCGCCGACGCCGGGGATGCGTTCCACGCTGCGGCTGCCCTGGAAGCTATTGCCGTCCAGGAAGATATTGTGCGCCACGGCGCGGCCCTCGACGCCGGCGAAGACATACCAGCCAAAGCCCTCGACCGGCTCGAAGAAGGCCGAGCCCGAAATGCCCGGGCGGGTGCGCGGCGGCCCGAAATCGGCCGTCAGGTTATTGCCCAGGCGCAGCACCAGCCCTGCCCCGGCATAGGTCATCACATTGCCCAGGCTGGCCGTGGCGCTCGGCACCAGGCCCAGGGCCAGGCCGCCAAAGCCCAGCTCCTGGTTGATGCGCCATTGCCGCGCGAGGATCAGGTTCACCCCCACCTCATCCTTGAGCTGATAGCTCCAGCCCTCGGCCGGGGCGAGGTCCCGCAGCCGGTGCACGCCATTCTGCGCCTGCCGCCCCAGGGCCGAGGGCCCGACGATGCCGATCTGCAATTCCACCCCGCCCAGTTCCGTCGCGGTGCTGGAGACGAGGGAGACAGCACCATACAGCCAGCCGGCATAGGGCCGATCGGCGGGGTCGGGATTGCGGCGCCGGATGTCGTTTGGCGTGAAAATGCTCTGCCCGGCCGAAAGCCCCCAGCGCGGCGCGCCGCCGCGCGGAAACAGGAAGCCCGCACTGTCGCTCACCCAGGCGAGCCAGGCGGGCGGCTGCTCCGAGGCGGAGCGCCAGTTGAGTTGGAGGCCGCTCGTGTAGTAGCGGTCGGTCCTGGCAAAGAGGTCATTGTCATAGGAGAGCGAGAAGCTGCCGCGCGGGTCCGCCTTGCGCGCGCCCGGAGAAGCAGCGGGGCTCACTTCGAGGCGCGGCTCAGGGGGCTGGGCAAGTGCCGGTGCCAGGGTGAACAGCACAAGCGACAGGGCGGCGCCGAGGGGGCGCCCAAGGGAGAAAATGGGCATGCGGGCGCCTTTCAAGTGAGCGCGCACAACGCCACTCCGTATAAAAAGTTGCCGCCTCAGTTCGATTCGGCTGAACGATCCCAGAGATTGGGCACCACATTGTTGGTGTAGCCGGAGACGAAGCGCTTGCGCTCGCTCGTTCCCGCGTCGAAGACATGCCGCTCGATCGCGCCGATATTGCCGCCATAGACATGGATGGAGATGGAGGGGCGATCCGGGATGGCGTTCTCCACCCAATGCACATCCTCCTCACCCGAGCCGACGCCCACCACCTGGCCTGGCGTCAGGCGATCCACCTGGCCCTCGCGCATCGGCTGGCCGGGTTCGGGGTGCATGGTGACGCTGATTTCCGCCCCGCGCAGCATGCCGACCAGGCCCCAGACCTTGTGGTTGTGGATGGGCGTGCGCTGGCCGATGCCCCAGACGAAGCTGACCACCGAGAAGCGTTCCAGCGGGTCGCAATGCAGCAGATATTGCCGGTAGGTCGGGCCGGGCTCGGCCAGGGCCTCGGGCAGCCAGTCATCATGGGCGATGAGGTCGGCCAGCAGCGCCTCCCCCTCGGCGAGCCAGCGCGCCTCGCTGGGGTTCTGGTCGGCCAGGCGCGTCATTGCCTGGATGTAGCGGCGCAAGCGTGAAATATCGGGCATCAGCCTTCTCCCAGGGCACGCTTGGCGACGGCGGCGAGGAAGCCCGAGGCCGCCGGCAGCACCTCATCATTGAAGTCATAGGCCGGGTGGTGCAATTCGCGCCCGCCATCGGCCGGGCCATTGCCGATCCAGACGAAGGCGCCGGGCACCTCGGCCAGGAACCATGAGAAATCCTCGCCCGTCATGGCGGGCGGCAGGTCGCGGCGCATGGTGGTGACGCTGGCGGCGGCGGCCGCTGCCGTCTCGCGCTCGGCCGGGTGGTTGGCGGTGACGGGGACGCCGCGGCGGAAGCCGATCTCGGCGGTCAGGCCATAGGCGGCGGCGATGCCATGGGCGATTTCGCGCATGCGGGCCTCGATCAGATCTCCCACGCTGTCATCCAGCCAGCGCGCGGTGCCGATCAGCTTGGCCTGGTTGGAGATCTGGTTTCCGGCCGAGCCGGCTTCCGCGATGGTGACGCTGACCACGGCCGATTGCAGCGGGTCCACATTGCGGCCCACGATGGATTGCAGCGCCACGATGGCATGGCCGATGCCCAGCATGGGATCGCGCGTCATGTGCGGCAGGGCGGCATGGCCGGCATGGCCGCCGAAGGTGATGTCGAAGCGGGCGCCGGCGGCCATGACTGCGCGCTCATGGATGGCGATGTGCCCCGCCTCCAGCCCCGGCCAATTGTGCCAGCCGAAGATGCGATCCATCGGGAAGCGCTGGAACAGCCCGTCCTTGATCATGTGCCGCGCGCCGCCGCCCCCCTCCTCGGCCGGCTGGAACACCAGGCGGACCGTGCCGGACCAGGATTCATCCTCCAGCAGCAGGGCCGCGGCACCGAGCAGGGCCGTGGTGTGCCCGTCATGGCCGCAGGCATGCATCACGCCCGGCTTGCGGCTTCGATGGGGCAGCATCTCGTCCAGTTCCTGGATGGGCAGCGCATCCATATCCGCCCGCAGCCCCACGCTGCGATTGCCGCCAGCACCGCGGGAAGCCCGGCGCAGCGTCGCCACCACGCCATGGCCGCCGATTCCGGTCTCGATCTCGGTGACGCCCAGTTCCTGCAATTTGGCGACCACGAAGGCCGCCGTCTCGCCCTCATCCAGGGTGAGGCCGGGATTGGCATGCAGATGGCGGCGCCACAGCGTGAGCCTGGTCAGGAGATCGTGCTTCATTGTGCAATCTAGCCAGAAAATTGCACGAAAGAACACAGGCGCTCTGTTGCGATTTTTGAGGCAATTCTTCGCACATGACGCTTGATCTCTTTTGGAAAGGTTGTATCTTTAAACCGTTACCGTCTTATGGTTGCAGATGCTTGGCAACCCTACGCAGGGGCAGCAGGACAGGATACAATGAAATTCGCTGACATTGGCCAACAACTGCGCGCCTACCGCATGGAATCCGGCATGCGGGCCGAGGAAATTGCCGCAAGGCTGGGCGTCTCGCGCGCTGCCTTGTACCGCTACGAAAAGGGCGAAGTGATCAAGCTTGAGACGATCCGCCGTCTCGCTGAACTGCTCAAGGTGTCGCCACTGTCGCTCCTGGGCATCGGTATCGAATACTTTGCCCGCCCCGCCGCCTTCCAGGAGCGTCTGCGCGGCCTGGAGGAACAGGCCGACCAGATCCTGCTTGTGGGCGGCGCCTTTTGCTGGCAGATCACGGGCGAGGCCATGGAAGGCGCGCTGGCCGAAGCCTGGACCCAGGCCGTCCCCGCCGGACCGGACCGCAACGTGGCCGTCTCCCTCATCGAGCAGGGCCTGGGCGCGTTGACCGCCCGCAAGCGGCTCTACATCCAGAAGCGGCCCAGCATGATCGCCGTGCTGAGCGAATCCGCCATCGTCACCTTCCTCAACGAGGGTGTCGCCGGCGGCTTGAACATCCCCGAGAGCTCGCGCGCCCGTGCCCGCGAAGCCGCGGCGCAGGAAGCGGAGGCCATGGCCGTGATCATGGAGAGCGTGCCGATCGGTTTGCAGTTGGGCCTCGCCACCGGCTTCCAGCCCTCGGCCTCCTTCATGGTGCTGCGCGGGCGGGACCGCGCGCATGTCATCACCTCCCCCATCGCGGCCGATGCGCCGCCCTCGGCCGCGACGGGCGTGGCCGGCATCACGGCGGCGGAGGAAGCCGTCTCGGTCCATCAGCGCGTTGCCGAGGCGATGTGGCGGGATTGCCGCAAGGGCAGCGAGGCCGCGGCCCGGCTACGGCAATTGGTGCGCGACCTGCGCGGCTGAGATGACGGGCGAGGCATGCCCCTCGTGAAAAAGGAGTGCGCCTGGCTGCTGCCCAATCTCGGCTCCAACGCGGTCTGCGTGGCGCGCGGGCGGGCTGAGCCTAGCCTTGCGCCAGCGGGTGGTGCTCCTCCACCACCGCCCGCAGCCGCTCCTCCAGCACGCGCGTATAGATCTGCGTCGTGGCGATGTCGGCGTGGCCCAGCAGCGTTTGCAAGGCCCGGAGATCGGCCCCGCGTGAGAGAAGATGCGTGGCGAAGCTGTGGCGCAGCACATGCGGGCTGACCTTGGCCGGTTCCAGCCCGCCGGCCAGCGCCGCCTGCTTCAGCAACAACCCCACCCCCTGCCGCGTCAGATGTCCATTCGCGCCCCTGGAGGGCAGCAGCCATTTTTTCGCTGAAAGCCGGCCCTTGCCGCGTGGCACCAGCCCCTCCTGCGCGGCCTGCGCCGCCTCCCGCGCGCGGCGGGAGATCGGCACCAGGCGCTCCTTGCGGCCCTTGCCCATGACGGTGATCAAGGGTTCGTCGGCGCGCAGCATGCCGGCGGGCAGCGTGACCAACTCGGTCACGCGCAGCCCCGAGGCGTAGAGCAGCTCGATCGCGGCGACGGCCACGGGTGCCTGTGCCGCGGAGAGCTTCCGCGCGCCCTCGATCAGCTGCGTGACCTCGGCCTCGCTGAGCGCCTTGGGCAAGGAGGCGGGCGCCTTGGGGGCATCCAGCAATTCCGTGGGGTCATCGGCGCGCAGCCCCTCGCGGGCCAGGAAGCGGTAGAATTGCCGCAGCGAGGAGAGGCGCCGCGCCTGGGTGCGGGCGGAAAACATCGCCTGGGTGGCGAGCCAGCCGCGCAAATCCTCGGCCGTGGCCTGGGCGGCATCGCCCCCCAGATGCGCCAGCGCGCCCTCAAGATCGGCCCGGTAGGCTTCGAGCGTGTTGCGCGCGGCCCCCCGCTCTGCCGCCATCATCTCCAGGAAGGATTCGAGGTGGCGGTCCATCCCGTGAGGGCGTCACCGCACCTGGAAGCGGTCATTCGGCAAGACGCGCTCCACCGGGGCCGTGGGCACGGCGGGCGGGAAGGCGCCAAGCGCCAGGAGCCCCAGCGCGCCAGCGCAGAGCAGCAACAAAACCAGGGTCAGGACCGGACGGCGAAACATGGCGGGCTGGGCCTCCCCTCGCGCGATTCAGGGATTGTGCTAGCCTTGGGGACAGTGTCACGCAACCTCGCCCAGCCCGATTCCCTTCACGCTCCTCCGATGCGCAGTATCGTACTGGTCGGCATGCCGGGGGCGGGGAAATCCTCCATCGGCCGCCGTCTCGCGGCGCGCTTCGGCTTGCCCTTTTGCGATGCCGATACCGAGATCGAGCAGGCGGCCGGCATTCCCATTTCCGAAATCTTCGCCCGCTATGGCGAGGCGCATTTCCGCGAGGGTGAGCGCCGGGTCATCGCGCGGCTGCTCAATTCGGGCAAGCCCATCGTGCTCGCCACCGGCGGCGGCGCCTATGTGGATCCGCGCTCGCGTGCAGCCATCCGCGAATCCGGCGCCACCACGCTGTGGCTGAAATGCCGCCTTTCCACCCTGATGCGCCGCGTGGCGGGCCGTGATCACCGCCCGATGTTCGTGGACCAGGACCCGCGCGAGGTGCTGGAACGCCTGATGACCGCCCGCCACCCCGCCTATGCCGAGGCCGATGTGACCCTTCTTTGCAGCGACGAACACCCCGACGCCACCACCCGCCGCGTGGTCGATGCCCTGGTCGCCCATCGCCCGCCGGAGCGCCTGCGCGTCGCCCTCTCCCGCAACGCCTATGACATCGTGATCGGCGAGGGCGTGCTGAAGCGCGCCGGGGCCGAGATGGCGCAAAGGCTGGAGGGGCGCCGCGTCGTCATCGTCAGCGACCAGGCGGTGGCGCCGCTGCATCTGCCCACGCTGCGCGAATCCCTGGCCGATACCGGCTTCACCATCGCCGCCGAATTCCTGGTGCCGCCCGGAGAAGCCAGCAAGAGCTTTTCCCAGTTCGAACGGCTGGTGGATGGCATTCTCTCCGCCAAGGCGGATCGCCGGCTTTGCGTCGTGGCGCTCGGCGGTGGCGTGGTGGGGGATCTCGCCGGCTTCGCGGCGGCCGCCGTGCTGCGCGGCCTGCCCTTCGTGCAATGCCCGACCACCCTGCTGGCCCAGGTGGATAGCTCGGTCGGCGGCAAGACCGGCATCAACACCAGCCACGGCAAGAACCTGGTCGGCGCCTTCCACCAGCCCAAGCTGGTGCTGGCCGATACCGCCACGCTGCGAACCCTGCCGCCGCGCGAATTGCGCGCGGGCTGGGCGGAGGTCGCCAAGCACGGCCTCCTGCAAGGCCCGCTCTGGGACTGGTGCGAGAGTCGGGGGCCGCGCGCGATGCAGGGCGATGCCGCGGCCCTGGCGCATGCGGTACTGGAAAGCTGCAAGCTGAAATCCGCCGTCGTCATGGATGACGAATTCGAGATGAAGCCAGAGGGCGGGCGCGCCCTGCTCAACCTCGGCCACACCTTCGGCCATGCGCTGGAGGCCGAGTGCGGCTATGGCGGCGAATTGCTGCATGGCGAGGCGGTGGGCATCGGATTGGGCCTCGCCACCGAACTCTCGGCCCGGCTTGGGCTGTGCTCCCAGGAAATGCCGGGCCGCGTGCGTGAGCATCTGCGCGAGGTGGGGCTGCCCAATCGCATCGCGGCCCTGCCCCGCCGCTTCAGCATGGAGCGCCTGATGGCGCGCATGCGGGCCGACAAGAAGGCGCGCGACGGCGCCATGCGCTTCGTTCTCCTGCGCGCACCAGGCGATGTATTCACCGAAAGCGGCGTGACCGAGGCCATGGTCCGCGCGCTCCTTACCGAAGAAGGCTGCGAGCCATGAGCGAGAACAACCTCCAGGTCCTGCTGAAGCGCCGCCCGGTGGGCGAGCCGGTGCGGGAGGATTTCGAAATTGTCGAACGCCCCGTGCCGCTGCCAGGCCGTGGCCAGGTGCTGGTCCGCAACCGCTTCCTCAGCCTCGACCCCTATATGCGCGGCCGGATGAGCGACGCGAAAAGCTACGCCAAGCCCGTGGACCTTGGCGCCGTCATGGAAGGTGCGACCGTGGGCGAGGTCGTCGCCTCCGATGATCCGGCCTTCGCGCCCGGCGATACCGTCATGGGCGGCCAGGGCTGGCAGCGCTTCTGCGTGA
>Ga0136707_1000220_pt1 | contig 11686 bp, 12 predicted proteins | sample 4C3metaG_FD_101397 | JGI IMG/M metagenome (GOLD analysis project Ga0136707, IMG submission 101397) | Freshwater bacterial and archeal communities from Indian Creek, Illinois, USA - 4C3 metaG | ecosystem: Environmental > Aquatic > Freshwater > Unclassified | place: USA: Indian Creek, Illinois...
ATGAAATCACCATGCTGGCCTTTCAGGGCAAAACAAAAACCACCCACCGACAAACTCTCGTTTATCAATAGATGGTACTTAATTTGGCACAGTAACTATCTGTTGATAAAGTGCACCGCCACCGATTCAGAGGCGGTGCAAGTTTTAACGATTTCAATTCTTGCACACCCCTTATGAAGTTGCTACTGCATCTGCCTTTACCAGCTCCACACCATTGATAGTAGCCATACAAGAAAAGACACTATCCCTTTCGTTTCCGTTATAATCTAACCTTTTGGCGCTCGCTGAAACAAACACCTGCTTCCGCGCTCGTGTTATTCCAACATAGAATACCGCCAACTCGTCCAAAGCGTTATCTCGAAAACTCGCTGACAGTGGGTTTGGCAAAGAACACCGATCCTTGGTCGAAGAGGCGGATTTATTCGAGCAATCTTTACAGGTATAGTATCCGGGGAATACCCATCGTTCCACATCCGCGAGTACAACATAATCCCACTCGAGTCCCTTCGCTCCGTGGACAGTGGAGAGGATAACTTGCGAACCCACATACTCCATAGCCTGTTTCAATTGGCGGTTCTCAAAAATATCCAAAATCAGATTGTACTTGTCCTCGGACAAGATGTCTGAGTAGTCGATTGATACTTTCTCGACAAGGGCATCAAGCAACCGGAGCAGTGAGTCGATTGTTTTGCCTGCCGCTGCTTCATATGCTTTTTTGATGTTATCCGAGAAAGAGACCAAAGCCTTCTTGTTGATGCTCTTTGACTTCCCGAACCGCTTTATGAACATCTCTTGGCATTTGTTGTGAAATTCTACATACTCGGCATCTTCGTCTGTGAACATACCGTAGAAGTATGCTACTCTTTTATCGGTAAGTTCTGTTTCTACAATTTCGGCGTTCTTGCCTCGACCTCTGAAAAGGATAGCGATTTTGTCTGTTCCACCACCCATAAGGGTCTGGACTTTTGCCACAACCTGCTGTGCTTCATCTTGCTGGGTTGTTCCCCAAAAGGCAGGTAACATCGCCACGTCATCATCTGAGAAGGTTGGAGAAAAACAAGACGCAGCGTTCTTTCTGATGTTTTTATCCAGTTTTAGCATTTCGGGATTATTACGGAATCGGTAGTTCTTTGACAGGGCAACTTTAGTCATTCCGTATTTGTCAGCGACCGTAGTCATTATATCAGGCAACGCTCCAATGAAGCCGTAAATCCTCTGTAACGGGTCGCCAAGAAAAACAAGCTGCGTCTGTTCAACGATAATTGCCTCAAGCAAGCTCCACGCAATGCAGTTTGTGTCTTGAAATTCGTCGACCACAATGAGCGGGTAGTAGCTCTGATAGAATTTCTTTACCTCAGCAAATTGTTCGAAAACCTCCAACACAAGCAAAATCACTGCATTGTGCGTAATGTAATCCAAAGGCATGAGTTTCCTTGTGATGATGTCATTATAGCCTTTTCTATCCTTTGTCTCAGGTAATATTCCATACCCAATGTCGCTATCTACTTTAACAATATGGTCTTGCTCATCAGTCGTTAGAGTATTAGCGATTCCTTTCCATTCTGGCGTAATATTCCCTTTGCTATTTTTTAGTGCGCCTATCGCCCGAAAAAGGTTAATGTCCTTCCGTAAAGCATCTGCTACCAGATAGCCATACTTTTTAAGGATACCCTTACAAAAGCCGTGGTAATTTGTGACCGTAACTTTTTTACCTATAACCTCAGGACTGTTTTGAGAACAGAGCAAAGATGGCAGTTTCTCGGCAACTTCTCGCTTTACCTTAAGCGCGGCGTTCACGCTGAAAGTGAGACCAAGGATGCGCTTAGGGTTCGGTATGCCTCCCGAAGTAAATAAATAGGCAATTCGACTAATCATCGTCGTGGTTTTGCCATATCCGGCAGGGGCTTCGACAATCAACCGCAGACTATCTGAAAAAATAACCTCAAGCTGTTTCCCATCGCCTTCGTGTTGGACAGAGATTCTCTCCTTTATCTCCACAAGATTGGCGTTAGGCATTGGTCGCCACCTCCTGCGCTTTCTTTATCGCATCACTATAGCAAGCGGGTATGAGTTCTGCGGAGAGCGATTCGCCGACGATACGTCCAAGGAGGACGCCCTTCTTTGCCATAAACCATGCTGAATACATCCGACAGAATTCAACTTCGTTGGTGTCGCTTACATCTGACAACTTCTTAGGGGTGTAGCCGTTGATATCTACGCCCATCTTCTTGAAATGCTTCTGAACGAAATCCACGTCCATTGCTATTGACTCGGCTTTGCGGTCTAAATCCAGTGCAATCGCACGAACAACCGAAGCCTTATCGTTGGCAAATAGAGTCTTGACGATTTCAATCTCGAAACATAGTTCTTTTGTGAAAAACTCATCCTCCGTAGCAGTATGACCAGTTCTAACATCCCCGTCGTAAATGGCAATGCTTGGAATGGCAAACAGCTTCAGCAGCTGGCGAAGCGGCTTGATAGAACCCTCGCCCCTTGCATTTATCACGCAAATGCCGTAGTCATCCAAATCAACGCCTATCTTATCGGAAAAAGCGCGGATACAGCCGTATTCCGTCCCGCCTTCAATCAACATAGCGCATTTGGCATAGAACGCCTCCTTGATTTCAGGGAAGTGCATAATGAGATGCTTTTCATCCTCGGTCTTAATACGCCCCTCGTTATTCGTGTGTTCAATCGGACGCAAATCATAGCCACTGATGACCGCAGTCTTATCCCCGTCCTTATAGAAACGGATAAGGTTGCGGTAATCCCCGACCAATGCATCCGTCGAATGCGTGACTATAATCAACTGCCCGTCGATACCGTCCACACCAAAGCAAATCTTCAGCAGGTCGACAAACTCGGAATCTTCGTTACGCAAGATTCGCTTGTAGTAGCCGATAAGTGACCTCTGCAAATATGGATGCAGGTGGACTTCCGGCTCGTCAATCGACAGCACGAGCGGCAATAGTTTTTTACCGTTGTCATCGGTATATAGTTGTTCCTCGAACGGAGCGGACTTGCTTTTGTACAACTCCATTATCTGGCACAGAATATTTATTGAAGCCATCGCCATATACTGTACTCCGCTCCCTGTGGTTTCAATCTTTCTGTCGCCGTCGGAAAGATAAAAAAGGCTTGCCAGCATTTCCGTCGGGTTCGGAGCGATAGTCGCCTTTATAGAGTAGTCACGAAAACTACGGATTTTGCCTAGATGACCGTTAATAAACTCCCTTAAACTATCTACTTGCGTGTCGTTCAAAAACGATGGAACGCCATCGCCAATAAACCTTCCAATGATTCCATTGATGAGGAGGCCCGCTCCTTTTTGGGAATCAAGGCGCAACTCCCTGCTCGGCACAGATGTAGTCTCATATTTCAGGAAATTGATTTTCCTGATGAGCCTTGCCTGTATACTCTCGTTTGAGTCCGCACTGACGATTGTTGGATAGGCTTCCTTAATGGTTTGACGGTAACGAATCTTGAGCAATGAAGCATCATCCGGCGAAAAGTTATCGCCGAAAAAACCCTGCTCATTAGGGAGCAGTCTGATATCCAATTCGACCTCGATGGCTTTATCAGGGTCAGAAAAGTCCTTCTCGTCAAACCCCTTGCCGTTACACACGGTGCCAAGGAGCGACAGGAAGTTGCTCTTTCCCAGATTGTTCTCCCCGATGATGTAATTACAATCCGGATTGAAGCAAATAGTTATACCGTCGATATTTCTATAGTTAGAGACCTTAATATATGAAATCCTCATAAACCCTCCCGCGAAGTATATTCTCCGCCCTCTTCCTCTAACCCCGAATTCCATGGCCCGTAGCGTCAGAAAGTTCTCGGAGATTGTCCGCACAGCCTGCTTGGTGAAGCCTTCCGCTAACTCGGCTTTGTTAGATTCGGATATTACACTACAAATACAGCTTGCCGTTGTGCCGCATTATCGTGGTTACGTGCTAGTCGGATACCTCGTCAAACTTGTAATCCTCGTAGGCGGCGGGGAACGTCAGGCATCAGTCGATGAGGTCTTGGGGCGGGTCAAAGACCGCACCTCCCGCATGTTTTGCCAAGCGGACAGCCCTTGCAGGACGGCTTTTTCCGGCAATGCTCCTTAGCGTTAATCACGATAAGGGCGTGGAAGCTGTTGTAAACCCCCGCGCTTTGCGGCAAGTTGCCCTCGAAGTATGCCTTGACCTCAGTGTAGCCTTTGCCCGCTTTTATCGGATACCGGCCGCAAAGCCGGACAGTGTAATCGTCCACCACGAAGGTCGGGAAGCCGAAAGCATAGAGCAATATCGAATCGGCGGTTTCCTGCCCGACGCCCTGTGTCGAGAGCAGTTCAGATCGCAGCTTAGTGAGCGACTCCCGTTGTACGGTTGGCACGTCATAATCGTAGTTAGCGTACCAAGCCGTGACTGCTTTCAAGTATCCAGCCTTCTGGTTGAAGAAACCCGCAGGTCGGATTATCTCCGTCAGTTCAGTAAGATCAGCGTTCGCCACGGTTTCAGGCGAGAGGTTCTCGCCAAAACTGGCGATTGCCTTCTCAACGTTGCCCCACACCGTGTTCTGGGTCAGCACTGCACCGACGATAACCTCATATGGCGTTTTCGCAGGCCACCAGTGCAAATCCCCGTAACGAGCGAGGAGCGTTTCGTATATGGATAACAGCTTATCGTCCATTACGACCTCATTTACTTTAGGATTACGCTTCTGTATGTGGTCTCAACCGTGTCTGCGCACTTCGACACGTCTGCTTTAATGTCGCTTTCCCAAATCCTTAACACAATCCAACCGTCACGTACCAAACGAGCGGTATGCTCTTTATCACGACTCATGTTGCCGAGGATTTTGTCGCGCCAGTACTGCGTTTATCGTTTTAACTCATCCTCTAAAGAAGCCTGCCCTCGTATAGCCCAGAGTTGTGCCCGTGCCAGAAGTCACCATCACAGAAGACCACTATTTTCGCTCTTGTAAATACGATGTCCGGCTTACCGGGGAGCGATTTCACATTTACCTTGTAGCGCAATCCGCGCGACCATAACGCGCGTCGGGGCGCAAGTTCTGGTCTGGTGTTTTTGGACTTCACGGCGGACATTATCTTGTGGGTAATTTCCGGTGTCCGTGCCATAAGCTCACCTCTAAACCTGTCAATCGTTGCAGAATATAGCTTGAACACCAACCGTCGCGAGAGCGGTAGTTATATGTTTCTTATCAGCAATGGTTAGACTGTTGCTTGTGACGACAAGGTGCAAACAAATCGCAGGAGTTTGTCCGTTAATCGTGAGACCCGGTTCGCGCGCTATAAGTTGCAACGCTTTTCTCAAAGCGGTTTCCCATTTTAGAACGGTGCCGCCGCTAACGACGAATATTCTCCCATCGTTAGAACATGACACGGAAACCCTCGCGTCTTTGCCAGTACATTGTTGTATTACAGATGATTCAGTGCCGTATATCTGCTGAATGGTATCAGTAGGCGATACGCCTTCAAGTGCGTTCCTCGTGACCCGCTTTGCATAAGCATTAAGTATTGCGTCCTTAATATACGTGCGAACATTTTCTTTCGGCATATATTCACGCAGCACACCTCCAATCTCGGACTCTTCGACCAATGAGTCCAAGAACTGGTTGTTTTCCGTACGGTTGCGCGTACTATAACCAAAATCATCTGCTCTGGAGTATACAAGTGCTTTTACCTGCACCGCTTTTTTGTTTGGAAGTTTTTTCGCCATATCAAAATCCCTCCGGAAATTTCAGCTTGGTTTCATCGTCCGAATCGCCCAAGTTCGCAACATCCTCAAGCCATACGTTGACGAAACTCTCCATTCTCGCGTCAGAGAATGATACAAAGCCTTCCTGAAGGTAAACGACCTCGTTTTCTACGCCTTTGGCTTTTCCCTCCCTGTTCATTTCAATCATATCCGCCATACGGCGAATGTCCGAAACGAAGTCCAGTACGATGACCTTCTCCTTACCCTCCGATAGCCGCAACCCGCGTCCAAGTTGCTGAACGAAAATCCGACGCGAGTGAGTTGCCCGCAGAAACACAAGGATGTTGACGTCAGGTATGTCTATACCTTCGTTCATCACATCGACGGCACTAACCGCTTGGTATGTTCCTGCAGCAAACGCAAGCAACCGCCTTCGTCGCTCGGCTTTGTCCACCCTTGATAAGGCGGCGCAAGGTATTCCTGACGCCGATAGCATATCTGCGAAGCGATTACTGTGTTCAATAGAGGGCGAAAATATCGCTATCCTCGGATTTGGAATGTCCTTAACAACCCGACGAATCTCAGAGATTACCGCTTCGTCGCGTTGTGGCAGGAACAACCTCTTATTGAGGTCTCGAATTGAGAGATTTTGCCTGCTCATCCTCTCCATATTGTTCCAGTCCACGTTGTCGCACAGAATGCGGTAATCTACCTTTGAAAGGTAGCCCATTGCCATGCCATCAACAAGCGACACCTTTTCCAGAGCCTCTCCGAACACCGTTGTAAGACTTTGCCCGTCACCACGCCAAGGTGTGGCGGTCATTCCGATTAATAACTTCGGCTTAAGGTGTTCAAGGCAAGTGCGAAAACCGTGCGCGAGGGCGTGATGCGCTTCATCGACTATCACGACATCGAACTGGTCTGGTTCAATCCCCGAAAGATACCCATAAAGGCTTTGGTAAAGCCCAAAGGAGATGCCCTCGGTGTCACGCGGCGGCAAGCCGTCAAAGAACACCGAAGTCGGCACCTCCTTTTTTATTTGCGGCCAGAACCCTTGCTCTAACTGTAGAGCCAAGTCGGTAGCGTGGCACAAGACAAGTATCCGTCGGCATCCCTTCTCCCAGAGTTCACGAGCGATTGTCGCCGCGATTACAGTCTTGCCAAGCCCTGTGGCGACGATATAGAAGGCTCGCTTATCGCCTCGTTCATAAACCGCGAGAACCTTTTGGACAATTTTATCTTGATACTGGCGTAAGCCTCGCCGACCGGCATGGTCATCCATCATCTGATTTATGAGGGCTTGAATAAACGCGCCGTTCCATAGTTTCAGGGTGTACCCGTTTTTCTCAAGCTGCTCCTGTCGCTGACGAGCGGTTTTGGTAAACTCCCCGTTAGTGGCAACAGCGGCAATGTTAGCGTCATAGTATGACAAAGCGTCAATTGCTTCTTTCAAGGCTTGGGGGCCAATATATCGGTCACCGGAAACAGCCTTTGCCTGAACAACCCAAGACCTCACTTGCTGGGCTTCCGGGTGAGTGGCGAGAATATCGCACCCTTTGTCTCCGGCACCGCCGATGACAGTAGTGTCGTTCCAACCCAAATGCCCCATCAGTCTGGCGACTGCTCGTTCAAGCCCCTTCCAGTTATAACCGTTTGATATATCATCGGTATAAAAATTCATGCGTTCAACTCCTTAAGCAAGAAGTCCACGCTTAACGACGCGCGAGCGAGCTCGTTTTTCTGAACACGCTGACTATAGCCAGATATAACCCGAAGAGCGTCCTTTATGAAGGAAAGGGTGCGGTCTTTGGACTCATCACGGGCGCGTTGGGTCGCTTTTTCGTCTTGCAGATTGATAGCCGTATAAGGCGTTTGAAGAACTTTTCCATCAAAAACATCCTCGGGGAATCGTTCAATCAGCCTATACAGCGCTTTGGGCGGCACAAAATCTATCGCGTCATACCCCGCCGCCATACCCGATTGAAACGCAGTAAGCAAGGCGGTATTTGATTGGATGAGATTTGTTATGGTTTCCTCGACCTCACCAGCCGACTCATGGATACAGTTAACCGCCTCAGCGGCTCGGTCTTTAAGAGCCACATTCAGTCTCTCACGTAGCAGTTCGAAAGCGCTACTCGCTCTGTCCTGAAGCGATTGTCTATCGATTTTCGCTTCTTGCATAGTCGTTTCCACAAGTTCTGCGTAAACTGATACCAAGTCGGGAAGGCTGTCGCGAGCCTTAAGTTTCTCAGACAGATACTGCAACAGCAACATCTTAGCAGTTATCGGGTATTGCGCGAGTACCGGATGAGACGGATCGTAAACAAAGTCGCAATCGATACCATCAGACTGGAAGAAACACGATCTTTTATTACCACGATAATAAATCGCCCCACGGTTCAACTCGTACACACGGACGTTTAGTGAGCCTGTATTACCGAACCTATAGTTCCGTCCGCTCAACTGGCTAACAGGTGCAGCCCGTTGGATAAGTTCATCCAATTTCGATGTTTCAGGCGCGGCCGGAGCTGGGGCTGGTTGCGGTGGCGCAACAGGCGGCGCACTGGGTTGCGAACCGCTTGATGAGGTCTGTGGGTCATTCACGGTTTGCGGCGGCGGCGAAATCGCGCCGCTAATGTATGCCCCAATATCGTCAGACGGTGTTTCGCCCGTATTTACAGCGGTAGTTGCACTCGCTCCTCCCGTACTTTGCTTCTGGTCTTCTTCTTGCGCGGCTTTCCACCACAAGATATCATCGAGATAGTCGCGCATTCCTTTTTTGAATTCAGCTGCGTATCTCTTCGCAACATCGTTAGGCGCGAATAGGCACTTTGTGCCTTTATCAACCCGTCGGTAAGCGTTAGCAAGCACACCAAGCGGGGAGGTGTTCTGCTCCGAGAATCCGAGTGCCTTCCTCGATTTGGGGAGGAAGGGACCCACACCGCAGATGGCTTCCACGGTCTGCGCCCAAGAATTGTCCGCGCGGTCGAAGTCGCTCTTTTGGTAGGTCGGGAGCAAGTAGTCGACATTTAACTCACCGATGATACGACCGCCGACCGTAGTGCCAAGTTCAAGTGGGTATTGGAGTTCTTTTTGCCCTGTTATAGGGTTCTCGTATTGGAACAGCGACTTATCAGAGATAAGAATCTTACGACCATTCCTGATGAAGTCGATGCCGAAATCATTGGGGTCAGCGTACCTTTGGATGCCAAGCCAACCCGTAAGCCTCTTGCCGCGCTCGACGATGTGCGCCGGCAGCGCGTGCCCCTCTTGCTGACCGACGTAATATTCCTCGGCCTCATCGGCGTTCAGGTAGCAATTGCGGGAAAGGTCAAAGAGGGCATCTCCGAGGTTTCTGTCTATTGTCACATAGGCGGAGACATTCTGGTCGTTATGGCGCACATAGCGCGACTCAGACCAACGGCAGTGGTTGCGCGGGCGCAGCGGTCTGCCCTTAACGGTTATAGTAATTTCCTGATTGTTTAAAAGCGGCGCATACACAGCTTCAAGCCGTTGCCGTATATCATTTTCTTTGTTCGGAAGCTCAGAAAGTATGCCTTGGCGTAGCCGCGAGATAGTTATCCTGGTGCCATGCTCTTGCGGGTCGGCTTTCCGCTTACGGATGACCGGCGCGTCAAACCGCTTGGTATCAATCAGCTTCTGGAAGTCTATCTTGATACCAACCCAGTCGGCGTCGCCGCTTCGCGTTGACATTATAGTAGTTACCTCACCCAGTCGCGCGGTTGAAATGTTAAACCCCATACCGAAAAGCCCCAAGTTACCTATTGGGTCGTTGCTTGAATAGCCCGCCCGCACAGCGTTCTGTAATTGGTCGATGCCCATACCGCAAGCGTTGTCAGTAACTTCAATGGTGCGGTCGACGGCGGCAACGGAGTCAGAAGCCCAAGTCACAGTGATACGCCGCTCAACTTCTTCTGGCGTAGCGGTCTTGTCCGAAAGGAATGCGTCAATGGAGTTGTCAATCAATTCAGCGACGCATTGCCATGTTTGAAATGGTATTTCGCCCAGTGTCCGCAAGATTCGCGGAGTCGGCGTGATGTCCAATGTGTTCATATTACTCATCCTTTTGCACCTCTTTCACAGTTTCCAAATAGTCCGCTATGGTTTTTGCCACTACATATGCGAGCATCGGCGGCACAGCGTTTCCTATTTGGGAGACGCTCGCTGTCTTCGCGTGGGTGAACTTGAAGTCGTCCGGGAATGTCTGTATTCTCGCGCACTCACGAACAGTTAGCCGTCGTTCCAAAGAATAATGGAACTGGACACGCGACTTGGGGTTCGCTCGAATCGTGTATGCGGGTAAGTCTTTCTTGTTGCTCTCGTCACCTTGCCCGTTACCTTTCTTTGCGCGTGAAGCCCCAAAATACTGACTTTGGTTTGGCACACTCTCATCGGTTACATTTATTAAATCATCGATTGCCCACTCAATACTTCGGTGCTTTCCAACAAACTGAGGCACGGGCATCACTGGAAAACCGTGGCTTTCATGAATGTCGTTCCTCACGCAGACGAAAAACAGCCTTGTGCGTCTCTGCGGAACTCCGTAGTCTGGAGCGAACATTTTCCAGATCTCGACCTTGTAACCAACGTTGGCGAGGTCAGTTTTTATGGTTTTCAAAACCTCACCGTTCTCCATACGCTCAAGGTTGATGACGTTTTCGCCAATTACGACGGCGGGACGATGCTTGTTCATATATATGATAAGCGTCTGATACAGACGCCCCCGTTCAGATTCCAGCCCGCCTAATGGTCCGCAAGAGGAAAACTCCTGACAAGGGAACCCACCAATCAGAACCTCCGCTTTCGGTATGAAATCCACGTCTACTGTTGAGAGGTCTTTGACAAATGCGTGTCCCTCCCCGAAGTACTCGTTATAAGTTTCGACGCAGCGTGGCTCATAGTCGTAAGCCGCCGTGATGGAAAATGGCAATCGCTCGTAGTCTTCATCGTGGTATCTAAAGTCACCGCGGAAGCCCAAATCCAGACCGCCACATCCGCAAAAGTACGAAACCACGGAATATGACGGTTTCTGTTTGTTCGCAGCCATACTGATGCCTCCCTTTCATAATTTGATTTGTTTCATTGTTTCACATATCTTTCTTGCGCGTTCAAGGAAACTCTCTCGGATGTGCTTCCACTTCTCCAGTATGCCGAGTGCCTTGACATTCTCCATAATGAATACTTGCGGTTGTATCCATTCGACTGCATCAAGATAAATCCAAATCAACTGACTGCGTTCATCGTCTGGGTTCATTTTGCCAGCTACGGAGAAGCCCTGACAGGGCGGCCCCCCGAAAACAATGTCCGGCATCGCCAATGGAGAATGTATCCATATATTCGTTGATGTCGCCCCTCAACAGCTTCGTGTTAGGATGGTTTGCGGCATAAGTATCACAAGCATAAGGCATCAATTCATTGGACACTACTACCTCAATCCCAGCACGGGCAAAACCAAAATCCATGCCTCCTGCACCCGTAAAAAGCGAAATCCCTCTAAGCTACTTGGATGGACTCACAAAAGGCACAACGTGCCCATGAGCCTTGTTGTCAGCCTCATTTTTATCTGTAAAGTCCCACAGCGCCATCTGCTGTGTAACTTGTGCGTTCTTAGCCAATGCCATTAGCGTTACCTCACTTCTTCTCGTTTTCATCCTCACGCGAGAGTTCCATAATCTCGTGCAACTCGCAGTCAAGGGCTTTGCATATTTTTACAAGCACATCAGTCGTGATGTTCTCACCCTTACCCAACTTGGCGATAGAGGCGGTACTGATGCCTGTCGCCCTCTTTAAGTCCTGCTTGTTCATCTTCTTATCAAGCATTAAATGCCAAAGTCTATTATAGCTGATAATCACCGTAAAGCCTCCTTACTTCTGTACGCTCACGAACTTGAGTAGTATAACAAGGCCAGCTGCAAGTTTCAATACAATATTTGCGATTGTAAACGATATGTTTACATTAG
>Ga0136707_1000223_pt1 | contig 11638 bp, 9 predicted proteins | sample 4C3metaG_FD_101397 | JGI IMG/M metagenome (GOLD analysis project Ga0136707, IMG submission 101397) | Freshwater bacterial and archeal communities from Indian Creek, Illinois, USA - 4C3 metaG | ecosystem: Environmental > Aquatic > Freshwater > Unclassified | place: USA: Indian Creek, Illinois...
CAGCGCGGCACCGGCTCGAGCCATGGTCTGACCTGTCCGATCGCCCAGGGCCGCCTCGACACCGCACCGGCCGGCCTTGACGACCCCGTCGCCCTGCTCGCCAGCGCCCGCGGCTATGTCACCGACTGCATCGCCGAGATGGGGGCCGATCACCTGCTGGCCTATGTCAACTCCGACCAGGCCATCCGCGACACCGAGGCGTTCCGTCAGGCCATCGGCGCGCCCCGGGTCTGGCTTTACGGCGAAAGCTACGGCACCCAGTTCGTCCAGGCCTATGCGACCGCCTTTCCCGGGGCGGTGCGCGGCGTGATCCTCGACGGGGTCGTCGATCTCAGCCTGGACGCCGAGGGGTTCTATGCCAGCTACACCCGAACCTCGGAAATCCTGCTCGAGCGGACCTTCGCGGCCTGTGCGCAGGATGCCGCCTGCCGCGCCGACATGCCCGGCGCGGCAGGCCGGGTCTACGACGACCTCGCCGCCCGGCTGCGGCGGGGGCCGGCGATGGTGCCGATGACCGGCGCGGATGGCAGCCTGATCCTGCGACCGCTGACCATCGGCATGCTCGAGACGAATGCCTTCTTCGCCCTGTACTCACCTGCGGGGCGGGCACAGTTCCTGCGGGTCCTGGCCGCAGCGGGACGCGGCAATCTGGGTCCGATGCTGCAACTTGGCTATGCCAACATGTCCATCGATTCGGAGACCGGGGACGGCATCCCGGATCCCGGCTGGTTCGGAGCCGCCTATTTCGCCATCACCTGCTCGGACTACGACAGCGGCCCCGGCCTGCCGGAGGCGCGGGCCAAGGCGATTCTTGCCGAGGCCCGCGCCTTCGCACCGAATGCCCCGCGCCTCTTGCGGTCCTACTATCTGGAACGGCTCGTCTGCGCCTACTGGCCGCATCAGGGCCCCGAAAACCGGCCCGCGCCATTTGCCGGAGGCGACTATCCGACGCTGGTGCTGAACGGCGATGCCGATCCGATCACCCCGATCTCCATGGCCTATGCCGTGCTTGACAGTGCGCGCAACAGCTTTGGCATCTTCAAGCAGGGCGGCCCGCATGTGATCCTGGGCTGGGGGTTCCGCTGCCCGGACAACAGCGTGCGCGATCTGCTGCTTGACGGGACGCTACCCGCCGCGCGCGAACAGCATTGCGCGCGGGACTTCCTGGAAGGCTACACGCCCCTGACCCTGACGGCGCCCGACCAGATGGCCGACCCGACCAGCGTCGCCCGCGCCGTCGAGACCGAGCTCGGTCAGCTCATCGCCCTTGGCAACTGGGACGGGCTGTCGTCGTTGACGCTCGGCTGCGATCACGGCGGCACGTTGACCGCCAGACCGCACATTGCGGGCACCAGCTACCGCTTTTCCGACTGCCGTCTCTGGCCTGCACTCGCGCTGTCGGGCACCGGGTTCGAGCGCAGCCTCGGCGACGGCAACGATGGCCTGATGCTCACGCTCGAGGTCTCGGGCCGCCACAGCGGCCGGATCGAATACACCCACCGCCACGAATACGCGGCATGGAGCCTTTCCGGCACCTGGGAGGGCGCCCCCGCCGGCCTCACCCGCCTTGCGCCATAGAACCGCGGCCGAAGCGGAGCATCGGGTCGGCAAGGTCGGGCCCTTCACCCGGCGATTGTCGTGCAAGGAAGGTCAACCGGGGGCAAACGAAAGCGCAGCGGCCCTTGATTTCGGGCGCTTGCGAAGCTGTCCCGGCCTGATCACACCCGCCCGGTCACGCTGGCCTGGTCACCCCGCCTTGCCCACCCGTGCGTTCCGCGCCGCGATCAACCGCAGCCGCAGGGCATGCAGCCGGATGAAGCCTTCCGCATCCTTCTGGTCATAGGCCCCGGCGTCCTCCTCGAAGGTCACATGCCTTTCGGAATAAAGACTGTGATCCGACCAGCGCGCAACGGTCGCGGCCCGCCCCTTGTACAGCTTGACCCGCACGGTGCCGGTCACATGTTCCTGGGTCTTGTCGATCAGCGCCTGCAGGGCCTGCCGCTCCGGGCTGAACCAGAAGCCGTTGTAGATCAGTTCGGCATAGCGCGGCATGATGCTGTCCTTCAGATGCCCCGCCCCGGCATCCAGCGTGATCTGCTCGATCCCCCGATGCGCCTCCATCAGGATCGTGCCACCCGGCGTCTCGTAGACCCCCCGGCTTTTCATCCCGACGAACCGGTTCTCCACCAGGTCGAGCACCCCCACCCCATGCCGCGCGCCGATCTCGTTCAGCCGCGTCAGGATGGTGGCCGGGCTCAGCCTCGCGCCGTCGATCGCAACGGCATCGCCCGCCTCGAAGCCGATCTCGACCATCTCGGGCGCATCCGGCGCCTCTTCCGCCGGCACGACGCGCTGGAGGACGTGGTTGGGAAATTCCTCGCCCGGGTTCTCCAGCATCCGACCCTCGGACGAGGTGTGCAGCAGGTTGGCATCGACCGAAAACGGCGCCTCGCCGCGCTTGTCCCTGGCGATGGGGATCTGGTTGGCCTCGGCGAACTCCAGCAGCCTGGTCCGGCTGGTCAGGTCCCACAGCCGCCACGGCGCGATCACCCGGATCGCAGGGTCCAGCGCCGCTGCCGACAGCTCGAACCGGACCTGGTCATTGCCCTTGCCCGTCGCCCCGTGCGCCACCGCATCGGCCCCGGTCTCATGCGCGATCCGGACCAGGTGCTGCGCGATCAGCGGCCGGGCGATCGACGTGCCGAGCAGGTAGAGCCCCTCGTAAAGCGCATTCGCCCGGAACATCGGAAAGACGAAATCCCGCACGAACTCTTCGCGCAGATCGACGATGTGGATGTTCTCGGCCGGGACCCCCATGAGCAAGGCCTTGTCCCGCGCCGGCGCCAGTTCCTCGCCCTGCCCGAGGTCGGCGGTGAAGGTCACCACCTCGCAGCCATATTCGGTCTGAAGCCACTTGACGATGATCGAGGTGTCGAGCCCGCCCGAATAGGCCAGCACCACTTTCTTCGGCTTCAGCATCGGCAAGACTCCAACCCGGTCTCGCCGGCGCTTAAAGCGAAACGCCGGCAAGAGCAAGGATGCCGGGATGGGGCGCGCGTCAGTCCGTGCCGGTCGCCGCGACCTGTGCCGTGATCGCGTCCTGATGCGGCACCAGCCGGTCGCGCAGGCCCGCAAGCAGCAGTGCAAGATCGCCGTCCCTGTTCCAGGCGTCGGCGATCACCACCTCGGCTGCTGCGACCGCAGCCTCGGCGGCCAGGGCGGCGGCCTGCGCATCGGCGATTTCCGCAGCGGTCGGCGGCGTCTCGGACAGCGCCAGACCGGTGCTGTCAGCGCCCCCGACCGCCTCGACCAGCGGGTCGATCGCGGTCATCTGCTCTGCCGTCACGGTTCCGGCCTGCCGGGCAGCCAGATAGTCCTCGGTCGAGGCAAAGCCCGCCGTCGCGACGGCCGTGGATAGCGCCGCAAAGCCGGCTGCACGCTCGCCAATCCCGGTCGCATCCGCCATCGCGGCCGCCGCCGTCGTATCTGCCACCGCGAGGCCCGCCAGCGCGCCGACCGGACCTTTCGAGGTCTGTCCGTTGCGGATATGCGCCAGAACCGCGTTGATGCTGGCATTCATCGCGCCGTTCATCTTGCCCAGCTCGCGGGGTGAAAGTCCGTCCGCCGCCGCGACGGAGGTCGCCTTGGCCGGCTTCACCCTGGCCTCGGCAGCGCCTGCCGCATTGCCGTTGCCGTTCCCGCCGCCGCCGCCGTTTCCGCCACCGTTGCCGTTTCCGCCACCACCGCCGTCGTTGCCGTTGCCGCCGCCTTCGTTCCTGTCATCCCTGTCATCCCTGGCATGCGCCGCGCCATCCGTGGAATCGAAGACCGGCAAGGCCGGACTGATCAGCAGAAGGCTTGCTGCAAGGGCGATGGTCAAAGGTTTCGGGTGCATCTCATTGCCTCGTTGATTATGCCAGGCGGGTCGATTGTGGCCGGGTGGGCGGTCTTGTCGTCTCACCCTGCTGACCTTGGCGAGAAAAGTCACCCTGTCTATAAACTCAAGGTATAAGGATCTCATGCCAGCCATGAAAGATGCGGCCGAGACGACGACCCGGGCGCTGCGGGAGTTGTTCGGCGAAACACCGCTGCAACCGAACGACCACCTGTCCAGGCGCTATCAGGCCGACATCTGGCTGAAGCGCGAGGATCTGTCGCCGGTGCGCAGCTACAAGCTGCGCGGCGCCTTCAACGCGATGCGCAAGGTGCGGGCGCGGGCGGCCGACCAAAGGCAGTTCGTCTGCGCAAGCGCGGGCAACCACGCGCAGGGCGTGGCCTTCGCCTGCCGCCACTTCGGGGTCGAAGGCACCGTCTTCATGCCGGTTACCACGCCGCAGCAGAAGATCGACAAGACCCGCACCTTCGGGGGCGAACAGGTCAACATCGTGCTGACGGGCGACTACTTTGACCAGACGCTGGCGGCGGCGCAGGCCTTCTGCGCCGCGCAGGGCGCCCATTTCCTCTCGCCCTTCGACGACCCCGACGTGATCGAGGGTCAGGCGAGCGTGGCGGTCGAGATGCTGGGCCAGCTTGGCCGTCCGCCCGACCTGGTGGTTCTGCCGGTGGGCGGGGGTGGGCTGGCGGCCGGTGTGACCGGCTATCTGCGCGAAGTGGCCCCCGCAATCGGTTTCCGCTTTGTCGAGCCTCTGGGCGGGGCCAGCCTGCTGGCCGCCCTGCACGCGGGCGCGCCGGTCAGGCTGCCGCGGGTCAACAGCTTTGTCGACGGCGCGGCGGTGGCGCAGATCGGCGCGCATCCGTTCGAACGGCTGCGCTGGGTGAAGCCGGGCGACGTGCATCTGGCCCCGGAGGACCGGATCTGCGTCACCATGCTGGAGATGCTGAACATCGAGGGCATCGTGCTGGAGCCGGCCGGAGCGCTGTCGGTCGATGTACTGCCGGATCTTGCGGACGAGATTCGCGGCAGGACGGTGGTCTGCGTGACCTCGGGCGGCAACTTCGATTTCGAGCGCCTGCCCGAGGTCCGGGAGCGGGCGCAGCGATATTCGGGGCTGAAGAAATACTTCATCCTGCGGATGCCGCAACGCCCCGGTGCCCTGCGCGAATTTCTGAACCTGCTTGGCCCGGATGATGACATCACCCGCTTCGAATACCTGAAGAAATCGGCCCGCAACTTCGGCTCGGTCCTGATCGGGATCGAGACGAAAGACCCTGGCGCCTTCCGCCGCTTCGTCGACCGCATGGATGTCGCAGGGCTCCAGTTCCGCGACATCACCGGCGACGATGCGCTGTCGGAATTCCTGATCTAGGCCGCGCTGCCGGTGGCGATGCTGCCCAGAAGCTGCGCGCGCGAGGCCTGATAGATCACGGCGATCTGCTCCAGGTCGATCTGAACGCTCCGCCCGGAGGCCGCCTTGTGTTCGCCGTCATGGCAGACCGCGGCAAGATCGACGAGGCCGAGACTGAGGGCGCTGCCCCTGAGGAAATGCAGCTGCGCCGCGATCTCGTCGGCGGCGAGGCCGCGCGCCAGCGCCTGGACGGCCTGCTCGGCCTCTTCGAGGAACATGTCGGCAACCTCGGCAAAGCCGTCGGGGCCGATTTCGCCCCGCAGTTCATCAATCCGCTTCCAGTCGATCATGGCAAAGCGCCCCAAAATTCTCCCACCGCCCCCGATCCTGCGCGGGTGTCATTAACAATTCGTCGGTGACGCCGCACAAACCGCGTGCAATTTTAACCTTCACCTCGCGTTAAGACGGCTGCGCCAGTGTTGGCGGACAATGTTTCAGGAACGACCGGTGCTTGCCAGCGATATCATCCAGCACGAGCCATCTCCGGACCCGCAGCGGACACGGCATGTGCTGGTCGTCGATGACAGCCGGGCACAGCGCCATGTCCTGACGATGCAGCTCAGGCGCTGGGGCTACCGGGTCACGGAATGTGAGGCTGCGCTGCCCGCCTTGGCGCTCTGTTCGCGGGAAAGCATCGACATCATCATCAGCGACTGGATGATGCCGGGCATGAGTGGCCTGGAATTCTGTCGGGAATTCAGATTGTTGGGACGTGAGGCCTATGGCTATTTCGTTCTTCTGACCTCGAAATCGGAAAAGACCGAAATCGCCGACGGGCTCGAGGCGGGCGCCGACGACTTCCTGACCAAGCCCGTCTCCAGCAACGAGCTTCGCGCCCGGTTGCGGGCCGGGGAACGGATGCTGGCCATGCAGGCCGAGCTTCTGTCGAAGAACCGGGTGATCGTCAGCACGCTGGTCGAACTGCAGAAGCTGTATGATTCGCTCGACCGCGACCTGATGGAGGCGCGCAAGCTGCAACAGACGCTGGTCCGCGACCGGGTGCGCGATTACGGCTGGGCGCGGGCGTCGCTGCTGCTGCGAAACTCGGGCCGGGTGGGCGGCGATCTGGTGGGCAGCTTCCGCGTCGACGACCGGCGGATTGCGGTCTATTCGATCGACGTCTCGGGTCATGGCGTGGCATCGGCGATGATGACGGCGCGGCTGGCGGGCTTCCTGACCGGCGGGTCCGGGGATCAGAACCTCGCCTATGGCCGCGATCTGGTGGGCCGCCAGATCCTGCTGTCGCCCGAGGCGGTGGCCGAACGCTTCAACCGGCTGATGCTGGAGGAAATCCAGGCCGAGCAGTATTTCACCATGGTGTTCGCGATCGTCGACCGGCAGACCGGATCGCTCAGCCTGGTGCAGGCGGGACATCCGCATCCGCTGCTGATCCGCCCGACCGGCGAGGTGGTGCAGCTTGGCCTTGGCGGGCTGCCCATCGGTCTCGTTCCGGGCGCGAAATATGACCGGCAGGAGGTTGCGCTGCGGCCGGGCGACCGGCTGGTCCTGGCGTCGGACGGCTTCACCGAATGCCCGCTGCCCGGCGGCGGCGACTTCGGCGAGGAGGGGCTGGTGCAAAGCCTCAAGCGTTCATCGCATCTGGCCGGGCCCGCGCTGCTCGAGGCGCTGGTGTGGGATCTGGCGCAGCAGTCGGGAAGCGACACCTTTCCCGATGACGTCTCGGCGCTGGTCCTCGACCTGCTGCCCGAACAGTGAGGCGAGCATGGCCCGATCGCCCGGATTGCCCAGGCGGGCGACAGCCTCGTGCCGCGGCAGCCAGATCGCCCGGTGCCCGGCCTCCGACGGCGGGCCGTGCCGGCGGACCGGGACGGCGAGGTACACGGCGCAGAGCTTTTCCGCCCAGAGGTCGTATTCCGGCATGTAGGTGAACCGCCGGAACGCCCCCAGACGCCGGGTCACGGCGATCTTCCAGCCGGTTTCCTCGAACACTTCGCGGTGGAGCGCGGGGACCGGATGTTCGCCCCGGTCGATCCCGCCGCCCGGCAGCTGCAACTCGGGCACCGGCTCGGCCTGATGCGTCGCAAGGATGTGGTCGCCCCGCAACAGGATGGCATAGACGCCCGGCCTGCGGGCATAGCGCCGCCCGGTTTCGGCCGGTTCGCCGAAGCGTCTGATCATTTCGGCCTCTTGGAGCAGCGGTTGCCCTGACTATATAGCCGCGATATGCCAAGTCTGGCAGCGACGGGAAACCCCCAAACCCTTTCGGAACCGCCATGACCACCGGATCGCAGATTGCCTGGGACGACAGCGTCCTGCCGTTCCAGCTTGACGCCTCGGGCATCCGGGGGCGTATCGCGCGCCTGGACGGGGTGCTGGAGCAGGTGCTCAGGCAGCACGCCTATCCCCCGGTGATCGAGGCGCTGGTGGCGGAAGCCGCGCTGCTGACCGCGCTGATCGGGCAGACGATCAAGCTGCGCTGGAAGCTCAGCCTTCAGGTGCGCGGCAAGGGCGCGGCCCGGCTGATCGCCACCGACTATTACGGCCCGGGCGAGCCAGGCGCGCCCGCCCGCATCCGCGCCTATGCCAGTTACGACGCCGAACGGCTGGAGCATGACGGCGATCCCTTCAGCCAGATCGGCGACGGCTACTTTGCCGTGATGCTCGACCAGGGCGAGGGGATGGTGCCCTACCAGGGCTTCACCCCGATCGCGGGCGGGTCGCTCTCGGCCTGTGCCGAGACCTATTTCGCCCAGTCCGAACAGATCCCCACGCGGTTTTCGGTGGCCTTCGGGCGCAGCACCGAACCCGGTCGCGGGCAGCACTGGCGCGCAGGCGGCATGATGCTGCAACACATGCCGGTCGCGGGCGGCGTCGCGGCCGCGGCCGGCAGCGGCGAAGGCGGGCTGCTGACCCATGCCGACATCCTGTCGGGCGTCCAATCCGACAACTGGACGCGGGCGAACCTCCTGCTCGACACGGTCGAGGCGCTGGAGATGATCGGACCTTCGGTCGCGCCGACGAATCTGCTGGTCCGGCTGTTCCACGCCGAGGGGCCAAGGGTGTTCGACCCCACACCGGTCCGCTTCGGCTGCTCGTGCTCCGAGGCGAAAGTGCGCAGCACGATGTCGATCTACAGCCGGAAGGACATCGCCCGGATGACCACCGAACGGGGCGTGGTGACGGCCGACTGCCAGTTCTGCGGCGCCCATTACGAGCTTGACCCCGAAACCCTGGGGTTCGAGGGCAGGGGTCCCGCTGCCGCCGCCGCCCCCGGACCGGCGGCACAATGACCGACCCGGTCGAGGCCGCGCTGCGCATCGCGCTGACCCGGCCGGCCGCGCCATCTTCGGATTTCGACCTGACCCCCGGGATGAAACCCGCCGCGCCGGCATTCCTGTGCCCTGCGGCGGTTCTGGTGGGTTTCCGGCCGGGGCCCGGCGGGTTGCAGCTGATCCTGACCAGGCGCGCCTCGCATCTTGCGCACCATCCGGGCCAGATCGCCTTTCCGGGCGGAAAGCTCGACGCAGCGGATGCCGGGCCCGAGGCCGCCGCGCTGCGCGAAGCCCGCGAGGAGATCGGCCTCGACCCCGCCGGTGTCGAGCTCATCTGCGCGCTGCCCGTGCACGAGACGGTGACCGGTTTTGCCGTCACGCCCGTCGTCGGCCTGGTCCGCGGCGACTTTGCCCCCGCGCCCGAAGCGGGCGAGGTCGAGGAAATCTTCGCCGTTCCCGCCGCAGAGGTCCTCGACCGCGCGCGCTATTCGGTGCAGCGGCGGCGCTGGCAGGGCGAATGGCGCCGCTACTATGTCGTGCCCTGCGGGCCCTACTACATCTGGGGGGCAACCGCCCGCATCCTGCGCGGCCTGGCCGAGAGGATGCCGCAATGAGGCTTGTCGGCGACTGGCTGCGGCATCCCGGGACCCGGGCGCTGTTCGCCGCGCTCGCGGGGGCGGGCCAGCAGGCGCTTTTCGTCGGCGGTTGCGTCCGCAATGCCGTGCTCGGCCTGCCGGTCGCGGATATCGACCTGGCCACCGATGCGATGCCCGCCGAGGTCACCCGCATCGGCACGGCCGCCGGGTTCAAGGTGGTTCCCACGGGAATCGAGCACGGCACGGTCACGGTGATCGCCGAGGGTCGCCCGCACGAGGTGACCACCTTCCGCCGCGATCTGCAGACCGATGGCCGCCGCGCCGTGGTGGCCTTCGCCACCAGCATCGAACGGGATGCCGCCCGGCGTGACCTGACGATGAACGCGCTTTACGCCGATGCCGAGGGCTTGGTGATCGACCCGCTCGGCGTGCTGGGCGATGCCCTGGCGCGGCGGGTCCGCTTTGTCGGCGATCCCGGGACGCGCATCCGCGAGGACCGTCTGCGCATCCTGCGCTTCTTCCGCTTTCATGCCTGCTATGGCGATCAGGCGCGGGGGATCGACCCCGACGGCCTTGCCGCCTGCGCGGACTTCGCCGCCGGTCTGGAGACGATTTCGCGGGAACGCATCGGCGCCGAGATGCGCAAGCTTCTGGCGGCCGAGGATCCCGCGCCGACCGTCGCCACCATGCGCGAGGCGGGCGTGCTGTGCCAGGTCCTGCCGGGCGCCGACACCGGGGCGCTGGCACCGCTGGTTCACCTCGAAGCGGCGCGGGCGCCGCGGTGGCAGCGGCGCCTGGCGGTTCTGGGCGGGCTTTCGCCGGAACGGCTGCTGCGGTTGTCGCGGCAGGACGCAAACATCCTGGCCGCGCTGCACGGGGCGATCGCCAGCCCCCTTGGCCCGGCGGCTCTGGGCTGGATCCATGGCGCGGCGGTCGGGGCCGATGCCGTCCTGGCGCGGGCGGCCGTCATGGGTCAGGCCCTGCCGGCGAACTGGGAGGCCGACCTTGCGCGCGGGGCCGCCGCCGAACTTCCGGTCACGGCTGCCGACCTCATGCCCTGCCATTCCGGCGCTGCCCTCGGCGCAAGGCTGAAGGCGCTGGAACAGGCCTGGCTGGCCAGCGACCTGAGGCTCGACCGCGCTGCGCTCCTGGCGCGGTAACGCCGCGAGGGGGTGACAAATCGCGGCAACTCGGCTAGTGCTGGCGGCGCCCGGCACGGAGATCGGCATGGACCACGGGATTTCGCTTCGACTCGCCTGAGTTGACCGGCCCCGTCGCGGCGGTCGCCCCAGGCACCGCCTCGCCCCACCGCCGCATCCTGCCCCGGGTTCTCGCCATGTTCCGTTTCTTCGAAAGCCTCGTCGATCCCTACCAGCCCTATGTCGAGCAGGACGCGCCGCCCACCCGGCTCTGGCCGTTCCTGAAGGACTACATCCGCCCGTTCCGCCGGGTCTTTGCCTGGACGGCGCTGTTCTCGGTCGGAAATGCCGTGCTGGACGTGGGGATGATCTGGTATCTCGGCCGCCTCGTCGACCTGATGGCAAGCCAGCCGCCCGACCAGTTCCTCGGCGCCCACTGGGTGGAGATCGTCACGGTCGCCATCGTCATCCTGCTGGTCCGGCCGCTGGTTGCAGGCGGGTCGGTCGGGCTTTTGCACAACACGATCCTGACGAATTTCGGCACGATGATGCGCTGGCGGGCGCACCGTCACGTCCTGCGCCAGCCGGTCGGCTGGTTCGAGAGCGATTTCGCCGGCCGGATCGCCAACCGCATCATGCAGGCCCCCCCGGCGGCGGGCGAGGCGGTGTTCCAGGTCTTCGACATGGCCGCCTTCGCCGCCGCGACCTTCATCGGCGCACTGCTGATGCTGGCCGAGGCGGACCCGCGGCTGATGATCCCGCTGCTTCTGTGGGTGCTGGCCTATCTGTGGCTGATGCGCTGGACGATCCTGCGGGCCGGTCCCGCCTCGACCGCCTCGTCCGAGGCGCGCAGCGCGGTGACCGGGCGCGTCGTCGACAGCTACACCAACATCCACTCGGTCAAGCTTTTCGCGCACCAGGACAGCGAGCTGAACTACGCGCGTGAGGCGATCGAGCGGTCGCGCACCACGTTCCAGGCCGAAATGCGCATCGTCACCAAGATGGACATGGCGCTGACCTTCATCAACGGCCTGATGATCATGGGCGTCGGCGGGCTGGCGATGTGGTTCTGGGTCGAGGGCACGGCGACGGTCGGGGTGGTGGCGGCCGCGGTGGCGCTGGTCCTGCGCATCCATTCGATGACCTACTGGATCATGTGGGCCTCGACCAACCTCGTGCAGAACCTCGGCACCCTGGCCGAAGGGATGGAGACGATCGCCCAGCCGATCGGCCTGGTCGACCGGCCGGGCGCCCGGCCGTTGGCGTTCAGGCAGGGCCTGCTGGAGTTGAAGGACGTGAGCCACCACTACGGGCGCGGCTTCGGTGGCCTGCGCAATGTCAGCCTGACCATCCGTCCGGGCGAG
>Ga0136707_1000226_pt1 | contig 11616 bp, 7 predicted proteins | sample 4C3metaG_FD_101397 | JGI IMG/M metagenome (GOLD analysis project Ga0136707, IMG submission 101397) | Freshwater bacterial and archeal communities from Indian Creek, Illinois, USA - 4C3 metaG | ecosystem: Environmental > Aquatic > Freshwater > Unclassified | place: USA: Indian Creek, Illinois...
CGCTTGATGCGGTCCACGAACTCCATGCCCGCCGTCACCTGGCCCCAGATGGTGTATTGGCCATCCAGGCTCGACGCCGGGGCGAACATGATGAAGAACTGGCTGTTCGCGCTGTTGGGGTCCTGCGCGCGGGCCATGCCGCAGGTGCCGCGCAGGAAGCGCGCGCGCGAGGGCTGGCTGAATTCGGCGCGGAGATCGGCGAAGCCGCGGTCGCGGAAGCCGCCGGTGCCGGTGCCGGTCGGATCGCCGCCCTGGGCCATGAAGCCTTCGATCACGCGGTGGAAAGGCGTGTTGTCATACAGGCCCTGACGGGTCAGCGTCTTGATCCGCTCGACATGCAGCGGCGCCAGATCGGGGCGCAGCTGGATGACCACGCGGCCATTATCCTTCAGCTCCATGATCAGGGTGTTTTCACGATCCGGGGCGGCTTGCGCCTCGGCTTCATTGGTATCGGACATCATCGCTCCTGCTGCGATCAGGGTTGTGGTCATCAAGGCGCGGCGGTTCATGGTGATCCTCCGTTTGGGTGGTTACTTGCGGATTTTGGCCAGCGTCCGCTCCAGCGTGAGCGCGGGGACGAAGCTGGACACGTCGCCGCCCAGCTGCGCGATCTCCTTCACGAAGCGGGACGAAATGAAATGGTTCCGCTCGCTCGCCATGAGGAAAATGGTCTCGATCTCGGAATCGAGGCGGGCATTCATTCCGCACATCTGGAACTCATAGTCAAAATCCGAGACGGCGCGCAGCCCGCGCACGATCATTTGCGCGCCCACCTCGCGCGCGAAGCCGACGAGCAGCCCGCTGAAGGGCCGCACCTCGATCACGCAGCTGGTGCGGGCGGCAATCGCCTGGGTCTCGGCATCGACCAGATCGGCGCGTTCCTCCAGCGAAAACAGCGGGCCCTTGCCGATATTCATGGCAACCCCGATCACCAGCCGGTCCACCAGCCGTGCGGCGCGGCCGATGACATCCAGATGGCCATTCGTCACCGGGTCGAAGGTGCCGGGATAGAGGGCGACGCGCTCAGTCATTGGCCTCGCTCCCCTCCCCGGCCTCATCCTCCAGGACGGGGAAGCAACTGGTCACGCGCTCCGCCTCATCCATCCGTTGCAGCATGACGCCCTGGGATTGCCGCCCGGTCTGGCGCACCTGCTGCGCCTCGAATCGGATGGCCTGGCCACCATCGGTCATCAACATGATGTGATCCCCCGCCTGCACGGTGAAGCTGGCCACCACCGCGTTGCCGGTCCGCTTGCTGAGCGAGATGCCATTGATCCCCTGCCCGCCGCGCCCGGTCACGCGATACTCATAGGCGCTGCTGCGCTTGCCGAAGCCGCGATCGGTGACGGTGAGCAGGAATTGCTCGGCCGCCTCCAGTTCCGCGATGCGCTCGGGCGTCAGGGTGATGTCGGGCGTGCCGGCTTCCTCCGCATCCTCGGGGGTGGCGGCATCCACCTCCTCGGCACCCTCGGCGCGGCGCTTGTGCTTGAGATAGGCCGTGCGTTCCTCGGCCGTCGCATTCACATGGCCGAGCACGGCGAGCGCGATGAGGCGATCCCCCTTGGCGAGGCGGATGCCGCGCACGCCGGTCGAATCGCGGCCGGCGAAGACGCGCAGCGTATCGGCATCCGCCACGAAGCGGATCGCCTTGCCCTGGCGGGTGGCCAGCAGCACGTCATCACCCTCGCGGCAGGTGGCGACGCCGACCAGCGAATCCCCCTCATCCAGCTTCATGGCGATGAGGCCGGAGGAGCGGACGTTGCGGAAATCGGAAAGCCGGTTGCGCCGCACATCGCCGCTGGTGGTGGCGAAGACCAGGTGCAGGTGCTCCCACAGGCTTTCATCCTGCGGCAGCGGCAGCACGGCGGTCACCGTCTCGCCCTCCTGCAATTGCAGCACCTGGCGCAGCGAGCGGCCCTTGCCGCCCGTGCCGCCCTCGGGCAACTGCCAGACCTTCTCCCGGAAGGCGATGCCGCGGCTGGTGAAGAACAGCACCCATTGATGCGTGTGGCCGACAAAGCTGCGGACCACCACGTCATCGGCGCGGGTGGAGGCGGCGCTGCGCCCGCGCCCGCCGCGATGCTGCGCGCGGAACACATCAAGCGGCGTGCGCTTCACATAGCCATCACGCGTCAGCGTCACGATCATCGAGGCCGGCGCGATCAGGCTCTCATCGTCAATATCGGCCGCGTAATCCACGATGCGCGTCAGGCGCGGCTGGTTCAGCGTGGCGCGGGTGGCGAGCAATTCCTCGGTCATCACCTCCATCCGGCGCGGCCGGCTGGAAAGGATTTCGAGCAGTTCGACAATGCGCCCGCCGACTTCCTTCAACTCGGCGTCAATCTTCTCGCGCTCAAGCCCGGTCAGGCGTTGCAGGCGCAATTCCAGGATGCCGCGCGCCTGCGCTTCCGTGAGGCGCATGGTGCCGGTGCCGGAAAGCTCATTGCCCTCATCCTGCACCAGCGCCACCAGGGGGGCGACATCTGCGGCCGGCCAGTCGCGCGCCATCAGCGCCACGCGGGCGGCCGCGGCATCGGGGCTTTCGCGGATCAGCCGGATCACGGCATCAATATTGGCCACCGCGATGGCCAGGCCGATCAGGTTATGCGCGCGTTCCCGCGCCTTCATCAGCCGATGGCGCGACCGGCGGAGGATCACCTCCTCACGGAAGGCGATGAAGGCCAGTAACGCCTCGCGGATGCCCATCTGCTGCGGGCGGCCGCCATTCAGCGCGAGGAAATTCACCGGGAAGCTGATTTGCAGCGACGTCATGCGGTAGAGTTGGTTCAGCACCACCTCCGCCACCGCTTCGCGCTTCAACTCGATCACGATGCGAAGGCCCGAGCGGTCCGATTCATCGCGCAGATCGCTGATGCCCTCGATCAGCTTGGAGCGGACCAACTCGGCGATGCGCTCGATCAGGACCGACTTGTTCACCTGATAGGGGATTTCGTTGACGATGATGGCCTGGCGCTGGCCCTTCATCTCCTCGATCACGCAATCGGCACGCAGCGGGATGGAACCACGGCCCATCTCGAAGGCCGAGCGGATGCCGGCGCGGCCAAGGATGATGCCGCCGGTCGGGAAATCCGGACCGGGGATGATGGCCATCAACTCCTCAAGCGTGGTCTCGGGCTCGGCCACCAGCTTGAGTGTCGCGTCAATCACCTCGGTCGGGTTGTGCGGCGGGATGTTGGTCGCCATGCCGACGGCGATGCCGCCCGCGCCATTGACCAGCAAATTCGGGAATGCGGCCGGCAGAACGCGAGGTTCCTCGGCGCTTTCATCGTAATTCGGCGTGAAATCCACCGTGTCTTCGTCAATGCCCTCCAGCAGGACGGCGGCAGCCTTGGCGAGACGCACCTCGGTGTAGCGCATGGCCGCCGGGGGGTCGCCATCCATCGAGCCGAAATTGCCCTGGCCATCCACCAGCGGCACGCGCATCGAGAAGCCCTGCGCCATGCGGACCATGGCATCATAGATCGCAGAGTCGCCATGCGGGTGATACTTGCCCATCACATCGCCGACCACGCGGGCCGATTTGCGATGCGGCTTGTCGGCCGTGTAGCCGGCCTCATGCATGGCAAAGAGGATGCGGCGATGCACGGGCTTCAGCCCGTCCCGCACATCGGGCAGGGCGCGGCTGACGATGACTGACATCGCATAATCGAGGTAGGAGCGGCGCATCTCCTCTTCGAGGGCGATGGGGGCCACATCCATGGGCTTGGGGATCTCGTCGCTCAAATCTTCTCGGTCCTGGTTTGAGGGGGAAGCGAGGGGCGCGGCCCCTCGGCCCCGGCAAGAATCTCAGGTTCTTGCATATCCGGCTGAATAGGGTCGCCCTCAGAACGGAATATCGTCGTCCATATCGGCTTTCTTGCCGGAATCCCAGCCGGCGCGCGGGGCACCGGCCCGCGCGGGGGTCGAACTGCGCTCGCCGCCACCCGAATAGCTGCGCTCCTCGCCCATCTCGCCGCCACCACCCGAGGCGCGGCCACCGACCAACTGAAGCTCGCCACGGAACTGGCGCAGCACGATGCGCTTGGTCTTGCGCTCATTGCCGTCCTTGTCGGTGAAGCTCTGGGTCTCGATCTGGCCTTCGATATAGACCTCGCTGCCCTTCCTCAGATACTTCTCCGCCACGTCACCCAGGCGATCATTGTAGATCTCGACGTCGTGCCACTCGGTCCGCTCCTGCTGGTTGCCCTCGCGGTCCTTGTAGCGTTCGGAGGTGGCCAGGCCGAATTTCACGACCTTGCCGCCATTCTGGAAATTCCTGACCTCGGGGTCCTTGCCGAGGCGGCCCAGAAGAATAACCTTGTTGATGCCGGCCATGGCTGGCGACTCCTTGCAATTCGTTGAGGGAACCTAGCTTTTCCCAGATGGCCGGGCCAGCCCTGCCATCCCCGCTTTGCGCGGCCCTGGATATGGTGCAAAACGACCAAGAACACAACACGAACATTCGACTGGAGTGCCCCAATGCCGCGCGATGCCCCCCCCCTGCAGGCACCCAAAGCCGACCTCATCCGCATCCGGGGCGCCCGCCAGCACAATCTGAAATCGGTGGATCTCGACCTGCCGCGCGGCAAGCTGGTCGTGCTGACCGGCCTTTCCGGCTCCGGCAAATCATCCCTGGCTTTCGACACCATCTATGCCGAGGGCCAGCGCCGCTACGTCGAATCCCTCAGCGCCTATGCGCGGCAATTCCTGCAACTGATGCAAAAGCCCGATGTGGACAGCATCGAAGGCCTCTCCCCCGCCATTTCGATCGAGCAGAAGACCACCTCGCATAATCCGCGCTCCACCGTCGGCACGGTGACGGAAATCCACGATTACATGCGCCTGCTCTGGGCACGGGTCGGCGTGCCCTATTCGCCGGCCACCGGCCTGCCGATCGAGGCGCAGACCGTCTCCCAGATGGTGGACCGCGTGATGGCCATGCCGGAAGGCACCCGGCTGCTCATCCTCGCCCCCGTGATCCGCGGCAAGAAGGGCGAATACCGCAAGGAACTGACCGAATATCAGCGCCGCGGCTTCGAGCGCGTGAAGATCAACGGCACGCTGGTCCAAATCAGCGAGGCGCCCAAGCTCGACAAGAAGCTCAAGCACGACATTGACGTGGTGGTGGACCGCGTGGTGGTGCGCGAGGGCCTGGCCCAGCGTCTGGCGGACAGCTTCGAGACCGCTTTGGCCCTCGCCGACGGCATCGCCTACGCAGAGAACGCCGATGGCGGCGAACGCACCGTCTTCAGCCAGAAATTCGCCTGCCCCGTCTCCGGCTTCTCCATCGAGGAGATCGAGCCGCGCCTGTTCAGCTTCAACTCCCCGCAAGGCGCCTGCCCCACCTGCGATGGCCTTGGCACGGAAAGCTTCTTCGACCCGGCACTGGTCATTCCCAACACCGCGCTCAGCCTCAAGGAAGGCGCCGTGGTGCCCTGGGCCGGCAATGCCAGCAGCCCCTATTACGACCAGACGCTGGTGAGCCTCGCCAAGCACCTGAAAATCGGCATGGAAAAGCCCTGGGAGGAACTGCCGGAGGAAGCCCGGCACGCCATCCTGCACGGCACCGGCGCCGAGCCCGTCACGCTGCGCTACAGGGACGGCCTGCGCGCCTATGAGGTGCAAAAGCCCTTCGAGGGCGTGATCCGCAACCTCGAACGCCGCTTCCGCGAAAGCGACAACCCTTGGGTGCGCGAGGACCTCTCCCGCTACCAGGCGGACCGCCCCTGCCATGTCTGCCACGGCCATCGCCTCAAGCCGCAATCGCTGGCCGTGAAGGTCGCGGGCTGCCACATCGGCGAGGCCTCGGCGCTGTCCATCCGCCGCGCGCGCGAGTGGTTCGCGGGCGTGATGCCGACACTCACGCCGCAGCGCCGGGAAATCGCGCGCCGCATCCTGCGCGAGATCGAGGATCGCTTGCAGTTCCTGAACGATGTGGGGCTGGACTACCTCTCGCTGTCGCGTTCCTCCGCCACGCTTTCGGGTGGGGAGAGCCAGCGCATCCGCCTCGCCTCGCAGATCGGCAGCGGCCTGACCGGCGTGCTCTATGTGCTGGACGAGCCCAGCATCGGCCTGCACCAGCGCGACAATGAGCGCCTGCTGGTCACGCTGCGCCGCCTGCGTGACATCGGCAATTCCGTCATCGTCGTCGAGCATGACGAGGATGCGATCCGCAGCGCCGATTACCTGGTGGATATCGGCCCTGGCGCCGGCAAGGCGGGCGGCACCATCGTCAGCCAGGGCACGCCCGAGGAAGTCACGGCCGACCCCAACAGCCTGACCGGGGCCTATCTCTCCGGCCGCCGCGAAATCCCGATGCCGGAGCAACGCCGCGCCTTCGACAAGAAGCGCCTGCTGCGCGTGGTGGGTGCCACCGGCAACAACCTCAAGGACGTGACCGCCGAATTCCCGCTGGGCACCTTCACCGCGGTGGCCGGCGTCTCGGGTGGCGGCAAATCCACCCTGGTGATCGAGACGCTGTTCAATGGCCTGTCGCGCAAGCTGATGGGCGCCTCCGTCGTGCCCGCGCCGCACGCCCGCATCGAGGGGATCGAGCTGGTGGACAAGGTGATTGATATTGACCAGTCGCCCATCGGCCGCACGCCGCGCAGCAACCCGGCCACCTATACCGGCCTGTTTGCCCCCATCCGCGACTGGTTCGCCGAGCTGCCGGATTCACGCGGGCGCGGCTACAAGCCTGGCCGCTTCAGCTTCAACGTGAAGGGCGGCCGCTGCGAAGCCTGCCAGGGCGATGGCGTCATCAAGATCGAGATGCACTTCCTGCCCGATGTCTATGTCACCTGCGACACCTGCAAGGGCAAGCGCTACAACCGCGAAACCCTCGAAGTGAAGTTCCGCGGCAAGTCCATCGCCGATGTGCTGGACATGACGGTGACCGAGGGCCGCGAGTTCTTCTCGGCCGTGCCCAGCATCCACGAGAAGCTGCGGATGCTGGAGGAGGTGGGCCTGGGCTACATTCATCTCGGCCAGCAGGCGACAACGCTTTCGGGCGGCGAGGCGCAGCGCATCAAGCTCGCCAAGGAACTCTCCCGCCGCGCGACGGGGCGCACCCTCTACATCCTGGACGAGCCGACGACGGGCCTGCATTTCGAGGATGTACGCAAGCTGCTCGATGTGCTGCACGCGCTGGTGAACACCGGCAACACCGTCGTCGTGATCGAGCACAATCTGGAGGTCATCAAGACGGCCGATTGGGTGCTCGACCTCGGCCCCGAGGGTGGCGAGGGCGGCGGGCGCGTGGTGGCGCATGGCACGCCGGAGGATATCGCGGCCAACCCCGAGAGCCATACCGGCCGCTTCCTCAAGCCCATCCTGGCGCGGCATGCGCCGGTGGCAGCCAAAATGAAGCGTTCGCGCAAGGCCTGAGCTGCACGCCTCAGGCCGGGCAGCGCATCGTGACGCCGTAGGAGACACCGCCCGGCGCATTGACGCTGGTGTTCCTGGTGACGCCTGTAATCGGCCGCAGGACGTTATTCGCCGTCACGCAAAACAGGCTGCCTTCGGAATTCGGCAGCACGCCCGCAATGGCCGAGTTCAACATCACGATCCGCGCATGGGCCAGGGCCCCACCAAGGATGATCCCTCCCGCCACGAAGCCGGCTGCGAAAATCGCGATGGGAGAATTTTTCATGGCCATGTGCTCCTGCAAGCCAGGATTATGCGGGGGTTGTCCGGCCCGAGCCAAGGCGATGCCCCCGATCATCGTCATCGCCAGCGCCGATGCTCCGAGAGGATTCGAAAGTTTATGAAGCCGTCGGAATATGGCGCGCCCAGATTCTCCGGCATCCGCCCTGGCGCCGCTTCAGCGCCAGCCGCGCTGATGGCCCCGCTGCCAGCCCTGATGATGCCAGCCCTGATTATGCCAGCCCTGATGATGCCGGCCCTGATGATGCCAGCCCTGATTATGCCAGCCCTGATTATGCCAGCCACCGCGATGGCCAAGCTGCCGGAACCCGACATGGCCGCCCCCGTACCCTCCGCCACCGCCAAAATGCGGATGCGGCCCGACGCAGGCCGCGAGCGTCGCGAGGACGAGCACCGCGCCAAAAGCGCGAAGAAGGCGGGGAAAGCGAGTGGCCATGACGGCCTCCGGAAGCGACGGGGTTGCAGGTGTCGCTGATGCGGAGGAAAGCATCACCGCAAGGCGGGACCACGCCGAAATCATGGCCGAATCAAAGCAGCTTCTTCGCCAGCATGATGTCGGTATCCTCCGGGCTGCGGCTCAGCGTGAAGCCGAGCTTGCGGATGAAGCCCTGCATCGGCGCGTTATCCGCCAGCACATGACCCACGATCTCCGTGACACCTTCGGCGCGCGCCCAGTCCATCGCGCGCTCCATCAAGTGCCGCGCGAGGCCGGTGCCCTTGGCCGCCGGGCTCACCACCACGGCGAATTCCGCGCTCGGCCCGCCGCCTTCGCGGATCACCCGCGCAGTGCCGAAATTGCGGCCATCCCGCGTGGCGATGAAGGCCATCTCCCGCCCGTAATCGATCTGCGTCAGGCGCGCCAGCATGGCGGGCGGCAATTCCTTCATGGTGGAGAAGAAGCGGAAGCGCACATCCTCGGCCGGCAATTCGAGGAAGAAGGCGCCCTGCGCCGCGGCATCCTCGGGGCGGATGGGCCGCACCTCGAAGACGCGGCCATCGCGCGCCACAAAGGGCGCCACCCACTCCGCCGGATAGGGTGGGATGGCGAATAGCGCGGCCTCGCCCGCCGGGCGCAGCCGGATCGAGGCATCGGCGGCCAGCACGCCGGAGGCATCGGCAAAAAGCGGATTCACGCCGATGGCCGCGATCTCGGGGAAATCCACCTGCAACTGGCTGATCCGGACCAGCGCATCGGCAATCGCCGGCTCATTCACCGCAGGCCGGTCGCGAAAGCCCGGCAGCAGGCGGGCGAGCCTGGTGCGCGCGATCAGCCCGTGCGCCAGCGGCAGGTTGAGCGGCGGCAAATCCAGCGCCTCATCGGCGGCGATATCCGCCGTGGTGCCGCCCTGGCCGAAGCCGATCCAGGGGCCGAACATCGCATCCTCGCCAATGCGAAGCCGCAATTCCATGCCGCCGCGCCGCGCCATGGGCTGCACCAGGAAGCCAGCCAGCGTGACCCCCGGCGCGCGGCGGCACACCTCCTCGGCCATCACATCGGCGGCCGCGCGCACGCTGTCGAAATGCCGCAGGTTAAGCACCACCCCGCCCACCTCGCTCTTGTGGCGCAGCAGCGCGCGGGCCTTGAGCGCCACGGGCGGGCCGAGGGCCACGGCGGCCACCGCCGCCTCGGTCGGCGTCGCGCAGATACGGGGCTTGAGAATGGCGATGCCATAGGCGGCCAGCGCCGCCAGCGCCTCATCCTCGTAGAGGTTCAGCCGCCCATCGGCCCGCGCTGTCGCGCAGATGGCGCGCACCGCTGCGCGATCCGGCGTCATCTCCAGCACATCCGAGGCCGGGAGTTCGGCCGCCGTCGCGCGGTTGCGGCGTTCGGCGGCCAGATGGGCGGCGCCGCGCACCACCGCCTCGGGCGTCTGGAAGACCGGAAGCCCGGCCTCGGTCAGCGCCGCGCGCTCGGCCCGCGCACTCGCCTCGCCGGTCCAGCCGAGCAGGATGGGCGCGCCGCGATTGCCGCTGGCTGCCGCCGCGAAGGCCTCGGTCGGCGCTGCCTCCTGCTCGGGTGCGTGGAGTGCGATCACCACATCCACCTCGCCCGCCGCCGCCAGCAGCCGCGCCGCCCGGGCCAACCCCGCGCCCGCGCGGCTGCCGAGCGAAAGCGGGTTGCGGACCTGCCATCCCTCGGGGATCAGCGGCGCAAGCGCAGCCTGCGTCGCCGGGCTGAACTCGGCCAGCCGCAGCCCTTGCGCCAGCACCGCATCGGCCGCCAGCCGCGCCACGCCCAGCCCATTGGCGAGGATGGCGATGCGGTCCGCCTGCCCCGCCCCGCCGCGTGGCTTGGTGCGGGCAAGGGTTTCGGCCGCCGCCAGCCATTCCTCGAAGCCTTCGGCGCGCAGCACGCCGGCGCGGCGAAGCACGGCGGCCATCACGCCATCGGCGATGCCGGCCGGGTCATCCATGCGGCCGCCCGCGCGCAGGGCCAGCACAGGCCGCGTGCGCGCTACCGCCCGTGCCGCCGAGACGAAGAAGCGCCGTTGCTTGATGCGGCGAATATCGAGCATCACGCAGGCCGTGCCGGTATCGCGCGCCAGCCAGTCCAGCCCCGCGGCGAAGCCCGTGCCGTCATTGGAACCCACGCCGATGATATGGCTGAAGCCCAGCCCCTCGGCGGCTGCCCAGTCAATCACCGCGCGTGCGATGGCCGAGGATTGCGCCATCAGCGCCAGCTTGCCGGGCCGCAGCGGCAAGTGCGAGAGCGTGGCATTCAGCCCGATGCCGGGCAGCGCCAGGCCGAAGCTGCGCTCCCCCAGCGCATGGACCCCCACCTCGGCCGCCAGCCTGGCCAGGCCGGGTGCGGCCGTCGGCACCACCACGGCGAAGCAGCCCGCTGCGGCGATGCGCGCCAGTTCCGCCGCCTGCGCCTCGGGCCGCACGCAAAGGATGGCGAGGTCCGGCGCGCCCTCCAGCGCGGCGAAGCCATCGCCCATCAGCGCGCCCTTGAAGCCCCCCGCCGCCAGGTTGCGGGCCAGGACGGCGCTTTCCGGCAGGTCCGGATCGGCGCGCAGCCACAGGCTGCGCGGCTGGAAGAAAGCGGTCTCGCGGAAGCCCTTGCCCGGCCGGCCAGTGAGGAGGAGCGACATGGCTTGTGCATAGCAGAAGGGAGGTTCCCCGGCGCCCTCCTTCTATCCTAGGCTTCCCTCCAGAGCGGCCCGAGCCGCCGGATGTCAAAGGGAAGAACGACCATGCGAATCCTCCTCACGGGGCTGGCGCTTGTGACGCTTGCCGCCTCTCCGGCCAGTTCCCCAGCCTGGGCCCAGGCGCCCATCACCCTCGTCGTGAACTTCGTGGCCGGCGGCCCATCGGACCTGATGGGAAGGCTGCTGGCGCCGGAGCTTTCGGCGGCGATGGGCACGCAGGTCGTCATCAAGAACAGCGCCGGCGCGGCGGGCGGCATCGGCGCGGCCGAGGTGGCGCGGGCCCGGCCGGATGGGACGACGCTGCTGCTCTCGCCCCTCGGTGCCATGACGATCCAGCCGCATTTCCGCAGCGACCTGCCCTATCGCCCGGCGGATTTCGCGCCGATCTGTCAGGTGGCGGATACGCCCGTGGTGGTGATGTCCGCCCCCGGCAGCCCGATCCGCAGCCTGGCCGATGCGGTGAGCCGCGCGCGGGAGGCGGATGGCGGCTTCAACTTCGCCTCCACCGGCCCCGGCTCGCTGCCGCATATCGCCACCGTGGCACTGGCGCGCAGTGCCGGCGTGCGGATGACGCACATCCCCTATCGCGGCAATGCGGAAGCGGTGACGGCGCTGCTGCGCGGCGATGTCAGCATCTTCGCCGACCAGCCGGGGACGCTGCGCGCCAACAACCTCCAGGCATTGGCCCTGCTCGCCGAGCGCCGAACGCCGGAATTCCCGGACACTCCCACCGCGCGCGAGCAGGGGCTGGACCTGATCTATTCCATCTGGTCCGGCATCTTCGCCCCCACCGGCACGC
>Ga0136707_1000228_pt1 | contig 11605 bp, 11 predicted proteins | sample 4C3metaG_FD_101397 | JGI IMG/M metagenome (GOLD analysis project Ga0136707, IMG submission 101397) | Freshwater bacterial and archeal communities from Indian Creek, Illinois, USA - 4C3 metaG | ecosystem: Environmental > Aquatic > Freshwater > Unclassified | place: USA: Indian Creek, Illinois...
GCTGCCGCGGGCAATGCGGTGAAGGCGAGCAGGCTGCCCAGCAGGGCGGCGCGCCAGGATGGCTTGCGCATGGGGGGTCTCCGGAAAAATGACAGTTCCGCAAGATGCTGGGGCCGGGCGCCGATGTCCAGCCGCCCGTCTTCACAGGCCGTGCGGGAGCGTCTTGAGTGGCGGAATGGAGGGCCACCGATGATTCTGTTCGAAAATGCGCGTCTTTGGGATGGCTTCGCGGAGGAATCCCGCGCGGGCGTCTCCGTCCTGGTCGAGGGCGAGACGATCCGCGAGGTGTCGGACCGCCCGATCGCCAGCACCGCCACGCGGCTGGATCTGGGCGGGCGGACGCTGATGCCCGGACTGATTGACGCGCATGTCCATGTCGTTGCCTCGCTCACCAATATCGCGGCCAATGCGATGCTGCCCGATGCGGTGGTGGCGATGCGCGCGGGCAAGCTGATGCGCGAGATGCTGATGCGCGGCTTCACCACCGTGCGGGACCTGGGCGGCGCCACCCTCGGCCTTCGCATGGCTTGGGAGGAAGGGCTGATCGAGGGCTCTCGGCTCAACATGTGCGGCAAGGCGCTTTCGCAGACGGGCGGGCATTGCGATTTCCGCACGCGGGCGGATACCCGCGGCTTTGGCTTCTTCGAGGCGCGGCTCGGCTCGCTGGGCCGGCTGGTGGATGGCGTGGATGAGGTGCGCCGCGCGGCCCGCGAGGAAATCCGCGGCGGCGCCGACTACATCAAGCTGATGGCAAATGGCGGTGTGGCCTCCCCCTCCGATCCCATCGCCTTTTTCGGCTTCTCCGAGAGCGAGTTGCGCGCGGCGGTGGAGGAGGCCGGGATGGCACAGACCTATGTGGCCGCCCATCTCTACACCGAAGCCGCCATCGCGCGTGCCGTGCGGGCGGGAGTGCTGAGCCTGGAGCATTGCAACCTGATCACCGAAGCGACGGCGCGCGAGGCCGCGGCAGCGGGCGCCATCGCCTGCCCCACCCTCGTCACCTATCAGGCGCTGAAGGAGGAGGGTGAATCCCTCGGCCTCGGCCCCGAGAGTGTCGCGAAGATTGATGATGTGCGCCTGGCCGGGTTGGTATCGCTGGAACGCATGCACAAGGCCGGGCTGATGATGGCCTTCGGGACCGACCTGCTCGGCCCCATGCATCGCCGCCAATCGGAGGAATTCCTGATCCGGCGCGAGGTGCTGCCGGCCGCCGAAATCCTCCGCAGCGCCACCAGCCATGCGGCGAAGCTGCTGCGGCAGGAAGGGCGGCTTGGCGTGGTGGCGCCCGGCGCGCTGGCCGACCTCATCGTGGTGGAAGGCGACCCCCTGGCCGATCTGGCCCTGCTGACCGAGCAAGGCGCGCATCTGCCAGTCATCATGCAGGGCGGACGCTTCGTGAAGAACAGGCTGGCGTGAAATCGCCGCCGCTCACGCCGGGCCGGATGACTGCCGCACAACCGGCTCGATCGGCAATTCCGTCACCTGCCGCCCCGGCGCGCCGCGCGGGGACAAGCCGCGCTGCCTCGCTGCCGATGGGACATGTACGGTCGTGAGTGCCGGCGACAGGTGCGCCGCCATGTCCAAATGTCGATTTCGACGGCAGAGATGTCGGCGGGCACCTGCAATCCGCGCGATGGGGCTTCCATGAGACAGCCCACGGCCAGATGGTCAATGCCGCAAATGATGGCTGTCGCCGGCTCGGCGAGGGAGGGCAAGGCAGAGCAACCGCTGCGCCCGCCCGCTTCCCGCAGCGCGGCCGGGCCACCCAGGCGCAAGGCCGCTGCACGGACCCGCTCGCGCGTGGCGGCGGTAACGATCTGCGGCTTGGGCCAGGATGTAGGGAAAGCCGCGCACCACCAAAATCCGAATGGGTGGCGGCGCCAGTTCAGGTCGTTCCGGTCCCACCAGCGGCTGATCGCCCAGCAGCCGGGATGCGGTCCCTACAGCATCCCGGAACCGGATCGCTGCATCAGGATTCTGCTGTCGCAACCACCGGCGCGATTCACGGAACTCCCGGAGCGCTGCTGGGGTGAATGTGGCCGGAGGCCTCAGGTCGCGGTCCGGCGGGCCGCCTCATCGGCGCGCGCATCTTCGCCCTCATCGGCATCAATCGCGGCCATCACGTCCTCAAGCTCGATGTAACCGTCGCGTTCGGCTCCCTCCCATGCGGCATCGAGCGGCGCAATGAAGGCGGCGCGCTGCTTCTCGCGCTCGCCCGCCACGCCGTCACCGCATGGCAGGGTGTGTGGGCGACGCCGCCGGCAAACCGCTGCCGCTCTCGCCCGAATGGATCGGCCAGGGGATCGAGCGCGGCATGTCGAAATATGCCCAGCGCGAGGAAGCTGGGCAGACCGCCGGGGTGGAGCGCTTCCGGTGACGACGGGGGACGTGCTAAACTCGACTCGCGTCTCCGTAGCTCAGCAGGATAGAGCACCAGATTCCTAATCTGGGGGCCGTGGGTTCGAATCCCGCCGGGGACACCACCCATCAATTCACGCTTTGTCTTTTCAAATACTTAGCGGCCGGTTTGCCAATGCCGGGAAATCCGTTTGCCAAAGCCGTTCACGCTCCGCCCCCGATCCGCGCCATGGCCGCCTTCGCCAGCCCCTCCTGCTCGACCGCGATCGTATACCGCTGAACCTCCGCCAGGGTCTTGTGCCCCGTCACCGCCGCGATCTGGTGCGCGCTGCACCCCGCCTCGGCCAGCCGCCGCGCCGCCGCCTTCCGCAGCCCATGCGGCGACCGCCCGGCCGGCACGCCAGCCTCCGCCGACCACTCCTTGAACCGCTGCGCGAACCCGGCCGGCGTGAACGCCTTGCCGTGCCCGGTCAGCAGGAAGGTCAGCTGGTCCTCGCGCACCGCCGACAGCGCCGCCCGCAGAGCCGGGTGGATCGGGATCACCAGCCGCGCCCCGGTCTTCACCTGCCTGACCTCGATCGCGTCGCCACGCAGGTGCTGCCGGCCCATCCGGACCACGTCGCTCCGACGCTGCCCCGTGTAGAGCAGCAGCGCCAGCGCCAGCCGCTCCCGCGTCCCCACCGGCCACTTCGCCTCGAACGCGGCGATGTCCTCCTCCGACCACGTGGGGATGCCGTCGCCCTTCTCCTTCAGCCGCCGCACGTCCCTCGTCGGGTCGTCCTGCCGCCAGCCCTCCTGGACCGCAAACCGCATGATCAGCCGCATGATGCGAAGCACGTGGTTCGCGGCTGCGGGCGTCTCCGCCTTCTCGGCGACGAAGCCGCGGACGTGCCTGGGTTCCAGAAGCCGGATGGGCTTCGTGCCGTGCTTGCCCCTGACCCGGCCTTTGCGCCCCCCCCACGGACCCGCCAAGCGGCAGGCGCGGACCTTGCCGGCCGTGCTACCCTGGCATCATGCCCATGCCCCGGAAGAAGCCCCTCCCTCCCGCCTTGCAGGCGATTGCGGCCATAAAGCCGAAGGACGGGCCGCAGCGTCACACGGGCAAGCGGCGGTATGTGCAAGAGTTGGTTTTCGAAGTGCTGGCAACCGACGACTCCGCGAATGACGACTTTCTCGCGGGCCGGATCACGAAAGCCGCAGCCCTACTCCGCACAGAGCGCGACCTTCGCCAGATGGCGTGGATATTCCTCGGCCGTGATCCGGCCGTTGCGATAATTCCGGGATGGAACACGGGCGGCGGCCTCGCCGCCCATCTCCGCGATGTGTTCGCCATTCCCGACGCAACCGACGAAAATGCCGTGACGGCGCCCCTTCGGGCGATGTTGGTCCGCACGCGGACGAAGCGGGATAACGGCATAGCGCAGCGAAAGGCCGACCTCCCCGTTGAACCGTGGGACGCAGATGCGCTGATAGACGCAGCGGCCGATTGCCTGCTTGGCGGACGCTGGCGCGAACCCTAGCCCTCGCCGGCAGCCGGCCCCCAGCGCAACAGCCAGCCGTTGGCGTCCGGTGCCGGGTCGGGCGCCAGCGTCACCGCGACCTTGCCCCTCCACCCCGTCTTGTCCCGCCAGGCCGCGACCCGCCGAGCAATCTCTGCATCCGAGAGCCTGTAGCCCTCCATGTGCAACCACCTCACGGCGCCGGCCCGGCCTTGTCCGGCCTGGCGTTCCAGTCGAGCAACGCGGCCCATCATCTGCCTAGAGACCATCGCCTCTCCTCGCAGACGCCGAAGCGGAGTATCCACGCCTGTTGACACTCGATGGCATCGCCGCCTATTTCGCCACGGAATGGGCGTGACGCCGTCGCCGAGGCAACACGGTCGAACGGCGAAGCGAGGGACGGCCATGACGGCGGCGCGACGGCGGATCATCCTGGCCGGCTTCCTGCTGTCGCTGATGGGCGGGTTCTCCTACGCCTGGGGCGTCCTCGTGCTGCCGATGATGGACCGCTTCGGCTGGAGCAAGCAGGAAGCCACGCTCCCGTTCTCGGTGTTCATGGTGGTCTGCGCGCTGGTCATGCTGCCCGCCGGCAGGCTGCAGGACCGTTGGGGCCCGCGGGCCACCTCGGCGGCCGGTGCGGCGCTGTTCCTCGTGGCCTACGCCCTGGCGGCGATGGTCGGCTTCGTTCCCCATGCCTGGTGGCTGGTCTTATCCTACGGGGTGGTCGGCGGCACCGCCTGCGCGCTGACCTATGCCTGCGTCGCGCCGCCGGCGCGAAAATGGTATCCCGACAGGCCGGCGCTCGCCGTCTCGACCGCGGTGATGGGGTTCGGCCTGGCGGCGCTGATCGTCTCGCCGATCAAGTCCGAGTATCTGCTGGTGATCCACGGCATCGAGGGAACCTTCCTGATCGTCGGCGGCCTGACCTTCGTCGTGTCGCTGCTGGCGTCCAGGATGATCGGCAATCCCCCCGCCGGCTGGTCGCCCCCGGGATGGACGCCGCCGCCGGACGCCGGCAGGGCGGCGGCGGAGGGGCGCGACCACAGGCCGGGCGAGGTCTGGCGCAAGCCCCGGTTCTGGATGATCTGGCTGGCCTTCGGCGCGCTGAGCTCGGGCGGGCTGATGGCCATCGCGCTGCTGCCCGCCTATGGCCGCTCGATCGGACTGACGACGGCGGAGGCGGCGCTGGCGATCTCGGTCTTCGCGGCCTTCAACGGCTTCGGCCGGCCGCTCGGGGGGGCCCTGGCGGATCGCTTCGGGGTGCTGCCGGTGATGGTGGCCACCTATGCCGTCCAGACCCTGGTGCTGCTGACGTTTCCAATCACCGCCGTGTCGATCATGCCGCTGTTTGCCGCCGCCGCCATTATGGGCTGGGGCTTCGCCGTCACGCTCGGGCTGTTTCCGGTGCTGACCTCGGACAATTTCGGGGTGACGCATCTGGGTGCCAATTACGGGCTCGTCTTCACCGCATTCGGCGCGGGCGCGCTTACGCCGATCCTCGGCGCCTGGGTCTTCGATGCCACCGGCAGCCATGCGCCGGCCTTCGTGGTCGCAGGCGTTCAGGCGGGGGTGGGTCTGGGGCTGTGCCTGCTCATGATGGCGCAAGGGAAACGGGTCGGCGAGCGCCGCTCCGCGTGATGCCGGCCGGGCCGGCACGCGGATCCGCCGAGGCAGGGCGCGCGCGAGGGCCACCAGGCGCGGTTCGTGACCGCGTGCGACGCCCTTGCGCAGTCGGCAGGCGCCTCCCTGCGCGCCGGACAGATCGTGCGGCGGATGCTTGGCCTTGCCGTCCATGGCGAGGCGGCCAAGGATCGCCAAAGGCGCCCGGCAAGGCCGGCGCGAAGCGTCCTCGAGACCGCCGCCGCCGACGCGCCACGCTCGAAGCAGATGGGGGGACACAGGCTGAGTCAGGCGGGGTCGCGGGCGCCGGCCAGCGGGCATGTCGCCGGCAAGCGCGCCCGCTTGGCCGCGATGATGCCGGCCGAGGCGCGCTCCAGGTAGTGCGCGATGGTCTCGACGCGGATCCGCACCGAGCCCGCGGGCTTCGTCGAGTCGAGTTCCTGGAAGGAGAAGAACAGCGTGCCCGAATGCTCGATGATGTTCTGCACCGGCGTGAAGGTCGGCTGGTCCATGCCGCATTCGTAGCTGGTCAGCCGGATGGCGCAGGAGATCCAGGGCATGCGCGCGGCGAATTTGGCGCCCCAGAGGATCTCGTTGGTGTTGGCGCTGTAGGAGGAGGGCCAGACATCGGCGATGTCGAAGGGCGAGCGGATCAGCCCGGCGCGCTGCTCGGCGCCGAACAGCCAGTCAAGCAGGGCGGCATCGGTCGGCAGGTGCTGCGCCCACAGGATCGGGTAGCCGCGGGCCTGGAGGTCGCTCTCGATCTCGTGACCGATGCCCGGGATCGAGGTGATAGGGCCGCGCCAGCACCAGGATGCAGGGCCGGTCCTCGGCGGCGCAGCGCGTCAGCACCTCGCGCGAGCGCGCGCGCAGCCCGTCGTTGAACCGCTCCAGCGCGGCGAATCCCGCCTGCACGGCGGCCGCGGTCTCGGCGGCGGTGAGGCCGGGCAGCACGCCGTCCAGCGCCTTGAAGAGCTGCCCCGGCACCAGCGCCGGCTCGGCCAGCGTGACGAAGGGCGCGACGTGGCGGATCCCGGCCTCGGCAAAGAGATCCTTCTCGCGCATGAAGCCCGAGCGCACCATCTCGGGCCCGGCCATCACGCGCGGGCAGGTGAGCGAATCCACCACCGCCCCGCCCAGCACCGAGGGCAGCGAGTAGATCATCGGCGAGAACAGCACGTCGGGCTTGCGCCGGCCCGCTGCCATCAGCTCCCCGTAATGGGCGGAAGCGCACTTCACCGGCCAGCAGCAGTCCACCGTGCCGCGGCCGCTGCCGTATTCGCGGTACTGCTCCTCGGAGGTGTCGCCCGAGAAGACGACGCGCCGCTCCGGCACGCCGACCGCCTCGAAGAAGGCGAGCCAGAAGCGGTGCGTGGACCAGACGTTCAGGATGCGCGGGATGCCAATCCGGAGCGTGGCCCGCGCGGCGAGCTCATCCGGCGAGGGTGCCGGTGCGGAACGCGTGCTCGCGGACCACAGCGCCCAGGTTCGGCGAGACATTCTGGCTCTCCTCCATCTTCTGCTTCACCAGGCGCACTTCCTTGGCGTCCTCGATCAGGCCCTTGGGGCAGGAATTGCCCGCGATCACGCGCTCCCAGCCCGGCTCCAGCGGCACGCTGCTCCAGGGCCGTCCGGCCGCGCCCTCCAACTGCACATCGATGAAGCTGCGCTTGCAGTTCACCGTGCACCAGCGGCACACCGTCTCCTCGGTCGTGGTGGCACGGTAGGCGAGCGCCTCCACCGCGTCGAAGCCGCGGAAGCTGCTCACGGTGCCGGCGGTCCAGCCGTCGCGCGCGATCAGCGCGGCACCCAGCGCGCCGGCCTCGCCGGCATGGGGATGGATGTGGATCTCGGCCTCGGGCACGCGCGAGGTGATGAAGTCCACCTGCGCCTTGACCACGGCGAGGTTGCGGTGCGCCCCGCCCTGCAGCACGAATTTCCGCCCCGCCGCGCGCAGGTTGTTGAGCTGTCCGGCATAGACCCAGACGTTCAGCGGCAGCACCGAAGCGAGCGCGGCCATGATCTCGTCGGCTGTCCAGCCCTTGCGCTGCTGGTTCACGATGTCGGACTGGAGGAAAACGCCGCAGCCCATCGCGAGGGTCGGCATGGCGCGCGCGCCGAAGGCGCGGTCGGCGTATTCGTCGAGCGGAATGCCGTAACGCTCGGCCACGCCCTGGAGGAAGGCGCCGTTGCCCGAGGAGCATTGCGAGTTCAGCCGGAAATCGGCGACCGTGCCCTGGCGCAGCAGCATGATCTTCACGTCGGTGCCGCCGACGTCGCAGATCACGTCGGCGTCGGGGAAGAACTCGGTCGCCGCGCGCGCATGGGCGACCGTCTCGACCACCGCGGCATCGGCGCCGAGGATGCCGCCCAGCAGGTCCTTGCCGTAGCCGGTGAGCGCGAGCGCGCCGACCTCCCCGAAGCCCGCGGCGCGCACGTCCCGCAGCAGCGCCTTGGCGTCCTCGATCGGGTTCCCGCGGGAGGCCGCGTAGGCGGTGTGCAGCATCTCCCCCCCCCCGGGCGAGAGCACGACGGCCTTGGCGGTGGTGCTGCCGAAGTCGCAGCCGAGGATCACCGGACCGGAGTGCGCAACGGGTGCGGCACGCCGGCGCGGCGGCGGGGCGTAGCGCGCGCGGAAGGCCTCCAGTTCAGCCGGGTCGCGCACCAGCGCCGCGCCGCCCTCCTTGGCCTTCGCCTCGTGCTGGCCTTCGGCGACCCACCATGCGAGCCGCTCCCGCCCGGCATAGAGCCCGACCCCGGCGGGCTCGGCCGCGGCCAGCTCCACGCAGCCCAGCGCGCCGTAATAGAGCGCGTCCTCGGGCACCCGGACCACCGTCTCGGGCGTGGCGCCCTTGGGCAGGGCGACGCCGCGCTCGGCCCAGAGCTTGCCGAGGTGGTAGCGCCAGGCCTCCTGCAGGCCCTGGAAGAAGCAGTTCGGCCCGCCGAGCAGCAGCACTTCGGAATAGGGGGTGTTGCCCTTGGTCAGGGTCGCGAGGTTCTGGTAGACCACCGCTTCGAATAGCGAGGCGACGATCTCCTCCTCCGGCACGCCGCTTTTCAGCAGGCTGTTGGCGTCGGTCTCGGCGAAGATGCCGCATTTCGAGCTGATCTTGTGCAGCGAGCGCCCGGCGTAGCGCATCTGCGACAGCGCCTCGGAGCCGATGCCGAGCTTGCGCGCGGTCTTCTCGATGAAGGTGCCGGTGCCGCCCGAGCAGGCGGCCTGCATGTAGATCTGCTTGCCCCGCCCGGCCTCCCCGGCGGTGAAGAAGATCGTCTTCATGTCCTCGCCGCCGATCTCGGAGACGAAGCGCACGGCCGGGTGCAGCTTCTCCACCGCGGCGGCGACCGCCACCACCTCCTGCACCATCCGCCCGCCCAGCAGCGGCCCGATCAGCCCGGCGCCCGAGCCGGTAAGAAAGACGCGGTCGCGCCCGGGCTCGAGTCCGGCCTCGGCCTCCATCCGCGCGAGGAAGTCGAGCACCGTCTCCGCCTGGCGGGTGTTGTGGCGCTGGTAGTCGCGCCACAGCACCGTCTCGCCCTCGCGCGCGACGGCCTTGACCGTGGTGGAGCCGACATCGAGCCCGATCGTCCTCATGCCGCCTTCCTCCCGCCGAGATGCAGCACCAGGTTCGCCGCGGTGCCCGCGGCGCCGAGATGCGGCACCGCCCAGGTGGCGCGGCGGGTGCGCGGGTCGGAAGCGGCGCGCGCGCGCGCCTCATCGAGCGTCAGCCCTGCGCTGGCCAGCGCCCGCTCGAACTCCTCCGCCGCGCGCTTCTTCGCCTCGGTCAGGATCATCTGGCAGCGCGACAGCGCGTGCACCTCGGCATCCCCCTTCACCTCGATCGGCGCGTAGAGCAGGTCGGGGTGGTCGCCCAGCACGCGCGCCATGGCGCCGATGCTCATGGTGTTCGGCATGCAGGCATAGGGCGAGAGCTCGCAGATCATGTGCGCGTGCTTGTGCGTGTGCGCCCAGATCGCCTTGCCGATCAGCATGTCGCCCTCCCCGCCCGACATGCGGTGGTGGAAATAGGGCGCGGCCAGCCGGCGCAGTTCCGCCTGCGTGGGCAGCAGGTGCGGCACGTCGTTGAGGGCGCCGCGCAGCCGGTCATGGGTGAAGCGCAGCAGCCGCAGCAGCCAGCGCCCGGCGGCGATGCGCGCCCCGGCGTGGCTGAGGCTCCCGCGCCGGTCCTCGGCCTCCTGCACCGCGAAGCGGATCAGGTATTCGAACCAGACCGCGGTCGCGGCCGGCTGGACCTCCGCACCCTCGGCCTCCAGCCAGCGGTGGATGTTGTAGTTCGGATCGCCCTCGACCGATTGCAGGTAGAACTCGCCGGTGATCTTGACGAGCGGCTTCGGCCGCAGCCGGTCCACCTCCACCGCGTCGAAGCGCGCGCGCGCACGGCGCAGTGCCCTCACGAAATGCGGCGTGACGAGGTACCATGCCAGGCTGCCCCATTTCCGCCCGACCTTCGGGCGGTTGGTGAAGGCCTCGACGAGGATCTCCATGCTCTCTCGCGTCGCGCGCTCGGCCGCGCCGGGCTCCACCTCGTAGGGGCGGGTGCGGTACTCCATCGCCTGGATCAGGTCGCCACACAGTACCGCCCAGAGGCAGCCCAGCGTCAGCGGCATGTCGAGCCGGAAGGCGTCCTCCGACCCGGCCTCCTGCTCCACCCGGTCCTGCGCGAGCAGCATCATGCGGAACCCGTCGAGCCCGATGTTGCGCAGCGCGAGTTCGTAGCTCTGGTGGTATTGGCCGAAGCGGCAGGCGCCGCAGGAGCCGGCGGTGGCGAAGACGTAGCGCTCGCGCACCGCCGCGGCGCCGTGCTCCACGGCCTCCCGGCGGAGGAAATTCGCCAGGTTGCCGGTGGTGAAGGAGGTCGGGCAGCACTGGCCGATATCGGCGAGTTCGCGCCCGGTCAGCAGGTCCTGGCGCGTCGCCGTCGGCAGGGCGCGCGCCCGGTAGCCGGCGCTGGCGAAGGCGGCCTCGATCAGGCGCTCGGAGCGCCAGTGCAGGCCGCCGAACAGGAACTCCTTCTGCCGCGCCTCGGCGGCGCCGAGCGGCTTTGGCCGCTCGCTGCGCCAATGCACGCTGCCGATCCCGTCCATCGCCCGCATCCTCCTGCCTTGGTCGGAATCCCGACGGAACGCCACCCGCTGCGGCAGCCACACCGCGTCCGCTCCACGGTATGGGAACCATAGCACACCCATGGTCTTCGATCTATCCTGCATAATGCCAACTCCCGATGCGCGTGACTCACGAGGGGGATTCCCCGACGCGGTGGCGATGTGATTCAAGCTGGTGAGCATCGGAGGCTCACCATGGCACGCGCCATCGCCCTGCAACCTGATTTCAGTGCGTCCGAGTTGCGGCGTCTGGCACGGCGCAGCACGGACGCGGCCCAGGCCCGTCGTCTGCTGGCGCTGGCGGCGATCTACGACGGCGGCACGCGCTCGGAGGCGGCGCGGCTTCCGGCGTCACACCCTGCTGCCGCTGGACGACTGCCTCTACGCCCTGCAGGCGACCATCCCACAACTCACACGTTCATCTCTGCATCGCTGCCTGCAGCGCAACGGCATCTCGCGCCTGGCGGTGGACTTCCCCGTGCCGCGATCGCCCAGCGCGAGTACGCCGCCGATAGAGCATCATCCGATCAAACGGAATCGTTTGATCGGATAAAGATGCTCGTAATTCAATGATTTAGATCTTTTTCCGTGAGCCCTTCCGAACGGAAAATGCTCTAGCGGGATCAACGGCGCAAAGGCTCAGCGGAAGGCGTAGTTCCTCCTGGCCGACAATGGCCGTGAAGGGAAGTCGAGGCGAGGCTGGGCCGACGCCGCGACCTTGCGCGGTGCCTTCCCGGAAGCACGCCTGGCAGCCGGTTTGGTTCCGATAGTCGAACCATCCATGCTCAAGTGGTGCGCTGCGGCCGGAAGCACGCCCAGACCTGCTGGAGAGCTGACATCAGGTGATCAATATCGGCATCCGTATGCGCGGGCGAAGGCGTGAAGCGCAGCCTTTCCGTGCCGCGCGGCACGGTGGGGAAGTTGATGGGCTGGACGTAGATGCCGTGTTCCTCCAGCAGCACATCGCTGATCTGTTTGCAGAGGACGGCGTCATAGACCATCAC
>Ga0136707_1000229_pt1 | contig 11600 bp, 14 predicted proteins | sample 4C3metaG_FD_101397 | JGI IMG/M metagenome (GOLD analysis project Ga0136707, IMG submission 101397) | Freshwater bacterial and archeal communities from Indian Creek, Illinois, USA - 4C3 metaG | ecosystem: Environmental > Aquatic > Freshwater > Unclassified | place: USA: Indian Creek, Illinois...
ACATCAGAGCTCGCAGTTTTCCACCAAGCAAGAAACTCAATGTTGCCTTCGGGGCCTTTGAGAGGCGAATGCGTCAGGCCGTTAAGGCCCCAACCAAGCTTATGCGCTACCTGTAGCACCTGCGAGATGACCGAGCGGTGAATGGCCGGATCACGGATAACGCCCTCACCGCGGGCAGCTTCAGCTTTGCCCGCCTCAAATTGCGGTTTGATTAGGGCAATGACATCCGCGCGGCTAGGGAGAATCACGTTGAGCACGGGCAGGACGAGGGACAAGGAGATAAACGAAACGTCGACGACAGCGGCATCAGGCAGCTCACGCAGTTGTGCTGCAGTTAAATAGCGGACATTGGTTTTCTCTAAGACCTGCACCCGCTCATCCTGCCTGAGTTTCCAGGCGAGCTGTCCTTTGCCTACATCAACCGCCATCACACACCGCGCTCCATGCTGCAGCGCACAGTCAGTGAAACCGCCGGTCGACGCGCCCACGTCTAAGACCGCACGGTCTAACAGTGGTACGCCAAACACCGCGAGGGCGCGCTCAAGCTTCAGCCCGCCGCGTGAGGCAAAGGCGTGGGGCGGGCTCGCGACACTGACCGCGCTGTCTTCGCTATAGGTGTGGCCGGGCTTGTCGGCTAGCTCGCCGCAAATGCGCACAAACCCACTCTGAATAAGCGCTTGCGCCTGCATACGCGAGCTGGCTAGCCCCTTCTCCACCAAGATTATGTCTAGCCGCTTTTTATTAGAGCGCATGCATTACCGCCGCCACGATGTTTTCTGTCGTGAGTCCGGCACGGCGCAGCAAGACTGAACGCGGCGCATGCTGGATCAACCCGCTGTCAAATCCGAGCCGCACGAGTCGCGTACGCTGCGCGGACATAGCCTCAGCTAGGCTGGCTCCAAACCCACCCACCAGCACGTTATCTTCGGCCGTCACCACAAGTTTAACATGCGGCAAGAGTGCCAGCAGAGCATCTTCCAGCGGCCATACCTGCGGGCAGTACCACACCCCGGCCCTAATCCCCTGCCGCTTAAGGTTTATGGCCGCCTGATAACACTCCACGAACAACGGTCCAACGCCAACCAGCAGCACCTCGGGTTGTTCATCAACCAAGAGCGTGCCATGGACAGGTAGCCCCATGGGCAACTCGCGCGCATAGTCACGCGGGTAGCGCAGTGCCACCGGACATTCTAAGCGCAGGGCTTCCTCGAGGAGACGGGGAAAGTCCTCCTGCCCACTGGGCGCAAAAATAGTCATGTGCGGGAGTGTGCGCAGAAACGATAAGTCGTACAGGCCATGGTGGGTTTCTCCGTCCTCGCCTACAATGCCTGCCCGGTCTAGGCACAGCACCACCGGCAGGTTCTGCAGGCACACATCGTGCAGCAATTGATCGTAGGCACGCTGCATAAAGGTGGAGTACACCGCGACGATGGGTCGCAGCCCGCCCGCAGCTGCTCCGGCCGCGAACGTCACCGCATGCGCTTCGGCAATGCCTACATCGTAGATGCGCCCGGGAAAGGCGCGAGTAAAGGCCCCGAGACCGGTACCCTCGCGCATGGCGGCCGTCACGGCCACCACGTTGCTGCTCTGCCTGCCCAACGTGCAGATTGCTTCGCTAAAGAGGTGGGTAAAAGTAGGTAGACCACCACCCCCCTCAATTTTTTCCCCAGTTTCTACCATGAAAGGCGGGGCACTGTGATATTGATCCGGCTGCTTCAGCGCCGGCAAATAGCCTTTCCCTTTCTCTGTCAAGCAGTGAATAAGCACCGGCCCCGTGAGTTGCTTAGCTTGTCGCAAGACAGCCGTAAGCTCGGGGATGCTGTGTCCGTCGATGGGTCCGAGGTAGGTGAACCCCAGCTCTTCAAAGACCATTCCGCCTACCAGCAGATACTTAACGCTATCCTTAAAACGGGTGGCCCAGCGCCACATACTATCGCCCCAACCTCCGATGCCTTTGAGCACGACTTGCACATCCTGTTTCGTCTGACGATACAGACGCGTCGTACGGAGGGTGTTAAGGTAGCGGGCAATAGCTCCCACATTCGACGCGATGGACATTTCGTTGTCATTTAAGATGACAATGAGGGGTTTACCGAGGTGAGCGGCGTGGTTGATGGCTTCCCAAGCCATGCCCCCGGTGAGCGCTCCATCCCCAATCACAGCCACGACATGGATAGGTGAAGCACAGTGTCGCGCGGCCTCGGCCAAACCGAGTGCTGCGCTGATCGAAGTCGTGGCATGCCCGGTGTTAAAGGCATCACAGTGGCTCTCCTCACGCTTAGGAAAACCGCTCAAGCCGCCTTCTTGGCGGAGACTAGCAAACCGCTCGCGGCGCCCGGTTAGTATTTTGTGAGCATAGGTTTGATGGCCTACGTCCCACACGATTCGGTCCTGCTCGACATCGAATTCACTATGCAAAGCTAACGTAAGTTCTACAACCCCCAGATTGGAAGCCAAGTGTCCGCCATTCTTGGACACAACAGTGATAATCAGTTCACGTAGCTCCTGCGCAAGGACATCGAGCTCCTTAGCTCCTAGACCCAGCAAGTCCTCCGGCCCATTAATGCGCTCTAACAGCGCAATTCCCCCCTTAGACATAAAAAATAAGCGCCAGTCCTGCGCCCGCGTGTGCGCGCGAAGGCGCCCCTAAATTATAGCACAACACTACACGTAGGCGATGAAGATGCCTAGGGCAGCCCCCACAACTACCTCGACCCGCGTGTGTCCCAGCAGCTCTTTGAGCGGTTCCTCGCTGATGTGGCCATGCAACATAAAGTGGTGGATCAGCCGATTAAGGGCCTCTGCCTGTTTACCGGCCGCCTGCCGTACGCCCGTGGCATCGTACATGACAATGAGCGCGAACACCACCGTAATCGCTGTGTATGGGCTGGTAAAGCCGGTAAACCTAATTACGCCTGCGGCCAAGGCACTGACCAAAGAGGAGTGTGTGCTAGGCATGCCCCCGGCACCCGTAACGCGTTCCCAGCTGAACTTGCCTGCCTTAGCCCACGCAATAATCACTTTAGAGCTTTGCGCAATCAGCCACGCTAGACTGGCGCGGTAAAGAATCGGATTACTTTGCAGTAAGTCTAGCCATGCCACTTAAGCCACCCCCAAGTTAGCTCGTCCGGTTGAGGCAGATGTCGGCGGCCTGCTGTAGGGCTCCACTCCCCCCTAGGGCTTCTAGGGTAACAAGGCACGCGCTGAAACAGAGGCGAACTTTCTCCTCTGCTCCTTTCACCCCATACAAACTCACATAGGTCAGTTTACCGGTCTCGCGTTCGTGGGCATCTAGGATATCATCGCGGATTTGAAATCCTAAGCCAAGATGTGTGGCGAAACGCGTAATCAGCGTAAGCTCATGTTGGGTCGCGCCGGCCAAAATCGCGCCTATGCGCATAGCCACGGTGATAAGTGCGCCGGTCTTATGTGCGTGAATGTACTCGAGGGTCTGTTGAGGGTTGGTCACCTCACGATTTGTCATCAAGATGTCTACGACTTGTCCGCCCACCAGCCCGTAGGTGCCGGCCGAGAAGGCCAGCTCAGACGAACTCTGTAGCACTCGCGAAGCACTATAAGCGCTGGCCAAGCGATGAGTCATAAGTTCGAAGGCCAACGTCAATAGGGCATCCCCAGCAAGAATAGCCATGGCCTCCCCGTAAACTTTGTGCGTCGTACGACGACCACGTCGGTAGTCATCGTTATCCATAGACGGTAAATCGTCATGAACCAGCGAGTAAGCGTGGACACACTCCACAGCTGCGGCCGCGGGCAAGAAGCTCATGAGACTGCCGCCAAACATCTCATGCACCGCGAGGGCTAGGGCCGGACGCAGTCGTTTTCCCCCGGGGAAAAGGCTATAGCGCATGGCCTGATGAATGGTACTGGGATGCTCGTTGGCCCCGGGAAGGAAAGTTTCGAGCGCCTCATCGACCAGCAATTTATAGCGGGCCAATTCAAAATTCTTCATGGCAACGTAGCCAAAGCAAATGGTTTGCGCGTGTCCTTAATCAGCAGCTCAACTTTCTGCTCAGCTTCCGCCAGCACCGCTTGACACCGCGCCAGCGCCTCTACGCCTCTCACGTACAGCGACATGGCCTCCTCCAACGTCAAATCGCCTTGTTCGAGTTTGGCCGCGATTTGCTCTAGTTCTCCTAGGACCTGCTCAAAATTCATGGCTTTCCTCCTTGCCCGTCACCACAGACCGTATGGTCCCTGTAGCTAGTGTTGTGGTAAGCGTGTCACCGATCATTACATCTTGTTCCGACTTGAGGATGAGAGCCCCCAGTCGCGTCAGGCTGTAGCCCCGTGCCAACACTTTAAGCGGGCTCATGGCTTCGAGGCGCATTGACTGCTGCGACACCTCTGCGCGCGAACGCTCGAGCACCCGCCTGACGGCGCTATCCATACGTAGCCTCAGGCCCTGCGCGGCTTGCTGACGCGCGGTGATGGTGCCGGCAGGCGATGCCGCCTTAAACTTCATGGCCAGATAGTCCAGATACTGCCTCAGCGAGGACATCTTCCCCCCGACGCCCTTAGCCATACGCGCTTGTAGCTGAGTCAGGCGGCGCCCCAGTTCTTGTTTGTCGGGCACCACAAGTTCGGCCGCCGCGGAGGGCGTAGGAGCACGCAGGTCGGCCACTAAGTCGGCAATGGTAACGTCCGTTTCATGCCCCACGGCCGACACGACCGGGACCCGACAATTGACAATTGCTCGCGCCACTCGCTCATCGTTGAAAGCCCACAAATCCTCTAAGGAACCTCCCCCACGGCCGAGAATCACGACCTCGACCTCATCGAGCGCGCCCGCAAGGGTCAAGCCTTCGACAATCGAAGGCGCGGCTTCGGCGCCCTGCACCACCACCGGCACAACTAACACGTGTGTCAGCGCCCAGCGCCGCTGCATGACCGTCACGATATCACGCACGGCGGCACCGGTAGGCGACGTCAGCACGGCGACTGTGCGCGGAAAACGCGGCAGCGGACGCTTGCGCTCCGCTCTAAACAGCCCTTCCGCCTGAAGTTTCTGTTTCAGCTGCTCGAAGGCCAAGTAGAGCGACCCCAACCCATCGGGTTCCAGCTGATCGACATACAACTGGTAGTTGCCATCGCGTTCGTAAACACTGATGCTCCCTCGCGCCAGCACCTTCATGCCGTCCACAGGGCGGAAGCTGAGCGTGCTTGCCCGGCTCCGCCACATTACCATGCGCATGCTGGCGCGCTCGTCTTTAAGGGTGAAGTAGCAATGCCCGGAAGTATGCGCCTTAAAATTTGAGACTTCGCCGCTGACCCACACATTGGCCAGCAGCTTGTTTTCCGTGAGTGTCTCGCGCACAAGATTGGTCAGATCAGAAACCGATAGGGACTTACCCATGCAACATTTGCGCGGCCTGCAACGTGTTTCGCAGCAGCAAGGCAATGGTCATGGGGCCGACCCCGCCCGGCACGGGAGTAATGTAGGACGCGATCTCACTTACGGTCGCATAATCTACGTCGCCGACCAGTTTGTTACCGACCTTGTTGGTGCCAACGTCGATGACCACCGCGCCGGATTTCACCATGTCTGGGGTTATTAGGTTCACCTTGCCTACCGCAACAATTAGGACATCGGCCTGCCGTGTGTAAAACGCGAGGTTCTCGGTGTAGCGATGCGTCACGGTAACGGTCGCGTCGGCCAACAGTGCTAAGGTAGACATGGGCTTGCCGACCACATTGCTGCGGCCCACCACAACGACATGCTTGCCCTTGAGGTCGCAATTTATCGATTTGAGCATTTCCATCACTCCGGCCGGGGTGCAGGGAATGAGCGCGCCGGGCAAACCTAAATTCAAGAGGCCGACATTTTGCGGATGAAAACCATCCACATCCTTTTCCCGCTGCACCGCACCAAACACTGCCATCTGATCGAGGTGGCGCGGCAAGGGCAGCTGCACCAGAATGCCATGCACGGTGTTGTCTTCGTTAAGCTGATTAATCAGCGCCATAAGTTCTGTCTGCGTCACGCCACTGTCCAGCCTATGCACAGAAGAAAGCATCCCCGCGGCCATGCAAGCCTTCTCTTTCATCCCTACATAGGCGTGACTAGCCGGGTCATCCCCTACAAGGACCACAGCGAGCTTAGGTCTGAGCCCGCTCTGCTGAATGGCGTCAGCCACTTCTGCCCTGATTTTCGCACTTAATGCTTTGCCGTCAATAACAATCGCCACTGGAAGCCTCCTTTGATTTAATCGTGTCGAGTCCCAATAGGGCCGTCCCCACCGCGTTATCACCCGCCATATTCGGAGGCGCCAGCAAGAAGTTAAGTCGTGCTAACCGCCCCACTAGGCGCAGGCGAATGTGCGAGTTCGCGGCTACGCCGCCGCACAAAACGACCGAGTTGACGTTTGTTTCTGCCGTGCAGGAACGGAGTACCTTTTCCAAGGAGTTGGCTATACAGCGAAATACCCCAACCGCTACCGCCCCCTTGGGCACACCCCTGTCTAAAGCCCGGATCGCGGCCGTGGCCGGGCCCGCGAAGCTGATTTTTCCCCCCTTGACGGCCGACGGAATCGCATACGGCGCGTCGGTGTGTGCCCGCGCTAAAGCGTCAAGCGACTGCCCGCAAGGAAACGACATGCCCATGTGCACACCGACCCGGTCGATAAACTGACCTGCATGGAGGTCCTGGCTAGCGGCAAGCACGCGCAGGTCGTAGCCGCCGAGCGCCCGCGGGCAGACGTAAAGGACGTCGGTTGTGCCCCCGCTTACTTGTACGGCAATGAATTCGCTTGCCGGTTGGCGGGGCAGCGCGCAAAGCGCCGCTCGGATGTGGCCCTCTTGATGCGAGAAAGTTAAAAGCGGCACACCCAAGCCATGCGCCACCGTGTAGCCGAAGTTGTACCCGGCTAAGAACACCGGCATGTAGGAGAGGTCGTGTGTTCGGGGAGACGCACTGACCGCCACTGCGCGGACATCTTGGCCCTTAACAGGCACTTTTGCGAAGAGCGCAGGCCACTGCGAGAGGTGCAAAAATAGGGCATCAGATTGCCTGAGCCCTACGCCGCCGTTTGGTACGGGCAATAGCTCGCGTCGGTCAGCTAGGACTTCTCCTGTCAGAGACACCAGCGCGGCTGAAGTCGTGTAGTTACTGGTATCGATGCCGAGTACAGCGCCGTTCACTGTTGACTCGGGTTCAGCTTGCGCGCGATGGCACCCAGTATGCCGTTAACGAACCGGCTTGATTCTTCGGTGCTGTATTCCTTGGCTAGTTCAATACATTCACTAATGATGACTCCCACCGGCGTGTCGGGATGGTAATTGAGCATCTCGGCCACGGCTAACCTGAGCAAGGAGCGGTCTACTCGCGCCAAGCGGTCTATGGCCCAGTCGGCGAGAGCATCGTCAATCAGTGCGTTGATGTCGTCCCACTTCGCAATTGCTGAAGATACGAGACTGCGGGCGTATTGTTCGTCCCCCTCCGCGAGAGGAGTGGCATGCAGGGCGTAAGCAAAAGCCGAGGTAGAACTGGCTAGGCCTATGTCCAACTGGTACAGGGCCTGCATGGCGGCAGCTCGGGCCGTGCGACGGCTCATGGTATGTCTCCTTTCTGAGGCCGTTGGCAGCATGCGTGCCGCCGAAGATCAATCTACAGGAGGCAAGATGCGTTCGAGCAACGAGCGCAGGTCTTCATCGGCGTCGACACGCATGCCGACAAAAAAGCCGATGGCGCCACACACTCCAATAAACAGAGTGTGCCAGAACCCAAAGTGCAAATACACAAGCGCCAGCGTGATGCCGGCAACCGTACCGATTAGGCGCCCGCGGTAGTGCATCAGTAATGTGCGTATAACTGTTCTCATGTAGTCACCTATTGCACGCGCACGCGGGACGAAGCAGCAACCATTTCAATTACCACGACGCGCACCGACAGCACGCTCACACCGGTACACACCTCGATGTGCTTGCGTACAGTGTCTTGTAGTTGCGTGGTCAGCGTGGGGATATTGCTGTCTTGCGTTGCGGAGAGCTCGACAGTAATCTCCAGCCCTTTGTCCACTAATCCCACGCGCACTTTCGCGTTATGTACACCCCGCACACTGAGCGCAGTGCGTTGCGCTAAATTACGGATTGCGCTCAACGAAATGCGGACGTCGCCTAGCTCCCCTTGGTGCGTGATCGCCGTACGTGAGGGGCGCTCGCGCCTGATGCCAGACAAGAGGAAGCGTACACTGAACAGGAGGAAGAACAGAGCTACGAGCAGTGCTTCCCACCGCGTGAGTAGTGCGCCTAACTCATCAGGATAGAACCCTGGCGGAAAGCCAAAAAAGGCGCCGAAAACCAGTAAAGACACGGCCGCCACAGCAAGGGTGTAAAGCGACAACATGACGCGGTCAATAATACTCATAGTCAGTGTTCCCCCTTTAAGCTTGTCCAACGAGGCAAGCCTAGGCTATGTTGCCAGGCCTGCCTTGGGGCTCTACCTCGTGAATGGCCACAGATTGCACGTACACATTTACCTCGACGACGGCTAAGCCGGTCATGGTCTCGATGGCGTTACGCACATTCTCCTGCACGCGTAACGCAACTTCGGGAATCTTCACACCGTAGTCGAGAATCACATTGACGTCAACGGCTGCCTCTCGCTCGCCTACTGTAACTTTGACGCCTTTAGATAAGTTGCTTTTGCGCAGCATCTCCACTAAGGAGACGCCGCTCATGCCTGTCACGCCGGGCACCTCGCTGGCAGCGAGCGCGGCAATGGTACCCACTACATCCGGCTCAATGCGCACTGTGCCCACGTCAGTCGAGCCGTGTTGGAGAGCTTTCTCCAAACATATCACCTCCCGCATGTTACGGGCTTATTATATCAGAACTTAGAAGGGCAAAACACCCTATTTGCGAAACCTGACGCGAACATTCTGGATTCGCAGACCACTGATGGTGCACACCATTTCGGCTACGGCGAGCGCTTCGGCCTCGGTCATGCTGTTGGCACGCACTATAGCGACGGCCACGCCCTCCCCGAAGACTACGATGGCATCCGTGAACCCCTGACCGATGATCAGACGTTCAATTTGGCGCTCTTGCTCGCGACGAGTGCTGGCCGTGATCATCTCCATCTGCGCCTGTGCTCGCGCTGCGGGGGTCGCGTGCGGGTTGTTCATTATTTCCCGCAGCAGCTCAAACCGCGCACTCCTCTCCCTGTCTCTTTCTACGCGATGCAGAGCAAAGTAGTCGGCCCCCGCGTCGGTGGGCAGTGTGACTGCCGTCGGAATCGTGCCGTCGTCAGGTTCTAGTCTGCTCACCGGTGAAGGCGGCCACAACGTGTACATCGCAAAGTAACCAATCGCGCCTACCACCACAACGGTTGCCAAAAATCGTGTCAGCATACCTTTGTCAATAATCACTATTTCTACCTCCTATCGTCCCGGCAAGACTGTGACGCGGTGAGGCGGGAGTGCGAGGATAGTGACGACGGCCTCTGTCAACATTTCTCGCACGCGTGCTGCGTGGGCACCACTGGCGACTACCACTACCCCTTGGACTTGCGGCATCGTTTCGCGCAACTTGAGGCCGTCCTCTACCCCACCGCCGCGGAGCATCGCCGGTTGCGATGAGCGTGTCTCCTCCACGGAGGTCTCAACGCGTGTATCGCCTGGGCCCTCCGTAGCTGTGCTACGGCGCGTCTCTTCTTTGACCATGGCGAATTCCTGTATGCCCGAGGACTGCAAGGTGACCATTACCGATACTTGCCCTGCGCCCGCAATGTGGGCCAGATGGGCAGCAAGCTCAGTTTCGAGCGCTCTTTGGTATTCTTGCAGCGAGCTCTGCACCGCTATGGTCTGCAGGGATGCACCGCGGGCGGCGCTGAGCGCTGTGGACTCGGGCTGTGGGGCGGCCGGCGCATAGAGGCGCAAGGCCACCAAGACCAAAATGACGGCGAGGAGTATTTGAACTTTCTTGTTCTCCAACAACTTTTGCAGGGTGTGAGTAACGGTTGACTCCTCTCCCCTCGGACTGCAACTAATTTCGCCCATTTCATCACTCCTATCTCGCGACTCGAAACGCTACTTGTGTGGGGTGTAGACCAAAGGCAGCTTCTAGCTCCGCCCTGAGCCGTGTTAGGATTTCATCGGCGGCTCGCTGCTGTATGTCTTGCTGCAACTGAAGGATGAGGAGCACTCTGGTGGGCCTCCCAAAAGTGGGGCTTTGCCTGTCACGGTCGAAGGACACTTCAGCTTGCGCAGCGATGACTTGACTTTCGGACCGAGCTATTGCGACTATGCGGTCCTCGAGGAGTAGTTCGTATGCTACCCAAGTGGACTGAGCGGACAGTGGTGCTAGGGGGGTTAACACTCCCCGCGTTTGTAGATTCGCACTCGCCAACATTGTTGCTAGTTCACCCTCTCCCGTTAGGAGCTCCGTAACCGGAGTGAGCAGAAGGAGAAGCAACATGAGGCTCACGGCATACTCGACATATTTTTTCATCGCGCCGCTCGGTAACGCCAGATCAACTACTGTCGCTAATACCATCAATATGACGATTTCCTGCGTCCATGCACGCAAAATTGGGATCAGCGCTTCTCGCCCCTTTCTTCTCTGGCTGTGGTCAACGAATCGCCAGTACGGCATTGCCCGTGCCAATGACGATGGTAATAAGAATAAACACCATGATCCCCACTGTTACCAGCGCACCGCCTACTACTACCAGTACGTCCGCCAAGCTATCGAGCACCTCAACTAGGGGCTTGACGCCCATCGGCTGAATGATTACTGCGGCTAGGCGATAGATAATGACCGTAACCAAAACGTTCAGGGCCGGCATGGCACAGGCCACGAACACGGCCATCAATCCGGCTACGCCTACAGCATTCTTGAGCACCAGCGTTGCTCCGGCCACAGTCTCAAAAACATCGGCGAACAGTCCGCCTACTACGGGGATGAAATTCTTGACGGCATACTTAGCCGTGCGGAAGGTAATGCCATCTACGACACCGGCTGCGGTACCCTGCACGACCGTCAGACCAATGAACACTGCGAATGAAACCCCCATGATGGCTACGCTGAGCTGCCTGAGCAGGCTTGCCAGTCGGCTGACCGAAAGTTTGTCCGAGAAGCTGTTGACGAGGTACAGCACGCCGGAGAAGTACAGCAGCGGCAGCACAGTGTTGATGACAATGGCGCTGACGGTAGTGGTAGCAGCGGCCACCAAGGGGTGGAGGAGCGCGGCTGAGCCTACTGCGCCCATGGAGATGAGTAGCGTTAACAGGACGGGTAGGAGACTGTAGACCACCGTTAGCAGGGTATCCACTGTGGAGCTGATCGTCCGCACGGTCAAGGAGAAGCTCGTGAGCACTATACCCATCAGCACTACGAAGCAGACAGCGTAACCGACCTGACCGACGTTTCCGCCGAAGCTGTCTTGCATTTTCTTCATCAGGGCGCAGAGTACCGCCAAAACTACCAGGCGGCTGAGCAACCCAGCCTGCGCTATGGCTCCCTGCAAAGCGTAGCGGAGTAGCCCATTGATAACCTCCCGTGGGTCGATACTTGTCCCCGTGCGCAGGTTACGGATAAGGGTAGCTAGGCTGAGGTCCGGCACATACCCTGCATATTCGGCT